>Ga0209483_1000456_pt1 | contig 36196 bp, 30 predicted proteins | sample NGEPerA_FD_184508 | JGI IMG/M metagenome (GOLD analysis project Ga0209483, IMG submission 184508) | Arctic peat soil microbial communities from the Barrow Environmental Observatory site, Barrow, Alaska, USA - NGEE PermafrostL2-A... | ecosystem: Environmental > Terrestrial > Soil > Wetlands >...
CAGCGGACTGGACGCCGACGAGCATCGTGCCGTTCGCGTCCTCCCGCAAGTGGAGTGGCGCCAGCTTCGTCGGTCGGGGGTCGTGGGTGATGGGCGCGCCCGAGGTGTTTGCGCCGACCGCCGGCTCACGAGCCGCGCATCGCAGAGCCGGCGCTCTGGCTGCCGAGGGAGCCAGGGTCGTCATGGTCGGACGCGTCCACTCACTGCCCGAGGCCGAGGAAACCATGCTGGTGGTGGAACCGGTTGCGCTGGTCGTGCTCCGCGAGCGCCTCCGCCCTGACGCGACCCGGATCATCGCGTACTACCGAGAGCAGGGCATTACCGTCAAGGTGATCTCGGGCGATCACCCGGCAACCGTCGCCGCGCTGGCTGTGGCGGTCGGGGTGCCGGGCGCCGCTCACCCGGTGGCCGGAGCGGATCTGCCGACTGACGCCACGCCACTCGGCACCGTCGCCGAGGCGTCGTCCGTCTTCGGCCGGGTGAGTCCGCAACAGAAGCGTGACCTCGTGCGAGCGCTACAGGCGCGCGGACATGTCGTCGCCATGACCGGTGACGGGGTCAACGACGTGCTCGCGCTCAAGGCGGCAGACGTCGGCGTCGCCATGGGCTCAGGGAGCGCGGCCGCTAGGGCCGTCGCGCGTCTCACCCTTCTGGACGACTCGTTCGCTGGTGTTCCCTTCGCTATCCGCGAAGGCCGTCGTGTCATCGCCAACCTGGAACGAGTCGCCACGTTCTTCCTCACCAAGACGGTGTATGCCATGGTTCTCGCCGCTGCGGTGGCGCTGCGGGCGATGCCATTTCCCCTGCTGCCGCGGCAGCTCTCGCTCATCGGGCTGCTGGCGATCGGCCTCCCTGCCTTCGCCCTCTCCTTTGCGCCAAGCGCCGAGCGGGCTCGCCCGGGGTTCGTGTTGCGAACACTGACCTTCGCCCTCCCCGCCGGGGTGGTCGCCGGTGCCGCCTCATACGTCGCTTACGAGATTGCGGTCGCCGCGGGCACCGGCATCGACGATTCGCGGACTGTCGCAACCGTGGTCCTGCTCGGCATCGGTCTCTGGGTCGTCGGACACGTGGCCCAACCACTCAAGCCGTGGAAGCTAGGGCTCATCATGGCCCTGGCCGCTGGCGCGGTGTTGGCGTTCACGCTTGAGGCGGGCCGTGTCGTGTATGGCCTGCAGCTGCTCGACGGGCAGGCCTGGCTGGAGTGCGGGGTCATCACCGCCATCGCCATCGCGGTCCTGGAGGCGGCGCTGCGGGTCAGTCGGTTGACCGCGCCTTGGGTCGCGCGACATATCGCCTGACGCCGAGGTGAGTTGCCCGCCTCCGAACTGGTGGCACTGCGACGGGGCACGCGTCGATGACCGGATGTGGAGCCTGTGGGCCTAGCGAAGATGACGCGCGCGCCGTATCGGCGCGGTCAGCGAGATCGGACTGGCCGCACTGGCCAGTGTGACCGCAGCGCGCCGCCTTGTCGTAGTTCCAGGCAAGCAACCAGCCCCAGCATCACAACGGCCACAAGGAGGTCCACGGCCTGCAGCGGGTTGAAGCCGATGACGCTCCATTCGACCATGCGATCGCGATGGCGGCAATCAACGAAGCGATGAGACCGAACTCAAGTCGCCTGTGCATCAGAGGAGGCTCCGCCGACAGCCATAGAAGACGGCTGGATCCGCCCTATCGCTGTCACGGCGCTGGGCGGCATGATCACAACCGGGGTCCGGGCGTGATGGAGCACGTTGCGGGCGACGCTGCCCAGCACAAGCTCGGCGACACCAGCCTGGCCGCGCGAGCCCATGGCGATGAGGTCGGTCTCCTCGGCGGCCGCGGTCTCCACGATGACTGCAGCTGGTCTGCCCTCGCGCACCAGTGCCCGATAGCTGACTCGAGCCTCGCGCAGGCTCGCTGACCAGGCGTCGTTCAAGTCGTTGGCCAAGCGTTCGCGCATCCTGGCTTGGTCACCGGACATGTACAGGATGCCGGGGAACCCATTGGCGAAATCGACAACCGAGAGCAGTACGACCTCGGCGCCGAGGGGCGCTGCGACTTCGGCTGCCCAAGCGATGGCTGCCTGCGCTGGCGCCGACCCGTCGGTTGCGACGAGGATTCGCTTGATAGTCATTTCATTGCGGCCGGTGCGTTCCAGTCCGGTGATCTCTTCGAGCTGCCGCTCGCGGACCGCTTCACAGCCATCTCGCGCAGCTCATCGGGTTCACACTCACCGCTCTCACCTCCATGTGATCGGCTATCAGGTCAACCGTGAACGACCCCCGACCGGCGGCCCAGAGCCGTTCGTAACTGGTTGGCATGTCCTTTGACCCTGGCTGCACGTCAAGGCTGTCAAGGACGCTGGCTATCGATCCGATCGACGCTGAGCAGCCCGTGTTTCATCCCGAAGAGCGCCAGTGCGGCGTGGCTGCGCACTCCGATCTTGTCGTAGATGTGCGAGACGTGAGGAACGATGCCACCTCTCGCTTGGTCAGACTCGGCGCTTCGTCAGCGCGGCCCGCAGGTCAGATCTGTCGGAAGATCTGGCGCGCGGCGCGCTCACCTGTCTCGACCGCCCCGTCCAGAAAACCCTGGTTGTTGATGGATGTGTGCTCGCCGGCGAAGTGGACCCGCCCCTCAGGGGCGGCAGCGATGGGACCGTAGGCTGCGGCCTGTCCGACACGCATGTACGAGTAGGCCCCGTTCACCCAGGGATCCCGCGCCCAGTGGTCCTCATATGCCAGCCCCGTGTACGCCTTGCGTGTCCCCGGGAAGATGGGGTCGACCTGGTCGAGGAACCAGTCGACATCCCCGGACGGCGACGGCCCATGGTCGGCACCCGTGAGGACTGTGCGGCCGGTGCTCGCGCCAGGGAACGCGTTGAGCAGGGCCGGCGCGCCCCGGGGACCCAAGGGGATAGAGTCGTCCCAGCAGACGTCGAAGCCGTGCCAATCGGTATACGCCACGCCGTTGAAGCCGCTGCGGACCCACGTCTTCTCCCCCACCTCGACGTGGATCTTCGCGTTGAACCCCATACCGAGCGTGTCGATGACGCGGCGTTTCTCGGCGCTGAACTCGGCGCGACTGAGGTCGACCTCACGCGGGGTGCTGAACGGCAGGGCGAGAACAACGTGGTCGGCCACAACGTCGGTGGTCAGGCCGCCGACCTCGAAGGTCAGCGTATGCGAGCGATCGCCGTTCTCGCGAAGTACCACGAGTCGATGGCCGAGCTGGATGGCCGGTTCAGGCAACTGCGCGGCCATCCCGCTTTCGTACTCAGCTTGTACCCCTTTTGTACTCTCCTTCGAATGGGTACCGCCGAACGATATCTTGACTACTCCGGTCGCGAAGACCGACTGAGCGGCGGAGCTCGCCGAATTCCCGTCAACACGCCTGTCGGGCGCTTCGATGTCTGGACCCGGCGGGTCGGTAACAACCCTGAGCTGAAGGTGTTGCTGCTCCACGGCGGTCCCGGGTGCACCCACGAGTACTTGGAGGCCTGCGATAGCTACCTTCCGGCCGCCGGGATCGAGTACTACTACTATGACCAGCTCGGCTCGGGCTTCAGCGACCAACCCGACGACCCGTCGCTCTGGGAGTTGGACCGGTTTGTCGACGAGGTCGAGCAGGTCCGCCGAGCCCTCGGCCTGGGTCGGGGCGACTTCGTTCTCTATGGCCAGTCGTGGGGCGGGATACTCGCCATTGAGTACGCCCTGGCATACCAGAAGCACCTCCGGGGGCTGGTGATCTCGAACATGATGGCCAGCGCGCCCGCGTACACGACCTATGCCGAGCAGGTGCTCATGCCGGCGATGGACCAAGACGTGTTAGCCGAGATCAAGGCCCTCGAGGCGGCCGGCGACATCGAGAACCCGCGCTACATGGAACTGCTGATGCCCTCTTACTACGAGCATCACACTCTGCGCATGCCTGCCGACAACTGGCCAGACCCGGTGCAGCGCGCCTTCGCCCACATCAATCAGAAGATCTACGTGCAGATGCAGGGTCCCAGCGAGCTCGGGATGAGCGCTGACGCCAAGCTGGCCAACTGGGACCGAGTCGCCGACCTCCAGCGTATAGAGGTGCCGACGCTGGTCATCGGCGCCCGTTACGACACCATGGACCCAGCCCACATGGAGATGATGGCCGGACTCCTTCCTCGCGGTCGCTATCTTTACTGCCCCAGAGGCAGCCACCTCGCCCTCTACGATGATCAAGAGACCTACTTCGCCGGCCTTATCGGCTTTCTCCGCGACCTGCCGACGCGCACCTGACGCCCCGAAGCCGAAGCACTGACCAACAACGGCCACGGCGAGACTCGTCGCATGGGGTGACCAATCGCATAGGCGCCGTTGTCTGAAACTCCACGCTATACGCAGCAGAGTAGTGGCGGTCACCACCATCGTGTCGGAACTGGCAAGAACCTAAGTAGCCTAATCCCTTACGCTGTAACCATTTCGACGCAATGGTCGGGGAGACAGGACTCGAACCTGCGACCCCTGGTCCCCCAGACCAGTACTCTAACCACCTGAGCTACTCCCCGAGAGCGGGTGTGAGTGGCACTCACCACACCCGGGTACGCCGGGTAACTGTACCGCTCAGGGCCGCCCACCCGATCGCGAAGAGTGCCTAACGCTCCCGCTCGGCCCGCGCCCGGGGCACGATCCGCATCCTCGTGCCCGCAAACCCGAAGACGGCGCGGATTCGGTTCTCCAGGTATCTGCCGTAGGCGAAGTGCATGAGGTCGGGGTCGTTCACGAACAGCACGATGGTCGGCGCCGGGGTGCTCGCCTGGGTCGCGTACAGCAGCTTGAGCTGCCGTCCCTTGTCGTGCCTGGGAGGGTGGGCAAGGAATGCATCGCGCAGCAGCGTGTTCAGTGCCGCGGTGGGAATGCGCGTCGCGCGCGCGGCGGCGACCGTCGTGGCGGCGTCCAGGACACGCGCGACGTTGCGACCCTCGGTCGCCGACACCGTGAGGATGGGCACGCCGGGAACGAAGTCGAATGCCTCACGAATCGATGCGAGAAACGCCGGGTCGGCTCGCTTCTCCTGGTCGATCAGGTCCCACTTGTTGGCGATGACGACCAGGCCCTTGCCCGCATCCACCGCGTAGCCGGCGACATGACGGTCCTGCGCGACGATGCCGTCGCTGGCGTCCACGACCAGGAGCGCGACGTCGCTGCGTTCCAGCGCACGCAGCGCACGCAGCAGGCTGTAGTGCTCGACGTTGGTGTCGATGACACCACGCCGGCGGATGCCTGCGGTGTCGACCAGGCGCACCGTCCGCTCGCCGTGCATCACCAGCGTGTCGACGGCATCGCGGGTGGTCCCGGCCAGCGGCGAGACCAGCGCCCGCTCCTCCCCCACGATCGCGTTGAGCAGCGACGACTTGCCCACGTTGGGCTTGCCGATGATGGCCAGGCGCAGCTCCATCGGCTCGTCCACGGCGGTGGCGTCACCTGCCGGTGGCAGCTCGTCGACGATACGGTCTAGCAGGTCGCCGGTGTCGGTGCCGACCAGGGCCGAGACCAGCACCGGCTCGCCGAGACCGAGGCGGTACAGCTCGTGGGCGTAGTGAGGATTGCTCGGGCTGTCGGCCTTGTTGCCGACCAGGATGACCGGCTTGCCGCCGCTGCGCAGGATGGCGGCGACGTCCTCGTCGAGCGCGGTCACCCCGGCGCGCACGTCGACCAGCTGCACGCAGACGTCCGCCTCGGCGATGGCCAGGCGCGCCTGCTGCTGCGTGCCGGCGGTGAGCACCGCCATGCCGGGGTTGTCGCGAACCAGGGCAGGATCCAGGCCTGCCGTGTCCACCACGGTGAACCGCCGCCCGCCCCACTCCGTCACCCCGTAGAGCCGGTCGCGGGTCAGCCCGGCGAGCTCGTCGACGATGGCATGGCGCTGTCCCGTGAAGCGGTTGAACAGCGTCGACTTGCCGACGTTGGGACGCCCCACGATGGCGACGATCCCCGACGGCGGTCCGAGGTCCGAGCCGGCGCCGCCGCGGCGCCGCCGTGGGCGGGTCCGTGCTGCCACGACGCGGCTCACCGTGCCGGCCCGGGGCCCGGCGTGACCATCAACGGCAGCTGCCGGAACGGGCCACCCTCCTCGGCAAGCGTGAAGCCGTTGAGGTCGCCGGCGCCGTCGGCGGTCGTGTTGACAATGATGTAGACGTAGTCGACCCAGGCGTGGTCGGTGTCGAAGTCGGATGGCCGCGCCGGGTGGTCGGGATGGCTGTGCCAGAACCCCACGATGTCGAGGTACCGCGCCCGTGCCTCACGGTCGGCGCGGACGATGTCGGCGGGGTCGAGAATGTACCTGTCGCGGGCGCGCTCGATGTTGAGGTTGTTGCCGGAGGTGGCGTCAACGACCTCGACCCGGCCTCCCTGGAAGCGGCCAAGCAACACGCCGCATCCCTCGTTGACGTAGGCGGCGGTTGCGTACTCGCGGATGAGCGCATCCGCGGTCACCACCAGGTTGATGTCACCCAGGCTCACTGCCACTGTCTCCCGTACAGGCCGCTGCTCAGGTAGCGGTTGCCGCCGTCGCACAGCACGGTGACGATCACACCGCTCTCGACCCGACGGGCCACCTCGCGAACACCCCACAGGGCGGCGCCACTGGAGTGTCCGACAAGGATGCCCTCGTGATGAGCCAGCTCGCGGGCGAGGTCGTACGCGGGTTCGGTGGGAGCCCAGAGGTTGTCATCGGCCAGGGATCGGTCGTAGATGCCGGGGACGATTGCGCTGGGCATGTGTTTCATCCCCTCGAGGCCGTGCCAGGGATCCTCGGGCTGCACCGACACGCACACCATTGCGGCACGCTCGTCACGCAACCGGCGGCTGACGCCCATGAAGGTGCCGCTGGTGCCCAGGGTGGCCACGAAATGGGTGACGGCGCCGTCGGTCTGCTCCCAGATCTCAGCGCCGGTGCCATCGTAGTGCGCGCGCCAGTTGGACGGGTTGTTGTACTGGTCGGGCATGTAATAGGTGCCAGGGTTGTCCGCGCGCATCTTCTGGGCAAGCAGGATGGCGCCGTCGCTTCCCTCCTGCGCGTCGCTGTACACGATCTCCGCGCCGTACGCGGCGATGAGCGACTTGCGCTCGGCGCTGACGTTGGTCGGCATGACCAGGCGCACCCTGTAGCCGAGCGCCGCCCCCACCATCGCGTAGGCGATGCCGGTGTTGCCGCTGGTGCTGTCGAGGATGATGCGGTCCGGCGTCAGCTCGCCGCTGGCCTCACCGTCGCGGATCATGCGCAGCGCGGCTCGGTCCTTCACGGAGCCGCCGGCGTTGAGGAACTCGGCCTTGCCGAACACTGCAACGCCGGGAAGCTCTCTCTCGAACAGACGGATGCGCAACAGCGGCGTGTTGCCGATGCTGCCAAGGATCGATGTGCCGCGCGTCAGCGGCGCCACGCGCTCCGCCGCCGCGCCACGCGTGGTCTCGGGCATGCCGCCATTATCGGCTGCAACCCCGTCGCGGCCGTCCCGGGAACCTACTCGGCGGCGCGGGCCGCTCCGAAACGGAACCCTGCGGTGCCCCGTCGCGAGTCCTCGATGACTGCGATGACCCCTGCGGGGCGCAGGTGAATCGGACCGTCCTCGCCGGGCAGCTCGACGAAGTCCGGGCCGCCGACGGCCACCTGGATGGCTGCGATCGTCTCCGCGACGGTCAGCTTCACGGCGAGGTCGGACCCGTTGGCGAGTCGGATCACGGCCATGTGAGGGTGCCCTCCGCGGGTGGTTGCTGCTGGGCCAATGGTAGACGCGGCGTCAGCCTTCCGCGTCGAGGGCGGCCTCGAGCTCAGCGCGGAGCACCGGCTCATCCTCGATTCCGATGCTGAACCGCAACAGCCCGTCCGAGATGCCCAGGCTGCGCCGGGCTTCCGCGCTCACGTGGCGGTGCGACGTCGTGGCGGGATGGCTCACCGTGGTGCTGACGTCGCCCAGGCTGGGCGCGAGGCGGATCCCGTTGAGCCGGCGAACGACCCGTCCGGCGCCGCCGCGTCCTCCGCGGACTTCGAGGCTGAGCATGGGTCCGCTGCCACGCGGGAGCAAGCGCGCGGCCACCTCGGCCGCCGCGCCCTCGCGCACAGCGGGGTGGTGCACCGCCTCGAGGGCGGCGTGCCCGGAGAGGGCGACGGCGAGAGCGGCCGCGCTGGCGCTGCCTCGTTCCACCCGGAGCGGCGCGGTGCGCAGCCCACGCAGTGCCAGCCACGCATCAAAAGGCGAGAGCACCGCGCCGATCGAGCGGGAGTGGGAGTCCAACCAGCCGGCCACCTCACTCCCGGCGGCAGCGACGGCCACTCCTCCAAGCAGGTCGCTGTGTCCCCCGAGGTGCTTGGTGAGGCTGTGCAGCACGAGGTCCGCGCCGTGCGCCAGTGGCTGGAAGAGGAAGGGGGTGGCCAGGGTGCTGTCCACCAGGCACACCGCGTCGCAGCTGTGCGCCGCCGCCGCCACCGCCTCGATGTCGACCACGCCGACCAGCGGGTTGGTGACGATCTCGGCCACGACCAGCGCCACATCGCGGCCGACGACGTTGCCGACGATCGCGCCCGCGTCGGCGGGCTGGGGGTCGGGAGGCAGGTCCACGACCGTGGTCTCCAGTCCGAGCGCCGCCAGCGGACCAAGCAGCAGCGACTCCGTGCCCCCGTAGCAGGGGCGCAGCAGTACCACACGCCGCCGCCCGCTCATGGTCGCGGCGCTCACCAGCAGGAGCAGTGCCGCCTGCCCGCTGGAGGTGGCGCGGGCAACGGGAACCTCGCCGCCAGGAGGTGTCTCGAGCAGGGCCAGCGTCGACTCCAGCAGGCCGACGCTCTCGTTGCCGTGGCGGCGATAGGCACGCGGGTCGGCCTCCATGGCCGCGTCGAGCGCATCCAGGTCAGGGTAGGAGCGCACCGACGACAGCGAGGGCGGCGCCACCAGGTCGGCGCCCTCCGCGCCCGACCCGGGCAGCGCGCCGGCGCGCACGGCAGCGAGTCGGATGCGGTCGCCCGCGTTCACCCCGCGGGGACCGGCCCCGCGGCGCTGGACGTCGTCGCGCCCTGGTCGAGCAGGCGGAATGCCGAGCGCCCCGCGAAGCGTCCCGAGCTGCCCAGCTCCTCCTCGATGCGCAGCAGGCGGTTGTACTTGGCCACGCGCTCCGACCGCGAAGGCGCTCCGGACTTGATCTGTCCGGCGTTGACCGCAACCACGAGGTCGGCGATGGTGGTGTCCTCGGTCTCGCCGCTGCGATGGCTGATCACCGACGCGTAGCCATGCTCGGAGGCGAGCGCGATGGCGTCCAGCGTCTCGGTGAGCGTGCCGACCTGGTTGACCTTGACCAGGAGCGCGTTGGCAACCCCGCGTTCGAATCCCTGGCGAAGCCTCTCGACGTTGGTCACGAAGATGTCGTCGCCCACCAGCTGGACGCGCGATCCGAGGCGCTCCGTCAGGGCACTCCACCCCTCCCAGTCATCCTCGGCCATACCGTCCTCGATGGAGATGATCGGGTACTGCGACACCCAGCTCGCCCAGAGTTCGACAAGCTCGGCCGGCTCGAGCACGCGACCCTCGCCGCGCAGGTGGTAGCGACCCTCGGAGAAGAACTCGGACGCGGCGGGGTCGAGGGCCAGGGCGACGTCGTCGCCGGCCCGGTAGCCGGCGCGCGAGATGGCCTCGAGGAGGATCTCGATCGCCTGCTCGTTGGCCCGAAGGCTGGGAGCGAAGCCGCCCTCGTCCCCCTGGCCGGTGTTCTCACCGCGTCCGTGCAGGACGGCCCGCAGCGCCTGGAAGCACTCACTACCGGCGCGCAGCGCCTCGGCGAAGGTGGGAAAACCGATGGGGGCGAGCATGAACTCCTGGAAGTCGACGCTGGTCTGGGCATGCACGCCGCCGTTGAGGACGTTGAACATCGGCACCGGCAGCACGTGGGCGTCCGGCCCGAGGTGCCGGTAGAGGGGCAGCCCGCGCGCCGTGGCCGCCGCCCGAGCGCTCGCCAGGCTCACCCCCAGGATGGCGTTGGCACCGAGCCTGCCCTTGTCGGGAGTGCCGTCGAGATCGATGAGGCGGGCGTCGAGCGCCGCCTGGTCCAGCGCATCGAGCCCGGCCACGGCGGGGCCGATGACGTTGGTGACGTTGGAGATCGCGGTCAGCACCCCCTTGCCGCCGTACCGGGCCGGGTCGCCGTCACGGAGCTCCACCGCCTCGTGGGCGCCGGTGCTGGCCCCGCTGGGCACCATCGCCCGCGCGGTCGTCCCACCGGCCAGGCCCACCGTCACCTCAAGGGTGGGGTTGCCGCGGGAGTCCAGCACCTCGAGTGCCTCGACCGTCGCGATCTGCGTCATCGCCCGTGCTCCCCCTTTTCGGCTATTTGTCCGCCGATGGTACCCGGCGCTGGTCACCCATCTCCGCGGCGACCTCGTCCCACAGCCGCGCGAGGATGCGGATTCCCATGGCGTAGTGGTCGAGGTCGAACTTCTCGTTGGGGGCGTGGATGCAGTCGTCGGGCAAGCCGACGCCCACAAGCACCGACTGGATGCCGAGCACTCGCTGGAAGACCTCCACCGGCGGGATCGATCCGCCCTCGCGGATGATCACCGGCTCCCTGCCGAACACGCTGCCCATGGCACGCGACGCCGCGCGCACGGCGGGGTGGTCGGCCGGCGTGATCACCGGGTTGCCGCCATGGCGCACCTCCACCTCGCACGTGACCCCGGGCGGTGTGGCGGCATGCAACGCCTCGGCCACCAGCCTGCCGATCACGTCGGGACGCTGGTTGGGCACCAGCCTGCAGCTGATCTTGGCGCCCGCGTGGGCGGGGATGATCGTCTTGGCGCCCGGTCCCTGGTAGCCGCCCCAGATACCGTTGATCTCCAGCGTCGGGCGCACCCAGCGGCGCTCGAGCACCGACCATCCCTCCTCCCCCACCGTCGCGCCGATGCCTCCGGCGACCTTGCGAAAGGCTGACTCGTCGAAGGGCAGCGAGCGGTAGGCGGCACGCTCAGCCTCGGTCGGCTCGACGACGTCGTCGTAGAAGCCCGCGACGGTCACCCTCCCGGTCACAGGGTCACGCAGGGACGCGAGCATCCGCGCCAGCGCGTCGACCGGGTTCTGTACCGCGCCACCGAAGACCCCCGAATGGAGATCGAGGCTCGGGCCGCGCACCTCCACCTCCACGCCGGCGAGCCCGCGCAAGCCCACCGTCAGCGACGGCACATCGCGGGCGAAGATGCCCGTGTCGGAGATGACCGCCACGTCGGCGGTCAGTCGCTCTCCCATCGTCTCGACCAGCTGTTCGAAGTGCACCGAGCCGATCTCCTCCTCGCCCTCGACCAGGAGGCGCAGGTTGACGGGGAGGCGGCCGCGGGTGCGCATGTGGGCCTCGACCGCCTTGAGGTGCATGAACACCTGGCCCTTGTCGTCGACCGCGCCGCGTGCGTAGAGACGCCCGTCGCGGACCTGTGGCTCGAACGGCGGGGAGACCCACTCGTCGAGGGGGTCGACGGGCTGGACGTCGTGGTGGCCGTACACGAGCACCGTCGGCAGGGCCGGGTCGGTGATCGCCTCCGCGTAGACGGCCGGGTGACCCTCTGTCTCCACGATCTCGACCACCGAGAAGCCGGCTGCTCGGGCCGCGCCCGCGACGTGCCCGGCGTTGCGGCGCACGTCGGCCGCGTACGCCGGGTCTGCCGAGATGCTGGGAATGCGCAGCAGCTCAACCAATTCGGCGAGGAAACGGGGCTGGTTGGCCGCGCAGTAGGCGTCGAGATCGAGGGGCATCAGGGGCAGCGTAGCCGGATCAGCGACTGCGCCCGCCGTGCACTGAGGCCGGTTGGGGTGTACGGTCTGGCTCACCGAGGTCTCTCCATCCCACTTCACGCTCTTCCAGGAGATCCCCATGGCCATGCAGGTCACCCCAACGCCGTCCGCCGAAGCCACCCGCGAGGGCATCGTGGAACTGGTCGGCAGAAGCCAGAGCGTTCGCCGCGCTCCGGCCGCGACGGGCGATACATCGGCGCTGCTCGACCTCCAGATGCAGGCGATCGACAACTTTGTGGAGATGATCCGGCTCCGGACCGAGCTGGCCGACCGGGATCGCCGCATCGCCACGCTCACGATCGGGCTGCGCACGTGGCGCGACCGCACCGGCGTGGAACAGGCCGAGCGTCGTCGCGAAGCCGGAGAGGCACGCGCCAGCGAGCGCGAGATCATCAGCCTGCTCCACCAGCAGATGCAGGTGGCCGACGCCGCCACGGCCGAGCTGGAGCGCATCCGCGCCTTGCCCTGGTGGCGCCGCCTGAAGGGCTGACCGGGTCCCAGGCCTCGGGGCGACAACGGTCGGGACACAATCGTTTGCAGGGATGGCTCCCGCAGGCACAGCCCGGTTGGGTGTCCTGGCTTTCCACATCGAACTGCACATTCGCGGCATAATTCGCGCAGGGGCGCCGCGCGGGAGAGGAGGGCACGGCGCAGCACCATGAACTCATAGAGAGCAGGTCGGATGTTCGACGACCCGGTTGCCGTAGACGTGACCAATTCGCCGCTTCAGGCGCTCCCCATCGAGGCCAGGCGGCGCTTTGCCGCCCAGCTGACCTCGGTCACGATGCCCATCAAGAAGGTGCTCTTCGAGCCGGCCGAGGTGATCACCGACGTCTACTTCCCCATCAGCGGCGTGATCTCGCTCGTGACCCCGTTGGAGGACGGCAACATCGTCGAGGTGGCCACCATCGGTAACGAGGGGATCGTGGGCGTGCCGCTGCGCAGCGGCGGTTCCCTGGCGGTCCGAGCCATCTCCCAGGTCGCGGGCGTGTCGCTACGCATGAACGCCGAGGTGTTCATCACCGAGCTGGCCGGCGACTCGTACTTCCGCAACATCGTCCAGAACTACACCGAGGCGCTGTTCTGCCAGATCGCGCAGGCGGCGGCGTGCAACCGGATGCACTCCAATGAGGAGCGCCTCAGTCGATGGCTGCTGATGAGCCACGATCGCATGGGCCGCGACGTGTTCGACATCACCCACGAGTTCCTGGGGCAGATGCTCGGCTCCCGCCGCGCCACAGTCACGCTGTCGATGGGTGTCCTCCAGGCCGCCGGGTTGATCAGCTACCACCGCGGCCGTGTGACCATCCTCGATCGCCACGAGTTGGAAGCAGTGTCCTGCGAGTGCTACGGCGTGATCCAGGCCGCCTTCGACAGGACCGCCATCGCCCACACCAACGGCGATCGGCCCAACGGCTCTGAACCGCCGCCTCGAGGCATGCGCGCCTGACCGCATCCCCTGCCGATCTCCTCAGCGGGATCGACGCCGGCGTCGGCACCGTCATCGAGGGCGCCACGGTCCGGCACCACGTCCGGCGCCTGCGACGCGTCGGCTGGAGCGGGGCGCTGCGCAGCCGAGGGGGCGTCTGGGCCGAGGGCGGCGCAGCGCCCCGCGACGGCAACCACCTCGAGGTGTACATCGATGGCGCCTCGGCTCTGCCTGCCATTGCAGCCGCCATCCGCGCGGCCCGGTCCTCCGTGTTCGTCGCCGGTTGGATCATCACCCCGGGGTTCCTCATGGAGCACGACCCGATCCCGGTCACGTTGCGCGACCTCCTCGCCGAGGCCGCCGAGCGTGTCGACGTCCGCGTGCTCGTGTGGGCGGGAGCACCCGCCAATCTCTTCCATCCCACTCGCTCGGAGACCCGCCGTGATCTCGACGCGCTAGTCGCCGGGACGCGCATCCGTGGTGCCACCGACAAGCGCAACCGGCCGATGCACTGCCATCACGAGAAGTTGGTGATCATCGACGGGATCATCGCCTTCGTCGGAGGCATCGACCTCACCGACGTGAGCGGCGACCGCTACGACTCGGGACCGCATGGCCACCGCGCCACGCTCGGCTGGCATGACGCCGCCGCGGCGCTCGCGGGGCCGTCCGTCGCGGACGTGGCCTCGCATTTCGCGCTGCGCTGGGAGGCGACGACGGGCGAACCCGTGGCTGCGGTTGCGGTGCCCGCGGCGGCGGGACGGAGCCGCGTCCAGGTGGTGCGAACAGTGCCGGAGCACACCTATTCGGTGCTGGAACGAGGCGACTTCACCATTCTCGCGGCGTACATGGGCGCGCTGCGCGGCGCGCAACGCCTCATCTACCTGGAGAACCAATTCCTCTGGAGCCCTGAGGTGGTGGCCGTGCTGTGCGACAAGCTGCTGCGGCCGCCAACAGCCGACTTCCGCCTCTGCATCGTGCTGCCCAGCCGGCCCAACAACGGCAATGACGATACGCGCGGCCAGCTCGCCCTGCTTATCAAGGCCGACCACCACGGGCGCCTGCTCGTGGGCACCATCGGTCCCCCGGGGCGGACCCAGCCGCGGGTCTATGTGCACGCCAAGATCGGGATCATCGACGACACGTGGCTGACCATCGGCTCGGCCAACCTCAACGAGCACTCGCTCTTCAACGACACCGAGGTGAACCTCGTCAGCGACGACGTCGAACTGGCCCGGTCCGTGCGCGAGCGCCTGTGGAGCGAGCATCTCGGCATGGAATGCGCCGGCGAGGACCCCCTCGCGCTCATCGAAGAGCGGTGGAGGCCGCAGATCCAGGGGGGGGCCATCAGCGCGGTTGCGCTGCGCGCCCTGCCGAGCGCGTCGAGGCGCTCAGCTCGCCTTCTCGGACCCCTGACGGGGCTGGTCGTCGACGGCTGAGCGCCCGCAGCCGGAAGATCAGCTCCCGTAGCATCGACGGCCAATGCTCCTCGCCACCAGCCTCGTCGACGACCTGCTCGGCCGGTTCGGCTACGCCGCCATCTTCGGATTCGTGGCCATCGAGAGCATCGGGATCCCGCTCCCCGGAGAGACCATGCTCATCGCCGCGGCGCTGTACGCGGGGCACACGCACCTGCTCAGCATCGAGGCGATCATCGCGGTGGCCGCTGCGGCGGCGATCATCGGCGACAACATCGGCTTCGGCATCGGTCACTGGGGCGGATACCGGCTTCTCCTCCGCTACGGACCCTACATCCGCCTTCACCAGGGTCGCGTCAAGCTGGCGCGATACCTGTTCCTCCGCCATGGGGGCAAGGTGGTGTTCTTCGGTCGCTTCGTCTCGGTTCTTCGCACCTACGCGGCGTTCCTGGCCGGCACGGCGCGCATGCCATGGCCTCGCTTCCTCGTGTTCAACGCCTCAGGGGGCATCGTCTGGGCGACGGCCTACGGGGTGGCTGCGTACGCCGCCGGCAACCAGATCAGCAAGTTCAGTGGTCCCGTCGACATCGCCCTGGGGGCTGTGGCGGTGCTTGTGATCGTGGCGATCGTCCTCGTGCTGCGACGGCAGGAGCGCGCGCTGACGGAGAAAGCGGAGGTGGCACTGCCCGGTCCCCTCGAGGAGCCGTGAACGGGACGGCCGACGCCGCCGTCTGAAGAACTCGATCAAGGTCGGACATCACGGCGCGCATTCGTCACGGCGGCGTCGGAACATGGAACTGATGACCATCGCGCCCTGGCACGCGAGACCCCATCGTGGGAAGGTGACCTCGACAGACCCCGCAGCGATCGCGCCGATGTCGCTCGTCGAGAGCGAGCGCACGTTCCGATCCCTCTTCGATGACAACCCGCAACCGATGTTCGTCCTCGACATCCAGTCCTTTCGGTATCTCTCCGTCAACGCCGCCGCGCTCTCGCTGTACGGGTACACGCGCGAGGAGTTCCTCGCTCTCGAGCAGTCGGATCTGCGTGTTCCAGGGCAGGCCGCACAGCTCCACGAGGACAGGCTTGCACTGGCACACGGGACCAAGTTGCACTTCCGCGACACGCAGCACCGCACCAGGACGGGCGAGGTCATCGACGTCGAGATCAACATCAAGCCCCTCGCCTTCGCGGGCCGACCGGCGGCCATCGTGGTTGTCAGCGACGTGACCGGCCGGGTGCGTCTGCAGGCTGAACTCGAGTACCAGGCGCTCCACGACGTGCTCACCCGCCTCCCCAACCGTGCCCTCTTCACCGACCGGCTGGACCACGCACTGGCTCGCAGGCGGAGGGACGGTGGGCTGCTGGCCGTCCTCTTCCTGGATCTCGACAACTTCAAGACCATCAACGACGGCCTGGGGCACAGTGCCGGCGACGAACTGCTGAGAAATGTCGCCCAGAGGCTGAGCGGCGAACTCAGGGCCCGTGACACCGCGGCGCGATTTGGCGGCGACGAATTCGCCGTGCTGCTCGAGAACATCAAGGACGCGGCTCAGGTGGCCCAGGTCTGTGACCGCATCGCGTCAGCGCTGCGCGCGGGGTGCCACATCCGGGGCACGCTGGTGTCCGTCCAGGTCAGCATCGGCGTCACCTACAGCGGCGACGCATCGACCAGCGCCGAGTTGTTGCGCAACGCCGACGTGGCCATGTACGGGGCCAAGGCACATGGTAAGGCGTGCTTCCGGACGTACGAGCCGGCCATGCACGAGCGTGTGGCGCAGAGGCTGACGATGGAGTCGGACCTTCGTCGAGCCCTGGACGAGGGCGGCCTCAGGGTCCACTACCAGCCGGTGCTCGCTCTGCCCGGCATGCGGGTGGTGGGTATCGAGGCGTTGGTGCGCTGGCAGCACCCCGCTCGGGGGACGATTCCGCCGGCAGATTTCATCCCCATGGCGGAGGCCAACGGCCTCATTCTTCCCCTGGGACGGTGGGTTCTCGAGCAAGCCTGCGGGCAGGTTCGCACGTGGCAACGAGAGATCGACGGCCTCGCCGACATCAACGCGGCAATCAACATCTCCCCACGGCAACTCGAGGACCCGGCCTTCGTCGACGACGTGCGACGGGCCCTCGCCACGTCGGGGCTGCGCCCCGAGAAGCTGGTGCTGGAAATCACTGAGAGCACCATGATGCGCGACGTCGCCGCCGCCGCCACCCGGTTGGGGGAGCTCAGCGCTCTGGGCATTCGACTTGCCATCGACGACTTCGGGACCGGCCAATCCTCCCTCGGACAACTGCGCCGCTTCCCAGTGCACATCCTGAAGGTGGACAGGTCATTCGTGGAGACTATCGGCCATGACCAGGTCGCCAGGGACCTTCTCAGCGGGGTGGCGAAACTTGGCGAATCGCTGGGGCTCGACGTGGTCGCCGCGGGTGTGGAGACGCGCGAGCAGGCGCTCGTCGTGCAGAGCATGGGAAAGCTGTATGTGCAGGGACATCTCTACTCGCGCCCATTGGATGCCGAGGCCATGACCGCCTACCTCATGACGCGGCGGCGCGTTCAACTCTCACAGACCGAAGGCGTAGAACGTCCCGTTGCTTCCTGCGATGAACATCTGTCCCGTCGAGACGGTCGCCGGGCCGAAGATCAGCGCGCGGTGCTGTAGCTGAAGAGGCTGGTGACCGGCTTCAGCGCGCGGCACGTGCCGATCGCCGTTCCTGCCGCCCGGCGCCCGACCACGCCGCGTCGATTGCCTTGATCTCGCCGCCCAGAGACGCTGCCGTAGCCACGTGACCGGAGCTAACGTAGCGCTCATGGTTGGCCTCTAACCGCTGCGGCTCGTACACGTAGTTGACCATCACCCCGTGCGATTGCCCACCCCTGGGTGAAAGATCTGCGTCAGTGTCGATGCGCTCGAGCCGGGCGCCGTTGGACAGGTGGAAGTGGCCCACGCTGTCGGCAACGCGGCCACGGACCTTGACGTGGAGCAGGTGAGCGAGCGCCAGCCGCCCCGCCAGCCGCGCCACCACCGGGTCGTGTGGACCGGGCGCGTTGAGCAGCCGGGACAACGCCTCCAGCTCGTCATCGACGTGTGCGAGGCGGCGCAGCTCGTCGTGATGGGCGGCGGTGAGGGCACGCAGCCGCTCGACCGTGAAGGCGCCGGCGTCGCTGTGGTCAGCCACCGCCTTGGCCAGACTGGGCAGCGGCGACAGGGTTGCGAAGGTCCGCAGCGCGGGCAGCTCCGCCGAGAGCTCGCGGACCACCTGCTTGATCAGGAAGTTCCCAAATGAGATGCCGCGCAGGCCGGGCTGGCAGTCGCTGATCGAAAAGAAGACGGCGGTATCGGCGTCTCGGGCTTCAGCGATGGGTCGCTCGACGCCGATCAGCGGGGCGATCGCCGCCGGCAGGTGGCGGGTGAGCGCGATCTCCACGAAGATCAGCGGCTCCCCGGGCATCAGCGGGTGAAAGAACGCGAAGCAACGGCGGTCGGCGGCAAGGCGCAGACGGAGGTCGTCCCACCCGTGGATCTCGTGCACCGCCTCGTACGCGATTAGCCGTTCCAGCGTCGCTGCAGGCGTTTCCCAGCTGATCTGCTCGAGACGTAGGAAGCCGCCGTTGAACCAGGATGAGAACAGGTGGCGCAGGTCGGCATCCACGCCACGAAGGTGAGGACGTGTTGGGAGCAGGTCGAGCAGACGGCCGCGCAACTTCACCAGCGCCGCGGCGCCGCCGCCGACCATGTTGAGGCGGCGGAACAGCTCCTGCCGCGGCGCCTCAGTGGCTCGAGCGAGCGCCATCACGGCGTCATCGGTGGGGTCCGCCTGCCACCGCGCCACTGCCGTCGCGACCTCCTCGGCCGGCGCTGAGAATGAGCCGGCGAGCACCTCCAGGAAGGCGGCGGCGTCGGAGCTGTTCATGCGCTCCAGGGCGTGCACCACCTCGGTGGCCAATGCCAGGCCAGACGCCTCACCGCGCCTGGCGATCAGACGGTCGCAGGTGGCAGCGAGGTTCGCGGTACCGTTGGTGCCCCCGGGGGGGCGACCGAGCATGGCCCGGCCCCGCTCCGCCACGAGGGTCACGTGCTCCAGCCAGGACGGTGGTGTCATGGTGACAAAGGTAATCGCACGGTTGGGATGCTCGTTGAGGCGTGTTGATACTGTCGCGATCGTCGCGGTCACGTCACCGTCGTGGCGCGGAGCGAGAGGGATTCGAACCCTCGATCCGAGTTACCCCGGATACCGCATGTCCAGTTCGCGTTAGGGCTGTCCACGGACGTCCGTGATGGTCCATCCTGAATTCACTGGGAGTCCGATTGACGCGCTCCTGTCCACCGGAATCCGGCCGCGTTCAGCCCGGTGGGGGTCGTGGCGGGGGTCAGAAAACGCCAGAGTTGGCAGCAATCACAGCACCACGACCGTAAACCGGAAAATGGAGGCGCCGCCGAGGGCAACCCGACCACCCGGCGGAGCCCACCCCCTCACCCGCAATCGGACGATGCGCTTCATCGTCAGGTCGCTCCAGCAACTGAGACGAAGCCCGCGCGACTGGCTGATGCGCCACCGCGACGACGGTCTCCAAATGGGCAGGGTCTCCATCGCTGCCGCGCTCTCGTGGCTGATCTCGGAGCGGCTCCTCCCTGACACGACGCCAGTGCTCGCGCCCCTCACAGCGATTCTCTGCGTCCAGGTCACCGTCTATCGGTCCGCCACAACCGCGCTGCAGCGAGCCTCCGGAGTGATCGCGGAGTGCTGCTCGCCTTCGCTGTCGCCCGCGGCCTGGGTTTGCACGCCTGGAGCGTCGGCCTGATCACGGCCGCGGCCCTCCTGATCGGAGCAGCGCTGCGGCTGAGGTCGGAGTCCGCCGAGATCGCAGTCAGCGCGCTTCTGGTGTTGGCGGTCGGGTCCGCGCCCCCGTTCGCCGCCGTCCGCATCCTCGAAACCCTGATCGGGCTGCCATCGGCGTGGCCACCAACTTCGTCCTCGTGCCCTCGGTGTATGTGCGTTCCGCCGACCGCCAGCTTGCCGAGCTCGCCGGCGAATGCGCCCACCTCCTGGCCGAGATCGGCGACGGTCTGTGCGGAAAGTGGCAGAGTGACGATGCTCGGAGTTGGCTGACGAGGGCACGGCAACAGAGCGACGACATCGTGGGTGCACGGGAGACGTTGGATCGCGCCGAGGAAAGCCTGCGCTACAACCCGCGGCGCCACCGCGCGCCAGGATCGCTGGACCATCTTCGTTCCGGTGGGGACCCATCCCGACCACGATGACAGGCCTGGCTGATCGGATCAGGTGCTGGCCCGGCCACGAGGCAGAAGGCTGGCCACATAGGGGCGAAGCTCGTCGTAGCGCCGGCGGGCCGGTCGTCGAGCACATAGCCGCAGCTCGGCCGGGCTTGAGGAGACCGCTGACTGCTCGCTTGCGTGGCCGTCGACAGGCTGGGGGACCGAAACGACGCCCCTATGACGTCCGCGCCTTCGGAGCGATGACCTCCGTGATTCCCTCGAGCACTGTGGCGTCCTCGATGGTGCCGGGTACCGTGTACTCGCGTCCGTCTGCGATCGCGCGCATGGTAGCGCGGAGGATCTTGCCCGACCGCGTCTTCGGCAGCTTCGCGACCACCTCCACGTCGTGGAACGAGGCGATCGCCCCGATGTTCTTGCGTACTCCGAGGATCAGCTCGGAGCGCAGCTGCTGTGGGTCGACCTCGACCCCGGCTTTGAGCACCACGAGTCCCATGGGAACCTGCCCCTTGACGGAGTTGACGACACCAATCACCGCGCATTCCGCGACCGCGGGATGTTGGGCCAGGATCTCCTCCATGGCGCCGGTGGACAGGCGGTGGCCAGCGACATTGATCACGTCGTCGATCCGGCCCATGACCCAGATGTAGCCGTCCTCGTCGAAATAGCCGCCGTCACCCGTGCGGTAGAAGCCCGGATGGCAGGTGAAGTACGAGTCCCGAAAGCGTTCGTCGGCGTTGTAGAGCGTGGTCAACGCGCCTGGCGGTAGCGGCTGACGAATGACGATCTCGCCCTGCACGCCGGCTGGCACCGGATTGCTGCTCTCGTCGACGACCACCACGTCGTATCCCGGCACCGGGTGGGTCGGCGAGCCGGGCTTGACCGCCTTGGCCTCGATCCCGAGGCTGAGAGCCGCGATGGGCCAGCCGGTCTCCGTCTGCCACCAGTGGTCAATGACCGGTACCGACAGGACATCCCGCGCCCATTCGTATGTCGTTGGATCGAGTCGCTCGCCGGCCAGGAACAGGGCGCGGAGGCAACTGGTGTCGTGGCCCTGCTTGTACTTGCCCTTCGGGTCCTCCTTCTTGATGACCCGAAGGGCGGTGGGTGCACAGAACAGGGTGTTGACCTTGTGCTCTGCGATCACCCGCCAGAACGCACCGGGGTCGGGAGTGCCCACCGGCTTGCCCTCGTAGAGCACGCTGGTGACACCGGCAAGCAGCGGCGCGTAGACGATGTACGAGTGTCCCACCACCCAGCCGACGTCCGAGGCCGCCCAGTAGACGTCACCCGCTCGGACGTCGTAAATGTTTGGCATGCTCCACGCCAGCGCCACCGCGTGTCCGCCGTTGTCGCGGACGACGCCCTTGGGCCCGGCTGTGGTTCCCGACGTGTAAAGGATGTACAGGGGGTCGGTGGCCTTGACCGGCAGGCAGTCGACCGGGCTGGCGGCCGCTACCGTCTCCTCCCAGTCCTGGTCTGTGCCGTGCAGCACCGCGGTCGCCTGCGGGCGCTGCAAGATGATGCTGTGCCGGGGCTTGTGCGCCGCTAGCCGGATGGCCTCGTCGACCAGTGGCTTGTAGGCGACGATGCGAGTGGACTCGATGCCGCAGGAGGCGCTGAGCACCACCTTGGGCTTGGCGTCGTCGATCCGCGCCGCCAGCTCCGGAGCGGCAAAGCCGCCGAAGACGACCGAGTGGACCGCGCCGATACGGGCGCACGCCAACATCGCCATCGCCGCCTCGGGGACCATCGGCATGTAGATGATGACGGTGTCGCCCTTCTCGACCCCGAGAGCTCGCAGCGCGCCGGCAAGTCGAGCGGTCTCGTCACGGAGCTCGACGTACATATAGCGCCGGATAGTCTGTGTCACCGGGCTGTCGTAGATCAGGGCCATTGTCTCGCCGCGGCCCGCCTCGACGTGCCGATCCAGGGCGTTATAGCAAGTGTTGAGCTCGCCGTCTGGGAACCAGTGAACGAAAGGGAGCTCCGAGATGTCGAGCACCTGGGTCGGTTTGCGAGTCCAGTCGATGAGCCGGGCCGCCTCACCCCAGAATCCCTCCGGGTCGTCGATGCTGCGCCGGTACGTCTGTTCATAGCTTCCCACGTCAGCTTCTCCCGTTTAGTAAGTGGTGTCCTGGTGACAGAACTGGGCCACCCCGTCCCGGCAGTCGATCACGGCCGTGAGTTGCCCCGCTCTGCCACAGGCGAGCTTCGTCGCCGGAGAAGCCGCTGCCCCATCGGGGACGGAGCGCGCAGCCGTCCACGCCCGCCCTGGTCCGGCCTTCTGGTCGACCGCGAGTAGTGCCGGCGGGCTTCGCAGCCAGCCCCAATCTCTTCGCTCCACCCCATTGCCTCCGACTTGGCCTGCTGCTGATGAGGGCTACGCCACCTAGGGCGGCCGATATCTTCCCAAGTACAGGTGATAGTCTGGCCCGCTGGTGTGCACCATCCTCCTCGCGTGGCGCTGCTTAGATGATGCGGAATTCGTCCTCGCCGCCAACAGAGACGAGTTGGTTGCAAGACCGACGGCTCCTCCCCGACGGCTGAGCGAGACGCCACCAGTCTATGGCGGCCAGGACCTTCTCGCCGGCGGCACCTGGCTGGCGGTCACTCCTGACGGCCGGGTCGCCGCGGTGACCAACCGCCGGGACGAGACCCGGGACGAGGTCGGGCGCGATCCAGGCCGGAGATCCCGAGGCGAGTTGCCAGTCGCGCTTCTCCGCGCCCCGGGCGGCGATGCGCCCGAAGCGATGCGGCGAATCCGGCCCGCTGACTACAACGCATTCAATGTGCTGGTGCTCGATGCCGACCACGCGCTGGTCGGGCATGGCGCCGGCGCCGACAGCATCGACATCGTCGAGCTCGAGCCTGGTGCGCATGTCCTCTGCGTTCACGACGTCGACGACACCGTCCACGCCAAGGAGATACGAGTCCGTAGGTGTCTGGGCCAGGCGCTGCGCGGCGTCCGCTCAACCACCCAATGTGTCGACGCCATGACTGCTCTCCTCGGTGACCACACTATCGACGGAGGCGATGCCCGTGACGCCGTGTGCATCCACAGCGACACGTATGGCACGGTTTCCGCCTCGCTGGTTGTGTCGGCAGGGCATTCGGTGAGCTACCGGCACGCTGCTGGGCGACCATGCGTCAGTGACTTCGCTGAGGTCCGGCTGAGCTAGTGGGCTGTGACGTCGTCGGGTGGTGCCGCCCATGCTCGGCGCGGTATCAGCGCAGCTTCGCGCAATGGATGCAGGGTTAGGGAGTATTCGCCGCGAGGCCATTTTTCGAGACCTCCCGAATACAGATCTAAGGCACTACCTTGCCAAGGTACGGGTCGCGAGTTCGAGCCTCGTCTCCCGTCACTTTGACGTAGAAGCGTCGCCAGACCAGCCGCGGTGGACCGGAATCCACCGCGGAAGACCGGGGATGGAGGGCACCAGCAGGGAGCGAGGCTTAGCACGCGCATGGTGAGGACAGCGCACGGCGCCCCGGCTCGAGCGCCTCCGGGAGGGGTTTCCGACCTCAGCGCTCGCCGTCCTGCGCAGTCCCATCGCGAGCTGGCGCGACCTCGCCCGCGGGTACGCCAAGCTCATCGACTTCGTCGTGCCCCGAGAACTCTGACCAGCTCAGAGTCACCTGCCGAACCGTCTAGCCTCGCGTGGGAGCCTCCCCTGTGTCGCGAATGACACCAGGAAGACCGCACCACAACCGTTCGCTCTGCTAACCCTCCGGCCGAGCGATTTCTCTAGAACCCGGCTCGCGCATACTCCGCCATCCGTCTGCTTGGTATACTTAGCGCCTCAGCCCTCAGCCCTCAGCCCTCCAGGCCCCACGTCGATCGATTCCCGGGGCGCTAACCAAGAGGACGACATGCCGGAGCAATCCCACAGCCTGAACCTCCCGATCATGCGGCCGATCTTACCCTCGGATGCACCTAGCCTGCAGGCGTTTCACCGGCGCCTCTCGGCGGAGACGGTCCGGCGTCGATACTTTTCCCCTCACCCCCTGCTCTCCGATAAGGAAGCGCGCTATTTCAGCGAACTCGACCCCAACACTCGGGCGGCGATAATCGCCACCGTCGAGCCACAAATCGTTGCGGTTGGTCGGTACATTCGTGCCCCCGGCGGCGACACCGCAGAGGTTGCGTTTGTCGTCGACGATCGCTACCAGAGACGCGGTCTCGGCAGCCGGCTGCTGGCGATGCTGGCGCCGATCGCATGGAACCAGGGCATTCGCTTCTTCGTCGCCGACACCCAATCGGACAACCTGGCCATGCTCGGCGTCTTCTACCACTCGAGAGAGGTTGTCACGGTTCAGCGAGCCACACCAGCCCACGGCGTCACCCATCTGGTGATGAAGCTCGTCCCTCCGAGCATGACGAAGGTCGCACGCCGCCGCGGGTCACCCACGGCGGCGTAGGCATCACGCTGTGGCCTCCGCTCCGCGATGACTCATATGCCGCGGCAGCGCCGCCAAACGCTCGTCCCAGCGGGGAGACTGTCATGGTTTAGAGGTCATTTTCGACCCCTCCCGAATCAGACTTAAGGCATTACCTTGCCAAAGTACGCTCGCGAGTTCGAGCCTCGTGTCCCGGTCGCCTAGTTGCGTCCCGTAACGTGGTGTAAATCCGGGTGAGCCCCACGTCTGCCGGCGAGGTAGACAAAGAAGGCCACCGCGGAGTTCTCTTGGAAGCTCTTACCCAAACCAGGAGACCCACGATGGCCCAGCCCAGAATGACACACCAGGCGCTGCTCGACCACCTCGACGGCGCTGACGCGGACGTGCTGCGGCGCGTCCTCGAGCACGCCATGCAGCGGCTCATCGAAGCTGAGGCGGCCGCGCACATCGGTGCCGGGCCTCACGAGCGGGCGACGACGCGGACCACCTACCGCAACGGCTACCGAGAGCGGGTTCTCGACACCGGGTCGGGGCGCCTGGAGCTGCAGATCCCCAAGCTGCGCTCGGGCAGCTTCCTTCCCGTCGCTACTCGAGCCGCGGCGGCGCATCGACCGTGCCCTGCTGGCCGTGGTGCAGGAGGCGTACGTGCTCGGCATCAGCACCCGCAAGGTGGATGACCTGATGGCGGCGCTGGGTGGCTGCAGCATCAGCCGCAGTGAAGTGAGCAGGATCTGCGCTCTGCTCGACGAGGAGCTGGCCGAGTTCCGCGACCGCCCGCTCGATGAGCCCTACCCCTACGTGTGGTTCGACGCCACCTACGAGAAGGTGCGCCAGGGTGGGCGGATCGTGAGCCAGGCGGCTGTGGTGGCCGTGGGCGTGCGCGACAGCGGCGAGAAGAGCGTCCTGGGGCTTGCGGTGGGTGCCAGCGAGACCGAGGCCTTCTGGGTGGAGTTCTGCCGCAGCCTGGCGCGACGCGGGCTGAGCGGCTGCCAACTGGTCATCTCCGACGCCCATGAGGGCTTGCGCAGTGCCCTCACCCAGGTCTTCGCCGGCGCTACCTGGCAGCGCTGCAAGGTGCACTTCCTGCGCAACGTCGCATCGGCAGTGCCCAAGCAACACGCGCCGGCCGTGCTGGCAGTGGTGAAGTCCATCTTCCTGCAGCCGACCCGTGAGACGGCCAGGGACGCTGTTGTGCAGGCGCTCAGCGTTCTCGAGCCACGATTCCCCGGCGTGGCCAGCAAACTCCGTGACGCTGAGAACGATGTGCTCGCCTACCTCGACTTCCCCGTTGACCATTGGCGTTCGATCTCCTCGACCAACGCCATCGAGCGGGTCAACGCCGAGCTCGACCGCCGCGCCAAGGTGGTGGGCATCTTCCCCAACACCGCCTCACTGGTGCGCCTCTTCACCGCTGTGCTCCAGGACCAGCACGACGAGTGGCAGGACGGACGACGTCATTTCAGCCAACAGTCCATGGCGCGCATCCTCAACCCCGACGGTCCACCGTTGCTCACCAACCCGCTCACCGGAGGTATCGCTGCGTAGCTCACCGACGTTGTGAGAACTCCATCGAATTCACACCACTCCAGGGGACTTGACCGTGCCTCGCTGGCTCGGACACTTGACTCGAGAACCTGACCAACGTCCCGGGTGATTCGGGTCACTTGACCCTACACGCCGGCGCCGTAGCGGCGGCATCGTGTAGACATGAAGGTTCGACTTCGAACGGTCCGCAACAGAGCTGAGGCACCGAGCCAGGCGTCAGGCGACGGGAACGCCTCCAAAGAAGACATCGTCCTCCTGCTGCAGCTGCTGCTCAAAGCCCTTCGCGAGCACGCACGGCAGGCTGCGAATACAGAGCTCCGACAAATGTGGGTGTACCTCCCACTGCTCCGCCAACTTGCCGAACACCCCGGTATCACGGTCAACGAGCTCGCGCGGGCAAGTTGCATGCCCAAGAGCCAGGTGTCAGTCCTGATTGCACGGTTTGCCAGTTTGGGGATCGTTCGTAAAGACGCTGATGAACGCGATTCCCGTCTGGTTCACGTGTCGATCACACCCGAGGGGCGCCGCCAGACACGTCGATGGCGCGCAACCACCCGGCATACGTTTCTCCGGACGCTCCAACCGCTCTCCGACGACCAGCGCGCCTTGATCGTGGAGGGGCTTCGGACGCTCCTCTCCGCACTCCAGTCGAACGCTCCGCATCCATTTGGCGTGCACGCCGCCGTGCCCCAACCGCGCGAACCCCGCGCCCAGCAGTCAGCAGCATGCTGATCCTCCGCCTACTTCGGAGCTACATGCGCCCGTATGCGCGTGCCGTAACGCTGGTCGCGGTACTGCTGCTCGTCCAGTCGGTCGCGAACCTGTACCTACCCAATCTCAATGCCAACATCATCAACAACGGAGTCATCAAAGGCGACATCAACTACATCTGGAGAACCGGCGGCATCATGCTCGGCATCTCGGTGGGGCTGGGGGTTATCTCGATCGTCGCCGTGTATTGGGCATCGCGCGTCTCCATGGGAGTGGGCCGTGACCTCCGCGGTGCGCTCTTCGAGAAGGTGCAGCTGTTCTCGGCACGGGACATGAATCGCTTCGGCACGGCAACCCTGATCACGCGCAATACCAACGATGTCCAGCAGCTCCAACTGTTCTTGCAGATGGCGCTCACGATCTTGGTGATCGCCCCCATCATGGGCATCGGCGGCGTCATCATGGCTCTCTACGAGGACGTATCTCTCTCGCTTGTGCTGGTGGTGGTCGTCCCCCTTATGGCCGTCGTTGTTGTCGTCATGCTGTCCTTGGCGGTACCGCTCTTCCAGTCGATGCAGGTCAAGATCGATCGCATCAACCGGGTGCTGCGCGAACAGATCACCGGGATCCGGGTCATCCGTGCGTTCGTTCGGACGCGCCAGGAGCGGCAGCGTTTCGAGATGGCCAACGCCGACCTCACGTCGACTGCGCTGCGCGTCAACCGCATCTTCGTGTTCGCCATGCCCGCCCTCATGGTGATCATGAATCTGTCGAGTGTCGCAGTGCTCTGGTTCGGTGGCCATCTCATCGACAGCGGTGCTATGCCCATTGGCAACCTCACCGCATTTCTGAGCTACATCCTCCAGATTCTGCTGGCTGTGATGATGGGCGTGATGGTCTTTATCCTGGTCCCCCGCGCGGTGGCCAGCGCCGCGCGCATTCAGGAGGTGCTGAGCACCGAGCCGTCGATCAGCGACCCGGCTGATCCGATACTGCCCCGCTTCTCGAGGGGAGTTGTCGAGTTCCATGACGCGACGTTCGGCTACCCTGGAGGCGAGCGGCCCGTGCTGCGTGGTGTCTCGTTCGTGCTGCAACCGGGACAGACCACCGCCATCATCGGTGGCACCGGAGCGGGAAAGACCACGCTGCTCAACCTCATCCCGCGCTTCTTCGACGTCACATCCGGCGCTGTGGTGGTCGACGGCGTGGACGTCCGCGAACAGGCTTTGGAGGCACTCTGGAACCGCATCGGACTGGTGCCACAGCGTGCCTATCTGTTCGGTGGCACGGTCGCGGACAACCTTCGCTTCGGGCGGGAGGAGGCGACGGAGACCGAGCTGTGGCACGCGCTCGAGGTGGCTCAGGCCCAGGACTTCGTCGAGTCGATGCCGGGCAGGCTCGACGCTGCCATCGATCAGGGTGGGAGCAACGTCTCCGGCGGTCAGCGTCAGCGCCTGGCCATCGCTCGCGCCATCGTCAAGCGTCCGGCAGTGTACCTGTTCGACGATTGCTTCTCAGCGCTGGACGCGGCCACCGACAACCGGCTGCGCGGAGCGCTCAGAGCCGAGACCACGGCGTCGACGGTGGTCATCGTCGCACAGCGGGTAAGCACGATCATGTACGCAGAACGGATCATCGTTCTGGAAGACGGCCAGGTTGTGGGCATCGGCAGGCACGACGAACTCATCGCCGGGTGCATTCAATACCGCGAAATCGTTGCTTCGCAGCTCGGAGCGGAGGCGGTCGCATGATGGCGCGGGGCCCCGGCGGGGGCGGCCCGATGCGCGGGGGGTTCGGCGCCATGGCACCGCCCGCGCAGGCCAAGGACCTGGGTAAGACGCTCAAAGAGCTCATCGCGCGCCTCAAGCCGGAGCGGGCCCGCATCGTGCTTGCTGCGGTGCTGGCATCAGCTGGCGTCGCCTTCACCGTGCTCGGACCACGGATCCTCGGCAATGCGACCAATGTGATCTTCAACGGCGTGGTCGGCAAGGCGCTTCCCGCGACGATGACCAAGGCGCAGGAGATCGCGTACCTGCAAGCACATGGCCAGGGGCAACTCGCTTCGATGCTCTCAGGGATGAGTGTGGTCCCGGGCGTGGGGATCGTGTTCAACTCACTTGGGCAGACGTTGGGCGAGGCGGCGCTCGTCTACTTGCTGGGCGCGGCGTTCAGCTGGATGCAGGGGTACCTCATGGCCGGGGTGGCACAACGGACCATGTATGTCATGCGCCGCGACGTCGAGGAGAAACTGGCACGGCTGCCGCTGCAGTACTTCGACAGTCATCCGCACGGTGACACTCTCAGCCGTGTGACCAACGACATCGATAACCTCACCACCACGATCCAGCAGGGATTGAGCCAACTGCTCACCTCGATGCTCACCATCCTCGGGGTGCTGGCAATGATGCTCCTGATCAGCCCAATCCTCGCCGCGATATCGTTGGTCACAGTTCCCGCGTCGGTGGTAGTCACCATTCTCATCGCGAGGCGCTCACAACGGCAATTCGCGGCTCAGTGGGAGTGGACTGGCACTCTCAACGGACACGTCGAAGAGATGCACACTGGGCACGCGCTCGTGCAAGTCTATGGCCGGCATCGCCCCGAGGTCGAGCGATTTCGTCGCTACAACCAGCGAATGTACGATGCCAGCTATCGGGCGCAGTTCCTCTCCGGCATCATCCAGCCAGCCATGCAGTTCCTCGCCAACCTCAACTACGTGGTGATCGCGGCCTTTGGCGGCTACCGGGTGGCCTCGGGGGCAATGACGCTGGGCGATGTGCAGGCCTTCATCATGTATTCACGTCAGTTCACGATGCCGATCACCCAGATCGCAAGTCAGATGAACCTGCTGCAATCTGGACTTGCCTCGGCGGAGCGCGTCTTCGAATTCCTTCATGCCGGCGAAGAGGAGCCCGACGTCGCCGTCGCAGGCAACCTGGCGCCGACACGAGGAGGCGTGGTTCTGGAACACGTGTCGTTCCGCTACGACCCGTCCAAGCCGCTGATCGATGACTTCAACCTCGAGGTGAGACCTGGTGAGACGATTGCCTTCGTGGGCCCCACCGGCGCGGGTAAGACCACAGTGGTCAATCTGCTCATGCGCTTCTATGAGATCGATGGCGGGCATATCCTCCTCGACGGTATCGACTCGCGCGACCTGAGCAGGGATCAGCTGCGACGTGCGTTCGGTATGGTCCTGCAGGACACGTGGCTCTTTGGTGGCACGATCCGCGACAATATTGCGTATGGCAGGGATGGCGCCTCCGACGACGAGATTATTGCAGCTGCCACGGCAGCCTACGTTGACAAGTTCGTCCGCACGCTACCGGATGGCTACAAGACCGTGCTCGATGAAGAGGCGTCAAACATCTCGTCCGGCCAGCGGCAGCTCCTCACGATCGCTCGTGCCTTCCTCGCCGATCCGAGCATCCTCATCCTGGACGAGGCCACCAGCAACGTCGACACCCGAACCGAGGTGCTCATCCAGGAGGCCATGTCTCGGCTGCGTCAGGGGAGGACCAGCTTTGTCATCGCCCACCGGCTGTCAACCATCCGCAACGCCGACTCGATCGTGGTCATGGATCATGGGCACATCGTGGAGCAGGGAAGTCATGAAGAGCTCCTGCGCCGGCGCGGCTTCTATTACCAGCTGTACAACTCACAGTTCACCGAGGCCCTGGCAGAGGCCGGTTGACATTCGATGTGCATCCGTGGCTTCCGACGACGCCTGAGCCGAGGAGGCCTCCGGGTTGCAATACCAGTGTCTTCAGCAGAGCCGCCGGGCCAGAAGGGCTAGGGGGCGTCGCTGCTCGCGAAACGGGAGTGGGGCCACCGCAGCGCTGGCAATGCGTCGACGCAGAGCTCCGGAGGAATCCGTGTCGTGTCAAGCACCATGTGGTATAGGCGGGCGTCGCGCAGATTGGAGCCGTACAGGGCGTGCATATCGGCCTCATGCGCGACACGGTCTGCTCATCGCGCTTGCCAGGAACACCAGGTGCCTGCGAAGGACGCTCGATCCGCCACAATCGGCGCGTGACTGAGGTGACCGACTATCGGCCCGTGGCCGACCGTTACGAATCGATGAGCTATCGCCGCTGCGGGCGCAGCGGCCTGCTGCTGCCCGCGGTGTCCCTGGGCCTGTGGCAGAACTTCGGCGACGGCCGGCCGATCGACGGCCAGCGAGCCATCCTGCGCCGGGCTTTCGACCTCGGCATCACGCACTTCGACCTGGCGAACAACTACGGCCCACCATACGGCAGCGCTGAGTCGAACTTCGGCCGCATCCTGGGAACAGACTTCCGCGGGCACCGCGATGAGCTCGTGATCTCGACGAAAGCCGGATGGGATATGTGGCCCGGCCCCTACGGCGACCTGGGATCCCGCAAGTATCTCCTCGCGAGCCTGGACCAGAGCCTGCAGCGCCTCGGCGTCGATTACGTCGACATCTTCTACCACCACCGCTTCGATCCGAACACCCCGCTCGAGGAAACGCTCGGTGCCCTGCACTCCGCCGTCCAGCAGGGCAAAGCCCTCTACGTCGGGATCTCTTCGTACTCCGACAAGCGGATGGCGGAAGCGGTCTCCGTCCTGCGCCGGCTCGGCACCCCGCTGCTCATCCACCAACCTTCGTACTCGATGCTCAACCGTTGGATCGAACAGGGTCTGCTCGACGTCCTCGGTGCCGAGGGTGTCGGGTGCATCGCGTTCTCACCGCTCGCCCAGGGGATGCTGACCGACCGCTACCTCCACGGGATCCCCGAGGACTCACGCGCCCGGCAGAACGGGACGCTCACCAAGGCCATGCTCAGCGACGCCAACCTCGCTCATGTGCGGGCGCTGGCGGCCATTGCGGAACGCCGCGGCCAGAGCCTCGCGCAGATGGCCCTCGCGTGGGCGCTCCGCGACTCGCGCGTCACGTCGGTGCTCGTCGGCGCGAGCAGCGTCGCCCAGCTGGAGCAGAACGTCGCGGCGCTCGGTCACCTCGACTTCACTGCCGAAGAACTCGCCGCTATCGACCAATACGCCGTCGAAAGCGGGATCGACTTGTGGCGGGGTCCGGCTACGTCCTGAGCGGTCGCAGGAGTCGTGCGTGCGCCCGGTCACTGTGCAGTGAAGCCGCCCTACCAGACGAACGGGATCAAGCGCTTGTGGTGCTCGGCATACGTACCATACCGGTCTCCGAGTTCGTCGTTTTCGGGGGTCTCTCGATCGGCATGCGCGAGTGGTTCGCGAGGCGGCGGCTGCGGCGCGTCTACCCGCCGGATCCGGTCGCCGGGCACGTCCACGATCCCGAGACCTGAAGGTTCGCCACCGTGCCCGTGGCCGTGCCGTTGGGAGCCCCGGTGAGGGTGGCGCTGACGTTGCCCGTCACCGTCTGGCCGGTCAGGGTGATCGTGAGGTTTCCACCCGTGTCGGTGTTCCAGGAATCGGCGGCCTCGTCCAGCGTGACCGCTGCCGGGCGGGATCGACTGGGGAGAGAGGATTCGAACTCCCCGACCTCCTACGGTTAGCGACCCCATTGGCTCGTTCCGCTCTGATTCGCCAGCTCAGGCCGCCGACGCGAAGCGATAACAGAAAGTAGTCCCAGCTGAGGCCGTGGTACTCCCGCGGGAGGCCCCCTTCTCCCGCTCCTCCATTGAAGCGCGACCTCGGTGGAAGTGAAGCCGCCTCGCACGCCTGCTGCGACAGCCCTCATCAACCGCACTCATGCGCCGTCGCGCGACAGGGGCGGGTCCATGACGTGGCATCGGCATGCCGCGCCGATCTGCGCTGCTTCCCCGACCAGGTCAAGCGCAATCCGCAGTCGACAGCCCGACTCCAAGCCCAGCATCCGCACGTCGGCTTGCAGCGATGACACCGACGAGTGCCCCGGCCGGCGCGTGACGACGAGTTGGTTGCCGTCGGCTCGCGCGAACACCCTGCGCTGCGGCAAGCGACGCAGCCCGAGGAACCAGCCGACGAAGTGGGGGACAATGACGGAGCTGCCGCGCAACACGCGGCCATCGACCGCGACGGTGAGGACGAGGTGGCGGTGGTCATGAACCTCGACGTCGGGCCCGACCGCCGGCTCGGCATCGTCGTGCGGCGTGGCGCCATCCGCGCTGAACCCGCGCCGCCCATCGGCACAGCGCCCGAACTCCTCGTGGTGGAGCCAGTTACGGATGGCGCTGACCGACACCGGATGGACGGCCCGGATCGCGTCCTGAGTGCTGCGGTATCTGATGCCCTCGCCGAGGTCACCCCAGGAGCTCAGCGCCCACTCCCGGCGGCCGGTCAGGCGGTGGAACCGCGCGTCTCGCGTCAGCTGCGCTCCGACGATGGCCGGAGGATGTCCCAGCACGCGAGCCAACGCGGCGTTGCGCGCTGGTCGTGCCCACCTGGCCAGGAGAAGCTGGGACGCATCACGGACGGGGGCCGTCCGTCGCACCCACCCCCGGGCGCGGTCGTCGTGAATCAGTGAGCAACCCGGGCGAGAGAGGACGAGGCGGACGAGCTCGGGACCGAGGCCGACCGCGCGCGCCGCAGCCGCGAACTGCTCGTCGGCGATGGGAGCGTGCTCCCCAAGCGCGCGCACCTTGGCCGCGATGTTCTCCCGCCGGTGCATCCAGTAACCGGGAAGCACCGCGCCTCCCACGCGGGCGGCCGTGCGTCGGCGGCGACCCAGAGGAGGATGTGACCGAGGTCGCGCTGCGCCAGCTCATCCTCCTTCGCCGCCAGGTGGGGCGCGAGTAGCTGGTCTTCGGCCTTTGGGGTGTCACGACAGATCAGGGAGCGGGCAGCACGCGTTCGCCGGGGCGCAGGGAAGGGCCGCCCTGCTCGCGCTGGTTCGCAGCCCTGTGGGGAAGCGCAACCGTGCTCGGCAGCAGCGCGCTGACGCACATGGAGCCGGACGTGTTGACGGGTCTGCGATTCACCTGCGCGCTTCCCCTCCTGGCGGTGATCGCGGCAACCCAGGGCGCGCTGGTGCCCTCGGCGGTGACGGCGGCCGATTGGGTACGCCTGGTGCTGCTCGCCGTGATCTCAGGCCTGGTCGGGATGATGCTGTACTACCGTGGCCTACGCCGCACCCCGGCCTCGATCGCGACGTTCGCCGAGTTGGCGCTCCCAGCCAGTGCGCTGGTCATCAACTATCTCGTGCTCGGGGCAACCATCGACGCGGTGCAACTGATCGGCTTCTTCGTCCTCTGGGGCACCATCGCCCTCCTCCACTGGGTGCCGGTCAGGGTCTCCGCGCCCCGCGGCGCGCCAGACGCGACGTAGGCCGGCTTCTCGCCGTGCTGCTGCTGGACGCCAGCTGGTGTGGCGCCTCCATTGGCAGCGGGGCCCTGCCCCGCTGGCCACGAGGTCCGCGACGGCCAGTCTCAGCCCGCGAGCTGCAGGACCTCTGCGGCCACAGCAAGCGCGGCGAGGTGGCCGCCGACGCCGCCGAGGCCTGCGCCCATGGTGTTGACTGACAGGTGGGTCGCGCCCGCGTCGCGCCACCGTCCCGCTTGCTCCACCAGCTTGCCGTCGCCATCGTCACCCCAGCTCACGCGGCCCTCAATGCCGAGCGTGGAAGGATCGCGGCCAGCCTCCGCCGCAGCGGCTTCCACTATGGCGCGTGCCTCCTCGAGCCGTGGCCCGGGAGGAACCTGCGGAAACCAGCCGTCAGCAAGCCGACCGACGCGCTCGTACGCCGGCTTCGACTGCGCCCCGATCCACACCGGGATGGGGCGCTGCACCGGCAGCGGCGCCAGACCGGCGCCGATGACCCGGTCGTACGTGCCTTCGAAGGTGACCGTCTGCTCGGTCCACAACCGGCGCAGCAGCGAGATCTGCTCCTCCATGCGACGGCCTCGTTTCGAGAAGTCCTTGCCAAGCGCCTCGTACTCGACCGCGTTCCAACCGAGCCCGACGCCGAACCGGAACCTGCCCCCAGTGAGCAGGTCCACTTCCGCAGCCTGCTTGGCTGCGAGGACCGTCTGGCGTTGCGGGAGGATGATGATCCCAGTGACGAGCTCGAGCGATGTGACCGCGGCTAGGTAGCCGAAGAGGACCATGGGCTCGTGGAAGGCCGTGTGCACGTCGTAGGGGCCCGTCCACGGTGCGTGAACGGCCGCGTCGGCGCCCACGACGTGGTCATAGACGAGCACGTGGGTGAAGCCGAGTTCCTCCACGCGCTCCGCATACGCCCGCACCGCGCCGACGTCCGCGCCGATCTCCGTTTGGGGGAAGACAACTCCAATGCGCATCGCGTCGATGCTACGCGTCCGAAAGGATGTCGCGCCGCTGCGCCCCCCCGGGGCTGGGTCCAAACTCATGGCCTGACACCCGAGCAGGTCGCTCGCCTGACGGCGTGCCCGGACATCCGGTACCTGTCAACGCCGGTGAGACAGTTCGCGACGATCAATTAGTGAGCAGGCAGCCCTCCTGCGTGGCCAGGTCTGATGCGCCACTGGATCCCAGTCGGATGCTGCCGCGCGGGCAGTGGGTATGTCGAGGACTGTCGGCAGTCGGTGGTTCAATCAGGCTGGCGGGATGACACCGCTCGGACTCTCCGAACCATCTGGGCGATATCTGTCGATAACCGATCGCGAAGAGATAGCCGTTCTGCGTGGTCATGTCAGCGCGCGAGAAATCGCTCGGAGGTTGAACCGCTCACCGTCAACGATCACTCGCGAGTTGAAACGCAATGGATCTCGCCAAGGCGATGATTATCGAGCTGGACTTGCGCAAGCGCGCGCTGATCACCGGTCTCAACGGCCGAAGCCCACCAAGTTGGCCGACTGCCAAGCGCTGCGACAGTACGTGCAGGACAAACTCGGCGGAGCGGAACGCTGGAGTCCTGAACAGATTGCGCGCCGCATCAGGGTGGACTTCGCCGACGATGAAGGCATGCGAATCTCACACGAGGCCATATACCAGGCGCTCTACGTACAGGGCCGTGGCGGACTGCGGCGAGAGCTGACAACCTGCCTGCGGACCGGGCGGGCGTTGCGCAAGCCGCGTGCCCGCGTGGACCATCGGCGTATGCGGATCAAGAACATGGTGATGATCAGCGAGCGACCAGCTGAAGTCGCCGACCGTGCTGTTCCGGGACACTGGGAAGGTGATCTCATCGTTGGCAAGAACAGTGGCTCGGCAATCGGGACTCTCGTCGAGCGGACCACCCGGTTCACGATGCTGCTGCACCTGCCTGAGGACCGGGGTGCGGTGGCGGTGCGGGATGCAATCGCCGGAACGATCCTGACCCTTCCTGCTCAGCTCCGACGCTCGTTGACGTGGGATCAGGGGCGTTAGCTCCTGGAACATGCACAGCTCACATTCGACACGGACGTGGCCGTCTACTTCTGTGATCCGCACAGCCCATGGCAGCGAGGGACCAACGAAAACACGAACGGTCTCCTGCGGCAGTACTTCCCGAAGGGCACGGATCTCTCTGTCCACGGACCCTCTGACCTTGTACACGTAGCCACCGCGCTCAATGGCCGTCCTAGGAAAACCCCCGACTGGAAGACGCCTGCTGAGGCTTTCGCCGCGCTACTCTTGGCTTCAGGATAAAACGCGAGGTGTTGCGACGACCGGTTGAACCCGCCCCCTCTCGGAGGCCTACAACAACCAGGACCCCGCCGCGGTGCTCGACGCGCCGGACGCCACGCTGACGTGCCCGGGGCAACGGGTCGGCCAGGTCGAG
>Ga0209483_1000458_pt1 | contig 36054 bp, 41 predicted proteins | sample NGEPerA_FD_184508 | JGI IMG/M metagenome (GOLD analysis project Ga0209483, IMG submission 184508) | Arctic peat soil microbial communities from the Barrow Environmental Observatory site, Barrow, Alaska, USA - NGEE PermafrostL2-A... | ecosystem: Environmental > Terrestrial > Soil > Wetlands >...
CACCCGCTTCACCGCTGATAAGCAAGCATGGTTCACGATGGACCGAGACTTAGAAGCCGAACACGACGGGCGAGAGCCTCAATGCGAGGATGAGGGCGCGCAATGTGACGACGAAGGCGCGGAGGTCATGTGTGGCAGACCATGACGGCCCAGCAACAAGACGGCCGCACCGCTTATAACCGCGCGCAGGATGACCTGGACGGCGCCCTGGACGACTGCGGTTACCTGCTCGGCGTTCTTTCAGAGGCTCTCGACGCGGCGTTCAACGGTACGAAGGAAATCCCGTTCAGCCTGCAAAATCTGCAAGGTGCTTTCAGCGTGCTGCATGAGCGATTGATGGCGGCCAAGACCGCACGAGACGTGCTGTACAGGGACAGGCGGTCCACTGGCTGACGTGCAGAGCCCCGGTCGAAAGGCCGGGGCTTTTGCTTGGAAGTTTAGGGAGCTGTTGCAGTTTGAGATTGCCGATTTAGACCGGCAGACTTTTCTTCAAGTATTCTGATTGGCTGTCTTCACGCATTTCCTTCACCATGACCTCTAAACGTTGCCATGTGTGATGGTTCATTTCTGGGTGCTGACGAATGGTCGTTGCCATGGTCTCTAGTTCCATGGCCATGCGGTCATAATCGTCTGCAGTGAATCGTTTGCGCGGCTGCATCTCGTGCCCCAGTAATTGTTGTATTGTCCTCAGACAACGCGGTGGAACGGGAAAACGCCCAATACCTGAGAGAACCCATGCCAGACGGTGAACGTCCTGCCGGACCGTACGCTCCGATTTTCCGGTCTTTTCCGCCGTATCCTTCGTGAAACGCGCTGCGGTCTTGGGCTCCGATAGAGTGGCAGATTCTGCCACTCTATTTTTTGGCCGGCCCCGGCCCGCCGCGCCACGTAGTGTTTCGGGGTGCAAGAGCAGATAAATCGCCTTGCGGCGCGTCTGCGCCGCGGCGCGCTCGGCTGGCGAAAGATCGTTCCGACACCGGCGGCGTGATAAGTACGCAAATTTGCTGACTTAATCTTGAGCAAGAGATCGATGCCACCTTGTGCAGCTGCGGCGTCGAACCGTGGTGCGGGCTCCGCATTAGGTTGGCCAACTTGGCCAAGCCAAACCGGTGCTCAATCGGAACCGGTTTTGAAGTCGCAGATTCTGCGACTTCAAAATTGCCACCGTAATTGCCACCGGACGGGGAAGTATTACGAGTTACGAATAGTGATGGTAGTTCGGAATTTCCCGCTAAATCTCTGAATTTCTCGGAACGAAAGGGATAGGCGGTGACGCGGCAATACGACCACCCGCGCATTTCGAGTGCGGTGCCATCAACCGCTCGACCACCTGTCCGTCTGGCGGATCAGATACTTAAGCCCGGCCCCGATGGCAAGTCGGGCCGAAAAGCCAGTGCCACGCCTCGCTTATGTTCCCTGACCCAGATGGCGGACATAGAAGGCCTGCCACGATGCGCCTTCGAAATTCGGAATCTCGACATGGGCGCCCGGATTGATGTGCATCGTTTTTTCCTTCGAGCCGAACGCGTTGAACAACACCAGTCCCGTTTCGCGCGGCGCGACGGCATCCTCCCACTGGAACACGAACTCCAGCGGAATGGTGATGGACTTGGCCGCTTTCTCGAACGCTTCGGCATTGGGCCGCAGCCCGGCGAGTCCGAACACGGCGCATTTGATGCGCTTCTCGCTGGCGACGAAGGGAACACCGATGGCCGTTCCCATCGAGACGCCCCAATAGCCGATCCGCTCCGTGTTGCCGATGAAATCCAGCGATAGCGCCGCATCGAGCGCGGCTTTCCATTCGGGTATGGCGCGTTGCGTGCGCTCCGCCATCGTCTTCATCAATTCGAAGGATGGTCCACCGGTGCCCGTAATGCCGCGCACGCGATCGCCAACCTGCTTCGCAAGCTCAACCGCCTGCTCGCGGCTGATGCGGTCTCCGTGTCCGGGTGCGTCGATGGCGAGTGTCGCATAACCCAGGCGTTGGGCGAATTGCCTGGCACGCGCGGCCAGCGTGCCGATCTTCTTATGCTGCGATCCGCCATGGCCCATAAGGATCAGCGGCCGCTCGCCCTTTTTTCCTTCCGGCGCCCAGATGACGGCGGGCACGCGCTCACCGGAGACCGTCAAGTCGAAAAGATATTCCGTGACACCGCTCTCGGATCGCTCTCGCGTGAAAGTGACCATGTGCTTCCTCCGGATTGCCCTGCTGTCAGCGTGACCGAACGCGCGACGCAGTCAAGCGAAAGCGCAACACCTTAGCCGCCGGCGAGCCATTCAACGGCGAAAGCCGCGGGCCGTCCGGCGGTGCCCAGAAGCGGCGCGACAATGCGCAGCGCGGATTGCATTTCCGTGTCCAATCCGAAAGGCGGGTTGACGACGAGCAATCCCGCGGCGTGCAGCCGGTCCTTGTCATCGCCGGGAGGCGATCCAACATCGATATCGATACGCAGAACCTTCGCCATACCGGCGGTCAGCACCTCGCCGCAGAATGAATCCGCCACGCTCTGCGACTTGATGGGAAACCACAGCAGATAGATCCCGTTGGCGAAACGCCGATGCGCCTGCGCCAACGCTTGCTCGGCGCGCACGAATTCGTCCGTCGCTTCGTAGGGCGGATCGATGAGAACAAGTCCGCGCCGTTCCGCGGGCGGCAGCAGCGCCGCCAGCCGCTCATAGCCATCCGCTTCCAAAGCGCGCGCCCGCGGATAGGCCGCCAACACACGCGTCAGTGTCCGCGCTTCTTCTTCGTGCTTCTCGATGGCCGTGAGCCGATCCTGGGTGCGCAGCATTTGCGCCGCGATCAGGGGCGATCCGGGATAGCGCCGCGCCCCGAAGGCGCGCGCCAATATCAGATATTCGCTTACAAGCAGCGGCGGATCTCGCAATCTTGCGAGACGCAGAATGCCTGCTTCCGCCTCGCCGGTCTTGCCGGTCTCGTCGCTTTCGAGATCGTAAAGCCCACGCCCCGCATGGGTATCGATCACGGCGAAGGACGCTTCCTTCTTTTTCAGGTGCCGCAGCGCCGCGACCAACGCCAGATGCTTCACCACATCGGCGAAGTTCCCGGCGTGATAGGCGTGGCGATAATTCATTTCCTTACGCGTTTCGGGCGCGGCTGGAGTTCGCCGCCGCAATTGGGGCAGCGTCCGTCCATCGCCTCGCCGCACGTAGCGCAGAAGGTGCATTCATAGGAGCAAATGCGGGCGTTGTCCGAATCCGCCACGAGCGGCTTGGAGCACTTCTCGCACCTGCTACGCATCTCAAGGGCCATGAGCGTCTCCTATCTGTCGGCGCGCATTAGCAACAAATCTGCCGTGCGAAACAAGTTCGCGTCCCGCAATACCCATCCGCAATTTTTGCGCTATCGTGAACCCATGACTCAATGCCTGTCCCGCATCGATCTGGAATCGCTCGACCGCGCGGACGCGTTACGCGCCTTCCGCGAGCGCTTCGCGCTGCCTGACGGCGTGATCTACCTCGACGGCAATTCGCTGGGGGCGCTGCCGAAGGCCACGCCGGGGCGCATCCGCGAAGTCATCGAAGCCGAATGGGGCAACGATCTCATTCGAAGCTGGAACAGCCACGGCTGGATCGACATGCAGGCCAAGGTCGGCGCCAAGATCGGCCAGCTGATCGGCGCTCGCGACGACGAAACCATCGTGTGCGATTCCACGTCCATAAACGTCTTCAAGCTTCTGTCGGCCGCGCTGCAATTGAAGCCGGAGCGCAAAATCATTCTTTCGGAGCGCGACAATTTTCCGACCGATCTCTACATGGCGCAGGGCCTGATCGAATTGCTGGGGCGTGGGCACCAATTGCGGCTCGCCGCACCCGATGAATTTCCGGCTGCGGTCAGCGACGAAGTCGCCGTGGCGATGCTCACCCATGTCAATTATCGCACCGGGCGCATGTACGACATGGAGGCCGTCACACGCGCGGCACATGCGAAGGGCGCGCTCGTCATCTGGGATTTGGCGCACTCGGCGGGTGCGGTTCCGGTCGATCTCGCCGCCGCGAATTATGATTTTTCGGTTGGCTGCGGATACAAATTTCTGAACGGCGGGCCGGGGGCGCCCGCGTTTCTCTCCATCGCGCAGCGGCATCAAGAAAAAGTAAACCCTGCGCTGTCCGGCTGGTTCGGGCATGATGCGCCCTTCGCCTTCGAGGAGAATTATCGCCCGGCAAGCGGCATTGCCCGCGCTGCCGTGGGAACACCGCCGGTATTGAGTTTGGCCGCGCTTGAAGTCGGCGTCGATCTGATGCTGGAAGCGCCCGTCGATGCGCTGCATAAAAAAGCGCTGCGCCAGTTTGATATGTTCCGCGCGCTGATGGAACAGCAATTGGGTGGGCACGGGTTTGCGCTCGCCTCCGTCGATGGCCCCGGCGGACGCGGCAGTCAGATCAGCTACGCGCATCCGAACGGCTGGCCGATCATGCAGGCATTGATCGCGCGCGGCGTGATCGGCGACTTCCGCAGCCCCGATATTCTGCGGTTCGGCTTCACGCCGCTTTATCTCGGCTTCGCGGAATTGTGGGACGCCGCGGCTTGTCTGCGCGACATCATGGAAGCCGGCGCCTGGGACAGGCCGGAATTTCACAAACGCGCGAAGGTTACTTGAATCACAACAGGAACGGGATGACGGCCTTTCGCTGCGCCGGATAATCCGCGAACCGGTTCCGGTACCAGCGATGATGGCTGAGCGAGCGCGGAATTAGGTTGGCCGCTGTCCAGATCGCGAAGCTTAGTGCCGGCAAGTTCCACCACATTAGCGCGAAACCGGACCACTGGATAATTTCACCCAGATGGTTCGGGCATGAGACGAATTCGAACAACCCGCCGCGCGGAATCGAATAATCCGTTGCGCCATTGCTTCGCAGTGCGATCAGTCTGTTGTCGGCCCAGATGTTGATTGCCGCGCCGAGACCAAAAAACACGATACCAGCGACAAACCGGGGATCGTTCATCCATGCGAGCGGATAGGCCGGCGCCAGAAAGCCGAGATAAAGTCCATTCAGTCCCGCATTGACGATGTTGAAGCATGCGGCCGATGCCACGATGAACAGAGGAATGGATTTCCCTGTTGTGTGGACGCGCCACGGAAAAATCAGGCTGCGGTTTGTGTAATGTGCAACCCAGAGCGCGAAGAAAATCCACATCGGTGCGGATTTCGGAGACGTTCCGCTTAGAAACAGAGCTGCGAAAACGACAAGCGATACGCTCTCCATCGCAAACCAGCCCAGCCGGTTCGGCATGCGCGGTCCCCAGCCGCCGCGTACATGGCGCCCATAGGGTGCGGCGACGAAAAGCTGGATGGGGAAGAGAATGAGTGCTAGTGCGATCCAGAACAGGATGATCGTGTTGAAAAGGCTCATCGATATCGTTGTCACTCAAGCTTTGTTTTGCGCGAAGATGGCTTGGCGGGCCGAAACTCGCGGCAACGAGGCCTGCCTTCGCCGTCCTTACGCTGTCGCTGTGGACGGCTACGGCGTGGCAGCCTTCTCTCGCTTCGCGAGCGAAGGCTGGTGCGGGCGGTCGGAATCGAACCGACACACCTTGCGGTACTGGATTTTGAGTCCAGCGCGTCTACCAGTTCCACCACGCCCGCATCGGCCGTCTCTATAGCGTTGCAGGCTGGCTTCGCCAACCCTTATCGTGTCCCCAAGAGCCAACAATATCCTGAGGAAACCCCGTGAAACTCTATGGCGAAAACAATCCCGCGCCCAATCCGCGCAAAGTGCGCATCTATCTCGCCGAGAAGGGCATCGAGGTACCGCAGGAACGCGTCGCCATGACGAAGCGCGAGCACAAGGCGCCGGAGTTTCTCAAAAAGAACTCGCTGGGCCAGGTGCCGGTTCTGGAACTGGACGATGGCACGCATCTTTCGGAATCCGTCGCCATTTGCCGTTATTTCGAGGTGCTGCATCCGGCGCCGCCGTTGTTCGGCCGCGACGCGCGCGAGCAGGCCTTCGTGGAGATGTGGATGCGCCGCGCCGAATTCCGGCTGTGGAATCCGATGGGCCAAGTCTGGATCAACGACGATCCGCGCACTGCCGTGGTCAATCCCAGCCAGTTTCCAGAATACGGTCAGAAGAACCGCAAGGTCGTGGCCGGTGCGATGAAATGGCTGGATGGCGAGTTGGCGGACGGACGGCCCTGGCTCGCCGGCGATACTTATTCGATGGCCGACATCGTTTTGCTCTGCGGCATCGATTTTTCGAAGTTCGTCAACATGGACATGCCGGAGGATGCGCAGCATCTGCGCGCCTGGCACGCGCGCGCATCCGCGAGACCGAGTGCGAGCGCATGATGCTTCATGCTTCGACAAGCTCAGCATGAGGGAAGAGCTTAACCCTCACTCTGAGCCCGTCGAAGGGTCGGACCATTCAAGGATAATTGTGCGTGCTCGCGATATGCACCGGATCGTCCTGCTGTGAGCGTTCGAATTTCAGAAAGTCGTAATAGCCGCAGGTTTTCGCTTCCGGATATTTGCGGCAGGTCGAAGGCCGCGCGGTGTAGATCGTGCAGCGGCGCTCTTCGGTGTCGAAGAACTGGCAGATGCGGCCGAAATGCGGATCGGCCTTGCGGCGCATCGCGTAGGTCGCCTCCGGGTCCTTGAAGGTGAACTTCTTGCGCGCTTCGCGGAAGCCGAGGCCGAAATGATCGGCCAGACGCTTCACATCCTTCTTGTCGATTTCAATCAGGGGATAGGAACAGCAATAGCCTGGGCACTTCAAACAATCATACTTCGCCATGAACGCACACTCTTCGAATCGAATAATGGGATGTCAGCCTGATGCTCTAACGGATTGCGCGCCATAACGCTGCAAAATTCGCGGCCGCATCCACCGCACGTTTAACACGCAGAATTGTGACAATGCGGACATCTGGCGCGAAACGTGCCAGCGTGGCGGTCGTCTCTTCGATAGGAACCGCGCCATCGCCCGTCTCATCGATGACCAGGCAGGCGATCTTGAGTCCGCGGCGCTGCACGGCATCAAGCGCCGTCAGCGTGTGGCTGATAGTTCCCAGATAAGAGCCGGCGACCAGGATCAACGGTATCTCCAAGGCCGCCATCCAGTCGAGCACCGTATGGTGATCGTCCAGTGGCACCATCACCCCGCCCACCCCTTCTATGAAGAGCGTGCCATGCGTCTCGGCGACGGTTTCCCGGCAGAGGGTGACGATAGCCTCAAAATCGAGCGTTTTATCTTCGCGCGCGGCGGCCATGTCGGGCGATAGCGGCGCCGCGAAGCGCCAGGGCGAGATGCGGTCCAGCGACTCCGAGGTCACCGGTTCTTCCAGCGCATCCAGCAGCACGCCGGGATCGGAGAGCGCCGCCGTCGCGATGTCGAAGCCACTGACGACCGGCTTGAGGGCGGAGACCTTCTCGCCTGCACGCCGCAGATGACGGATGACACCCGCGGTGACGAAAGTCTTGCCGATGTCGGTGCCGGTGGCGGTGACAAAATAGGCGCTCATAGCAGGATGCGCTGGCGGATGACTGACGCGAGGCGTTCAACCTCGACCATCGGATGACCTGCCGTGAACGCAACGCGCAGGCGCGCGGTTCCAGCGGGCACGGTGGGCGGCCGAATGGCAGTGACGAGAAAGCCTTCCCTTTCCAGGACTTTCTGCGCATTCAGCGCCACCACTTCGTCGCCAATGACGATGGGGACGATGGGACTTTGCGCCAGTGGCAGGTTGAGCGCGCGGGTGAAGGCCTGCGCATTGGCGAGCGGGCGCGCGGTCAGATCTGGATCTGTCTCGATGATGCCGAGCGCGGCCATCGCAGCAGCTACGCTCGCGGGCGGCAGACCGGTTGAATAGATCAGGGTGCGGGCGCGGGTCTTGATGAGATCAATAACGGCGCGCGAGGCGCAGAGGTAGCCGCCATAAGAGCCCAGCGCTTTCGACAGCGTCCCCATCTGCAAATCGACCGGCGCTTTCGTGCCGCTTGCGAAGACAGAGCCGCGCCCATTCGCCAGCACACCCAGGCCGTGCGCGTCATCCGACATCAGCCATGCATTATGCGTGCGGGCCAGCGCGCCAAGCTCGTGCAGCGGTGCAAGATCGCCATCCATGGAAAACACACCGTCGGTGACAATCATCGCTTGCTGATGTTTTCCGCGACCCTGTGAGAGCAACTCTTCAACATGCGAAAGATCGTTGTGCCGGAACGTTTGCACGTTCGCGCGCGAAAGCTGCGATCCCGCCCACAGGCAGGAATGCGAGAATTCGTCGATCAACAGAAGATCGCCCTCGCCCACCAGCACGGGAATGATCCCGGCATTGGCGAGATAACCCGAGCCGAAGATACAGGCGGCTTCGGTTTCTTTGAGCTTCGCCAGCCGTGCTTCGAGTTCCGCGAACAGCGGATGATTGCCGGTGACAAGACGCGACGCCCCCGCGCCCGCGCCATGTTCCTCGATAGCCGCAATCGCCGCCGCCTTCACCTTGGGATGATGCGTCAGGTTCAAGTAATCGTTGCAGGAGAATGACAACAGCCGCTTTTCGTCACGGACGATCCAAACCCCATCCTCGCGCGCCGTATCCACAAGCGCCCGCCGTAGATGCGCGCGCTCCAGCGCATCCAGCTTGCTTGCCGCGAATGAATCCAGCGCGTTCATATGATCCGCTTGCGCCACCTCGCCCGTGGCTATAATGCCTTGATCGGCCCCGATAAAGGACGCATCCATGAACGCTCCCGCCCCCGAATTGCGCGACGGACAGGTTCGCACCGACTGGAGCAAGGACGAAATTCGCGCCCTGTTCGCGCTCCCTTTCGCCGAGGTGATGTTCCGGGCGCAAAGCGTGCATCGCCAGAACTTCGATCCGCGCGAAGTCCAGATCTCGACCCTGCTGTCGATCAAGACCGGCGGCTGCCCAGAGGATTGCGGCTATTGCTCGCAAAGCGCGAGCCACGAAACCGGCCTCAAAGCCTCCAAGCTGATGGAGATCGACGCCGTGCTGGAAGATGCGCGCGCGGCGAAAGACGCGGGCGCGACGCGCTTCTGCATGGGCGCGGCCTGGCGCTCGCCCAAGGACCGCGATCTCGACGCGGTATGCGAAATGGTTGAAGGCGTAAAAGCGCTCGGCATGGAAACCTGCGTGACGCTGGGCATGCTGACGCCCACGCAGGCAACCCGCCTGAAGGACGCGGGCCTCGACTATTACAACCACAACATCGACACCTCGCCCGAGTATTATAAAGAGATCATCACCACGCGCATCTATCAGGACCGGCTCGACACGCTGGAATGCGTGCGCGACGCGGGCATCCATGTCTGCTGCGGTGGCATCGTCGGCATGGGCGAGAGTAGCGAAGACCGCGCCGGCATGATCCACGCGCTGGCGACGTTGCCTGCGCACCCGGAGAGCGTACCCATCAACGCGCTGGTGCAGGTGAAAGGCTCGCGGCTGGGCGAAAGCGCACCACTCGATCCGCTCGATTTCGTGCGCACCATCGCGGTCGCGCGCATCACCATGCCCAAATCCATGGTGCGCTTAAGCGCAGGCCGCGGCGAGATGAGCGACGAGACGCAAGCGCTGTGTTTTCTCGCCGGTGCGAACTCGATTTTCTATGGTGACAAGCTGCTCACCACGCCGAACCCAGAAGAAAGCGATGACCTGCAACTGCTCTCGCGCCTCGGCATGAGGGCGATGCCGCTTTAATGGCCGATCAAAAGCCGGACTGGTGCACACAGGGCTATCCCCACATCTGGCTGCCTTATACGCAGATGAAGACGGCGTCGCCGGCATTGGCGGCTGCGCGCACGCAAGGCACGCGCATTACGCTGGCCGATGGGCGCGAGCTGGTGGATGGCATCGCAAGCTGGTGGACGGCGTGTCATGGCTACAACCATCCGCATATTCGCCAGGCGGTGCGGCGCCAGCTTGAGATCATGCCGCATGTTATGCTGGGCGGGCTGGTGCATGAGCAGGCGCTGACTTTGGCGTACCGGCTCTGCGATCTGCTGCCGAAAAATCTGACGCGCGTGTTCTTTTCCGATTCCGGTTCGGTCGCCGTCGAAGTCGCGATGAAAATGGCGACGCAATACTGGCTTAATCGCGGCATTCGCGGACGCACGAAATTTCTCGCCTTCAAGGGCGGCTATCATGGCGACACCATCGCCACCATGGCGGTGTGCGATCCCGACGAAGGCATGCACGCGCTGTTCGCGGGCATGCTGCCCGAGCAGCACATCATCGACCTGCCGCAAAACGAAGACAGCATCGCGGCATTCGACATATTCCTCGAACGCCATGCTGACGAACTCGCCGGCATCCTGGTCGAGCCGCTGGTGCAAGGCGCTGGCGGCATGCTGTTTCACGATCCGCGCGTGCTGCAATATTTGGGCAGGGCGGCGAACAAGTATGGATTGCTGCTCATCTTCGACGAAATCTTCACCGGCTTCGGCCGCACAGGCCCGATGTTCGCGCTGGAAGCCGCGGAAATTGCGCCCGACATCGTCACACTTGGCAAAGGTCTTACCGGCGGAACCTTGCCGCTTGCTGCGACCGTTGCCAGCCAAAAAATCTTCGACGCTTTCTGGTCCGACGATCCGAGCCACGCGCTGATGCACGGCCCGACCTATATGGGCAATGCGCTTGCCTGCGCCGCCGCCAACGCGTCGCTCGATCTCTTCGCGCGCGAGCCACGCCTCCTTCAAGCTGCCGAAATCGGCAAAGCGATGGGGAAGCAGCTTGGCCGCTGCATCGGCATGAAAGGCGTCAAGGATGTGCGCGTGCGCGGGGCCATCGGTGTGGTCGAACTGGAAAGGATCGAAAAGCTGAACGACCTGAAGCACCGCTTTGTGAACGAGGGCGTCTGGGTTCGCCCCTTCCGCAATATCGTCTATTTGACGCCCGCATTGACAATCGAGGACGGCGATCTCAAGACCCTCACCGACGCCGTGGTCAAAGTGACCGGCGCAGGGGATTTCTGACTATGAGCAAATGGCTCATCTGGGCAGGTTTGATGCTGGTCGGGGCGCTGATCCTGAGTCCCGCTGTCGCCCTTCTCGGACTCGAGCCTTTGCCCGGAGATTTCAGGTTCACAATCGCAGAAACCCACATTTACCTGCCTTTGGCGACATCACTGATCGTCAGCGTCAGTCTGACACTTCTCTTTTTCTTCCTGCGGCGATAAGAGCGGGCGCAACCCGCCATCTTCCGAGTCGCCCCAATGACGCTCCGCTCCATCCGCCGCGCGCTGCTTTCCGTTTCCGACAAGACCGGCCTGATCGATTTCGCGAAGGGACTGGCGGCTCACGGCGTCGCGCTGATCTCCACGGGCGGCACGGCCAAGGCGCTGCGCGATGCGGGGCTGAAAGTCGCGGACGTTTCGGAGATCACGAAATTTCCCGAAATGATGGATGGGCGCGTGAAGACGCTTCATCCAATGGTGCATGGCGGACTGCTATCGCTGCGCGACAAACCCGATCACGCTGAGGCCATGCGGCTGCACGAGATCGAGGGCATCGATCTGCTCGTCTCCAATCTCTATCCGTTCGAAGCGACGGTCGCCAAAGGCGCGGACTTCGAGGAAACCATCGAGAACATCGACATCGGCGGCCCGGCGATGACGCGCTCGGCGGCGAAGAACCACGATTGGGTCACTGTCGTCGTGGATACCGAAGATTATGCCGCCGTGCTGGCCGAGATGGCCGCGAACAATGGCGCGACCACCGGCGCCTTGCGCCGCAAGCTGGCGCAGATCGCCTTCGCCCGCACGGCCGCCTATGACGCGGCAGTGTCCAACTGGTTTGCGGGCGCGTTGGCGAAGGACGGCGAGAAAGACCCGCCGCGCCGCCGCGCCTTCGCTGGGAGTTTGCGCCAGTCGCTACGCTATGGCGAGAACCCGCACCAGGAAGCGGCGTTCTATGTCACCGGCGAGAAGCGCTTCGGCGTTTCCACGGCTGAGCAGATTCAGGGCAAGGAGTTGTCCTACAACAACATCAACGATACCGACGCGGCGTACGAACTTGTCGCCGAATTCGATCCGAAAAATTCTGCTGCCTGCGCCATCATCAAGCATGCCAACCCGTGCGGCGTGGCGCTGGGCGCGAATCTCGCGGAAGCGTATCGAAAGGCCCTCGCCTGCGATCCCGTCAGCGCCTTCGGCGGCGTGCTCGCTTTCAACCGCACGCTTGACGGTGCGACAGCGGAAGAAATCAGCAAGCTGTTTACGGAAGTGATCATCGCGCCCGATGCCGACGCCGATGCACGCAAGATTCTCGCGACGAGAAGAAACCTGCGCCTGCTGATCGCGGGCGGTCTTCCCGATCCGGCATCCAGGGGAATCACCTTCAAGACGGTTGCGGGCGGATTCCTCGTTCAGACGCGGGATAACGCCCGCGTTACGCCCGCCGAACTGAAAATCGTGACCAAGCGTCAACCGAGCGAGCGCGAATTGGCCGACATGCTGTTCGCATTCACCGTCTGCAAGCATGTGAAATCCAACACTATCGTCTATGCCAAGAACGGTCAGACGGCCGGCATCGGTGCGGGACAAATGAGCCGTGTAGATTCGGCGCGCATCGCCGCGATCAAGGCCCGTGAAGCGGCGCAAGCCGCTGGATGGAAAGAGCCTTTGACCATCGGCTCCGCCGCGGCATCGGATGCTTTCTTCCCCTTTCCCGATGGATTGCTGGCCGTCGCCGAAGCTGGCGCGACCGCTGTGATCCAGCCGGGCGGCTCCATTCGCGATGAGGAAGTCATCAAGGCGGCCGATGAATCAGGGTTAACAATGGCGTTCACCGGAGTCCGGCATTTCCGCCATTAATCCCCAATTTCGTCCGCGCGCATCTCCCTTACCGCCCCCCAAGCTGTTAAGGTAATCAATCAATAAAGGTTGCTTTGGAGCGGGTGATCCAAAGCGGCGGTTAGTGAATGCGGTGGTGGCAGCAGCCCCAGTCATAGGGGCGCAACGGTCGGGGATGACCGTGAGTGGGGGAGTTACACTGAGAATCTGGCGGCACTTTGCCGGACGCATCGCCTTCGCATTGGGCGCGACGCTTGCGCTTGCATGCGTGGCGCAGATGCCGGCGCGCGCGGACTACACGGATGGCGCCATAGCCTACAGCAAGATTACCCCGCAGGCCGGTATCCGGATCTGGCGCAAAGCCGCCTGGCAGGACGACGACTATCTTTCGGAAATGAAGCTCGGCGACATCTATGGCGATGAGCGCGGCGACAACAAATTCTACGATCCCGTCGAATCTTATGTCTGGTATTATCTGGCGACGGTCAGCCCGCGCATCAACGAAAACATCGGCGACCGCTATGCCCGCCGGATCGTGGCGAACGATTTTCATCGCGCGCTGTCGCAGCAGGAAAAGCTCATGCTCCTGCTCAATGCCGGGCAGCGCGAGGATGCGCGCAACCGGATCATCTACATTCTATCGTGCCGAGGCGCGGACGGTTTCATCCGGTTGGGCCAGATTCACTCGACCGCCAACGGTGCGGACGCCGGTTCGTCCTACGACAATGACTATCAGCATGGCGGCAATAACGCGCCGCGCGCGGGACGCGGTTACCAACCGCAATGGAATCAAAGTGATTACCCCATCGACAGCGCGCAAACCTACAACGGCCTGCGCAGTGTCTCGCAATCGCAACATTCCTTTCACGATCAGGCCTGGGGCGAATACGACCACGGCGACGCCGCGGACGCGCGCCGCAGAATGGGCGTTGCGACGAGTTCCGTGATTGTGCCCAATGATGGCGAAGCTTTGATGTATTTCCACATCGCGGCGAACATGGGCCATCCGCTAGCCAACGAATATCTGCGCGGGCTCGACGCCGATGTGCGCGGCTCGCGCTGGCTGGGGCCGCGTATTTCGCAGGAAGCAGCCGACAAGGCGCGCACCTGGTTTTCGCCTTACGAGTTCTATCCGCTCGGCGATCTGGATAGCGGCGTTCCTTACACCGATGAGTGCTACATCAATCTCGATCGCCAGCGCGCGCTCGCGCTGGTGTCGCCCGGCGTTCCGGCCGGCGCGGCCGGACAGGCGCTTTGGTTCCTGGGCTGGAGCACGACACCGGCAAGCCGCGTCGTTGCACGGCCCGGTCCGCTCGATGTCCGATCCGTCCAGCGTTTTCAGGCCGCCATCGGCCACGAACCCAACGGCCATCTGAGCAATGCCGAGACCGTGCTGCTGATTCAGATGGCGGCGCAAAAAGGCGATGCCAGTTCGCAGAACGCGCTCGGCGTGATGTATGCGAAAGGCTTCGGTGTATCGCTGAACTATGTCCGCGCGGCCTATTGGTTCACGAAGGCGGCCGACCAGCGCTATGCGGCGGCCATCTATCATCTGGGCGTGCTCTACAAATCCGGCCCAACCGGAATCCGGCAGGACCTCGCCAAGGCCAGCAACTATTTCACGGCATCGGCGCTCGCCGGATACCGCCCGACCATGAATCAGCTCCAGGACCTTCTGAATGCGGCCGACGCTGGCCCGCATCGCGAAGGCCATCACTGAAGGAGACCGCCGCATGACGCGCGCTTTGTTGTCATCCCGCAAAAGGGGATTCGGCTTCGCCGCGATAGTTTTCGCTGGTGCGCTGCTGGTGCTGTTCGGCTCTGGCGCTACAACGCAAGCGCATGCCGACGATATGGCGATCAACAATTCGGTGCTGCTCAATCCATTCGATCCGGTTCCGGAAATCCGCTTCAGCCGCTATGGCTGCGACGACGATTGCGGCTATCGCCATTGCTATCACTCCTGCGGCGAGGTCCGGCGCTGCTGGCACGATTGCGAGGGCTGGCGCTGCGAACATGAATGCAGCGAACGCCCGCCCTGCTGGCATGATTGCCGCGTTGGCTATCGTTGCGAGCACGATTGCGAATATGACCGCGACCATTGCTGGCATGACTGCCATATCGGCTGGCACTGCGAGCGCGATTGCGGGCCGAACCCGGCCAATTTCGAGCGCGAATGGTGGGATCGCGCACATCGTTACGATCATCAGGCAGACGACTGGCGTCATGACATGCATGAATGGCATGGCGCCATGCACGATGGTCACGAGCATGACGCCGACCCTGATCATGACGGAGATCACCACAATGGCGATCATCACGACGATGGCGGGCACCACGACGCCGACCACCATGACGATGGTCATCCCGATGACGGCGACCATCACGACGATGGCCACCATGATGCCGGCCATCCCTGACGGCCAGCTGTTCGCTAGATCGTGTTGGTGCGCTCTTCCTTCACGAAGAACATCAGCACCAAACCAATGCTGAGAAACAACGTCTCGCCGAGAAGGCCGATGCGTTGGCTGTTCGACACCAAAGTCAGCCAGCTCACAAAACCGGTGGCGAGGAAGCTGGTGGACTGCCCCGACAGCGAATAGAGACCGAAGAACTCCGCCATCTTCTCCGGCGGCGCGATGCGCGCGAGCATGGTACGGCTGTTGGCGTAACCCGCCGTGATCAGAACCGCGATGAAGTTCACGGTGATGAGGAAGATGATTTCCGGCCAAGTGTTGAAAAACGGCGACGACCAAACCGGCGCCGCATGCACGTCATACGGAATAAACCAGAAAATGCGATCCGGTCCCATGGTCAGCGTGATCAACCCCGCCACGGTGGTTCCACCGATGCTGATGAAGATGGCGCGCTTGGAGCCGAACCTGTTGTCGAGCCAGCCGCCGACGAAACCGCCGAACACCGCGAAGACGCTGAGCTCAATTCCATAGAGCAGCATCTGGATCGGACCCCAATGGAATGTGCTCGACGCATAGATACCGCCGAACACCAGCACTGCCGTCATGCCGTCATTGAAGAACAGGCGCGCCAGAAGATAGGCGCCCACGTTGCGATAATGGCGCAGGCTCTTCGTAGTGCTGATGACGCTGCGAACGCCCGCCCCCATCGCCTTCAGCAGCGGCGTTTTTGTGGAAGGTCTGTCGGGCGTAAAAAAGAACAGCGGCAGGCTGAACACCAAAAGCCAAATCGCGCCGATAGGGCCGGCCAGTCTCTCCGGCTCGTGCAAGGCCTGGCTGATGCCCCAGAGCGGATGCGCGGGAATAAAACTCCACGGCACCACGCCGGGCAGCGAGAACGCGATCAGCATAAACAACAGCAGCACGATGCCGGCTGCATTGCCGAGCGAAAGCGCAAGGCCTGAAAGGCCGGCGAGACGGCGATGCGACGCAATCGTCGGCAGCAGCGAGTTGTGAAACACGGCGGAGAATTCAAACGAGACATTGGCCAGCGCCCACAGCGCGCCGATGAAAAACAGTGTCCATCCTGTCGAATGGGGCATGGCGAACCACAAGGGAGCCATCGCGGCGGCAAGGATCAGCGTGTAAAGCGCGATCCACGGCTTGCGCCGCCCGCCGCAATCGGCAATCGCGCCAAGAAACGGCGCCAGCACCGCGATGATGAGACCGCTATAGGCCTGGATCGCGCCCGCGAGACCCTGCCCGCGAACGCCGTCTCCAACCACATGGTTCGCGAAGTATGGCGCGAACATGTAGATGGTGATGAGCAGCACATAGGGATCGCGCGCGCCCTCGTACAGCGCCCAGGAGATCTGGCCGAGGCGGCTGGATTGCTGATCGCCGGTGGTCGAAACGCCGTGGCGCGAATGAAGCCACTGCGCGACCCCGGCGGCATCCGCTATCGGTTCCAGCGCGGGACCGCCGTCCGGCCTGTCGGACGCAGCTTCATCATTTGAAGACTTCACCCGCGTTCACTCCCCATATGTCTTTTTTTTCGATCCAGCCGTCCGTTCCGGCGGCGGATATTTCGCAGGCGTCAGCCTCGCAGGCTTCGAGCTTCGCCACAACGCCGGGTTGGGCGAGCGCCTCGATCTTCGAATCCGGGTCGGCATCGGCGCGGATCGCCGCCGGATGCTTCGCGATCACCAGCACGGTGCGGCGGGCGGAGACCATGGTGGCGTGAACCCAGCCGACCGTTCCCTCGCTATCCTTGACCCGCCGCCAGACGTCGTATTTGGCAATGATCTGAACCGGCAAATCCTTGCGCGTGTAGATCCACAGAACCTTGTGCTGATAGGTCGGCCCTTCGCGCAGGAACACTTTGTCGCGCGACAGGCTCATGTAGAGGGGCCATGGCCGCGGTGCGGCGCCGAGGTTGGCGAGCGCGAACAGCACGGCGCCAAGCGTTCCTGCGATCCTCGATACAGCACCCACCGTCATGGACGACATTTCTAGTCGCTGACGCAATTTCTGCAAAGCCGAGGCCCGTTCCCGCGCATTTGACCGTCACGGTCCTTCTGCTAAGAGGCAAGGGAGAGCCGCGCCAAAGCCGCTCTGCCGGAGCGAACAATGCCTGCGACCAAGCCGCTCGTCATCGTCACGCGCAAGCTGCCGGACGCAATCGAAACGCGCATGCGCGAGCTGTTCGACGCCAGGCTCAACCATGACGACGTGCCGATGAGCCAGGCCGATCTGATCGATGCGGTGCAGAAGGCCGATGTGCTGGTGCCGACCGTGACCGACCGGATCGACTCCAAGGTCCTGGTCCGCGCCGGCCCCAACCTCAAGCTCATTGCCAATTTCGGAACCGGCGTGGACAATATCGACGTGAAGACCGCGCTGGAGCGCGGCATCACCGTGACCAACACGCCCGGCGTGCTGACCGAAGACACCGCCGACATGACCATGGCGCTGATCCTGGCCGTGCCGCGCCGCCTCGTCGAAGGCGTCAGCGAATTGCAGGCCGATCACTTCAAGGGCTGGTCGCCGAGCTGGATGCTGGGCCACCGCATATGGGGCAAGCGCCTCGGCATAGTCGGCATGGGCCGTATAGGCCAAGCCGTGGCGCGCCGCGCGAAAGCCTTCGGCCTGCAGATCCACTATCACAACCGCAAGCCCGTGGCCGCCGGCATTGAGGCCGAACTGGAAGCGACCTATTGGGAAAGCCTCGACCAGATGCTGGCGCGGATGGACATCGTCTCGATCAACTGCCCGCACACGCCGGCGACGTATCATCTTCTCTCCGCAAGGCGGCTGAAGATGATGAAGCCCTCCGCCTACATCGTGAACACGGCGCGCGGCGAGGTGATTGACGAGAACACGCTGGCGCGGATGCTGGCGGCGGGCGAACTCTCCGGCGCGGGGCTCGACGTGTTCGAGCATGAGCCGGCCGTCAATCCCAAACTGATGAAGCTGAAGAACGTGGTGCTGCTGCCGCATATGGGCTCGGCCACGATCGAAGGGCGCATAGACATGGGCGAGAAGGTGATCGTGAACATTAAGACCTTCGCCGACGGACACAAACCGCCGGACCGCGTCATCCCCGCGATGCTCTGATCCTTCGCGGCATCGCTCGCGCGATGCACCTCAGGCTGACGAAACCGGCGCTGATTCCGTCATGCTGAGGTGCGAGCGCAGCGAGCCCCGAAGCACGCACCTAAAAAGAAAAGGCCGGCCCGCGTAGCCACGCGGCAGAGCCTGTTCTGGTTTCCTCGCTACGCAGCAAGCCGGCGGAGGGCCTTATAGGGCCAATCACCGGCACATTCGCTTCAACCGCCCCGGTTCTTGCGATACCCAAGAAGCGTCTCACCCGGCGCAAAGGGCAACGCATTTTCGAGGTCTCGCGCCGGCGCACGCGAGCTTGCGCCCTTACCTGTATGGTCTTGCGGCAAAGCTACGTCGGCATTTGGGGCCCTCCTTTTGTGATCTGGCACCTATTTGATTGAGATCAATCTATAGCTGGAACTGACGAGACGCTCGGCTCTCAATGAGCCAGTTTCAAACTGTAGCAATTTTACTTCAGCGTCCCATCCAGCAGTTCGAACAGTTTGACGTAATGCCGTTCGGCCTGGGGTTCGTTGAAGACGTCTCGGCCAGGGACGGTCCAGCCGTGATGCGCGCCTTCATAGGTTTCGCTCTCATTCGCGCCGCCCCACGCTTTCAGCGCGGCGTCGAGCGTGGCGATGGCCTCAGGCGGCATGCCGCGGTCTTCGATCGCGTGTCCGAAATACAGCCGCGCCGTGATGCGGGGCAGAAGCAGATGCGGGCTGTCGGCGGCGTCGGTCGCCAGGCCCCCGCCGTGGAACGATGCCGCCGCCGCGACTTTGTCCGGCGCCGCGGCGGCTGTGCGCACCGCCATTTGGCCGGTGAAGCAATAGCCGTCCACGGCCACCTTCGCGCCCGTCACCGATTTTTGCGCCAGCAGGAAATCGACATAGGCCGCGCCGTCCTCGCCCATCTGTTCGTTGGAGAGGCCGCCGCGCAGCTCGCCGATGCGCTGCATCGTGCGCGCGTCGCCCAGCTTCAATTCGAAATCGAAGATCGGCAGGCGCGAGACGCGGAAGAAAACATTCGGCACCAGCACCGTGTAGCCATGCTCGGCGATGCGCCGCACGATGCGCAGATTGGCCTCGCGTATGCCCATGATGTCGGTGAGGAACAGCACGCCCGGCCACGCGCCCGCGTCCTCCGGGTGATAGAGAAACGTCTGCGCGCTGCCGCCGCGCATCGGGATGTCCAGTTTCTGTTCGATCGTGGCCATGCGCTACTCAACCCTTTTCGTAGATCACCGCGTTCCAGTATTTCGCCTTGTGCGATCCGGTTTGCGCGAAGCCGCGGCGGCGCAGTTCGATTCCGATCAGATAATTGAAATAGCCATGCGCCACCAGCGCCGCTGCGCCGTCCTTGCGCGCGGTTGCGCAGAGGCGTTCGGCGGCCTGCCGCGCGCGGCGCTTGGCGTGGCGATATTTTTCGATTTTCGGGCTGAAGCCCGCATACCACATCAGCCGCGAAACCACGGCCCATTTGGGCACCGTCATGCGCAGCAAAGGAATGCGCGGGGATGCCAGCGGCGCTTCCACGAACAGCGCATCGGCGATGATCTCCGCCTTCGGCGCCACCGCCTTCGCGCTCTCCGTCGCGCGCTTGCGTCCGCTGGTGAACACGGCCGTCAATTCGCCGACTAGATCGCGCAGTTCTTCCGGCGGCGCGCTGTCCGGGTCGAGACCCGCCTCTTCGTAATCGTCGATGTAATCGCGAAAGCCGTGATGGTTGGTCTGGGGGCTGAGCGCGATCGCCGGCTGGCCGTGGCGGATCAGCACGATGCGCTGCGCCGACGGCGAGAGCGCGCCCTGCACTTTCTCGCCCAGACTGTCCGGCGGCGTTTCCGATAGGGCTACGGCTTGCGGCGTCATGTCTTTTATCTACGATCCGCGCGGGAGTGCCTTTCGAGAAGGCCTCGACCAGACAAACATAGGGTGGGAATGGCGCATATGGAACAGAACAATCTCGCGGGCAAGACCGCCATCGTCACAGGCTCGGCCAGCGGCATCGGCGAATCTTCGGCTTTGGGCCTCGCGGGGCGCGGCGCCAAGGTGCTGATCAATTACTCCAAGAGCGAAAAGGAAGCGCGCGGCGTGGCCGATGCGGTGCGCGCCGCCGGCGGCGAAGCGCTCCTCGTGCAGGGCGATGTCTCGAAGGATGATGATTGCCGCAAGCTTGCCGCCGCCGCGCTGGAGGCGTGGGGCCGCATCGACATTCTGGTCAACAATGCGGGCACCACGAAATTCGCCGCGCATACCGATCTCGATGCTTTGAGCGCGGAGGACTGGCAGATGATCTACGCCACCAACGTCATCGGACCGTTCCAGATGATGCGCGCCTGCGTGGCGTCGCTCAAAGCGCATGGCGACGGCGCGGTGGTGAATGTGTCGTCCATCGCGGGTGTCGCGGGTGTGGGTTCTTCGATCGCTTACGCCGCTTCAAAAGGCGCGCTCAACACGCTGACGATTTCGCTGGCGCGCGCCTTCGCGCCGGAGATCCGCGTCAATGCGGTGTGCCCCGGCTATGTGGCAACGCCGTGGTTCAGCGGCCGCTTCGGCGCGGAGAATGCCGACCGTATCGCCGCCCAGCAGGCCGAAGGCAATCCGCTCAAGCGCGTCGCCAATGCGCAAGATATCGCCAACACGGTTCTGTTTCTGGCGGGCCCCGAGTCGCGCAACATCACCGGCGAAATGCTGCTGGTAGACAGCGGCATGCATCTGGCCGTGATGGCCGGGGCGCGGCGGTAGCATCGCCCAAAGAAGCGGCGGTTTGCCCAAGGCGCAGGCAATCCTATGTTGCATTGCAACAACGGTTTGGTGAATCCGTCGATTTATACAGATTTATTGCGCCCGAGGACGACGGCAAATATTGTTTTTATAGGTGCGTTTCCGCGACCTTTAAGGTGGAAAACCAAGGGGTCGCCTATATGAAAATTTCAACAATGGGATTGGGCATCGCGACGGCGCTGGCGCTGTCCGCAAGCCTGGCGCAGGCCGATACGGCAGCCGCGCCGGCGCCGCTGGCCACGCCGGCGATGACGGGGCCGCTCACCGCCAATCCGGCGCCGTCGTCTTTCGATGCGGGCATCGGCAACATCTATTATGGCGGCGTGATCAGCGGCCTCGGGTATTACCAGAGCAACCCGACACATGGCTTCCCGGGCAATGGCTCATCCGGCCTCGATCTCAGCAACGGTCAGGCCTTCATCGAAAAGACGGACGGCCTCATCCAGTTCTATGTGCAAGCCGGCGAATATTCGCTGCCGTCCGTCGGCGCGGGATACGTCCGCTCGTCGCAACTGACTTCGCACACATTCGGCGTGGTTCCAGTCGGCTATCTGAAGATCGCGCCGTCCGACAGCTGGTCGATTGAAATCGGCAAGCTGCCGACGCTGATCGGCGCGGAATACACCTTCACCTTCGAGAATATGAATATCGAACGCGGCCTGTTGTGGAATCAGGAACCCGCGATCAGCCGCGGCGTTCAGGTGAATTACGCATCGGGTCCGCTTTCCATCTCGCTCTCGCTCAACGACGGCTACTATTCCAACCGCTACAACTGGGTGTCCGGCCTTGTCTCCTACGCGTTCGACAGCACCAACACGCTGGCCTTCGCGGCGGGCGGCAATTTCGGAAAGTCCGGCACATCAACCTTCGTTACGCCCTACTATCTGAACAACAGCGACATCTACAATTTGATCTACACCTACACTTCCGCGCCATGGCTGATCACGCCTTACGTGCAATATCAGACGATCCACAAGGAAAGCTCGCTCTTCATCTTCAACTCGTCGAGCGACTGGGGCTTCGGCGTTCTGGCCAATTACACATTCAGCCCAACCTGGAACCTCTCCGGCCGCGTGGAATATGAAACCTCCTCGGGCGGAAATTTCTTCCAGTTCCCGCTGGGCTATGGTCAGGGCAGCAAGGCTTGGTCGTTCACGGTCACGCCGACCTGGCAGTTCAACCGCTTCTTCATTCGCGGCGAGCTTTCCTATACCACGCTCGACCACGCAGCGCCGGGGCTCGAATTCGGCAGTGCCTTCGACAAGGACTCGCAGACGCGCGTGATGGTGGAAACCGGCTTCGTACTCTAATCGACGGGGCGTCCCGGCTGTTCTAGCCAAAGCACAGCCTAATAGAGACCCGCGTTCCCGAAAGGAGCGCGGGTTTTCTCTTTTTGCCGCCTTGCGCAGGCGCGGCCCCGCATGAAACCCTCCCGCAAAACATCAGGGGGAGAAGGCGATGGCAGGCACGTTTCCAAAGGGCTTCATCTGGGGGACCGCGACGGCGGCGCATCAGGTGGAGGGCGGCAACACCGCCAGCGATCTGTGGCTCATGGAAATGGCCAAGGACAGCATCTTCGCGGAGCCTTCCGGCGACGCGTGCGATCATTACCACCGCTGCGAGCAGGACATCGCGCTGCTGAAGGGCCTCGGCTTCGACTGTTATCGCTTCTCCATCGAATGGGCGCGCGTCGAGCCGGAGGAAGGCTTCTTCTCCAAGGCGGCGCTGGACCATTACCGGCGCATGATCGCCGCCTGCCACGCCATGCGCGTGATCCCGATGGTAACGTTTCACCATTTCACCGCGCCGCTGTGGTTCACACGCGACGGCGGCTGGGAGAATCCCAAATCGGTAGACCGCTTCGCGCGCTATTGCGAGGTGGCTGGCCGCGCGCTGGGCGATCTCATCACGTTCGCCTGCACCATCAACGAAGCCAACATTCCGATCATGGTGACGATGATGCGCCGCGCGGTGGGCATCGGCGGCGGCAGCAAGCGCGAACGTGCGCTGGCCGAAGCCGCGCGGCTGAGCGGCGGGGAGCCGGGGAAATTCTCGCCCTATCTTTCCGGCAACGGGATTGTGGCGGCGCCAAACCTGATCGCGGCGCATCGCAAGGGCTATGAGACATTGAAGCCGCTGATCGACGGCAAGGTCGGCATCACGCTCGCGCTCAACAACTTTCAGGCGGAAGCCGGCGGCGAGGAATTGTTCAAGACATCGGATCACGCGGTCAACGGACAGTTTCTGGAATCGGTGAAGGGCGACGATTACGTGGGCGTGCAGACCTATACGCGCGTGCGCTTCGGCAAGGACGGCGTGCTGCCGCCGCCCGAAGGCTGCGAGCGCACGCAGATGGGCTACGAATTCTATCCCGAAGCGCTGGAAGCAACGATCCGCCAGGCCGCGAAGGTTAGCGGCTGTCCGGTGATGGTGACCGAGAACGGCATAGGCACGGAAGACGACACGCGCCGCATCGCCTACACCCAGCGCGCTTTGGAAGGCGTGCTGCGCTGCATCGCCGACGGCATCGATGTGCGCGGCTACATCCACTGGTCGATGATGGACAATTTCGAATGGCTGGAAGGCTACCGCCCGAAATTCGGACTTGTCGAAGTGGACCGCACCACCCAATCGCGCAAACCGAAACCGAGCGCGTATTGGTTGGGAGATGTGGCGAAGCGGAATGCGTTGGGGTGAGTTACGCGCGCGGCTTTCTCTTTCGCCACGATTCTAATACGAATAGAGCAACCGTGTGAGCAGAGTGGATAGCTAGACGCGCGCGTCTCGGCTCAAGTTTATATGCAGTTTTGCCAGCCCCGTGCGCAGAGCTGGCATGGGTTCGGAGCGATCCAATTCCATCCACGAGAGAAATGAGACCAGACAAAATCTTTTGCAGATCCTGATCTTCGACAATTGCAGGATCGAATCCCAGATCCTTTCTGACCAGGTCGATCTAACCCCTCCTCTTCAATGTATACTTTGCAAATCGATTCGAGAATATTGCTCGCCGCAGATACGGCCTCGCGCGGATCGGTATCTACATTCGATTGAGCGCGATTGAATTCCAAGTCGATTGGGGCAGCATCCCCTTCTCGTATGTATTCTTCGAGCGTTCTCGAAGGTGCACCAAGTGCGCTTATGATTTTACCGCCCTTAGCATATTGAAGCTCGCTTCGGCTCAATGCGTCGGTTATTTGATTTCTGTCCTTAATCCTGTCTTGATGGTAGGTGTCTTCCGGATCGAGTGGTTCTTCCATATATTCTTCGATCAAGCGCCCAAGGACATCGATGGGCTCCAAAGTCTCGTCCTTGTTGATAGCGCGTAACCATTCGAGGGCCTTTGCGTGTTTGCTGCCCGCCGGTGGATCACCCGAAGCTCCCGCATATGCGAACAAACTATCAAGCGTAGCATGTGTTTCTCGGCGCGAAGCGACTTCTGCACAACGCGCAATCAGAACCGCTGGGATAGTTTTTCGCATGGTCGTAAACTTTTCTTCGAGAGAAAGACTCGCGTAATAGTGATCTAAGCCGCGCCCTTGATCTTCTCTCGTGCCGCATCCGCCAGAAAGGCTGACCGCGTTTGTCCCCTCGTCTGTGCGGCGCGATCTACTGCGTCCAGCAAACGGTCTTCGATAGAGATGTTCACGCGCACCGGCTTGCCTGGCAATTCGACCGGCACTTCAACAACACAGACGCGCTTCACGTCGCGCATCTCGGCGCGCACCTCCTTGTCGTCCCGCAATTCTTCCAGCGAGCGCAGCGCGGGAACGGCTTCGCCGTCCTCGATCATGCCGGAAACGTGAAAGGCCAGCGTCTCGCGCCCGCGCGCGATCGATTCGTCCACCGTGCGTCCGCCGGATGCGACACCCGGAAAATCGGGAAACGAGATTCCATAGACACGGCCCTTCGGTCCCTCGTCTTCATGCACCAGTGCCCAAACAATCTGCGTCATCGCCAACTCCTACCTCACCATTTCCAGCCGGCCTGCCGGAAAATGCTGCGCAGCGTCCCAATCGGAATATCCCGCGCGCCCATATCCACAGTGACCCTGCCCGGCTTCGACGGATGCACAAGCTGAACGTGATCGCCGGGACCGCGGCGCTTCACGATCCATCCTTCGGCAAGGAGGCGCCGAACCACCTCCTTCGCCGAAAGGGTTCCGCGATTTCCCATGTTTCAGCATCCGCGTTCTTGTGTATAGATACACAATTTATGCTGGGCGTCAAGATCGTGTGTAGAAATCCACAATCACAAGTCACTTCTCGTAAAGGTAATAACACCCCACCAGAGTCTGGGTGCTTTTGGGGCTGTCTTCGGCCATCAGCGTGACGGTTCGTTGTTCCGCGATCTCCAGCTCGCACATGCGCATGTCGTCGCCGGTTTCGCATTTACCCAGCTTCTTGCCGAGCGACTTTTCCAGCATATTGCGTGCCTGATCGAACGGCGCGTCCACCGTGAGGGAAAACCCGACGCCCATGCCGATGCTCTCCGGGTAAGCCTGTGCGATGTTAAGCCCCTGGATCGATTTTTTCGTCTTAGGAAGCCAATAGGCGTCGTTGCCGTGCGGCGAAAAATCGGTGCGGAAACCATCGACGAACTTTTTCAGTTGCGCCGGATCGTTCTTGTTCCAGTCGAGCCAGGAATCCTTGCAGGTCGCCATGCGCTCGAGGCCCGGATCGTCGGCGGCCCAAACGGGCGCCATTGCCAGCGCAAGCACCATCAAGATTCCAGCCAGTGACAGAGTTTTCATGACATCCCCCCGGCCGCAGAGTGGCACGGTTTCGCGCGCGTCAAAAGTCAGCCGTCATCCGCCCCTTCTTGCGCCTCGGCCGCGTCCACATCACGCCGGGGTAAGCCTTCAGCGGCGCCATCGCCTCGCCGCGATATTCCCATTCCGGCGCGTCTTCGATGCCGATGTGATAGAGCGGTTCGCGGCCGGTGCGCGTCTCGAAGATGGCGCGCGGGATGTTCACCATCTTGGGCGAATGCGCGCGTTCGTAGAGGAGCGGCGTTCCGCATGTCGCGCAGAAACTACGGACCGCACGCGTCGCCGGATCTTCAAAGCGCGACATGCTCCGGGCGCCTTTCAGCACGCGAAAACGGCTGCGCCAGACACCGACATAGGTCGCATAGGCGCAGCCCTGCGCATGACGGCTTGCTTTGGAATGGTCGTGCCACGCCCAGAACGCCGGCACGTCGATCTCCACCTGCACTTTTCCGCAGACGCAGACGCCCAAGACTTTTGCCGCGGAAATCTCTGCGGGTTTTTTGACAGTCGTGGCTTTGCGCATAGGTGAGTCCCTCCCGCGCGCAGCCTATCACCATCATGCGGCGGGCAATGCCGGCCGGTTGACAGCGCGAAGAGCAATGCGCTGGGGTGACGCATCGCAGCGGGTAAAGGCATGGCTTCTGAAAACGGCGTGACGCTCATCGTGCTTGGCACTGCGCAGGATGGCGGCGCCCCGCAAATCGGCCACGACCAGGATCCCGGCTGGACCGATCCCGCACAGAAAAGATTCGCGACATCGCTGGGGCTTGCCGAGCGCGCCGGCGGCCGGCGCTGGCTGTTCGATGCCACGCCGGATATTCGCGAGCAGCTTCACCGCTTCAATACCATCATCCCTCCCGCCGTCGGGCAGCGCAACCTCGACGGCGTGTTTCTCACCCACGCCCATATCGGCCACTACACTGGGTTGATGTTCTTCGGGCATGAAGCGCTGGGCACCAAGGAGCTTGCGGTTTACGCGCTGCCGCGCATGCAGAATTTTCTTTCCACCAACGGGCCGTGGAGCCAGCTCGTGACCTATCGCAACATCGCCCTGCAACCGCTTGGCGATCGCAAGGCCGTCGATCTGGGCAATGTGCGGGTCACGCCATTCCTCGTTCCGCATCGCCAGGAATTTTCGGAAGTCTGCGGCTTTCGCATCGCGGGACCGAAGCAGAAGGTTCTCTTTATTCCGGATATCGACCGCTGGGAGGATTGGGACGCGCTGGGCGTGCGCGTGGAGGACGAGATTGCCGCTGCCGATATCGCCTATCTCGACGGCACATTTTATTCCGGCAGCGAATTGCCGGGCCGCGACATGACGAAGGTGCCGCATCCGACCATCGAATCCTCGATGGCCCGATTCAAAGCGTTGCCGCCTTCGGAGTGCGCCAAGATTCGTTTCATTCATTTGAACTGGTCGAATCCGGCAAGATTCGCCGGCAGCGAAGGCCGCCGCCGAATCGAGGCAGCCGGATTTCGCGTGGCCGAGGAAGGCGAAAGCCTCGACCTTTAACTGGATCGCCATGTGCATGCCGGACACCGACTGTTGCTCCACATCAATCAGTTCGCAATCTCGAACATCAATGATTCGCAGGGGCGCGGTTTTGCCCGTGCAATGACGAAGTACCGCCCATAAGCGCCGAGACCCAGTTTTCAGCGTCAGCAACGTTCATCGAAGCACCACGCCATCCAAACCTTCGCCTTCTCTTCGAATATTGGACGTCCAGGCGCGGCGCCCGCGCGGCGCCCGCGCGCGCCGACATCAACCCGTCGCAGATCAAGCCGCTGCTGGCCGATGTGATGATCTGGAATGTCGGCAAGAGTGCTGGCCAGCACAGCATTCGCCTCGTCGGCGAAAACATCGTGCGCTTCGTGGGGCGCAACAACACCGGCGAATCCGCAACCATCGAGATGCCGGAAGACGCGGCCGCAATCAAGAACGCCGTGCTGGATCAGGTCGCCGAAACCCGGTCACCGCGCTTTCGCATCGGGAAAACGTTCTGGCACCGGGAGAAATCCTATCGCGATTTCGAGGCCTGCTATCTGCCTTTGTCTCCCGACGGCGAAGCGGTCGACATGATTCTGGGCGGCATTACCTTCGACCTGGCCGCATCGGGCTCGTGACGTTTCGCCATTCGTTGAGGACGAGTGCCAGAGTCAGAAGATCGAACAGCGCGAATGCCAGAAGCCATTCCGACCAATGCATGGTCAGCCGGTAGCTCATATAGGCGATGAACCCGGCGAGCACCGCGCTGGCGACCGGAAAAATCCAGTTGTGCCTTTCCCGCAGAAGATTGATCGCAATGGCGAGTTTCAGAACGCCATGCAGCACCAAATAGGTGACGACAAACAGGTTTGACGCGTGTGCGAGACCCTCCGCGCCGTGACGGATGAGATGCGCCGTGTGCGTTTCGGGATCGTCGGGAAGGTCCGGCGTCGTGATCGCAATGATGAAGTCATAAAGCCGGTGCGATCCGACGACCGCGACGATGATGCCGAGGACGAGCTCTATCGCGCCATCCAGACCTTTGATCGCAATTGTCGCCTGGTAGGCGCGATGAGCCAGAGACGATCGCTTGGCCAATGGATTCCCCGATTCGACATGGCGCCCACATCAAATGACGCTCCATTCGACGTATGCGGCGCCGCGCAGACTTACAATAGACGCGAAGCAGCCAACGACACGATAGATGGGAGGTTCAGGCCGAACCGCCGAGGGGCACTATGGGGTCCATAAAATCGGGGCTTTCGGCCGGGGCCATGGCCACGATCATCGACTGGTTGGCGGAGACAAGCGCCGGTTCGGCGGAAGCGGGCTGCTTCGGCGGGCGTTCCATGAAAAGCCGGTAGGTGGGGCCATGTATGGCGAAATCGATCGCGCGCAGGAAAGCCCAGAGCGATCCCGCGATCAGCAAATCCAGCTCAACGCCCCAAACGCCGATGCCGCCCAACACATGGATTGCGCCGGCAGTTCCGGCGGCGATGAGCGCAAGAACCCAGATCAGCGCCAGAATCAGAAGAATACCAACCGCCGCGGCCAACGCGGCCTTGTCGGCCCAGATAAACCGGCCGCGCCCTGTGCGTATCTCAACACCCGACATAGTGACTGTTCCCGGTTCCGCCTATTCAACGCGGCGGCGAATATTCGGTTGCCGAGTCAGCGCCACAAACGGTTGGGTTGCAGTTAAGGGAACCTGTCGGGATTTAGCTATCGGCGCGGTATCGCGCAAAGCTGTAGCGATATCCGGGCCGACGCGAAGGCGCCGCGCTGCAGTGGCGCCTGGAATTCGGATCGCTATTCCGCGTCGCCGGACTTCGCGGGTTTGACGAAGACGGCGCGGTTCTTGTTGTCCTGCATCAGCATCGAGAAGCCCGAGATGGTGTCGAGGCCGAGGCCGCGCGGAAAGCCCGTTTCCGGATCGGCCTCGATCTTGGCATAACTCGCATTCGCGACCTTCTCCCATTTGCCGTTGGGCTTCTTGATTTCCAGATGCACGACCGAGCCTTTCAACAACAGGCGCACGATCGCTTCGCTTGGCCGCGACGGTTTGGTCAGGCTCAGATTTCCCGCGATGTCCTGCCAGCCGTTCTTCAACGCCCAGGCGGTCAGTTCGTCCATTTTCATGATGACTTCCTATCGACCCAGAAGCGCGAAGACGACCACGCCAGCTAGCATCATCCAGCCGAAATGCCGCCCGCGCGACGACCACGCATTGCCGATGGCCGCCGCGCCGAACATCACGGCACAGACATAAAGGATCCAGTGCCGCGCAATATCCGATTCCATGTAAGGCGCAGCGAGCAGCAACACTCCCGCGCCGGCCCAGAATATCGAGCCAATCTGCCAGACGAGACGTATCAGAAGCCGCACCGATGCGGGTTCGATGCGCGCGCGGGCGAAAATTTTGGTTTCACCCAGCACGCTGTGAATGACGGCAATCAGGATCGCGAGCAGGCCGGCAATCAGCAGGAAAAGATTGCGCATGCGCGTATCACCTCAATCTATCCGGGCAATGTAGCAGCGGCAGGCGTACGCCGCGATGGCTTCAAACCTGCGACAGAGCGCGCCTGAGCTGATCGAGATCGAAGGGTTTGGGCAGGTAGATCATATCAGGCGCCATTTCGCCCGCCGTAGGGCCGCTGGAATAACCACTGGCGACGACGACGGGTATCCCCGGCTTGCGTTTGCGAAGCTCTTTCACCAGTTCCTTGCCGGTCATGCCCGGCAGGCCCACATCGGTCAGCACCAAATCGATTGCCGGATCGGCGTCGAAAGCGGCCAGCGCTTCGGACCCGTTCGCCGCTTCCACCGCGTCATGACCAAGCTCCGTCAGCATGTCCACCGTCGTCATGCGGATGAGCGCGATGTCTTCCACCACCAGAACACGATGCGCCTTCGTCGCCGACTGCGCCGGCGCGTTGACCGGCGATTTGGAAGACGCCGACTGGGCAGCGGCCGTAGCCGTCTTTCTCCCGGCAGAAAACAAGGCGCGCAGCTTGCGCGCGAGATCGTCGCGGCGATAGGGCTTGCTGAGCAGATACACATCGTCGTCCAGCGTTCCGTTGTGCACGATGGCGTTCTGCGTGTAGCCCGATGTGTAAAGCACCAGGATGTTGGGACGCATGGCTTGCGCGCGGCGGCCGAATTCGCGCGTGTTGACGGGGCCGGGCATCACCACATCGGTGAAGATAAGATCAACGGGCGTATCGCTCGCCAGGATCGCCAGCGCCTGCTCGGCATTTTCCGCCTTCAGAACGCCGTAGCCCAGATCGCCCAGCATATCGACGACAGCGGCGCGCACGCCTTCGTCATCCTCCACAACAAGAATGCATTCGCTACCGCCTGAGACCGGCCCGAGATTCACGGTCTCCGCTTGTTCCTCGGTGTTGCGCGTGCGCGGCAAATAAATCTTGATCGTCGTGCCCTGTGCAGCCTCGCTGTAGATCTTGATGTGGCCGCCGGACTGTTTTACGAAACCATAGACCTGGCTGAGGCCGAGGCCGGTGCCTTGCCCCTCAGGCTTGGTCGTGAAGAACGGCTCGAAGGCGCGCGCGATCACGTCCGACGGCATGCCGTGGCCGGTGTCGCTGACCGCCAGCATCACATACTGACCCGCTTTCACTTCGGCATGCTGGGCGGCGTAATGATCGTCGAGGAATGCATTGGCGACTTCGATGGTGAGCTTGCCGCCATCCGGCATGGCGTAGCGCGCATTCACGGCCAGATTGATGATCGCATTTTCCACGCGGCTGGGATCGGCCATCGTGTACCACAGGCCGCCCGAAACGATCGCTTCCACCTCGACGCGTTCGCCCAAGGTTCGGCGCAGAAGATCGGTCATCTCACGCATCAGCCGGCCCAGATTGAGCGAGCGCGGCTCGAGTGGCTGGCGGCGCGCAAAGGCCAGCAATTGCGCGGTCAGCCGCGCGCCGCGTTCCACCGCGGCCACGGCCTTCTGCAACCGCTCCGCGGCTTTCGCCTTGCCCGTGACGTCGGCGTTGAGCAGATCCAGATTGGCGCTGACGATCTGCAGCAGGTTGTTGAAGTCATGCGCCACGCCACCGGTGAGATGGCCGATGGCTTCCATCTTCTGCGTCTGGCGCAGCGCCTCTTCCGTGCGCACGCGAACCGTGACGTCGATGCACACGACAATGAAACCGCCCGTGGGAACCGGCGCACGGTACACATCAAGCTCGCGGCCTTTCAACGAAAGGTGCTGATAGCCTTCCTCGACATCGTTTGGTCCCGCCGGCAGATCGGCAAAGACAGGCTGGGCGCGACAACGGTCGATCGTCCGGAAATTTGAAAGATGTGTCTCAATGCGCGCAAGCTCGGAGGGAAAATCCAGATAGCTAAAAAAATTTGCGTTGAACACGCAAAGCAGGCCGTCCGACGTGAACATCGCGATGCCGTCGCGTACGTTGTCCAGCGTCGCCTGAAGGATGGCTTCGTTGTTCGCGCGTTTGCGCTCGCTGGTGGCGAGCGCGACATTGTTGCGGATCAGCAGCAAAGCGGCGAGCAACAGGATGAACAGCGCGATCAGTGCTGCGATCAACGCAGTTTGGGCCGCGCGACTGTCGGCGGCGCTCCGCGCCTGCGTCCGCTCGTGGAGCAGCCTGCGCTCGTCGGCGATCCCGCTCGCGATCAATGTCCGTAACCCATCCATGCGCTGCTTGCCCTGTTCGAGCGCGGCGATCAGCGCCGGTGACGCGTTGACGTTCGGCGATTTCACCGCAAGAGATTGTTCGAGCGCTTCCAGCCGGTCACTGACGAGCTTTTTCAGCGCATTGGCGCGGCGCTGCTGCGTGGGATTGTCGGCGGTGAGCGTTTTGAACGCGGCGAGATCCTGCCGCGTCTTCACCACACCCGTCCGGTAGGGCGCCAGAAAGTCAGGCTTGCGCGTCAGCAGATAGCCGCGCTGGCCGGTCTCCGCATCTTCCGCGTGACCCAGCACCAGACGAAGCTGGTCTATCACCTGATAGGTATGCAGCACCCATTGCTGCTCGGCGCGCTCGTTTCCGGCGAACTGGACCGAGAGATAGGTGACGGCTGCCAAGACGATGAAAAGCGGGATGGCGACAAGTACGGCTACGCGATTAGCCTGCAAAACGCCCCCCAGTCGCAGCGACCCGGAATCCGAACGCGCATCCCTCCCATTGGTTCCCGGCATGGCGCGTTAGAGCAGACATTCGCAAAGCGTAGCAAATGGTCGGAGAGAGAGGATTCGAACCTCCGGCCCCCACGTCCCGAACGTGGTGCTCTACCAGGCTGAGCTACTCTCCGGTTCCCTGGAAAGGGCGCCTTATAGCGATGCCCTTCCGCCCCCGCAACCGGCCCAGCCGACACGTTGAAACCGGCGCTTCGCTCCCGCAGGATCGGACCATGATCCTCGTCGGCCAATATGATTCACCCTATGCGCGCCGAGTTGCCGTGTCGCTGCGCGTTCTGTGCCTGCCTTACGAACACGATACGCGCTCGGTGTTCGGCGATTTCGATTCCATGCGCGCGACCAATCCGCTCGGACGCATCCCCTCGCTTGTGCTAGATGACGGTACGGTTCTGATCGAAAGCGCCGCGATTCTCGACTGGCTGGACGAGAAGGTCGGACCGGAACGCGCGCTTCTTCCGCCATCCGGTATGGCCCGGCGCAAGGCGCTTCAAATCATGGCGCTGGCGACGGGTGCGCTCGACAAGATCGGCGCGGCAAATTACGAGCGCCTGATCCGTCCATCGGCCTATCGCTGGCCGGAATGGATCGCGCGTTGCCTCACCCAATGCGCCGGCGGACTTGAAGCGCTCGAGCACGAAGAGTGGCCGGGTTCCGGCGCGCTCGATCAGGTTCAGATCACAGCGGCCTGCATGCTCTCTTATATCGGGCTGACCGATCCACAATTCCTGTCTGCAAGCCGCTATCCCAAGCTCTTCAAATTCGCACAGCGCTGCGCGGCGATGCCCGAATTTCAGGCCACAGAGGTCAGCGATTATCAGGTGCCGCGCGGCGAATAAAAGGCTTCGAAAGCGTCGTTGAAAGCCGGAGGGCTAGTCAGTATGGTCCGCCACCCTGCGCACAAATCGCAGCATATTGGGGCGTCGCCAAGCGGTAAGGCACCGGATTTTGATTCCGGCATTCGGAGGTTCGATCCCTCCCGCCCCAGCCAGTTTCCTGTCTGCGTTTTCAGCAACTTAGTTTGCAGGATCACAAGAAATGCCGCGAAATTCGTGTTGCACGGTGTGCGTAGAGTTTCCGGGCTTTTCTTGCCGTTGCGCTGCGTTACGGGGCGTTCCGTGCAACACGGAAGCAACATCGAACATCGCTGTTTGTTCGCGGCGCTGCGGGCAAATATCGCCCTAAATCTCAGCTTGGCCAACTTGGCCAAGCTGAGACGGAACCCGCGCCACGGTTCGACGCCGCTGCTGCACAAGGTGGCATCGATCTCTTGCTCAAATTGAGCATTTGATTTTCGGTGCCCGCGTTTTGCGGGCAATCTTGAAGTGGCAGAATCTGCCACTCCATGAGGGCCGCATAGGTGCTCGACTTTGTTGCTTGCGCCACGACCACTTGGTGGCAAAGGCAAGGAAAACGAGCCACCAGAAACCGGTCTGAGAGAAACCGAGCGTGAAGCCTGGCACGCGATGATCTTGATGCTCGACCCGACGACGAACAGTGATGGTCAGAAGCTAGTCCTCCAAAGGGACCAAGCCGTCGCTCAATGTTTTCCCGCCTTAAAGTCGCTCATCTTATCGCTCAACAAACGCGAAGGCCGCTACAGGGTCGAGATAGAGCCGCTTTCTGAAGAAAATTCATTTTGGACTTTCGTCAGCGAGCATCCGAGCATCACGACACTCACCTTTGAGATGATCGCGCCGAATATGTTTGGCCTTGAGGATGATTGGAGCGCCGATATGCGCGATCTCAAGAAAACCGAAAACGCCGATAGAGCCAAATTGCAAACCGAGAGTAAGGATGGCCTCAATGTTGATACCCCACGAGTTAGAAAAGGTGTCGAACATGCGGGGCGCGGCATTGCTAGCGTGAGAGCGCGCGCAAAGGATGGCGCAAAATTTTCAAGTGAAGATTCTGTCAAAGTGGTTCAGACACCGGATAAAACAGACGAAGTGTCATGGAATGAATTGCTCAAGCTTATAGTAGGTCGTATATTCAACGTACTGTGAGCAAACCCATCGCATACTGCATCCTGATCGTATCTGCCGCCTTAGTCGTTGTGCTGGCGGTGTGCGCTCCCGGCTTGCTTAGCGATCAGAACGAATTTCTGAAAGGATTTGTCGGTGACGGATTGCTCGACGTTTTGGGGGTAATTCTCGCTATTACGCTAGCGTCCGCTGGCCAACTGCATTTAACGCTTAATCAGATAGAGGAAAAACATAAGCGGCACATATTCGCTCGGATGCGTGGCGGCATCAAAACCGCTGCTACAGCGCTGATCATTCTTTTCGTTGTTGCCGTGACAGTAGTCGCCGCAAAACCGCTGTGCGCTAAAACACTAGCGCTCCAAAGCTTGTTCAATGGTGCCGGATTATTCGTTCTTCTTTGGAACGTTTTGTTGCTGGTATCGCTGACTCAGGGCATCTTTGCCATCAAGTCAGAAATTGACTAACAGCTTCGGATTGCTTCCCCGAAAATATCGGCGTTCAAACGGTTGTTATAGCGGAACTGAAATTCGGCCACATAGAGCGGAAGATATTTGGCGCTGACTTTGTGGAACGTGCCGACGACGCCACGCTTGAAGATAGACCAGAAGCCCTCAATCGTTTGCGTGTGGACAGCACCGACAACGTATTGGCCCGCAGCATGGTCAACGGTCTGGTGCGGAAACTCGCGGTCCAGATGTTTGTAGCCGACCCACTTATCCGTGCAGAGCAGGCTAACATCGGTCGAGACGGCTTCACGCACAAAGGTTTCAAGCGTTGCCGCGCGAACGTCGCCGATCACTCGCGCGATCACGCTACCTTTGCGGCTCACGGCACCCGCTACAATCGCTTTGCCAGCGCCGCCAGTTGCACCGCCGCCGCCGCGCTTGTCCCAATGCCGGTTCTTGGCTTTGCCGCCTACGAACGTCTCATCGACCTCGACAATTCCCATGAGCTTGCGGAAGTTCTTGTCGGCCAGACCAGCACGGATGCGATGGCACATATGCCAAGCCGTGCGGTAAGAGCCAAAGCCCATCGTGCGGTAAATCTGATGCGCCGAAACACCTTTCTTGCTAGTCAGCATCGTGTGGATCACACGAAACCATATCCGCAAGCCGACATTCGTGTTTTCAAAGACTGTCCCGACCAGAACAGAGAAGCGGTAGGAGACGCCTTCGCCGCAATCCATGCACTCCCACTTGAAAGCCATTGTTTTGAGTGCAAACACATGGTCAGAGCCACAGCGCGGGCACGACACGGCAATAGGCCAGCGGTGCTTGCACAGGTACGTCATGCAGGCGTCATCGGTCGGAAACGCCTTTTCCCACTGAGGAACCGTCATCTGGTGAATGCGCTTGGAGGTAGCCATGTCTAAAACTCCCGTATCTGAGAGAGAACATAGGCTAAGCCGGGGCACTCGTCAAGTAGTGCATAATCGCCCAAATTAGATGGGGTGGACGGCCCCTGCTCAGCGGCATCACTGTGCCATAGCGTGGTCGTTGGTCAGAGACCACAACGAGAGGAGCCGTCCGAGATGAATATTACAACGATTGGGCTTGATATTGCG
>Ga0209483_1000459_pt1 | contig 36003 bp, 34 predicted proteins | sample NGEPerA_FD_184508 | JGI IMG/M metagenome (GOLD analysis project Ga0209483, IMG submission 184508) | Arctic peat soil microbial communities from the Barrow Environmental Observatory site, Barrow, Alaska, USA - NGEE PermafrostL2-A... | ecosystem: Environmental > Terrestrial > Soil > Wetlands >...
TCGCGGAGTGTGTTGCTGGCGTCGGCTGCGGCGGTGCAGAAGATCGTTGGCTCGCTGGCGTTCGATTCGGCGGCGGTGTTGTTCAAGGTTGCGGCGGGTGTGGTCGTCGATGGGATTGTGCTGGAAATCGAGAGCATGGCACCGGTGGAATCGTTCGGGGTGGCCGTTTGTTATCGGGTGGGGTTGAAGGCGGCGGCTTTTTAAATGGGGCTGAGTGCGAGTGCGGAGTGGCGCGATGCGCATTGTGCGGTCCCACCTTAGCGACGATGAAGCCGTCGCGAAGATGGGTCACCCCGGCACCCGGTCGCCAGCGGGTCTTGTACAGCTCAGAGCTTAGAGGTTTTGAGCGTGGAGCTAGAGCGGGTTTGCGTTCAGTTATGAGTTGTGAGTTGTGAGTCTTGAGTGATTTGGGGGAGAGATGCAGAACGCGAAAGATACGTTCTATGAGGTGGTGCGCGATCGTGTGGCGGCGGCGAATGCGGCTTTGACCGTTGTCGTGCGCGGTGTGGTGCGGCCGGCGGTGGTTGTGGATGAGAACGAAATTGCGAGCGCGGCGGATTTGCGGAATTGTTTTCGGCTGCGGTGGACGGGCCTGAGCGTTACCGCGGAAGGTGCGGCCTCTCTTGTGTCGATGCAGTGCGAGATTCGCTATGCGACGGCGGGGAGTGAGCTTGCGGGTGGGCTCGATCGGGGACGTGTGCTGGCGGGGCTGGATGCGGCGCTGGCGGCGGCAGTGGGTCGCGCACCTCAGAACGCGGTGAAGAAGGACTTTGGGGCGCTGACCGATGGCGGCGCGGCGACTGCGATGGGGTCGTCGATCTGGTGGAGCGATGTGGCGTTCGGGGCGGTGGCCGAGGATGCGGCGGAGATCCGGCGGACGGCAACGGTTGAGGTTTGGAGTTATCAGGAAGCAGGTGAAGCGTGAGCGATGCGGGTGTGGAGGCGACGTCTCCGGTAGTGCGAAGAGTGCGCGCGTATTTTGCTCCAGTGGCGCGCGCGGCGGGGGTGCCGGCGCTGTTCGATCCGGCGCAGATGGGGGCGTTTGCGGTGGATGCGCCGCCGGCGCCGTGGTTGGACCTGGGCTGGGTTTACGGCTTTGCAAGGAAGTGCGGGACGAAGGTGGAAGCGGTGCGGACGGGTGCTCCCGCGATTGCGCAGTTGCAGGTGAGGACGGAGATTGAGTCTACGCTGGCGCTGGCGTTTGGGAGTTGGGGCAAGGTGCAGTTGGCGCTGGCCGCGGGCACGCAGCAGATGAATCTGCTGCGTGCCGAAGCTGGGGCTGCGGCGGCGGGGTCGGGTGGGGCTGCGATTGCGGCTACGGTTTTGCTACCGGGGTCGACGGCGAGCGTGTTGCAGATGGGCGCGGGGGCGAGCGGTTTTGCGGTGGGTGAGATGGTCGCCGTCGATGTGGACTATGCCGGGGCGACGGGGTTTGTGGGTAGTGGAGTGAGTGGGGCTTACCTGAGGACGGCGGTGACGGATGTGGACTATGTCCGGCGCGTGACGTTGAACGTGGCGCGGATTTCTGGCATCAGCGGGGGTGTTGTGACGGTGGAAACGCCGCTGATTGCGGGTGCTCCGGCGACAGAGATGAAGGTGAGCGCGGTGGTGGGGTTCTGCGATCGCGAGGGGTCGAGTTTTTTTCAGGAGTGGTCGGGACTCTTTGTGATGGATGGGCAGCAGGGAGACCGAGTGCTGTTGCACTATCCGAGGCTGCAGACGATGAGCGGGGCGGCTGAGGCTGCGATTGCGAGCAGCGGCTTGGAGACGGTGAGGCTGGCGGCGGCGTTTCGCGCGCTGCCAGTGACGGATGCCGTCGATGGGGAACAGGTGGTTTGCTTCCGGAGTTATTTGCCGGCGTGAGTTGAGATTGTGCGAACCCACTCATCGCGATGATGCCGCGATGAATGGGGCACCCACTTCGGTGGTTGTACCGATGACAAGGTTTGGGGGATGAGCGATGGTTGGATTGAGACGAGGATTGACGCTGGTTGGCGTCGTGATGGCGATCCTGGTGCGGGTGGCGTGCGCGCAGGTAGCGACGACGACCGTGCAGGATACGGTGTATCGCGCTGACGGCACGGCGGCCGGCGGAACGGTGCTGGTGAGTTGGAGCGGGTTTACGACGGCTGCTGGAAGTGCTGTGCCTACGGGCACGACTTCGGTGACGATCGGCGCGGGCGGGTTGCTGACGGTGGCGCTGGCTCCGAATGCGGGGGCGACGCCGATGGGGAGCTATTACACGGCTGTCTTTCATCTCGACGATGGGAGCACGAGCCGCGAGTACTGGGTGATTCCGGTGACTGTGCCGGGCGGCGGCACGGTGAAGCTGAGTGCGGTTATCAATTCCGTGCTGCCGGCCAGCGTGGCGATGCAGACCGTTTCGAAGAGTTATGTCGACACAGCGATTGCGGCGGCGGTGACGGGGCATCCGCTGGACAGCACGCCGTATGTGCTGAAGACGGGCGACACGATGAGCGGGCCGCTGGAGCTGCCGGCCGATCCGGTGAGCGATAACCAGGCCGCCGACAAGCATTATGTCGACGTCAATGTGGCGGCGGCCGCGAGCGGACTGGGACGGAAGGTGGACGAGCTGCCCGGCGCGACGCAGATTGTGGCCCAGCCCGTCGGGACGCAGTTGGATGTGAACAACCTGAACGGGTCGCTGTATGCGAGTCAGTATGTTTCGGTGGCTGGGAATGACGGCATCGCGAACGTATTGGCGAGTCCGGACTGCACCGGCGCGATCTCTTGCAGTGTGCAGGTTGAGCCGACGTACAACGTGGGTGAGGGGATCGACGGGCAGATTCCGTCGCATGGCCGTGTGACGGATGAACGCGGCGGAAGCGTAGCGGAGACGACGCTAAACCCGCAAAGCCCGATACAGAACGGGACCAGCCTGGGGCGCGATCTGACGATCGTGAGCACGCAGTTGGCGTCCGATGTGAAGGCTGCTTATCCGGGTGCGAGCGAGGTGGATGCCATTGGACTGCGCATCCTGAGTGAGGGGCTGGCGGGTGGCTCGAACCAGTTTCCGGAGGCCATCGAGACCGTTCCCTACTTCAAGAGCACGTTCTCGGCGACGAATATCACGGGGCGTTACAACACGGAGGGCCAGCACGACCTGAATAACAACATTATCTTTTGCTACGGCGTGGGCGATTGCCTGCTGGGGTCGCAGGTGATCCGGGCGTCGGGCGGAACGCGCGACGAGGCCGACGAAGGCACGCATCCATTCGACGTGGACATCGCGGAAGATACGGCGGTGTTTCGCGGGACGTGCGGCTCGGGATGCGCGACGGGGGCCACGGTGCTGACCGTCTCAGTTACCAACGATGGAGGCACGCAGGGGGAGGGGCGCTTCCTGATCGACAAGAACCCGGCAAAGATTTTGACCACGGGGACGCTGACCGGCGGAGTGCTGGGGACGCCGTTTGCGAAAGCGGAGTTCAGCGGAACAAGTTTTGCGGTCAGTGTCTTTCTGACCACGACGAATGCGGCACTTTCGCAGCCGAGCAATATCGCACCGGGAACCGTGACGATGACGATTGCCACGAGCGGCGTGACGGCAGGGTTTTCCACCAATACGGCGGCGTTGCCGTCAGGCTCCGGAGTGGCGTGCGTGGCGGACCCGCACGGGGCCGGCGCGGCGGGCTTTGCCAACTTTGAAATGGCGAACTACACCGTGATAGATGGGACGCATGTGCGTTTGACGCTGAACAAAGTGCATGGAGTGGGGACCACGATCGCCGTCGGTGGATTGTGCGGGTATGGGCTGGAGCAGACCGTCGACACGGTGGGCCCGATCCGCCAGGTGTTTCCGGTTGTCGGTTCGACCAGTGCGACGGAGTTGTACTACACCGATGCGCGGACGGCGATCGTGGGCATTTCGGGAACGACCAGCAACTTCATCAACATCCTGCAACATGTCGCTGCGATTTCGCGAACGGGCAACGTCGTCACGGTAACCATGACGGGCAACCTGCAAGACATCAGCGGCCTGACGCTGACGGTGAGCGGCGTGGCCGACTCGACCTACAACGGAAGCTATGTGGTGACATCCACCGGGCCGAACACTCTGACGTATCCCAACACGGGGGCGGACAGCACCAGCTCGGGTGGGACGCTGGCAATGATTACGGGAGGGTTTGTTCTCTATCCGATGGCCGAGGTGCTGGGAGTGCTGGATCCGGCGAACAACAGCGTCGACGGCTACCTGCTACTGGGAGCGAATACGGCGCCATGGGCTACGGGAGACGCCTTGGAGGAGCCGCATTTCTTCCAGGAAGATGTGTCCGGTGAGTTTGAACGCATCACGCAATTTACGCCGAGGCCATCGGGATTCGATCGCGCCGGAATGGAATATATCGGCACGGTTGGGCCGAGCGTGCATGGGTGGACGGTATGGAACAACGAGCCGGACAGCGACTATCTCGGCAACGGCGGTCTGCACTCGCTGCCGCAAACTGCTTATGAAGTCCAGGGACCGTGGCAAAACATTTTGACAACGCAGGCAGGCGATCGAACGCTGTTCAACGTGTCGTGCAACTCGCATGGGTGCAATCGATTCGACTCGAACTATGCGCTGTTTGCTTTGAACAGTGCGATCGGTGTCGATCAGCTGATTTATTTCCCGCAGTCGAACACGGCGCAATGGCTGCTGGCTGGAGTGCCTTATACGTTCTCTCCGACGGGCTTTACCGCACAGACGATCAACGTCGACACGCTGAATGCGACGACGATTACGGGCGGTGTGAGTGCGGGGGCGATTACTTCGGGAACGATCGGCGTGGCGCGGTTGCCGGTGTTTGGCGCCAGTGGCATAACACACAGCGCGGGCATCGTGCCGGACCCCGGAGCGACAGCCGGAACGACCAGGTTTCTGCGAGAGGATGGAACGTTTGCCGTCCCGGCCGGAAGCAGTGGCGGAGTGAGTGGAACGCCAACGATTGCGGTCGGAGCGGGAGCGGGAAGCGGAGCTTCGGCGACGATTTCCGGCAACAATGTCGCGGGCGTTATTACGCTGATCACCGGCACCGGGACGGCGGCGTCATCGACGCTGACAACGATTACGTTCAACGGAACTCTGGGGACGGCGCCGCTGGGTTGCTCGCTGATGTCGCGCAATGCCAACGCCTCGGGACAGGTTGCGGTGCTCTACACTACCGCGCCTTCCACCACGACATGGACCATCGCCGTAGCCGGGGCTGCGCTTGCAGCTTCAACGAATTCGTACCAGTGGAGTTATCAATGCAACTGAAGTCAATGCAACTAGCACGCAGATTTTTCTTTCTACTCTTTTTTCCGGCTGCGGCGTTCGCGCAGGCGACCTACACATGTCCGGCGAACCAGTACGTGACGACGCAGTTGGTGAATACAGGACAGAGTTGCTCTCCGCTTCCTGCCCTGCCTGTTTCGACGGTGGTTGTGGGGACGAATTCGAGTGGCCAGGTGGTGGCCGTTCCTGCGCAGACCGCGGCGACGGTGTTTGCCGCTCCCAGCGGAGTGGCGGGCGCGCCGAGCTTTCGCACGCTGGTGGCCAGTGACATTCCGGTGCTCAACCAAAACACCACGGGCACCGCGGCCAATGTGACCGGAGTGATCGCGGCGGCACAGTTGCCGCTGGCGACAAGCTCGGCGGTCGGCGGGGTGAAGTGCGATGGGACAACGATCACCTGCACCAGTGGCGTGATCGCTGCCGTAGGTGGAGGCGGAGGCAGCGCGGTGGGCGCGTATCTGGAGCTTGCGCCGGCGTTCACGATTTCTGTTCCAGCATCTACGACCGTCTGGATCGGCGCGTCGAACCAGACGGCGACGAGTGCGAACAGCACCCTGTATTACGGCACCGTGCAGCACAATGCAACCATCACTGCTATCGAATACATTGTCGACACCAACGGCCTGGGCGGATTCGGGAGTGGGCAGACGGGGACGTTTACGCTCTTCGACATTACGACGGCGAGCACGATCGCAGGCAGCACGACAACGCCGGGAATCAACCTCAATACACCGATGGTTGGCGAGGTCACGGGCCTCTCCGCGGCCGTTGCGGCAGGCGACAAACTACAGGCGACGTTCACGACGCTGGCGGGAACGACGACCCACACGGCGGCGTTTCGCGCCATCGTTTACCTGCAATGACCTCCCTCGTGGCCGTTCCCGCTGGCACGTTCGATAAGAGAGCGGACGCAATGTTCGCCCAGTCGAGACCCAGGCAACTCCCGCGGTCTTCGAGCAGGCGAGCGGCCTCTGCTGCAACAGAGGTCTTCGCGGAGGTCGATGTGGTTGAAGAGGTGGAGAGGTTGCTCCGCGCGGGTACGAAGATGGAGGCCACGCGCGGGGCATCGATGGCGGCGGCGACGAACTTGTTGAAGGTTCGCGATCGGCATGGACAACTTTGCGCGCTGGTCGCGAACGACGCGCAGAGGGCGTTTGAGGGGGCGCGCGGACGGCAGAACATCGTTTTGAAGGCGCGGCAGATGGGCATGACGACGTGGATCGCGGGAAGATTTTTTCTGCGGACGATTACGGCGCGCGGCGTGCTGACGGTGCAGGTTGCACAGAACCAGCAGGCGGTGGAGAGCATCTTCGGGATCGTGCAGCGCATGTGGGAGAACCTGCCCCTTGTGCTGCGCGAGGGCCCGCTGGCGCGCAGCCGGGCCAATGTCGGGCAAATGGTTTTTCCGATGTTGGACAGCGAGTTTCGCGTGTGGAGCGCGGGGGACGAGAATGCTGGGCGTGGATTGAGTATTCAGAACCTGCACTGCAGCGAGGTGAGCCGCTGGCCGAGAGATGCGGCGGCGACGCTTGCAGGGTTGCGGGCGGCACTGGTTCCTGAAGGTGAGCTGGTGCTGGAGAGCACACCGAATGGGGCGTATGGGGCGTTCTATGAGGAGTGGGGGCGTGGGATTTCCGAGGGCGAAGGACTGGTGCGGCATTTTCTTCCGTGGTGGATGGAGCCGGCTTACGTGGCCGATAGTGTCGCGGCGGTAGAGATGAGCGCGGAGGAGGCTGCGCTGGTTGCGGCGCATGGGTTGAGTGCGGAGCAGATTGGGTTTCGGCGCGGGCTGGAGCGGCGCTTCGGTGGGCTGCGTTCGCAGGAGTTTGCGGAGGATGCGGAGACTTGTTTTCGCGCGACAGGCGATTGCTGTTTCGATGTTGAGGCGATTGAGGCGAGGCTTTCTGAAGTGGTTGCGACGGTTGCGGGACCCCGCCGGAGAGGTGCGCTGCTGGTGTGGATGCCGGCGCTGCCGGGGCGGGAGTACATCGTTGCGGTGGATACCGCCGGCGGTGGCACAGATGGGGATTTTGCGGCGGTGCAGGTGGTCGACGCGACGACGGGAATGCAGTGCGCGGAGTTGCAGGAACGCTTGGCGCCGTTGGACCTGGCGCACGCTGCGGCGGACCTGGCAAGAGAGTATGGCGGAGCGCTGGTCGCTGTGGAACGGAACAACCATGGCAGCGCGGTGCTGGCATATTTGTCGACCGTCGAGCGGTATGAGCGGGTGTACCGCCAGATGGGGCAAGCTGGTTGGCTGACCACTGCCACTTCGAAGCCGTACATGGTGAGCGGGCTCGGCGCGCTGCTGGTGGAGAGGCCGCAGATGTTTATGAGCAAACGGTTGCTGGCGGAGTGCAGGACGTTTGTTCGCGGAGAGTATGGGAGAACGGGTGCAGCCAGTGGGGCGCATGACGACCTGGTGATGTCGATGGCGTTGGCGCAGGCGGTACGTGCGGAGAGGATGGGGGTAAGGCATTGAGGATTACGATCGACAATCTGGATGGGCTGGGTGCGGTGGACTATACGGGCGCGGTTGCGGCTGAGGGACGGTTGCGGATTGAGCGGACACTGAATGCTCCGTCGCGATGCATTGCGGACGTCGTCGAGGGTGTCGGCGGGTTGGGCTTGCCGGTGCGGCGTGGGCGCGCCGTTGTTACTGCTGACGATGCGACGGTCTTGTTTACAGGCTATGTCGCGACAAAGCCGGTGCGGGTGTACGCGGGCACGGGAACCGCTGGTGCGGTGTATCGGGCTCGTGTGACGGCGGTGAGCGATGAGTGGCTGCTGGATAAACAGGGTTCCGGCGCGGCGAAGAATGGTGCCGTGTCGTTGGCACTGGACGGGCGCGGATTGTTATCGCGGCTGACGAGCCGGGCGCAGAACGGCGGCGGCGGAATTACTGTTGCGACGGGTGCGGCTACGCGGGCAATAGGGGCGTTTGCGGCGCGGGCGGCTTCTCCGTGGAGCGTGAATGCGGGTGATGCCGCGGGCGCGGCTTATGCGGGGTATCGCGCGGTAGGCGGGGAAGTGCTGCTACAGCCTGTCGGTTCGGTGACTCATGGGCTGAGCGATGCGGATGGGACGCTCGATGTACACGTCTTGCAGCTGGGTGCGGTGCGGGAGTTGGCGAATGATGTGACGCTTTCGGGCGAGGAAGAACCGGCGGCGTTGGTCAACGAAGTTTTTGTTGGCGACGGGACAACGAGCGTGTTCGCGCTGAGTGAGTTGGCGTTTCGAGCGACGGATCGGACGCTGATCGACGATGCGTTCAGCCAGCCGGCCTTCGATCCGAATGCGTGGGCTGTTGCAGACCCGGGCGCGCACTTGAGCGTTACGTCCGCAGGACTGACGATGACTGGCGGCAATGGGTTTGACGGGCAGACGACGTTGACAGCGCTCGATGCGATCGAGATGGGCGGGACAATTCTAGTCGAGCTTGGAAGCGTGGTGCTGGGAGCAGCGTCCGATGGAATGTTGGCGGGGATGTACGAGGGACCGACGGCGCTGGTGAATTGCTTTGCGGGGTTTCGGGTGCGGCAGAGCGGGGGTGTGACTGTGCTGGTCCCGGCGCTTAACGGGGTTGAAGTTGGATCGACGTTTACGCCGATCGCCGGACACAAGTACACGCTGCGGTTGCGGTTACACTGCGTGGAAATGCAGCGGGTGATGCAGCGGTATTACTCGATGGTGGATGGCGTGGTGGAGGGCTTTGGCAGTGCAGGTGGCGTGGCCGCTCCGATGGATGTTGTGTTCGAGCTGGTGGATGAGGGAGCGGCTTCGAATACTCCGGCGACGGTGTTGTACGACAGCGCGGCTGTAGGTGCGGTGGTTGGGACGCCGGCGACGTGTGCGTTTGTGGCTGCGAATTCGACGCAGATTTTTGGGTCGGTGGGGAGCGTCAGCGTGACGCGGCCGGGGAGTATCTGGGTCGCGAGCGCGCTGCCGAGCGGGGTGCAGCAGACGCGGCTGATGGGTATCGCGGGCCAGGGCGTTGACTGTGTTGTGGAGTATGGCTCGGCGGCCAAGGTTACGTTCCTGGCTGGGCGCGTGCCGGTCGCGAATGAGCGCGTGGATGTGCAGTATCGTGGGCAGCGTCGCAGTGTGGCGCGGCTGGCGGATGCGGCGAGCATTGCTGCGGAAGCACTAAGCGGTGCGCCGGGGACGAGCCGCTGGCTGGGCAAGGTGTTGCAGCCGGCGACGCGGAGCAGCGTGGACTGCGAGAGCGCGGCGCAGGCGCTGCTGGCGTTCGCGACCAGCCGGACGGCGGCTGTGGCGGGAACGTATGTCGCGGTGAATCCGGATGACATGTGGCCGGGCGATGTGTTGAGCATGACGAGTGAAGGTGTTACTTCGTCGCTGCTGGTGCGGAGCGTTGTGATCGAGGATGGCGGCGCGGCGCCGGAGGTGAGGCTGTATCGCGTGGCGTTTGCGAATGATTGGGCGACGGAGTGGGCGGACGGGTTGGGGTTGAAACTCAGCGAGTCGATCGCCGCGGATGCGGTACTGCCAGTGGCGGCTTCGACCGCTCCCGGGGCGGTGCTTGCTAACTTGCAGCAGCTTGCGGTAACGAGTTTGACGACTACGGCGATTGGGGTTAATGCGGGTATGGCGGCGGTGGCCGGTGGTGGGTTTGAAGTCCGGCGGAGGGATTGGGCGTTTGGGTCAGGGAGCGATGGCGACCTGGTGCTGCGGAGTCCGGTGCAGAACTTTTCGATTCCGCGAGCCGCGCAGGTCGAACGCTACTTTGTGCGCATGTACGACGGGAGCACACCGCCAATCTACTCGCGATTTTCGAGTGCGGTGTTTGTGAATGCGCCCGTGGTGTAGGAGGCGTTGAGGTGATGGGATGAACGATTACGAGAAGCAGGTGCTCCAGGACCTCTCCGTGCTCAAGTCGCAGATGCAGCAGTTGATGGGCATTGGACAGCCGGGGCGTTTGCACATGCTGGAAGAGCGCGTGGAGATGCACGAGAAAAGCGTGCAACGGATGAAGGGCCTGGCGGCCGCTTTCGGCGGGTTGCTGACGATCGTGCATCTGGCGATCGCGTGGGTAGGTGGAAAACATAATTGACGTTTGAAAACCAAGTGGAATGAGGAGAAAAAGATGGGATTTCTGAATATTTTCTTGCGCGGCATAGCATTGGTGCCGAGCGTGATTCAAGGGACTGAGGCACTGTTTGGCGCCGGGAGCGGGGCGCAGAAGAAAGATGCGGCACTGACGGTCGTGACATCCGCGATCAACGTGGTGGATGCGGTGACGCAGAAGCAGGTGATCGATTCAACCGGCTTCACGGCGGGGTTGGGCACGATCATCGACGGGGTGGTGGCTTGCCTGAATGCGAGCATCTGGCACAAGGCGTAAGGGCAGAGTGTAGAGGATAGAGCGTAGAGTGTAGAGAAAACTCCTGTCTATGGTCTGGACTCTACCCTCTACGCTCTATTGTCTACACTCTTGTTTCACCCGATGTCTTCGGACCAGTTCTCGAGGTAGGCCCTGAAGTCGGCCATGAATTTGCCGGCGTCGGAGCCGTCGATGGTGCGGTGGTCGAAGCCGAGCGTGAAGCGCTGGATGCTGCGGATCGCGATGGCGTCGTTGCCGTCCTTGTCTGTAAGGACTTCGGCTTCCTTGTTGAGGCCGCCGATGCCGAGGATCGCGGACTGCGGCTGCGCGATGATGGGCGTGCCGAACTGCTCGCCGAAGATGCCGGAGTTAGTGAGGGTGAAGGTGCCTCCGGCGACGTCGTCGGGAGCAAGCTTCTTGTTGCGGGCGCGGTTCGCAAGATCGACAATGGCGCGCGCGATGCCGAGGAAAGATTTCTCTTCGCTCTGCTTGATGACGGGGACGATGAGGCCCCACTCCAGCGCGACGGCAATGCCGACGTTGATGTTCTTGTTGTAGAGGATCGCATCGCCCTGGGTGGTCGAGTTGACGATAGGGTGCATGCGCAGGGCCTGGACGGCGGCGCGCGTGATGAACGGCATGTAGGTGAGCTTGACGCCGTTGCGCTGCTCGTACTTGCTCTTTTCTTTTTCGCGCAGCTTGACGATGCGCGTCATGTCCACCTTGAAGACGGTGTGGACGTGAGCGGAGGTCTGCTTGGACTCGACCATGCGCTTGGCGATGATGGCGCGCATTTTGGTCATCGGGACGAGCGAGCCGGGCTGAGGCTGAGGAGTTGCGGGCTTGGCTGGAGCGGCCGGTGCCGGAGCTGCTGCTGCGGGTTTCGGAGCGGCAGGTGCGCCACCTTCGAGGTGGCCGAGGATGTCCTGCTTGGTGATGCGGCCGGAGGCGCCGGTGGCGGAGACTGTCGATAGATCGACGTTGTTTTCCTTGGCGATCTTGCGGACGAGAGGTGAGGAGCGCTGGCCTTCTCCCACAGATGCGGCGGGCGCGGCGGGGACTGGCGTTGCAGCCGGTGCGGGCGCGGCGACGGGTGTTGGAGGCGCTGCGGCAGGAGCGGCTGCGGATGCCGACGCGGCGCCGCCGATGACGGCGACGACGGTGTTGACAGTGACGGTTGCGCCTTCCTGCACCTTGATTTCGGTGAGGGTGCCGGCGACGGGCGAGGGAATTTCGGCGTCGACTTTGTCGGTGGAGATTTCGAAGATGGGCTCGTCGCGGGCGACGGTGTCCCCTACTTTTTTGAGCCACTTGGTGATGGTGCCCTCGGTGATGGACTCGCCCATCTGGGGCATCATGACTTCGGTTCCGGGACCGGTAGTTGGAGGAGCGGGAGCTGTCGCTGCGGCCGAAGCGGCGACATCTTTGGCGGCGGTTGCCACAGCGGCGGGTGTGACCGTGTCTTCTTTAGGCGCGGGTGAGGGAGGAGCGGCGGCGCCTTCTTCGTTGATGGTGCAGACGACCGTGTTGATGCTGACGGTCGCGCCTTCCTGAATCTTGATTTCGCCGAGTGTGCCGGCGGCGGGCGACGGGATTTCGGCGTCGACCTTGTCCGTGGATATCTCGAAGAGAGGTTCGTCGCGCGCGACCGTGTCGCCGGGCTTTTTTAGCCACTTGGTGAGAGTGCCTTCGGTGATGGATTCCCCCATCTGGGGCATGACTACGTCGGTCGGCATCGGTCGGGTTCTCCGGGTGTTGATAAAGGCGCCTAGAGGCGCAACTAAGAATTATACGGCGGTGAGGCGGGCCGGGATAAGGCGGTTCGTTTAGCGAACTTAAGCAGATAGGAGATCGTCGAAAGAATCGACCGCGAGGATTTGACGCTGAAAGACGCGACCGAAGTTGCGTGCCGCGCTATCCGCTGCCCGAGACATTGTCGGATTGGTTTCGGGGTCGGCTTCAAGTTCGAGGGAGGTGACGGTGCGGTCGGCGATGCCGCAGGGGACGATCCAATCAAAGTCGCGGAGGTCGGTGGTGACGTTGAGAGCGAACCCGTGGGAGGTGACGGCCTGTGATACGTGGATGCCAATGGCGGCGATTTTTTTTTCGGCGATGGTGCCTCCGGCGATCGTCCAGACGCCGGTGCGTTTGCAGATACGCTGCGCTGTGACGCCGAAATCCTTGCAGGTGAGGATGAGGGCTTCTTCCATGAGGCGGACGAAATCGACGGGGCCCAAATGTCTTTTGGTCATGCCGGGGCCGTGCTTGACGGGCCAGTCGCCGCGGAGATCGAAGATGGGATAGCCGACGAGTTGGCCGGGGCCGTGGTAGGTGACGTCGCCGCCGCGGTTGATTTCGTGGATCTCGACACCCTTTTGCGCAAGGAGGGCGTCGGTCGCAAGGATGTTGGCGCGGGTGGAGTTACGGCCGAGGGTGAGTACTGGAGGATGTTCGAGGAGGATGAGGGTGTCGCCGATTTCGCCGGCTTTGCGGGCGGCGATGACGCGCTGCTGGATGGCCAGGCCTTCGGCGTAGGGGATGCGGCCGAGTTGGAGGAGATGGATGTGCGTTAGCTGCATTCCAACCGCTTTTGCCACTTACCTTCGGACATTCGGAACTCTTGCAAGTTGTGTCGTAGCTCAGGGGTGATATTGGCCGTATCGTAGTGGCCCATATCTTTCGTCCACGTCGTGCAAGTCGCGTAAGTACTGCTCTTATTAAGCAAATCTTCCGCTTCTGCATAGCTCATCGCATAAATTTCAACATCCGACGATTGCTCGACGTGCCAAATATGAACGATTAGCAAGTCTTTGGTTTCCGCGTACTTTTTGTAAACTCCCCACCGTGTTGCTTTAGACACCTTCAACTGCAGCGGGCGTGCTACGAAACCGCGTTCGCCCTCGTAATAAGCGATCAGATCGACGCCTTGATCCCACATCGGTAGAGCAGCGTGTACACCGCCCTTGATGAGTTGTGCAATTAGATGATTTCGGCCAAGTAACTCAATCTTGTTTGAGTGATTAGGGTTTTTCATTGATATTGAAGACTCCTTTACAGGAGCTTGCGAAACTCATCGACGGTGAGTCCGGCGCTCTTGACGATTCCGATAAGGGTGAAGGACTTGATTGGATTGTGTCGCGGGATGATGAGCGTGCGAGAGCCGTTGTACATGATGACGTGTTTGCCTTGGCGTCCGATCCAAAACCCAGCCTTCTCAAATGCACGAATTGCTTTGAGATGGTTGACTCCGACAAGTTCACCCATACTTAGGCAACCTGCACTTCGCGCACATCACTGCCTACGCTGATCTCAGCATGAAAATCGAGATACTCGCGTATAGCGGACTGGATGTTGTCGAGTGCCTCGGCTTCAGTATCGCCTTCCGACCAGCAGCCCGGCAACACGGGACAATTGACGCTATAGCCTTCGTCGGTATGTGTAAGAACGACTTGGTAGGTCATCCGATCACCTCAAAACAAGTTTAGACGTTAATCGCCATGCCCTCGACGCTGGAGAAGCCGTCGAGCAGGCTTTCGGCGAGTGTCGGGTGGGCATGGATGGTGAACATCAGCTCTTCGATTGTGGCTTCGAGTTCGAGCGCGACGACGCACTCGGCGATGAGTTCGGTGGCCTGGGGGCCGATGATGTGGACGCCGAGGACTTCGCCGTATTTGGCGTCGGAGACGATCTTTACGAAGCCGTCATGCGAGTCGACGATGGTGGCCTTGGAGTTGCCGGCGAAGGGGAACTTGCCGACCTTGACCTGGTAGCCCTTTTCCTTCGCCTGCGTTTCGGTGAGGCCGACCGAGCCGATCTGCGGGTCGCAGTAGGTACACCCGGGGACGCGGTCTTTGCGGACGGGACGGGCGTACTTGCCGGCGAGTTTGGAGGCGACGACGACGCCTTCCATCGCGCCGACGTGGGCGAGTTGCGGCAGGCCGGCGACGATGTCTCCGATGGCGTAGACGCCGGGCTCGGAGGTTTCCATCCACTCGTTGACGGGGACGAAGCCGCGGTCGAGCTGGATGTTGGTCTTGTCGACGCCAGCGTCGTAGGTGCGCGGGCCGCGGCCGACGGCGACGAGGACCTTCTCGGCTTCCTTGCTTTGAGGCTTGCCAGATGCGTCGGTGAAGCTGACCCTTACGCCTGCCTTGGTCTTTTCGATTTTTTCAACCTTGCATGAGACGTTCACGTCGATGCCGCGCTTCTTGAAAAGGCGGGTGAGTTCTTTCGACACATCTTCGTCTTCGACGGGAACGATACGAGGCAGGGCTTCGAGGATGGTGACTTCGGCGCCGAAGCTCTTGAAGATGGAGGCAAACTCCACGCCGACAGCGCCCGAGCCGATCACGATCATCGACTTCGGCATTCCGGACATGGAGAGGATTTCGATGTTGGTGAGGACGGTCTCGTCGGCCTTGTAGCCGGGCAGCATGCGGGCGTCGGAGCCGGTGGCGATCACGACTTTCTTCGCCTGGACTTTGGTTGCCGTCTGCGCTTCGGATCCCTGGCCTTTGCCTTTGTCTTCGGTGGTGACGTCGATGGTGTGGACGCCGTCCTTCGCCGCGCCGGTGAGGCGGCCGTGGCCGCGCACGACGGTGATCTTGTTCTTCTTCATCAGGAAATCGAGACCCTTGGTGTGCTTCACGATGATGTCGTTCTTGCGCTTGAGCAGGTTGTCCCAGTTGAGCGTGGGCAAGGAGACGCCGTCGATGCCGTAGCTTTCGGCGTGCTTCAGGTGGTCCCATACTTCGGCGGAAAACAGTAGCGCCTTGGTGGGAATGCAGCCCCAGTGCAGGCAGGTGCCGCCGAGCTTGTCGGTCTTTTCGACGAGGGCGACCTTGAGGCCGAGCTGCGCGGCGCGGATGCCGCAGGTGTAGCCGGCGGGGCCGCCGCCGATGATCGCAAGGTCGTAAATCGTCTCTGCCAAGGTGTGCTCCGTTCGAGTGAATGGTGTCGGGATGCCGACAGGATAGTTTACGCCGTGGGAGTCGGCCCAAGAGAATTCGATGCGGCGGTAATCGTTTGGGATTCAATGAGGTTTGAAGGAGAACTATGCAGACATTTACATACAGCGATGCGGGATTGGCGCTGACGAAGAGCTTTGAAGGATTACGGCTGGAGGCGTATCAGGACGTGGGCGGGGTCTGGACGGTGGGCTACGGCCATACGGGGCCTGATTTGCTGGCTGGGATGAAGATTTCTCAGGCGGACGCGGATGCGCTATTGCGGGCTGACTTGTCGGTCGCAGTGAACTGTGTGAATCGCGGCGTGACGGAGGAAATTTCGCAGTCGCAGTTCGATGCGCTGGTGGATTTCTGCTTCAACGTCGGGCAGGGGAATTTGCTGAAGTCGAGTCTGTTGAGATACGTGAATCTCGTTGAGTTTGAGAACGCGGCAGCGCAGTTCTTGCTTTGGGTGAATGCAGGCGGGAAAAGGGTTGAAGGGTTGGTGCGAAGACGGCAGGCGGAACGGGCTATGTTTCTGGGAATCGCTGCTACAGAAGAGCCTACGGGTTAGCATGTTGCTACGAACGCCGACTGGAGCTGCCCGTTGCCACGCACTGTTTTGATCGACACCGATACTGCGTCGGACGATGCTGTTGCATTGATTATGGCGCTGCGATCACCGCTTGTGGAGGTTGCTGCCATCACAGCGGTCGCGGGCAATATCGGCGTCGATCAGGCGACGCGCAATGCGCTATATGCGGCGGAGCTGTGCGGGGCGGATGTTCCGGTTTTTATGGGCGCGGCGAAGCCTTTGCAGCGGGAACTGCACTCGGCGACGTGGTTCCATGGGATGGATGGCCTGGGAGACCACGGCTTTACTCCTGCGAAGCGCGTTGCGGAAAACGAGCCCGCGGTTGATGCCATCATTGCGACGGCGCATGCACATCCTGGCCTTGAGGTGATTACGCTGGGTCCGCTAACGAACCTTGCGATGGCGCTGGAACGCGAGCCGCGGTTGCCGGAACTGGTGAGCCGCTGCGTCGTGATGGGCGGAGCCGCTTGTTGCGAAGGCAACGTGACGCCCTCTGCTGAGTTCAATATCTGGGTCGATCCTGAGGCAGCGCGGCAGGTCTTCCTGTCCGGCCTGAAGATCGAGATGGTGGGATGGGAACTTTCGCGCTACGGCGCGGCTGTGAATGATGAGGAAATCGAGCAGATTCTCGCAATGAATACTGTACTTTCTGACTTCACCGTCAACTGCAACAGCAGAGCTCGCGAAGCCTATTTCGAGCAGACGGGTGAGCGCGGAATTTCTCTTCCAGACCCGATTGCTATGGCCATACTGTTGCAACCGGAGCTATGCACACGATCGACAGAGCACTATGTGGAGATCGAAACGACGAGCGAATTGACACGTGGGATGACGGTGGTGGACAAGCTCGACGTCACCGGCGACCTGCGCAATGCTGGGTTGTGGCGTGAGGCGCGTGAGCGGCAGAAGCCTGTAAAAGTTTGCTGGGAGTTGGACATTCCAGGATGGAAGAGAATGCTGATGCAATCTCTGTTGTGACTCGCGCCAGCGGCGTAAGATATCCACACGAGGTTGCACATGGCTACCGCAGCTTTGATTCCCGTAAGCGAATACCTGCGAACCACCTATCGTCCCGACCGCGACTATATCGACGGCGAGCTGAAAGAGAGAAATGTGGGTGAGCAGCCGCATGGCGACATTCAAATCATTCTTGGGACTATTTTTCGCAACAGTCGGCTTGAATGGGGTGTTCGTCCGCTCGGCGACACGCGGTTGCAGATCACATCTTCCCGCTACCGGATTCCCGATTTGATGGTCTTACGCAATACCGATCCGAAAGATGGCATTATTCGCTTCGTTCCACTGCTTTGCGTGGAGATTATGTCCAAGGGTGATCGTCTGAATGAAATCTGCGAGCGGGTTGCCGACTACGTCGGCATCGGCACCAAGGATATTTGGGTCATCGATCCCTGGAAGCGGGTCGCTTATGAGGAGACCTCCAACGGACTGAGACAACTGGAAGATGGAATTCTGCGTGTCCAGGGAACGTCGATTGAAGTTTCGCTGGCAGACATCTTCGCGCAGTTGGATGAGTTTTAAATCACATCATCGCATTGCCACTTCGGGTGTTCACATGACCTTCGCGGCGTCCTTCGCAAAGTAAGTAACAATAAAGTCCGCGCCGGCGCGGCGAATGCTGAGCAGGCTTTCCATCATGGCGCGTTCGGGATCCAGCCAGCCGCGCTGGAAGGCCGCTTGCAGCATCGAATATTCACCCGACACCTGATAGGCGCCCATGGGCAGGTCGAAGCGCTGGCGGGCTTCGCGGATGACGTCGAGGTAGGGCATGGCGGGCTTCATTAGCAGCATGTCACAGCCTTCGGCGATGTCCTGGGCTATTTCCCTCATCGCCTCGCGGAGGTTCGCGCCATCCATTTGATAGGTGCGGCGGTCGCCGAACTGGGGCGTGGAGCCGGCGGCTTCGCGGAAGGGGCCGTAGAAGGCTGAGGCGAACTTTGAGGCGTAGGAGAGTACGGGAGTGTTTTCCTTACCGGCCGCATCGAGAGCGGAGCGGATGGCGGCGACGCGGCCGTCCATCATGTCGCTGGGGGCGATGATGTCGGCTCCGGCTTCGGCGAGTGAGGCGGCGGTTTTGGCGAGCAGCTCGACGCTGGAGTCGTTTTCGATCTGGTAGTGATCGCCGTCGCGGACGACGATTCCGCAGTGGCCGTGCGAGGTGTATTCGCAGAGGCAAACGTCAGCCATGACAACGAGCGACTGCGCGGCGCTGCTGGCCTTGATGGCTCGCAGAGCGCGTTGCGTGATGCCGTCCGTGGCCCAGGCGCCGCTGCCCTGCTCGTCCTTCATGTCGGGGATGCCGAAGAGGAGGAGGCCGCCGAGGCCCAGGGCGGCGCAGGCTTCGGCTTCGTTTACCGCTTCGTCGATGGAGAGGTTAAATACTCCCGGCATCGAGCTGACTTCGCGGCGCACACCCTCGCCTTCGCAGATAAACAACGGATAGATCAGTGCGCCGGGATGCAGGTGAGTCTCGCGGACGAGGGAGCGCATCGCTGCCGAGCTGCGCAGCCGGCGCAGGCGTGTGGCGGGGAATTCCATGCCGCCATTTTACGTCCGCGCCGCGCTCACACGCTTAGGGCATCTAGATAGTCCGGCGAACCATCGTTTCGCGCTCGTACTCGATGCCGCTGTCGTGCGGGGCCAGCACCCACAGCGTGTAGATCCCGACCGCGGTGCCAATGAGCGGATGCAGCAAGGCGAAGATGCCGAAGATGATGGCGATGACTCGTCCCCAGGGCTGGCGCGTCAGCAGGGCGTAGCCGGTGAATAGTGCGCCGATAACGCCTATGCCGAGCGTGACGCCGGCAAAGGGCCAGATGGGGAAGAAGCCGAAAGTGTGTCCGCCGAGAAAGCGGTGCAGGAATGCCAGGCCCACAACGCCCGTCGTCGCGCGGATGCAGGCGTAGACGAGCCATAGCACGCCGAGCGCCTGCAGGTGGCGGCCGACGCGGTCGCGATAGAGAGGCGGTGTAAAGCTGGGCGGTGCGAAGACGCGCGCCGTTCCGCAGTGCGTGCAAAAGTGAGCATCAGGAGCGAGTACGTTGCCACAGGATGTGCAGTTCATGGGTCATCCTTCCTTCAATTACATCTATTGCTACGCAGGAGCGCGGGCGGCGGTTCCATGGCCCGCGCCCAAGTCCCTACAATGGGTGAGATGCTCTTATTGCCTCAAATTCCGCAGGTACTTACCGAGCGCGGTGGCTCTGCGTTGCAGTGGGAAGCGCTGCGCGAGCGTCTGGCCGCGGGTGCGCTCTCTCCGCTGGGACGGGCTTGGGTGCTGGCGCTGGAGCCGAGCGCCGAGGTTGCGTGGATCGACCGGCAGCAACAGCGGACAGCGGAAATGCGGCGGCTGGTGGTTGGTGGAAGCGGCTTCGAGTTTCGCGGGTTGGTTGACCCGACCGAGTCGCTTGACAAGGCGCGGATCGATGGCGCTGCCCTTGAGCCTTTGGAGCTGCTGGCAATGCTGGCGATGGCGGAGCGCGTCGCCGCCTGGCGGCAGATGCTGCTCTCGCCGCCGGATGCTGTGCGCGATAAGTGGCCGGCGATGGAGGCGTTGTCGGAGCCGCTGCGGGAGCATGACCTGGGCAACCTGCTGCGCTTTCTGCGCGGAAAGATTGAGGCCGATGGCAGCCTGAGCGACGACGCCTCGCCTGACCTGCGGCGAATTCGCAAAGCGCTGGAGCGGCAGCATCGCGCAATCGAAGACAGCCTGCGGCGCGCGCTGGGGAAGCTGTCCGAAGGCGGCAATACGCAGGAAGACCTGATCACGGTGCGCGGCGAGCGGTTTGTGATTCCGGTCAAAGCGGAGTTTAAGCGCAAGGTCGGAGGCGTGATTCACGGGTCGAGTTCGAGTGGGCAGACTGTGTTTATCGAGCCGATGGAAACCATCGAGCACAACAACGAGCTTGTGCGGCTGCTCGACGAAGAACAGGCCGAGGTGCATCGGATTCTGGTGGCGATGACGCGCGCGATTGCGGCACAGTCTGAGGCGTTGTTCCTGGGCGCGGCGATTCTTGCCGAAGCCGACGCGCACCAGGCGCTCGCGAAGTTTGCCCAGGATTTGGACTGCGTGCGGCCGTTGTTCGGCGACGAACGAGTCGCTGTTGAAGAGTGGTCGGCCATGGGCAAGAGCGTTGGCCGCGATGATGGCGAGTTGGCGGCTCTGCTGGAACTGGCCGACGCGCGGCATCCGCTGCTCGAACTTCGGCTGCGTGAGCAGTCCGGGCGCATCGTGCCACTTACCATTACGCTGCCGGCGGGCAAGAGGCAGATGATCGTCAGCGGACCGAATACCGGCGGCAAAACAGTCGCGCTGAAGACCGCGGGACTGCTTGCGTTGATGGCGCAGGCCGGCGTTCCGGTACCCGCGACGCAGGCGCGGCTGCCGCTGTTTACGGCTATCTATGCGGACATCGGTGACGCGCAGTCGATCGAGCAGAACCTTTCGACGTTCTCGGCGCATGTGGTGAACGTCGATAGGATTGCGCATGTTGCTGATGCGCAGTCGCTGGTGCTACTGGACGAGTTGGGTTCGGCGACCGATCCGGAGGAGGGTGCGGCGCTGGCTGTCGCTGTCGCCGAGTATTTCCTGCAGCGCGGGGCGTGGACTCTGATCACGACGCACCTCACGTCGCTGAAGGTGTATGCGACGCGGCATGAGGGCGTGCTAAACGCCGCAGTCGGTTTTGACGAGGCGACGCTTACGCCTACGTACGATTTGCGGCTGGGTGTGCCGGGGGCTTCGGCGGGATTGAACATCGCGGCGAGGCTGGGGCTGGATGCGGCTATCGTCGCCAATGCGCGGACACAGATGAGTACGCAGACGGCGGACATTGGCCGCTTCCTCGATGATCTGCACGCCCAATTGACCGCGGCGCAGGCGGAGCGAACGCTGCTTGCGGGGCGGGAACAGGAACTTGCTAAACAGCGTCTGCGTCTCGAAACCGAGGGCCGCAACGAGCAGAAGGCTCGCACGCGCGAGCTGGGTGAGAAGCTCGAATTGCTGATCAAGGACTTCGAAGCGCAGTTGCGCGATACGGTGAAGGCGATCGACGACAAAACTGTGGCGCAGAAGATTGCGCGCAACTCGGCGCTGCGTATCGCTACCTTGCGGCGCGAGTTTTCGGAGCAGTTTCAATCGACGGTGGTCGCGCACAACACAGGCGCGGACAAGGATGACGCTCGCCCGGCGGACCGCGTGCGTGAACCGAAGGTGGGCGACCTGGTGCGGCTGAAGTCACTGGGACGTGAGGGTCGCGTCACACGGGTTATCGACGCAAAAGCGCTTGAAGTCGCTGTCGGTTCGATGAAGATGCGAGTTCCGAAGACCGATGTCGCGGAGGTTGTTGCGGTGGCCGAAACCCCCGTACAGGCTGCACGTAAGCGAGGTGGGGTTACGGTTTCGACCGCGACAGGCTCGGACGACGCCGAATATATGAAGTCGGAGATCAACGTGATTGGCCGGACCGCCGATGAAGCGGTAAGTGAAGTGGAGCGGTTCGTCGAGCGCGCTTTTCTCGCCGGACTGCCACGCATTCGCGTCGTGCATGGAGTCGGGATGGGAATCCTGCGCAGAACGTTGCGCGAATTTCTGCGCAATCATCCGCACGTCGCGGAGGTGTCCGAGCCGCCGTATAACGAAGGCGGCCAGGGAGCGACGATGGTGGAGTTGCGGCAGTGACTAGCGATGAATCGCTGTGCGGGTTGGGCCGGCTGCTCGGGTCGCCTCGAAGAACACGCCGCATGCGCTGACCACAATCCTGTTCGGCGCGACAATCAGGACAGCATCGCCCGGGACCTCGGTGGTGGCGCCAGTGATGTCTGCGTCTTCGTGTTGCAGGTCTACTTCGGTCACGCGCGATGCATGAATTCCGAGTTCGGCGAAGTCGGGTGGATCGCCGAGTGTGGAGTTTTCTTTGCGAAACTCTTCCGCGCTGACGGAGCGGGTCACGATGCCTTGTAGCGGCACATCGCCGCCGCGCCAGCTCATTGCATCGTCGCGGTAGACCAATGTCGAGCCGACCAGTGGAGCGGCCTGAGAGGCGTTCCAGCAGGCGCCGCTTTTGGTGGGTAGAATCCGCGTAATCTTCCATGTTCCGGCCAGTCGCGATGGCAGCGGCTCCGCCATCGTTGGCAAACAAGCCACACACAATACAGCAGCCAGTAACGAGTGCATCCTCATGGCCCAAACTCCGTCCGGGAATCTTAGGTCCCTATAGTCAATGGGATATGAGATGCCGTTGGCGCTTGAGAATGTTGGCTGGGCGATGAACGGGTACGTCGAGACAAAGCAAAGCCCGCTGCGGGAGCGGGCTTTGTCGTGTTGCTGAAGATGGCTTCAGATTCTCATCGGCATCAGGATGTAACGGTACTTCACATCCTCATTGCCGTCTTCAGGCCGCATCTGGCCGGCCGATTGCGCGTCCTTGAATTCCAGTCGCACTTCGCCGGTTTCGCCCGTCGCCTTCAGGAAGTCGATGAGGTAGGCGGAGTTGAAGCCGACGACCAGCGGGTCGTAATTGTACGGCGTTTCGATGATGTCTTCGGATTCGCCGGAGTCGGTGGACTGGGCGCTGAGCTTGAGCTCGTTCTGCTCCAGGCGAATTTTGATGGCGCCGGAACGCTCGTCGGCAAACTGCGCGACGCGCTGCAGCGAACTCATCAGGTCTTCGCTGCGGACGATGACAAACTTGTTGTTGTCGCGCGGCAGCACCGCTTCGTAGTTGGGGAATTGTCCGGTCAGCTTGCGGCTGGTGAGCACGCGGCCGTCGACGCGGAAGAACAGGGTCTGCTCATCGTCGGCAAACTCGATCGTCTCGGCATCGGACCCGGACAGCAGCGAAGCAAGCTCGCCGAGCGCCTTGCGCGGAATGAGGGTTTTTTTCTCGCCGGAGATTCCTTCCAGCGATTCGCCGGTCTTTTCGATGTGCGCCAGTCTATGCCCGTCGGTCGCAACCATTGCCATCGACTCCGCCTTCAGCACCAGCAGCGCGCCGTTGAGCGTGTAGCGCGACTCTTCGTTGGAGATGGCAAAGATAGTTTTCGCGATCATGTTGCGCAGTGAAGCGGCGTTGATCTTGTATCCGCCGGTTGATGGAAACTCAGGGACCTGCGGGAAGTTAGCGCGCGCCATGCCGACCATCTTGGTGTTGGAGCGGCCGGCGCGGATCTGCACCCAATGGTTGTCCATCAGCTTCAGCGAGATGTCGCCTTCAGGCAGCAGCTTGATGTAGTCGTACAGCTTGCGCGCGGGAATGGTGCAGGCCCCGGGCTTCTTGACCTTGGCCGGGCAACTCGTCTTGAGGCTCTGGTCGAGGTCGGTGGCCGTGATGGTCAGTGTGTTCTCATGGGCCTCGAAAAGGAAGTTCGAGAGGATGGGAATGGTCGTCTTGCGTTCGACGACCGACTGCGCGGCGGTGAGTTCGCGCAGGAGTTCGGCGCGCGAAACTGTGATTTCGAGATTTCCGGTTGGCGCTGCGTCGGGCGTGATCGGTGCGGTGGACAAGGTCTGGTCTCCCTCCGGCGAGGCTTCAATTCGGTTGAGGCGAAGTTGTGCTCACGCAGATGATTCGATTCTAGGGCGTAGAAGGCACTTTGGGTCAACTGGCAGGGTGTGAATATCGCGGTGTTTTATGTGGGTTGAACGAATGCCCGGTTCGGCTGCCGATTTTGGGTGCGAGAGGCTTCTAAGAAACTACATGAAAGAGAAAGAAATACTCGTAGTAACAGTCGTTGGGGGTGGAAAGGTGGATATCGGGGACGAGATCGCTGCTGACGCGTCCTTGAGGATGGTACCGGCTTTAGAAAACCTGTCCTGAGGAAACGTGCAGCTCGGAACGCCGGTGCATGGCGTGGGCAAAGGTCACTGCTTATCCAACTTCTGCACAAGCGATGACGAGATCGGTCCGAAAAGAAGAGTCCGCTATGTGAGCAAACAGCCCACAACCGCGTGGACAGGGGTGATCGAGTGGTGCTGCTTATCAACAGCGATAAATGTGACGAAGGAAAACTGGGACACTGCGCATCTCTGCTAGCATTCTGCCGAACCCAATTCTGTTGTATTCCCGGAGTCCCCATGCCGATATCGCGAACGATTTTCGCCCTGATTGCATGTGCCGTTTTTCCCTGCATGACGCTTACCGCACAAACTGCGCCCGCTGTCCCTGCCCCGAAGCCGGTACCTGGCTCGATTGCTTCGCATCCTGGCTGGCCTGTGGCAAAGCCCGAGGATGTCAAGAGCATCGAGGCGATTACGGCTGCGGTCTACGACTGCATCTCCGGCCCGGCGGGGAAGGCGCGCGACTGGGACCGCTTCCGGTCGTTGTTTATACCGGATGCACGGCTGATGCCGGTGCGGGTGCCGCGGCCCGACGCTACAGGGCCGCAGCATAACGACGTTTCGCCTTATACGGTAGAGGACTACATTGAGCGCAGCTCCCCGATCATGCTGACCCAGGGCTTTGCCGAGCGTGGTGTGGCGAACCGTATCGAGGCGTTCGGGAACATCGCGCATGTGTGGAGCACGTATGAGAGCCGCCACAGCTTTACCGATCCGCAGCCGTTCGCGCGGGGGATCAACAGCATCTCGCTGATCAAGGATGGGGATCGCTACTGGGTAGTGCAGATTCTGTGGGACTCGGAACGTCCGGGGTCGTCGATTCCGGAGAAATACCTGCCGAAGTAGCCGTTTGTTCTCAATGTGCATCCGACTTCTGTGGACTGCGGTCGACTTATCGAGCGGCTAACATAGAAGGCGACATGAAACTCTCTGACTACGTCCTGAAGTTTGTGGCCGATCTCGGTGTGACGAACGTGTTCCTGGTGACCGGCGGCGGTGCGATGCACCTGAACCAATCGCTGGGCGCCGAGACGCGGCTGACGGCCATCTGCAACTCCCACGAACAGGCTTCCGCCATTTGCGCCGAAGGCTATGCGAAGGCCACGAATGGGCTTGGCGTGTGCATGGTGACGACCGGACCGGGTGGGACGAATGCCGTCACAGGGGTCGCCGGCGCGTGGCTGGATTCGACGCCTACGCTGTTTATTTCCGGGCAGGTGAAGCGTCCGGACAGGATGTTCGACGCCGTAACCGGCAAGCCGCTGGGCATGCGGCAACTGGGCGTGCAGGAGGTCGATATCTGCTCGATCGTGCGACCGATTACCAAGTATGCGGAGACCGTGCTCGAGCCGAGCGATATTCGGTACCACCTCGAGAAGGCTGTTTACCTGGCCATGAACGGCCGGCCTGGACCTGTGTGGATCGACATTCCGCTGGACGTGCAGGCTTCGCCTATCGACGAGACGGCGCTGCGCGCGTTCGACCCGAACGAGTTTGCCCTTGCGGACAACATTCATGGGACCGCGAACGTTCCCGCCGAAGTGCAGCAGGTGATCGACGCGTTCAACCAGTGCGAGCGGCCGCTGCTGTTCGCCGGCAATGGCATTCGGCTGGCGCGCGCGGAGAAGGAGTTCGAGGAGCTGCGGAAATACCTTGGTGTTCCGACCGTTGCGACTTGGTGCGCCGCGGACCTGGTGCCTTCGGACGATGCGACCTACGTTGGCCGTCCGGGTTCGGTTGCGGCTCGCGGGGCGAACTTCGCGTTGCAGAACTCTGACTTCCTGCTGGCGATTGGCGTCCGGCTGGACTTCGCGATCACCGGTTATGCTCCGCAGAACCTGGCTCGCGAGGCGTACAAGGTTGCTGTCGACATCGACGCCGCGGAGCTGGGCAAGCTGCATCCTTACCTGCAGCAGCCGGTGTGTGCCGATGCCAAAGACTTCCTGACCGAGTTGCTGAAGCATAAGGACAAGCTGAAGCCGCGCGACTTCAAGCCGTGGCTGGAGCGCTGCGCCGGATGGAAGACTCGCTACCCGGTAGTCACTGACGAGCACCGCAAGCCTGAAGGGCTGGTTTCGATCTTCAACCTTGCCGAAGTGCTGGGCGAGGAGGCGAAGCCTGAGGACCGGCTGGTTGTGGGCAATTCGGGTTCGGGCATTGAGATCTACCTTCTCGCTTGTCCTACGCTGCACTCGCAGCGGCTGTATCACACGGCTGGTCTGGGATCGATGGGCTATGCGATCCCTATGGCGATCGCGGTGGCGGTTGCCAATCCGGGGCGCGAGGTTATCGCCGTGGACGGCGATGGAGGGTTCCAGTTCAACATCCAGGAGCTGGAGACGATCCACCGGTTGCAGCTTCCGATCAAGTTCTTCGTGCTGAACAATGATGGTTATTCGTCGATCAGGGCATCGCAGAAAGCGTACTTCGGCGAAGCCAGCATTGGCGCGGACCGTAATACCGGGCTGACGATTCCCAACTTGTCGAAGGTTGGTGCGAGCTATGGGTTAGGGACTTATGTCATCCACGACCAGACCGATTTGCGGGCTGAGGTGCGTAAGGTGCTGGCGATGCAGGGACCGGTGCTGTGCGACGTGAATGTACTGCCCGATGAGGTGCGTGCACCGAGGCTGTCGAGCTATCAGAAGGAAGATGGGAGCTTTGTGTCGAAGCCTCTGGAGGACTTGTTTCCGTTCCTTTCGCGGGAGGAATTTCTGTCGAACATGATCGTCAAGCCGCTGCCGGAGTAGGGGTCCCCCTCCCCCTCCCCCCTGCGGGGTACCTTGCAGGGAAGTGCTTTAGAATGTTGGGCTCCAGGCCGGGAGGTCGTCGTAAGCGATTCATTCTAAATGGCTTCAGTGCAAAGTATTCCTCCATAAGGGGTTAGTGGCTGGTTTGGCGGTCGTGGGCTGATTTTCAGCTGCGAGCTACCAGCTACGAGCTGCCAGTTTGGGTTTTGGTTGAGCTTCGAGCGACGAGGTGTTGAGCGTCGAGGAAGGCGTTTCTGTTCAGGTGCGAGAGTTGAGGAGCGAGGGTTCTGGTCAGCTCAGAGCTTCGAGGTTTTGAGCGTAGAGGGGTTGACTGCCGGATGCTTTGGCAGGGTTTCTGTTCAGTCTTGAGTTTTGAGTACTGATTTAATTGTACAGAGTTGAGAGGCATAAACACGCAAACTATTTTTGAGATATTTCGCCTGTGTTTATGCAGGGTTTATGGGTTTTGCACAGGCTGGGGGGCTTGACAACTTTTCGGGTTTGGCCCGGTTGCGCTGTATTCTTGGTTGCCATGCAGGACGCTTCAAACGTTTCTTCCGCACATACGTTCGGCATTATGCAGGGACGGCTTTCGCCGCCTGAGAATGGTCGTTTTCAGGCTTTTCCGCGCGGCAGTTGGCGGGATGAGTTTGGGCGCGCGCGGGCAGCGGGTCTGGATTACATCGAGTGGATCCATGATGCTTACGGAGAAGCGAAGGACGATACCGGACGCGTTGCCAATCCAATCTTTTCCGAAGAGGGTCTGACGGAGTTCGATGCGTTGAAGCAGGAGCATCGGATTGCTACACCGGCTTTGTGCGGCGACTGGTTTATGGATGTTCCGCTGATCCGCTGCAGCCCGGCGGAGAGGATTCGGCGGGAGAAACATCTGCACGAGTTGATACCTATCGCGGCGCGGATCGGCGCGGGACGCATCGTGCTGCCATTCGTGGACAACTCCAGGATGAATGGCGAATACGAGAAGCAGGTGGTCGTCGATATCCTGAAGCGCGCGCTGACTGTGGCGGAGCGGCATGGCGTCGAGCTGCATCTTGAGGCGGATTTTGGGCCGGAGGAGTTTGCGGCGTTTCTGGAGCGGATTCAGCACCCGATGCTGAAGGTCAACTGGGACTCCGGCAACTCCTCCGGGCTGGGTTATGTGGCGACTGAGGAGTTCGCGGCGTACGGCGACCGCATCGGTTCGGTACACATCAAGGACCGTCACCGGAAACCCGAGGGCGGGGTCGAGACCCGGCCGCTGGGTATGGGCTCGGCTGACTTCGACGATGTGTTTCGCGCGATCGAGTCGATTGGCTATGCGGGTGGGCTGACGCTTCAGGTTGCTCGCGGCGCGGACAACGACGAGATGAACTTTATCCGCGACCAACTGGCCTTCGTCAAGCGATACTGGTAGGCGTATGCCGATCACTTCTGCGGACCTCCAACGCGACGCGCTCTTCTCACTGGAGGGCAAGACCGCTGTGCTTACCGGTGCATCGGGCTTCCTGGGCCGCACGTTTGCGTTGGCGCTGCTGGCGAACGGTGCGCGGGTTGTCGCGCTGGGTCGCAGCGAGCGCCTGGTGACGGAAGCCGCTGCGTGGGCCAACCAGTTTGGCGAGGACAAGATCTCCGTGCGGCAGATCGATATGTATGAGGCTGCCGCGCTCGACGATCTTTGCGATGCCATTGCGGCGGAAGAGAAATCTATCGATGTGCTGGTCAATAACGCGCACGAGCTGGGCGCGGCGACTGGGTTCAACGTTCCCGAGGGGTCGCTTGAAAACTCCACTTTCGATCAGTGGCAGCGCAATCTACAGGGGGGCGTGTACTGGGCTGTACAGACGACGCAGCGGCTTGGCATCAGGATGAAGGAGCAGCGCGCCGGTTCCATCATCAATATTGCGACCATGTATGCGACGGTCGCGCCGCGGCCTCAACTTTACGAGGGAACGGAGTCGCTGAACCCGCCGGGCTACTCTGCGTCGAAGGCTGCGCTGGCGGCGTTTACGCGGTATACGGCGAGCTTCTGGGGCCGTCATGGCGTTCGCGCGAATTGCATTTCGCCGGGGCCGTTCTCGAATACCGAGGATGTCGCGGGACGGAATTCTGTTGCGGAAGATTCTCCGTTTGTGCAGCGGCTGAAGGGTTATACCGTGCTGAATCGTATTGGCAGACCGATCGAGTTGTGCGGCGCGCTGCTGTTTCTGGCGTCCGATGCCAGTACGTATGTCACGGGGCAGAACCTTATCGTCGATGGCGGATGGACGGCGGTTTAACTATGGATCTGAAGCTTACCAATCACGTCGCGTTCGTTGCTGGAAGCTCACGCGGGATTGGGCGCGCGATTGCCGCTGCGCTGCTGGCTGAGGGCGCGCGTGTTGTGCTGACGGGTCGTGATGAGGATTCGCTGGAGCGCACGACTGCCGATCTTGCCACGCCGGGAACGTATGAGCGTATTTTGCCTATTGCCGGCGATTTCTCGGATGCTGCAACGATCGCAGCAGCGTTCGAGCGGACGGTGGCGCATTTCGGGCGGATCGATCACCTGGTTGCGAATCTTGGTACCGGTGCGGGAACTCCCGGGCCGTTTCCTCCGGCGGAAGACTGGGCGCGGTTATTTGAGTTGAACTTCTTTGCTTCGGTGCGGCTAACGGAAGCGGTGCTTCCGCACATGACGGCGCAGAAGGCTGGATCGATACTGTACATCTCGTCGATTGTTGCGGTGGAGGCCACGCCGGCGCCGCTTCCCTACTCGGCGGCGAAGGCTGCGCTGACCAATTATGCGAAGAACCTGTCGCGGCAGGTTGCTGGCGCGGGGATTCGCGTCAATACGATTTGTCCGGGCAATATTTTCTTTGCCGGCGGGTCGTGGGAGAGACATCTGGCAAACCGTAAAGAGGCTGTCGAAGCGATGCTGAAGTCCGAAGTTCCGCAAGGCCGATTTGGGAAACCGGAAGAGATTGCGTCGCTGGCTGCCTGGCTGTGCTCGCCCGCGGCTGCGTTTGCTACGGGTGGAACGTACATCGTTGACGGCGGACAGACTCGGAGCATCTGAAAGGCTATATGCATACTGTCGAACCGAACCGCGCTCACACACTCTTCGATCTCGCGGGCCGCGTCGCGATTGTGACCGGCGGCGCTGGGCTGCTTGGCTATCATCATGGGGCGATTCTGGCTGCGGCGGGGGCGCATGTTGTGGTGCTGGACCTGGCGGCGGCGAACCCTGCGCTGCGTGCGGAGCAGTTGCAGCTTGCACATGGGCCTGAGTGTCTTGGCGTTGCTGCCGACATCACGAATGAAGAGTCGCTGGAGCGGGTGCGCGACCAGGTGATGGAGAAGTTTGGGCGCATCGACATCCTGATCAACAATGCTGCGAACAATCCCAAGGTCGAGGACCAGAAGCCGGGGCAGCCGTGGTCGCGGCTGGAGAATTTTCCGCTGGCGACCTGGAATGCGGATATCGCTGTCGGATTGACAGGCGCGTTTCTGTGCTCGCGGGTGTTTGGGCAGGAGATGGTGAAGCGGGGCGGCGGCGTGATTCTGAATGTTGCTTCAGACCTCGCGGTGATTGCGCCGGACCAGCGGATCTATCGCAAGGATGGTGTTGCGGAGAACGAGCAGCTGGTTAAGCCGGTGACGTACTCCGTGGTGAAAACCGCGCTGATTGGGCTTACGCGCTATCTGTCTACGTATTGGGTGGCTCAGGGTGTGCGGGTGAATGCGATCTCGCCAGGCGGCGTCTTCAATGGTCAGCCAGACGAGTTCACGGCCAAGCTGCACGCGCTGATTCCGATGGCGCGCATGGCGCATAAGGACGAGTATCAGGGTGCGATTTTGTTCTTGTGCTCGGATGCGAGCTCGTACATGACGGGGCAAAATTTGATCGTCGATGGCGGGCGGAGCGTTCTGTAGGGCGGAACGATCGTTGCGAATCCAGTAGAACGAGCACGGACAACAGAGCGAATTTCCCGATGGTGTATAGCAGCGAAGCGGGAAAGCGTGTCCCTGGGGCTAAAGCCCGAATCTTTGGGCAAGGTTGAATGTCGGGGATAAATCCCCGACCTATCTCAGAAACAACAGCAAGAACAAGAGCAGAAGCAAGAGCCGAAGCAAGAGCAGAAGCAAGAGCAGAAGCAACAGCAAGAAAAGAGGCCGCGGTGGCGGCCTCTTTGCCTGTAAGCGTGAGCTTATTTGCTTTAGCCGAGGATCTCCATCAGCTTGTTGACGGTGCGGTTGAGGTCCTTGTCGGTGCGACGGTGCTCGTCGATCTTGGAGATGGAGTGCATGACCGTGGTGTGGTGCTTGCCGCCGAACTGGCGTCCGATTTCGGGCAGCGAGGCCTCGGTCATCTGCTTGGCGAGATACATCGCTATCTGGCGCGGGACGACGATCTGACGCGAGTTGTTCTTTTGTTTGAGTTCGGAGACACGCATTCCGAACTGCTCGGCTACTGCACGCTGGATGGCTTCGATTGTAATTTTTCTCACTTGAGTATCGATGAATTGCTTGAGGCACTGCTGGGCTGTGGGGAGTGTGATTTCGATGCCATGCATCGAGCACCATGCTATCAGGCGCACCAGAGCGCCTTCCAGCTCGCGGACGTTGGTGCGTACGTTGCCGGCGATGAAGAGCGCGACGTCGGTGGGGAGAGTGGTCTGTTCGAGTTCGGCCTTGCGCTGCAGGATGGCGACCTTGGTTTCGAGGTCGGGAGGCTGGATGTCGACGACCAGGCCCCATTCAAAACGGGAACGGAGGCGGTCTTCGAAGTCCTGGAGTTCCTTGGGAGAGCGGTCGGAGGCGATGACGATCTGCTTGGAGGTGTCGTGCAGGGCGTTGAAGGTGTGGAAGAACTCTTCCTGGGTGCGCTCCTTGCCGGCGAGGAACTGGATGTCGTCGATGAGCAGGACGTCGACGAAGCGATATTTATCGCGGAAGGTTGTCATCTTCTCGTAACGCACGGAGTTGATCATCTCGTTGGTGAACTTCTCGGCGGAGATGTAGCTGACCGCGGAGTGAGGTGTCCGATGCTTTACGAGATGCCCGATGGCGTGCAGGAGGTGGGTCTTGCCCATGCCGACGCCGCCGTAGATGAAGAGAGGGTTGTAGGCCTTCGAAGGTCTCTCCCCGACGGCGGAAGCGGCTGCGTGGGCAAACTGGTTGCCGGAACCGGTGACGAAGGTGTCGAAGTGGTAGCGCGTGTTGAGCTGAGAGGCGGTGGTCCAGTCGAAGCGCGACTGCTCGGGGCCGACGCCGGCGGGGCTGGACTGGCGGGGGCTGCGGGGCGCGCTGGCGCTGTGGCTGGACTGCGGCGCAAAGCCTCCGTCCTCGCGCACGGCGCGCGCCGGATCGGGCGTGGGGGCCTGGAAAACGACGGCTTCAATTTCAAGGCCGAGGTTGTCGATGGCTTCCTGGATGAGGTCGCCGTAGCGGTCGCCGACGTGCTGGAAATCGGCGGAAGGAATGCGCACATACATGGTCTTTTCGGCGATGTGCGAGAAGCGCGTGGGCTTGAGCCAGGTTTCAAAACTTTGCCGGTTGATTTTCTTTTCGAGCGCACCGAGAATGCGTACCCACTGATTTAAAACGGCGGTCGATACCGGAACAAATGACATTTCTACTCTTCCTTACATTCGATAGACGTGCGCTGGAGACCTACGTCCGAGCCAGGGACTGCGACAAATAAGACAAAAAGGCTCCCTACCCCCTCTGGGCATGCGCCGTGGGAAGGAGTGTGATGCCTGCTGCTATGAATCTTCGGGGAATGTGCAGAGCACGCCGAAGAAAATTGGATCAGGATGATGCGGCCCGTCGGTGGAACAGCTTCGCGATGCGTTTCCTTCGCACCACGGAACGGAACTGATACTAGCACGCATGAGGGGAAGTTTTAGCAAGGCAAATGGTGCAACCGAATAAGATTTTTTTGGTTGTCCCGCTGGTTGCACCACTCTTGGTGAAGAATGCATTTTTGTGTCGCTTGAGGATGTCAGGCGTAGGACGGATGCGATGACGCGGCGGTAATTTCGAGTCGCTTGACGGGCTGTTCGTCTCGCTGCCACAATCGCTTATGACGCCTATGAAGGAGGCAGCATAAAGTGAACCCAATCGCACAGATGTACATTGCAATCGCAATACCCACGCTGGCCGTCCTGTTTGGCATCCTCCTGAACAGACAGGATGTCACCGCGATCCGTGGCGAGATGGCAGCGATGCGAACGGAGTTCAAGGCCGATCTGCACAGAGAGATCGGTGGCCTACGAGGAGAGATCGTCACACTCCGCGACAACATCCACCAGGCCATGAGCGGTCTCCACGAGAGGCTTGCAGTTGTGGAAACCCAGCAACAGAGCTGACAGGAGAGCGCAAAGAGTTTTCGTTGCTCGTTTTCCACCGGTCGGGTATACTGAGGACTTGCTGTCGCAGCACGAATTCAGTCAACAGGAAACACACTTATGCCGAAGCGCACGTTCCAACCCAACCGTCGCCGCCGCTCCAAAGTACACGGCTTCCTGGTCCGCATGGCTACCAAAGCCGGGGCCGCCGTATTGAGCCGCCGCCGCGCCAAGGGCCGCCAAAAGATCGCCGTCTCCGCAGGCTTCCGCGACTAGTTTTTCGCCGCCTTTCCCGATGCAAAAGCTTCCGATTTCTCTGGAACTCGCGTGTGAAGCTCTCCCCGAGCTGTGGTCGCCGCGAGTGGTGGGTCAGGTCAACGATCAATTTGTAAAAGTAGCGCGTGTCCAGGGCGAGTTCCCGTGGCACGCGCACGCTCGTGAAGACGAGCTTTTCCTTGTGCTGCGCGGTTGTTTGCGCATTGGACGGGAAGAAGCCGACGGCGGCGCTGTCGACGTGCGCACGGGCGAGTTCTTCGTTGTGCCGCGCGGCGTGCGGCACAATACTTCGGCTGCGGAAGAGACCTGGATCGCGCTGATCGAAACCGTTTCGACCGAGCACACTGGCGGCGAGGAAACGCCGCTCACGCGCAGCATCGCGGAGCAGCTCGGACAGGGCTGAACTCCCATGAACGAAGCTGGACTCGGATGAACGAATCGACCACATACCGCTTGCGCAAACACGCCGACTACCAGCTTGTGTACAAGCGGGGGCGGAAACAGTTTGCCAAGAATATGTCGTACTTCCATGCGGTGCGCCCGGCGGACCGGCGCAGCGATACGGCGGGGCCGCGGGTTGGGCTTACGGTGCCCAAGGCGCTGGGCGGAGCGGTCGATCGCAACCGGATCAAGCGACGGCTGCGCGAGGCCGTGAGGCGCAATCTGGGGCTGCTGCATGCGCCTCTGGATGTGGTGCTGCATCCGCGGCGCGTGGTGATGGAGATGGAGTTCGCGGCGCTGGAGCGTGAGGTTGGCGTGATCTTCAAGGCCGTGCAGGCCGCTTTCGAGCGTGGAGCGGGAGAGAAGCAGCCGGGTGCGCGGGAACCGAAGGAAGCGAGGCGCCGTACATGAGTGTCGAGGAGAGGCTGTACCGTTTTTACAAGAGCGTGCTGTCGCCGGCGCTGCACAGTGCGGGGTTTACGCAGTGCAAGTATCTTCCGACGTGCAGCGAGTATGCGTATGTCGCGGTTTCCCGGTACGGCTGGCTGCGCGGAGGGTGGATGGCGCTGCGGCGATTGTTGCGTTGTCATCCATTTGTCAAAGGCGGGCTCGATCCGGTGCCGTGACGCCGGAACTCATCTTCCCCATTTATCATGAATGTTGAAGACAGGACTGTTGAGTGCATTAGACCTAGCTGCTGGTAGCGGCCCGAAAGCGTAGGAATTTCTTTGGCAGAGTTCAAAAACCCAAATCAGGCCGGTGGCGGCGGGACCCAGGACAACCGGTCGCTTCTGGTGATGATGGTCGTGCTGATCTGCGTGACGGTTGGCATCCAGTACTGGCGCTCGAAACATCCCGAAGCGCCTCCGACTCCTCCTGCTCCCGTTGCGCAAACAGCGGCGCCGCCGCAGGCTGCGCCCGAATTGGGCAGTGGCGGCGCGCAGACTTCCAGACCGGTATCCGCTGCACCGGTGGCGGCGGTGCAGGCTGCGGCCGAGTCCACGACGGTGGTCGAGAATGAACTTTATCGCATTACTTTTTCGAACCGCGGCGGCCAGGCGACCTCGTGGATACTGAAGAAGTATCGCGATAACGAAGGCAAGCCGCTGGACATGGTGCATGAAGGCGCGGCGAAGCAGTTTGGCTATCCGCTGTCGCTGTATACCTACGATCCGACGCTGACCAAGAGCCTGGCGAATGCGTTGTATGTGCCTTCCGTGACGGGCGATCTACAGGCCCCGGCGAAGCTGAGCTTCAAGTTTGCGAGTGGCAATATTACGGTTGAGAAGACGTTTACGTTCGACGCGACGTATACGATCCACGCGGACACCCAGGTGTTGCGCGATGGCGTGCCGGTGCGCGCGCTGGTGGCGTGGCCGGCGGGGTTTGGCGACGAGGAGACGCTGCAGGGTTATGCCACGGCGCAGATCGACACATCCCAAAACGGAAAAGAAACACACGAAGCCTTCAAGAAGGTGTCCGGTGGCAATACGCTGAATGGGCCGTTCGACTGGGCGGGGGTGAGCGACCAGTATTTTGCGACGATCTTCCTGCCGGACGCGCCGCAGACGGCGACGGTGGCGACGCTGCACAACCAGTTGATGACGAACCTCAAGGGCTCCTCGGATATGGAGCGGAACCAGGCGTTTGTGCCGCTGCCTGCCGACGGAGTCGCTCCCAAGGGGATGACGTCGCTTCCCTTTCTTGGCGCGGCTTTGGGTGACGTTTCCGGGCATACACAGACGCGGGTGTTCGTCGGGCCGAAGGCGCTGGATGTGTTGGGCGCCATACGGTCGACGACCGGAGATTCGCTGAAGCCGCTGGTGGATTTCGGGTTCTTCGGCGTGATCGGCAAACCGTTGTTCATCGCGTTGAGCTGGATCCATAAAGCGATTGCGCCGACCGGCGCGGTGGCGTTGACTCCGCGCGACCGCTCGTGGGGCTGGGCGATTATCTGGCTGACCATCATCATCAACGTGGTGCTGATACCGCTGCGCTACCAGAGCATGAAGTCGGCGTTGAAGATGCAGCGCATTCAGCCGGGTGTCGAGGCCATCAAGGCGAAGTACGGCAAGCCCAAGGCGACCGATCCGAAGGCGGCGCAGATGAACGCCGAGGTGATGCAGTATCAGAAGGACCAGGGCGTCAACATGTTTGGCGGCTGCATACCGTCGCTGGTCCAGATGCCG
>Ga0209483_1000460_pt1 | contig 35947 bp, 29 predicted proteins | sample NGEPerA_FD_184508 | JGI IMG/M metagenome (GOLD analysis project Ga0209483, IMG submission 184508) | Arctic peat soil microbial communities from the Barrow Environmental Observatory site, Barrow, Alaska, USA - NGEE PermafrostL2-A... | ecosystem: Environmental > Terrestrial > Soil > Wetlands >...
CATCCACATCGATATTGAGCAACAACGCAGTGCACAGCAAAGCCTGGTGCAGGCGCAGGACGATCTTACGCGCCTGCTGCGTACGCTAAGCATGGCGGAGATGGCGGCATCTATTGCGCACGAACTCAACCAGCCTCTGACGGCCGTGGTGACGCATGCTTACGCATGCCGCGAGTGGCTCCAAAGTGAGCCAGCAAACCTTGAGAAGGCCTCGGCGACGGCGGAGAAGATTGTTCAGGAAAGTACGCGCGCAAGTGTTGTTGTAAGCCGCGTGCGTGCACTCTTCCGCAAGGAGGCGCAAGTACGCGAATTGGCCAGCATAAATCGGCTAATTCGGGAGTTGGCACGGTTGTTGCGCGATGAGGCGATTCGACGAGATGTGTCCATTCGACTCGAACTGACAGACGACCTTCCCCAATTGGAGATGGACCCGGTGCAGATCCAGCAGGTACTTCTGAACCTGGCCATAAACGGTATGGACGCCATGACGCGGGTTGCCGCACCGCGCGAACTTATCATTCGGTCAAAGAAGCACGGCGACGGTGAAATCCTGGTAGTGGTCGAGGATCATGGTTCGGGCATTGCTCCAGCAATTGCTTCGAGAATGTTCGAGCCGTTCTTCAGTACTAAGCCGGACGGAACAGGAATGGGTTTGGCCATTTGCCGCAGTATTATCGAAGCCCATGACGGACGGCTCTGGGCGGAAGACTCCAAACAGGGCGGCGCCATCTTACAATTCACTGTGCGAGCGCAATCATGACAGAGAAGCCGGAGACTTCGAAGGACAAGAAAGAAACGGTATTCATCGTTGACGATGATGAATCTATTCGCGAGGGACTTAGCAATTTTCTCGAAGCCATTGGAATCGACGCTAAGTGCTATTCCACAGCAGAGGGTTTCAGCGCTCACTGGTCTGAAGCAATGGCTGGGTGCCTGCTTCTGGACGCGCGACTCCCAGGGATAAGTGGTGTTGAGTTCCAGGAGCGATTGAGGAAGTCGGGGATCAAGATACCGGTAATCTTCATGACCGCGCACGGAGACATCCCAATGGTGCGGAAGGTGATGAAGGCGGGCGCGGTGGAATTTCTCACAAAGCCGTTTCAAAAAGATGAGCTACTGCATGCGGTAGAGCAGGCATTCGCATCGGACCGAGCCCGCCGCAAGGAAGAAGCGATCCTTGATTCAATTCGCGCTCGCATCGACTCACTAACAACACGCGAGCGTGAAGTGATGGGTATGGTTACCGCTGGTCTTTTGAACAAGCAAATTGCAGGCGAGCTGAATTTGAGCGAGATCACGGTGAAGCTGCATCGGCGCCAAGTCATGGAGAAAATGCGTGCTGGTTCCTTGGCGGAGCTCGTGAAGATGTGTGAGCGCGCAAAGGAACCATCGTGGTCCGCTCATCTGAGTGAATAGAACGGGCTTTCCAGTTAAATCCTCATACTGTCTTTATATCGAACCCGTTTGACTATACCAAAGCATAGATTGCAATCTCGCACTTCGGGCACTAGCCTCTGTTCATAACTGTTCGACAAGGATAGCGGCTCGGGCAGTATGGGTGTAACCCCGGTTCGCCGAAGCTCTGACTTCCCAGCAGACACGGCAGCCTTCCGCAGTTGCACTCTTAATCAGCAACAGAACGCGCACTTGCCGCGATTATGCGGTAGGAATCCAGGCACCGGTTTATCAACAAAAGGCCGGTCGGGTAGTTGTCTATCTCGTGAAGACAAACTCATACAGGAGGAACCACACGATGAAATCCATTGTGCGGCGAGGGACATCTCAATCCCTTGCATCGAAGATCTCCCGCTTAGCAGAGCGCTTGCGCGACCCGGAGTGGAGGCGCTATGGCGCGACTCTTCTGGCAGGCAAGGTGATGGGGGTGGGACTGACCCTTTTGGTGATGGCAGCCGTCACCGGACTCCTCTTTACCAAAGTCCTGGCTGCCGACAGCACGGTAAAGGCCGCCGACGTCGTCAATCCCGTCAACACTGCGTGGACATTGATTGCCGCATTCCTTGTCTTTGGAATGCAGGTTGGCTTTACCATGCTTGAGGCCGGATTCTGTCGCTCTCGTGAGACCGTCAACGTGCTAATGGAGTGCATCGTTGACACTTGCCTCTGCGGCATTCTCTTCTACGCCATTGGCTTTGCATTCATGTTCAGCCACGGCAACGGATTCATCGGCTACCATTGGTTCTTTCTGCAGGATGCACCCGAAACATATGAGTCCACCGGCGTCGCATTTCTGGCGGTCTGGATCTTCCAGTTTGCATTCGCTGATACGTGCTCCACGATCACCTCGGGAGCCATGATCGGCCGCACCGGTTTCATCGGCGATCTGCTGTACTCTTTGGGTGTCTCGGGCTTCATCTATCCGATCATTGGTCACTGGGCGTGGGGGCCCGATGGATTCCTGGCCACCATGGGTTCAACGGGATACTTCTTGCCAAACCTCGGCCAGAGTTTCCATGACTTCGCGGGTTCCACGGTTGTGCACACGATCGGTGGATTCATCGCTCTCGCCGGCTCGATCGTTCTGGGTCCACGCCTGGGCAGGAAGTTCAAACGCGATGGCGGGGGCCCGATGCTTCCGCACGATCTGACCATCGCAGCCTCGGGCGGTCTGATTCTGTGGTTCGGCTGGTATGGCTTTAATCCTGGCTCGACACTTTCTGCGATGGACTTTGTGGGCATCGGACGTGTCTCGACGAATACCACACTGGCGGCCTGCGCGGCCGGTCTCACAGCGATGACCTACGCCTACTTCATCAGCAAGAAGTGGGATATAGGATTCACCGTCAATGGCTTCCTCGCTGGACTGGTGGCCATCACCTGCCCGTGCTACTGGGTCAGCCCAACAGGTGCAATCATTCTAGGCGGCATTGCCGGCGTGATCGTTTGCCTTGGTGTGGAACTGCTTGAATGGCTGCGCATCGACGACCCGATCGGTGCAGTACCCGTGCACGGCTTCTGCGGAATCTGGGGTACGTGGTCGCTAGGTCTATTTGCATGCGGCAAGTATGGAGCGTCAGGCCCCACCGGCCCCGACAACTCCGCTGCGCTGAATGGGCTTTTCTATCATGGCGGCTTTACGCTGCTCAAGGCTCAGATCATCGGCAACGGTATCATTACTCTGGCTACGTTTAGCGTGGCGCTGGCGTTGATGTATCTCGTTAACTTGACCGGCACGCTGCGCGTCTCAGAGGAAGGCGAACTCTACGGACTCGATCTTCATGAGCACGGAATCTCAGCCTATCCCGAGTATGTGATTTCGTCGCTCGCAGCGCCGGCCGGCCTACCCAAGGACCTTACCACGTCCAAGTAATCCAACCAACGGCAGCGAGATAGAACGCGGCTCGCTGCCAATGCGACTGGTACTTAGCCAGGAAAGGAGGATCTTATGACCAAGCTCGAAGCAATTATCCGGCCTAACAAATTCGAATCCGTCAAATCAGCTCTCATAAAGATGGGAGTGGAAGGCATGACGGTTTCAGAGGTCCGCGGACATGGCCGCCAAAAGGGTCACACCGAGGTTTACAAGGGGCGCGAGTATGAAGTGGACCTGCTGCCAAAGATCAAGGTGGAGCTCGTGCTGCAGGACGAAATCGTAGAGAAAGTGATTGACACTATCCTGACCATTGCCTACACAGGCGTGATTGGTGATGGAAAAATATTCCTCTACAAAGTCGATGATGCAGTCCGCATTCGGAGCCGAGAACGAGGAGTTGTGGCTCTCTAACGCTCTCACGTCGCAAGTCTACAGGAGAAATTCATGTCGCTTGTTTCGTCCAGTTCTTCTTTCGATCCCTACGAAGAAAACTGGAGCCTGGCGCGAAGACCAAGGCTGGCGGAGCAGTTAGGCAACGTCAGCCGGTTTCTCCGCGGTCTCCGCGTCCGGATGCGCTACGGCGAACTGACCCGTGCGCCGTTACGTCTGCTCCGTCTCAACTTGCTCGGAGAGGATGTGAAATGCGACTGGCTGGCCAGGGCTCCGGACCCCTGGGATGTCGATCTCGCTCAACACATTCGAGAGAGGCATTCGTCGCTCCAGACTCTTAAGGATGCAATCGATGTGCGCGCTCTGCTCTTTGACTCTTTGCCCCAGGTGGTTACGGCGGACCTCCGTGTCTATCGCGAGACCTCAAGTTGCGCGCGAGAAATGATCATCACAGGCTCAGTGCAACGCAATGACCATTCTTCGCGCAGCATTCACTCGCTTGCAATGCGTGCCAAGGTTCTCGGATTTCGGTTCTACCTGGAAGGTGATGTCTTATGCAGGATTCCAACAGAGGATCATATTCGAGTTGGCGATTAACCTCTTGCCAGGACATCTGATTACATTCTCTTGTGCAGCAAGGCAGTATCTGCCATGACCTTGCAGCACATTCTTTCTCTTGCTCTACTGCCGAAGCCCTTCTCACCACGTTGTTCATTTCAGACCCAGAAGCCAACTTGTCCTTTCGTCTTCCGGCAACGTCTTCCCACTGCAACTCCTGACTCCCGGCGGTCTCCATAACTTTTGGTAGCGCCGTGGCGGCTTTGCCGCATTGTTTATCCAGATCAACTCGCAAAGTGTATTTGACGTTATTTCACCAATAGCCTCCTGATCGCGCGCAGTTCGAGATGCCGCTCTGCCGTGGTTTGGGGATACGCCATCTTGAGGTTTCGCATCGCATCTACGATGATTTGGGAGACGATAAGTCGCGCGTTGTCTTTGTCGTCGGCGGGGACGACGTACCACGGCGCATGCTGAGTGCTGGTCGCACGAAAGCAATCTCCGTAGGCCTTCATATATTGCTTCCAGTATTTCCTCTCGTGAATGTCGGAGGTGCTGAATTTCCAGTTCTTTTCCGGCTCATCGATGCGCGCAAGGAATCTCTTTCGTTGTTCCTTGTAGGAGAGGTTGAGGAATATCTTGATGGTCTCGGTGCCATTGCGATGGAGATGCCTCTCCAGGTCCGCGATGGAGTCATACCTCTGCCGCCAGATATCCTTCTCGTCTCGCAACTGCTCAGGAAGCCCCTGGCTGCGGAGGATCTCCGGATGCACTCGAACGACCAGCACCTCTTCGTAATAAGAACGGTTGAAGATGCCGATGCGGCCGCGTTCCGGAAGCTTGCATATTGTGCGCCATAGGAAATCGTGCTCCAGTTCATCGGCGCTCGGCTGCTTGAAACTGACAACTTCACAGCCGGCTGGATTGACCCCGGACATGACGTGCCGAATCGCGCCATCCTTGCCGGCGCCGTCCATACCCTGGAAGATCAGAAGCAACGCGTGAGTGTTGGACGCATAGTGAAGCTGTTGCAGGGAACTCAACTCTCGAATATGTTCTTCAAGAAGCTTTCGATACTGCTTCTTCGACTTGCAAAAGGGCGCTACGATCGTTGGCCACTTATTGAGGTCGAACGTCTTCCCAGGCGGCACACGGAAATCTTTTGACTCGATTTTCATCATCCCCTCTCGTTTCGTGACGTACACAGGAATCTTCAGGAGATTCGGAGGTGCGCGAGGATAATTTGCACCCCGTAGCGCTGTTCTTGCTACCACCATTTCGTAGAGAGCCGTGAAGTAGTTTCCGCGCCGGGGCTGGCTGATCGAAGAAGCAAGAGCGGACATTGCACCAGCTTGACCACCTTTTCGGCAATCGATCCGAAGACCAGCGGATGCCATCCGGAGATGCCATGGGTGGAGATGATGACCATGTCAATATGCTCGCGATCGATCACATCCATGATGTTGCCGACTACGTCGTTTCCAACTTCAACACTGGAATTTGATTTCACTCCCCTGGTCACCAGTGCTGCCTTGCACTTGGCCAGATTGCGTTCTGCGAATGCTCTTGATTCCTGAATAAAGGTGGCTTCGGGAATAACTTCAGGGAGAGTTGATGGTGGGAACATCGCGATCACGTTAACGAGAAAGAGCTTGGCATGAAAGTGTTTGGCAAGATCAGCCGCCATCTCCAGAGCTACCTGGGATGACGGGCTGAAGTCAATCGGCAACAGGATCTTTGTGGGAATGGAAGGAAATACATGAGCTTTAGGCATAATGGTCACCTGGTCCGGTGTTGACGGCGCCTTGAACCTCATCCTCCTCTGGAACAAAGGCCAAAGGCTGTGCTCTTCTGAACATACATCGTGAAGTCGGAATATGCCTGCGTGTAGAGCTTCGCTTGCGTCGCATGATGCGAACGAGTGGGAGAGACGTCCATTGGCGACTTCGGGCAAATGTAAACATCCTTTGAAATTCCCAAATACTTCACTCCAGGTAACCAGCTTTCGTGCTTCCTCAGACCTTCAGAAATGAGCAAAACTGACCATACAATGCCCCCGCACTTCGACGATTCTAGGCAGGACCCATTGTCGAATGTGCGAGGATGCGGAATTATGAATGGATGAGATCGAAGACAATTCGAATGTTCAGCACATTGGCTCCGATCACCAGTTGTCTCCGCCACGCCCTTGGTATCACGAGCACTGGATTCTGTGGAGTAGCCTGCTCTCCCTACTGCTTCTGGTTGTGATCCTTTTCCTGATCATCCACGAAATGGATGCCAAAGCAGTGGCCGCGAAGCGCTCGCTCGCTGCCGTTAAGCCATCTGTCACAACTACGATTGCCACAGCCGCGAAGGGCAGCATCGGCATATACCTGGATGCCATTGGTACAGTAACTCCTGTCTACACGTCCTCAATCACCGCGCAGGCAAGTGGAGTCCTGACTTCGGTGCATTACAGCGAGGGGCAGCAAGTACACAAAGGGGACGCACTGATTGATATTGATCCGCGGCCCTACCAGGCACAGGTGCTTCAGGCCGAGGGCGCTCTGGAGCACGATATCAACGTCCTGGCGCAGGCCCAGATGGACCTCGATCGCTATCGCTCTGCGTGGGCGCAAAACGGAATTCCGAAGCAATTGCTGGATGACCAGGAAAAGATCGTGTCACAGGATGGCACAGTGATAGCGCGACGAATGGATGTTGGCCAGACTGTCGCGGCATCGTTTGCTGCGCCGACTGTTTTTTAAATTGCGCAAGATCTGACAAAGATGCAACTCGATACCAATGTGGACGAGTCCGATGTAGGCAGGCACTGGGCGCAAAGACGCGCGACATTCTCACGCAGTTTCTTGTGGAGGCGATCACGCTCTCAATCGCTGGCGGATTCATCGGAATAGTCCTTGGTATAGGCGCATCGTTCCTGATTTCGAAACTGGCAGGCGGGGCAACATCCGTTGGTCCGGGCGCAGTATTGCTTGCGGTGTTCTTCTCGGCGCTGGTGGGTGTCGGTTTTGGCTACTATCCGGCAAGAAAGGCAGCGTATCTTGATCCAATCGAGGCCTTGCGTGACGACTGAGTCACTTTTCAAATTCAGATTCTGATTGAGCCGGCTCGCCACCTGCTTTGAGTTGAAGGCAGAAGAGCAAAGGAGACCATCCTTCAGCAGCCTGAAGGTTGGATATTGGTTGATAAGCGATTCAATCTCAGGCATTGGCGAATAGGCTAATCAACATCGAACCAGGAAACGAGAAAGGTTAAGAGACAATGGCTCAATCATCGTTCGAACAGACGAGTGAACAAATTGCGGATACCGTGCACAAGGCCTCTCGGGCGGCTTCTTATGCGGCGGAAGCAATTGAGGATGGGGTGGGAGCAGCGCGGCGCGCTGTAAAACATGGCAACTACGCCGCGGGTGAGGCTTTTGATGACGCAAAGAGACGCGTGCAGAGAAATCCGATTGAAACAGTTGTAGCTATGCTCGCGGTAGGATTCGCAATCGGAACGGCGATCAGTTGGATGATGAGGCGAAAGCGATCTTGCAACTGCGCAGATATGCAATAGGTGATTCGGTATCCTCGGCGGTATCTCTTGAATCTTCTAGTTGAGGGTCGATCATTCCTTTCCAAAATAGGCTGGCAGCAAGCGGGCGCGATACCGACCCGTTCGCGCACCAGCCAGTTGCATAGTGTTTAGTGGTGACCAAAGGGATGACGATAGCTGATCCGAATCGCGCGGCCGAGAAGACGACTGCTGGCATGAACTCCGGCGTCACTGGCCTCGCGGTGACTCCGCCGCCCCCCGAAGCATCTTCAATTCCCGAAAAAGCTAAAGAACATAACATTCGAGTTTCTTCGGCAGTTCTCGATGCGGCGGCGAAGGATGGCGACGAACTCCTTCGCTCCCTGCAAACGGGTCTGGGCGGCTTGACTCAAATCGAAGCCGAGAGCCGTGCGCGTACATCCGGACCGAATGAGGTTGCGCAGGAGCGCCGGCGCGGCTGGTTCATTCGGCTCTTGATCATCATGCGTAACCCGTTGGTGATTCTGCTGGCAGTTCTTTCATCGATATCATTTGCCACCGGGGACGTGCGTGCCGGCAGCGTGATGGCTGGCATGGTAGTGCTCAGCGTGACGCTCCGATTCTTGCAGGAAGCGCGTGCGGACGCCGCTGCTGCAAAGCTCAAAGCCATGATCCACGTGACCGCAACGGTGGTTAGGGATGGCAAAGCGCGTGAGCTACCACTTCGGGACCTGGTTCCGGGGGACATTATCAATCTCTCCGCCGGCGACATGATACCTGGCGATGTGCGGGTTCTCTCTGCAAAGGATCTATTTGTCAGCCAAGGAACTTTGACCGGAGAGTCGCTTCCGGTAGAGAAGTTCCACGACGTCGATCCTAAGGCTGCCAACTCGCCGGCGGAACTGAAGAACTCGTGCTTCATGGGTACGAGCGTTCAAAGCGGCACGGCGACCGCTGTCGTAGTCGTGACTGGTGTCCACACGTACCTCGGCACAATGGCCAGTTCCATCACGGAGGAGGAACCGCCGACAAGTTTCGACCAGGGCCTCAGCCGTTTCACATGGCTCATGATCCAGCTTATGGCCGTCATGGTGCCCCTGGTTTTCTTCATCAACGGGTTTACAAAGCACGATTGGAAGGGCGCCTTTTTCTTTGCGATGGCAGTGGCCGTGGGACTGACTCCGGAGATGCTGCCCATGATTGTCTCTGTCTGCCTCTCTAAGGGCGCGCTTGCCATGAGCCGTAAGAAGGTGATTGTCAAGCGTCTCAGCGCCATCCAGAACTTCGGTGGTATGGACGTATTGTGCACCGACAAGACAGGCACTCTCACCGAAGATCGGGTCATCCTTCAGCGGCACTGCAATGTTGCCGGACGTGAAACAGATGAAGTACTCATGGACGGCTACCTCATCAGCCACTTTCAAACGGGCCTCAAGAACCTGCTTGATACTGCGATTCTGAACAGTTCGGATTTTCACGGGCAAGCTCTGGTCGAGAAGTACAAGAAACTGGACGAGATTCCCTTCGACTTCACGCGACGCATGATGTCCGTACTCGTCGAGAGCCCTGAGGGCAAGGCGATCCTCCTCACCAAGGGTGCCCCGGAAGAGATCTTTCATCAGTGTTCCCATTTCGAATTGGATGGGAAGGTGTCTCCCATGGACCCTGCACTGATGAAAGGCTTGAAGGACGAATATGCGAGTCTCAGCAATGATGGATTCCGGGTTTTGGCGGTGGCAATCAAAGAGCTGTCGGAAAAAAAGACCTGCTCAAGGGACGATGAACGCGATCTCGTGCTGAAAGGGTATGTCGCTTTTCTAGACCCGCCTAAGCGTACTGCCGCAGGCGCCATCAAGGCATTGCACAACCATGGTGTGGTGGTGAAGATCCTCACCGGCGACAACGACCTGATAAGCCGCAAAGTGTGCAGGGATGTGGGGCTCCTAGCCGACCCGATGCTGCTCGGCGATGATGTGGAGAAATTGTCCGACACTGAACTTGCGGAGGCTGCTGAGAAGACAACTCTCTTCGCCCGCCTCTCTCCCGCCCACAAGCAGCGGATCGTACGCGTCCTGCGCGGCAACGGGCACGTCGTGGGATTCATGGGAGACGGAATCAACGATTCTCCCGCATTGCGCGCTGCAGACATTGGCATCTCAGTGGATACAGCGGCCGACATCGCCAAGGAGTCAGCGGATCTGATCCTGCTCGAGAAGGATCTCATGGTGCTGGACGGGGGCGTAATCGGAGGGCGAAAAGTCTTCGCAAACATTATCAAGTACATTCGGATGGGCGCCAGCTCCAACTTCGGAAACATGTTCAGCGTGTTGGGGGCGAGCGCATTTCTTCCTTTCCTTCCGATGGCACCAATTCAGATTTTGACAAACAACATGCTCTACGACTTCTCGCAGCTGCCAATTCCCACCGACGAGGTGGACGATGAACTGGTGGCGCTGCCGCGGCCCTGGAACATCGGTGAGATCAAACGATTCATTCTTTGCATAGGACCCATCAGTTCGATCTTCGACTACTCCACATTCTTCATCATGCTCTATCTCTTCAAGTGCTGGGATCCGTCTCGAGCTCCGCTATTTCGGACGGGCTGGTTCGTGGAGTCGTTGATGACGCAGATACTCGTCATCCACATCATTCGCACGAATAAGATCCCATTTCTTCAGAGCCGCGCAAGCTGGCCCCTGATCCTCACAACACTGGCGATCATGACCTTTGGAGTATGGCTTCCTTACTCGCCATTGGCTTCTTCGCTAGGGCTGACACACTTGCCGGGGCTGTACTGGCCCATCCTGCTACTTACGCTTGTCGCCTATACCGGCCTCACGCAAGGAGTTAAAGTCTGGTTGCTAAGAAAGAAATGGATATGAGTTTTCGCAGGCCGTTGACGAATTCTTATGAATCCACGAGGTCCGGAAACGCACTTCGGAAAGAAGGAGCCGCATCACAATGAGCGATTTAGCTGGCTGCGCGCAAGGGTCTTAGGTGTGAACGACGGTATCCTGTCCACATCAAGTTCGGTGCTCAACTTTGAAGTAATTCCAGAGCAAAGTGTGCAATACCTGGGAGTTTGGTTCTGCGGACCGCGTCATCCAGGAAAAGAGCTGACTGATCAAGCATCGGGTCAAAGAATCTGCGCCGACGTACGGCGATCAAAGCGGCCAGGAAGACCGAAGTGAGCAATTTAGGACAGAGCAGGCCCCGAGATTCTATTACCCTAGATCGGCTGGGACTTTCGACTTGATGTTCCTGGGATAAGTGTCATCACTCGAGAGCCCGGGACGGAAATCCTCATTAAGCATAGGAGGAGATGGAAAGAAGATGCTCACAGGCGGCTGACCAACAGGCAAGTTTCGCATTGGCAATTGGTTGGCGTCGACAGTTTTGATGCGTTCGGACCCTATCTTCACGATCGAGCTTGCAAGCACAGACAGCGCGGCGCATTTGGGTCAATCGAGCTTCAGTTTGGCCAGCCCTTGGGCTCCTCACACGGACTCGATTACTCCGGTCAAATCGTCCATCCTGTGAGTGCTCCTGTTCCTGAGCCAGCTCCGCTGCTATTGCTCGATAGTGCCCTGTCGCTTATATGCGTCTGTTTCGTCGGACACTAAGAAAGGCTGCAATACGGTGTCCAGGGCCTCGCGAAAACTCAGGATCATCGATCCACTTCGTCCTCATTGGAAGGCGCTGACCCTTGCGCTGGTGGCGGTGCTGGGCGAGGCTCTCACGGATATTCTCGAGCCGTGGCCACTCAAGATCGTTGTTGACAACATACAGTCGTCGAACAAAGTTCCAGGGCGGCTGAACGAAGTTATCACTGGGCTCTTCGGCCAAAACCACTATGCAGTTCTGAACTTTGCCGTAGCTGCCGTCGCGCTCATTGCGATTGTTGGCGCCGTAAGCTCGTACTTCGAAAAATATCTAACAACGAGCGTCAGTCAATGGGTGGGGCACGACCTGCGCAAAACCCTGTACCACCACATTCACCGTCTGTCACTGGCGGAGCACGACGAGTCGCGAACCGGCGATCTGATCACACGGGTTACCAGTGACATCGGAGGCGTCCAGGACTTCATTACCTCGGCCCTTCTCGGCATTCTGGTCAGCGTGATGACGCTGGTCGGCATGATTGGGGTCATGTTTTATCTCAACTGGCGCTTTACGCTCATCGCCCTATCTGTCTTGCCGGTGCTCTTTCTGGTTGTCTATTACTACACGCTGAACATCAAGAAGGCCTCGCGTGCGGTTCGAAAAAAGGAAAGCGAACTGCTCTCGCTGGTAGAGGAAGTATTGACCTCCATACGCGTGGTCAAGGCATTTGCCCGGGAAGATTATGAACAGAAACGATTCGAAACTGAAAGCCTGGAGAACGTCGAAGCAGGCCTCCAGGCCCGAAGTGTCAAGGCCAAGCTCGCCCCGGTCGTGGAGGTCATCGTGGCAATCGGGACCTGTCTGGTCCTGTGGTACGGGGCGCGCCTTGCCCTGTCCGAACAACTCACCATCGGCACGCTGATTGTATTCCTGATGTATCTGGGGAAGATGTACAAGCCGATGCGTGATCTCTCAAAAATGACCGACACCATCTCGAAGGCGATGGTCGGTTACGAGCGCATTCAGGAAGTCCTGGAGATTGAGAGCCGCGTTCGTGACGAGCCGCTTGCACGCACGACCCCCAAGTTTAAAGGCGAAATCGAATTCGCTCAAGTCTGCTTCAACTATGGAAACGATAAGGAGAAGCAGATACTCAAAGACATCGGCTTCAAAATCGAAGCCGGGCAGGTCGCGGCGTTTGTGGGTCCCTCGGGTACCGGGAAGACAACCCTCGTCAGCTTGATCCCGCGCTTCTACGACCCCGTTTCCGGCCATATTGAAATTGATGGCACGGACATTCGTCGCTATCGGTTAAAGTCGCTTCGCGATCAGATCAGTTTCGTCCTGCAGGACACGCTTCTCTTCCGCGCCACTATTTGGGAAAACATTGCCTATGGGAAGCCCGGCGCCTCAGCCAGGGAAATCAGGCGCGCTGCCGAACTTGCCAATGCGCAGCAATTCATCGAGGAAATGCCCGAGGGCTACGACACCCTGGTCGGTGAGCGAGGCGTCACGCTCTCTGGGGGTCAGCGTCAGCGAATTGCCATTGCCCGAGCGGTCATCCGAGATACTCCGTTCCTGATTCTTGACGAGCCGACCGTGGGCCTGGATGCCGCCTCAGAACAATCCGTCATTGAAGCCCTGGACAAGTTGATGAAGGGTAGAACGTCTGTCGTCATCGCGCATCACCTCTCCACCATCCGCAACGCGGACGTGATCTTTGTGCTCAAAGATTCCGAATTGGTCGAACAAGGGACTCATGAGTCTCTATTGGCGAGTAACGGCGTGTATGCAGAATTGCACAGAATTCAGACTCCCGAAGTTGCTCAACTGGTAGGTAGTCAACAGTTGCTTTCGGACGAGGTAGAGGAGAAAGACAATGTCACGAACAAAAGTAAGTCAATATTTCAGCGTGTTGCTAGCGCTCTTGATTCTCTCTGCGCCGTTAGGAGCACAGAAAAAAGATAAAAGCAAGCATCAGGAAGATACCGCCAACCTGTCGGAGACCGTCTGGCAGGATGCAGGCGATCTCTCTTCCTTGAATCTTCTCTACGGCGCGGGAGGGAGAGCCCATGCGCCCGATGCCAATGGCAAATTCACCTTCCTCAAGGAAGATGCCGAAGGAACGAGTCCAAAGTTCGAAATCACAGACGATCAGGGCGTCCATTGGAAGGTAAAACTTGGCCAAGAACCCCAGTCGGAAACCGCTGCGACACGCCTGCTATGGGCCGCCGGCTATTACGTCGATGAAGATTATTACCTGCCGGAATTCAAAGTGACGAACATGCCGAAGTTGCACCGTGGCGGCAAGTTTGTCTCCGCGGACGGCACCGTCCACAAAGCGCGTCTGGAACGCAAGATCAAGGAGATCAAGAATCTTAGCACCTGGAGCTGGTTCGCCAATCGATCTCAGGGCAAGCGGGAATTCAACGGCTTGCGCGTAATGATGTCGCTGATTAATAACTGGGATTTGAAATCAGTCAACAACTCAATCTACGAGATTGGCGATGAACACAGATATGTAGTCAACGACCTGGGCGCCAGTTTTGGAAATACGGGTAATTCCCTCATGCGCTCCAAGGGCTCACCGAAAGATTATGCGCGCTCGAAATTTATCAATAGATCTGATCACGAATTCGTTGATTTCGTCATGCACAGCCGGCCTTTCTTTCTCTCGGTAGTTAACGTACCTAACTACAGGGCGCGAACTCGAATGGAGAAGATCACCAAACATATTCCGCGGGAAGATGCAAAATGGCTGGGGCAGCGGCTTTCTCAACTTTCTGAGGAACAAATCAGCGACTGCTTCCGCGCTGCGGGATATACACCCGCTGAAATCACGATCTACACGCAGACGGTGCGAAAGAGGATCGCAGAGCTGAACGCCCTGTGATCGTTCGCGGGAGAAATACAGCTTGGGACGCTCCTTTTTCAGAGCGGAAAAATGCGAACCCAGACCGTGAAGTTCCAGACAAGGCAAGAGCCGGAGAGGCCGAATCGTGAAACTGATCATTGAACCAACCGACGGCGTTGCACCACTGCTATCCGCCATCAAGAGTGCGAAGAAGAGCATAGAGATTGCCATCTTTCGATTCGATCGCAAAGACGTGGAGTTGGCGCTCAAAGCAGCCGCGGACAGGGGCGTCAAGGTAAATGTCCTGATCGCTTATTCAAATCGCGGCGGAGAAGAAGGCCTGCGCAAACTGGAACTGCGCTGCCTGACTGCAGGAATCATTGTTGCTCGCACGGCCGATGACCTCATCCGTTATCACGCCAAGTACGTCCTGATCGATCGCCGAGTCCTGTGCATGCTTTCCTTCAATTTCACGCATCTGGATATCGACCACAGCCGCGCATTCGGCATCGAAACCACCCACGCCGATTGGGTAAGTGAAGCGGAAAAACTGTTTCGAGCCGACTGCACCCGGACCGAGTACGCGACGACAACAGATACATTTGTCGTTAGTCCGGCAAATTCCAGGAATGTGTTGGGGACGTTCCTGAAACGATCGAAGAAGGAGTTGCTGATCTACGACCCCAAGATATCGGACAAGGAGATGCTCGGTATTCTGCAGGAGCAGGCGAAGGCAGGCGTCGAGATCAAAGTCATCGGCTCGGTTGATGGACACGCCCCCTTCAACGTGCAAAAGATGAACGGCACGCGGTTGCACACGCGCACTATCATCCGCGACCGGCACCAGGCCTTCGTGGGCAGCCAGAGCCTTCGCACGGCGGAACTGGATGCGCGCCGCGAAGTCGGCCTCATTATTGACGATGCAAAGTCGGTGGCAAAGCTGGTCGATATCTTTGAAACCGATTGGGCCTCAGCATGCGAAAAGAACGCACTAGCCGCACCGAAAGATCCCGAGACTCGCAAAGAACATTCAGTCACAGTCTCAGCAAGAGAAGAAGAGAAGACGCAACAAGCCCTCGCCAAAGAAATGGATCCACTCGCAGCAACGGTGAAGAAGGCGGTGAGAATTGCAGTGGCCAAGGCCGGCGACGACATGCTCCACGACAACGGAGTAAAGGACACAATGAAGAGGGTGGTCAAGCAGGCGGTGAAGGAAGCCGTCAAGGAAGCGGTCCGGGACGCGCAGGAAGCCCAGGACGTCAAGGAAGCCAAAGAAGCGAAGGAAGAGAAGAGCGAAACCTAGTTCACGAGCGGTGAACCCACCGCAGAGGAGAATTGAATGCGAACAATGAGACGGGTTCCATATCGAGGGATTGCCCTGCTGGTAGCGCTCTCTCTCGCCGCCGCCGGTGCTCTCGCGGGACAGGGCGCTGCTCCAAACAAGGAGCAGGCAGACGACGCGGCGGCATTGAAGAAGTTCACGGTGAGCGTGGATGAATACTTGAAATTGCGCAATTCTATCGAAAAGCAGCTTCCGGCCTTGAAGAACAAAGAGGAACTGCCGGAGATAATCGCCGCACACCAACAGGCGCTGGCAAGAAAGATCCGTGAGGGGCGGCCAAACGCAAAAACTGGAGATATCTTCACGCGCGAAGTCCGCGAAGCATTTCGACATTTGATCCAAAGCGTATTTAAGGATCGGCAAAGCGCCGCTACGCGCTCCACGCTCCAACAACAAAAAACAGTTAAGGCAGTTTCCCTGCAAGTGAACGGGATTTACCCGGATGCTGTCGCCGAAACGACCTTCCCGTCCACTCTATTGCAGAAGTTGCCCACACTTCCTGACGAACTGGCATACCGTATCATCGGGCGCGATTTGGTCCTGGTCGACAGCAAAGCGAACCTGGTCGTCGATCTGTTTCACGAAGCACTACCGTAAATTCTCAAAAGATTGGATTGAATCATGCAACGTCGTATCTTTCTCTGGCTCGGTATCTTCACCGTTCTCGCGGCTGGCCTGCGAGCGGACGAGTTCAAGTTTCCTCTCAAGCCCAATTCGGTCCGGTTCGCCGTGATTGGAGACATGGGTACTGGCGATCAGCCCCAGTACGAGACAGCTCAACAAATGCTCAAGGCGCGGCAGGCCTACCCTTTCGATTTTGCGATCATGCTGGGGGACAATATCTACGGCAGCAGCAAACCGGTCGATTTTGACCACAAGTTCGCGGTGCCCTATAAGCCGCTCATCGACGCCGGCGTGAAGTTTTACGCGTCGCTGGGGAACCACGACAATACCAATGAAATCTTCTACAAATCTTTCAACATGAACGGGGAGAGCTATTACACATACAAGAAGGGCAATGTACACTTCTTTGTCTTGAACAGCAATTACATGGACCAGAAGCAGTTGGCGTGGCTGGAGACGCAGTTACAGAGTGCCGGCAAAACCGACTGGAAGGTATGCTACTTCCATCATCCTCTCTATACTTCGGCGAAATTTCATGGTCCGTCCCTCGACTTGCGGCAATCGCTGGAGCCGCTGTTCATCAAGTACGGCGTGGACGTCGTGTTCTCAGGACACGAGCACGTGTACGAGCGGGTCCATCCCCAGCATGGAGTCTACTATTTCACTGAAGGAGCCTCAGGATCGTTGCGTCCCGGCAACCTCACACCTTCCGCGATCACAGACAAGGGATTCGATACAGACCGCACATTCATGCTGATCGAAATTGCAGGCGATGACATGTATTTTCAGACGATCTCGCGGACCGGCGACACTGTTGACGCAGGAGCGATTCACCGAAATATTCACTGATTCGTCAAGAGGCGGAAGAGTCTCTGCGGTGGTAGTGACCTTGCCCTCAGAATGCGTACCCCTTAACGGGCCTTTTTGGGGGATATTCATTCGTCCCCGTGGTCGTTGCGGCGGTGGAAATGTGGCAATCGCCGTAGCGAGTTCCAGGGGCTGTGGGAAGACAGAATAGCCTGACCGGACCTGGTATCGCCCTGTGAAAAGGGGTTCTAAAACCCGCCCCATAGAATCAATCAAATCAACAGCCGGAGCAAACGATCAGGCCGTGTGAAAAGGTAGGTTCCAGCACAACCGTGTGGGACGGCGCTTACGCTATTCACGGTTTGTCACCCAAGCGCACTAAACCATAGTGCAACCGAATCACCGATTCATGCGTCTGCCATTTCGTGCTAGCTTCGTTCATGGTAAGAGGATTTGGCAGAAACCCTGATATATCTGCCCATCGAGCTGGTTGATGCAGTATTTGGATCGGACGTGGGCGCTGAGCCGGGGGTTCAGCGAGCCCACACATGTCGCGGATCCTTGAAAGATTCAATTCTCCCTATGATTCAAGTATTAAATGCTTCCAGATCTTCGGGAAGATCGAGTCAAAGTTTGATTGTGCGCAGCCTTAGCGCATTGGCAATCACTGAGACTGAGCTGAAGCTCATGGCCGCAGCGGCAATCATCGGATTCAACAGCAGTCCAAAGGCCGGGAACAGGACACCCGCGGCAATCGGTACCCCAACGGCGTTGTAGACGAATGCGAAGAACAGATTCTCGCGAATATTACGCATGGTTGATTTGCTGAGATGCCGGGCACGGAGAATGCCGCGTAGATCGCCTTTCAATAGCGTGATACCGCCAGCTTCCATGGCCACATCAGTGCCAGTGCCCATGGCGATTCCGATGTCGGCCTGCGCTAGTGCAGGGGCGTCGTTTACCCCGTCTCCAGCCATCGCGACCACAGAGCCTCTTCGCTGGTACTCTTTGACAACCTCAGCCTTTTTTTGAGGCAGCACGTCGGCTTCGAACTTGATGTCGAGCTTATCGGCGACTGCTTTCGCGGTCGTTGCGTTGTCTCCGGTAACCATGATGACTTTCAACCCTGCCGCCTGAAGTTCGCGGATTGCATCGGGTGTGGATTCTTTGATCGGATCGGCGACGCCGACAATTCCTGCAGCCTTGCCATCAACGGCGATCATCATTACTGTTTGCCCCTCTTTGCGCAGGGCTTCGGCCTGATTGAGCAGCGGGCCAGGATCGACGGACAGGTCGAGGAATAGTTCGGCATTGCCTACAGCTACGTGCTTCCCAGAGATGGTCCCCTTGACACCTTTTCCAGTTTCAGAGTTGAAGCCAGTTACTTCTATCATGGGGAGCTTCTTCGCCTCGGCGCCTTTGACGATGGCTGCAGCCAAAGGGTGCTCACTGGAGCGCTCAAGACTGGCGACAAGTTGCAGTAGGCCGGATTCATCGAAACCCGGCTGAGGGACAACGGAACTCAGCGTCGGTTTGCCTTCGGTGAGGGTCCCCGTCTTATCGATGATGAGCATGTCGACCTTGCCGAATATTTCCAGCGCTTCCGCATTGCGGATAAGAATGCCGGCGCGAGCTCCGCGGCCAGTGCCTACCATGATGGCCATCGGAGTGGCGAGCCCAAGAGCACACGGACAAGCAACGATCAGTACGGCAACTGCATTCACGAGGGCATGCGCCAAGCGCGGTTGCGGACCGGCGATGAACCACACAGCAAATGTGACGATGGCAGAGACGATGACTGCTGGTACAAAGTACGACGAAACCTGATCAGCGAGCCGCTGAATGGGCGCTCGCGAGCGCTGTGCCTCGCTGACCATCTTTACAATCTGCGACAAAAGCGTATCGGCACCAACGCGCTCTGCACGCATGACAAATCCACCGGTTCCATTTACCGTACCGGCCACTACCTTTGCGCCGGTGTCTTTCTCGACCGGTATGGGCTCACCGCTGACCATCGATTCATCAACGGAGCTGTGGCCTTCAAGAACCGTCCCATCGACCGGCACCTTTTCCCCTGGACGTACTCGGAGCCCGTCACCGACTTGTACCTGATCGAGCGGTACGTCAGTCTCGCCGCCCTTGTCGTCGAGCCTCTTCGCGGTTCTAGGTGCAAGGCCAAGCAACGCACGAATCGCACTGCTGGTCTGGCTGCGGGCACGCAACTCCATCACCTGCCCTAAGAGAACCAGCGCAACGATAACGGCCGCCGGCTCGAAGTACACGTCGATCTGTCCGCCAACTCCGCGAAGCGAATCCGGAAATATCTGGGGAACGACTGTAGCGAGGACGCTGTAGAGATAGGCCGCGCCCGTGCCAAGGGCGATGAGCGTAAACATATTCAAACTGCGATGCACAACCGATTGCCAACCCCTCACAAGAAACGGCAACCCGCACCACAGGACCACCGGTGTAGCGAGTGCGAATTCGATCCAATTCCACGTCCTCTCGGAGAGAAGGTGCTGCAGCGGCATGGACGGCAGAAATGCGGACACCATCAGAGCCAGCATCGGCACGGCGAGCACGACGCTGATCCAAAAGCGCCTGGTCATATCTACCAGTTCTGGATTAGTTTCTTCGGCGGTAGCTTCACGAAGTTCGAGCGTCATGCCACAGATTGGGCAGGAGCCCGGCGCATCGCGCACAATCTGCGGGTGCATCGGGCACGTATATTCGCTGCGTTTAGCCGGCGCGGATGCAGTCACCGGTTCAAGCGCCATGCCGCACTTGGGACAACTGCCCGGGCCCGACTGCTTGATTTCGGGATGCATGGGGCAGGTGTATTCCCCGCGTGGCTCGGTCTTTGCCGGCGAGTGCGTGGGCACCGCATCCGGTTTGGCCTGCGTGTAATTCTCGGGAGCTGACCGGAACTTGGTTGCGCAGCCTTGGCTGCAGAAGTAGAAAGTGACGTCCCGATGGTTAAACTTCGCCGCCGCTCTCGACGGATCTACCTTCATTCCGCATACGGGATCGAGCGTTTCAACTAGCTGCATGATTGAATATGGATTTGTTCGCGCATTTCGATCTGTACCCTTCTGCTCTACAAGCTCCTATCGCAAAATGAGTATGCCAGCGTTCCGCTTGTGTTTTGGCTGTAGCAATTAGGGGGTAGAGTTGCGGATCGTAATCTGTGATCCACGTCACTAAACGGTTCGAGAGTGTGATGTATACGGTAAATAGGTTGACGATGGGACGTTTCTCCAAAGTCGTGCTGCTTTCGCTTCTGCTGATCCTGGCAGGAGTTCCAAGTTCCGCGCCCTGTCTATGCGCTCAGCCCCAGGCTTCCCACGTCCACGCTTGCTGCGCAGAACACCAGCAGGCTTCTGGTGCGCGGTGCGGCATGGCCTCCACCCTGTCGGTAAACCCCACTTGCTGCAAAGTTGCACCGATCGAATTCACACCTGCCCTGCCAACTTTGATGCCTGGCAGCTCGCTTGACGGAGCAATTGGACTCAACGCAATAAGCGATTTAGCTGTTGTTCTTCCCGCGCCGATTCTCCTTACAGGTCCTGGTTCTCCGCGATTAGTCAAGTTGAAGAATTCGCACGTTCACGCTCTCCTTTGCACCTTCCTGGTCTAATTTCCTCCCTCGTCTAAAACCGTTCAGACCAAAGGGTGTGCTGCGTGTATTTGTTATGAGACAAAGGGAGTAAATCATGAAAAATACAAGGATTACCCCGATCCAGATGCTCTCGTCAGCTTTGGGCATTCTCGCGCAAGCCGACGATCAGGCCGCGCGGGCGGAGAAGGCAAGTGGGTTCCAGCCTCCTGAGAGCGCGCGCTTGAAACGTGCAGGCCATCGCGCATGAAATTTCATCTGCGCGACAGTTCTGGTTTCGGAGATAGGGTTGCTATGAATCGAAAGCGTTTGATGTGGTACTTGTTGCCTGCTCTGGTGCTTTCCGCCAGTTTAGAGATCTGTCCGGCGCAAGCCGTTCCCCAAAAAGCACAAGATCAGAACCTTGCGAACCCTAAACATAAAATCATGCCGTGGGAGTCGCCTGCAAGATTGCATAAGTTAATGGGGACGGAGAAAGGCACCCTCATCATTGGTGGCGACGGAATGGAATTCCGGTTCGAAAATGGACGCTCCATGAAATGGCCATTTCTGGAAATTCAAACATTCCTTCTTGCACCCCAAAGGTTGGCGATCGAAACATACGAAAACCGCGAGCATCACCTTCCCGGAATGCAGCGATTCAGATTTGACCTCGACCAGGCCGTTCCGCCTGAGCGTGCAGCCGAGTTGTCCAGGGAGATTCAACGGCCTTCGCAAAATGCAGTTCCCGATCCAGCATCGCAAGGCGTCGTAATCCCTGCCCATCATCGGACTCTGACTGGCGGCACGAACGGCATTCTTCGGCTATCCGACAGCGGCATCGATTACGTGACTGGTGTTCGGGGGGACAGCCGCAGTTGGCGCTGGGCTGATCTCCAGACATTATCCGCCCCGGATCCTTTTCACCTTCTTGTATTCGGATACCGCGACACGTACACCTTCGACCTCAAAGCTCCTTTATCGCAATCGTTGTTCTATCGCATGGTCGATGCAATTGACGCTCAGAATGCGACCGAGCAAGGCCAGCGGTCGGAGGCTCGATCTCCGCACAAGGCGGAAAGAAATGAATTGGGAGTTCGAGATGAATAGATTTCCTCAACGTCGAAGCAGCTTTTGGCTAGGATGGCTCGTACTACTCCCGTGCGGTCTTTTGGCCCAGGAGGTTAATACGGTTCAAGTCCCAGCTCTCGCTTCGCCTACCTCTCCAGTCAGTCAATCGATCGGCCAGCCAACGCTCGTGCTCGAAGACGTCGTTCAAGAGACTCTAAATAAGAATCCGGAGGCCCAAAGCGCCCTCCACGCAGTCAATGGGTTGAAACGGCGCGTACCGCAGCAGAAGGCGCTGCCAGATCCAATGGTCTCGGTAGGTTGGGCCGGAAATCCTGCTCCATTCAGTGTGATGCAAGGTGACAATTCAAGCTACCGTGGCGTGACAGTCTCTGAGCAATTCCCTTCTCCGGGCAAATTGAAGCTGCGTGGCGAAATCGCAAGCAAGGAGGCAGACGCAGCGCAGGCCGATTATGAAACCATTCGGCGCCGAGTGACCGCCGATGTCAAAGCTGCCTATTTCGACTACTTCTACTTCGACCGGGCCATCCAGACCACAGAGCGGAATAAGGAACTTCTGGAGAAGCTATCGAAGATCGCAGATGCACGTTATCGGGTTGGGAAGGCGATGCAGGCAGATGTGCTTCGGTCTCAAGTGGAGATTTCCAGGTTGATTGAGAAGCTCACAATGCTCGAACAGCAGCGGGCGACAGCTCAGGCAAGGCTCAACGTATTCATGGTTCGCCCACCGGAATCTAGTTTGCCTCCTGCAGCCGATGTTGAGCCTGCGGCCATCCGCTACTCTCTCGATGAGTTGTATGCACTTGCAGCGGGCAACGACACTGCAGTTCTCCGAAACAACTCAATGGTGGAACGAAGCCGCCTTGGGGTCGCGTTGGCGCAGCGGGAGTACCGGCCCGACATCGGCTTGAGCTACATGTACCAGCAGCGTTCCGCCCTGCCGGATATGAATGGCGTGACTGTCAGCGTGAACATTCCCGTCTTCTATAAGAGCAAACAGCGCCAGGGCGTGGCCGAGGCAAGTGAAGACCTGATCAGCGCCGAGAAGATGCGCGACAACCGCTTGAACGAAGTCAAGTTTGAACTGAAACAGCAGTACCTTAGCGCCAAGGCGTCGGACCGGCTGCTGACTCTCTATTCCAAGGGCGTAGTTCCTCAATCGTCGCTCGCTCTTGAATCTTCGATGGCCTCCTACCAGGTCGGCAACCTTGATTTCACTTCGTTGATTGCCAACTTCACAACGCTTCTGGACTACGAGACGGACTACTACCGGCAGCTTGCTGACTACCAGACCGCCCTGGCTCGGATTGAGGTTTTGACTGGAGCCGATGTGACTGGCCCGTCGGTGTCCGCAACTCCGGCATCCCATTCCGAGCCAGCAATGGAGGCGAAATAAATGTTCCTTCACAGAATCAATGCCCCATTCTCTTTCCTGATTCAGGATTCAAAGCCTGGCAGAAAGGTGGCGGCTGGCATCAACAGCCTTCTTCCCAGGGCACAGAGGAGTATCGAACTATGAAGCGCTCACCAAAGAAAATCATCCTCGGCATCTTGATCGCGTTGACGCTTGGAATTGTCTTCGCGATCGCGAGTCACCATTGGCTCGGTCAGGGCGGGAGCAATGTAGCCGCATCCCAGAGTGCAACTGGCGAGCGAAAGCCAATCTATTGGTATGACGCGATGAGCCCGCAACACCACTACAATCAGCCCGGAAAGGCTCCCGACGGAATGGACCTTGTTCCGCAATACGCGGAACAGACGGCGTCGCCCGCAGCGCCGCCGAACGGCCCGTCGGCCTCGGACATGGCGAGCATGCCAGGGATGTCACCGAGGAATGGTGATCGGAAAATCCTCTACTGGTACGACCCGATGCATCCCGCCTATAAATCGGACAAGCCGGGCACAGCTCCCGACTGCGGGATGACACTTGTTCCCAAGTATGCGGAAGACGAAAGCATGGCCAAAATGCCCGTGGGCACAGTGACCATACCGCAGGACAAGCAAGTGCTCGCAGGAGTCCGTACGGCAGTTGTCGAGCGCAAATCACTGGTCCGCGACATTCGCACTACCGCGCAAATCGTTGCGGACGAAACAAGAATCGCTCATGTCCATGTGAAGGTCGCAGGCTATATCAACCAGGTGTATGTCGATTTCGTTGGGCAACTCGTCAAGAAAGGTCAGCCGCTCTTTACTCTCTACAGCCCCGACCTGGTCTCGACACAGGAAGAATATTTGATAGCAAAGCGCGGGAATGCCACGCTCGCCAATGCGCCTTTTAAAGAGATATCCCAGGGATCGCAATCGCTCTTGCAATCCGCCAGACAGCGCCTCAAGTTGTGGGACATATCGGATGAACAGATTAAAGAACTCGATGAGACCGGCAATGTCAGGAAAGATCTCACCTTCTATTCACCCATCACGGGCTTCGTGACCGATCGCAAGGTCTTCCCGCAAACTTCGGTTACGCCGGATACGGAGCTCTACACTGTTTCGGATTTGTCTACCGTGTGGGCTGACGTGGACATCTATGAGTATGAGGTCCCGTTCGTTCATCTTGGCCAGCGGGTTTCTCTTACCCTGAGCTACTACCCAGGCAAGACGTACGCGGGAAATATTTCCTATATTTATCCAACAGTCGATCCGCAGACGCGAACGGTCAAAGTTCGTGTGCAGATTCCCAACCCTGGCTTTGTATTAAAGCCGCAGATGTTCGCCGACGCACAGTTGCATGTGGACTACGGCACAAAGATCCTCGTTCCCCAGGAGGCAGTTCTCAACTCGGGGATGGAACAGCATGTTTTCGTGGTTCATGAGGGAGGAATCTTTGAACCTCGACCGGTCACCATTGGGCCAGTGGTAGATGGCAATGCTGTGATCCTCACGGGACTGAAGGCTGGGGAGACGATCGTCGTCTCCGGAAACTTCCTGATCGATTCTGAAAGCGGACTCAAGAATGCAATGAGCGGAATGTCGCATTGAGGAGGATGGCTATGAACACTCGACGCATCGTCATTACAGCTGCTTTTCTCATTCTGGCTGGTGCTGCGGTCATTGGCTGGTTCAAAGTTGTGGCACACCCGGCTCCTGTTGCCTGCGGCTACTGCCTGCGTCCGCTGCACGCGAATGTGAAGGTTACAGCGGAGATAGATGGGAAGAGGGCAGAAGTCTGCTGTCCGCGCTGTGCTATTACCGAAGCCAACCAGGAGCACAAGCCGGTTCGCCTGATCACGGTCCACGACTACAGCACAGGTAAGGCAATGTCGCCTGATAAGGCATGGTATGTCGAAGGCAGCCGCGTCTTAGCATGCGATCACGGCGCTATGCATATGGACGAAATGAAGGATACCCAGGAGATGGCATACGACCGGTGTTCGCCAGGGACCCTGACGTTTGCGACCAAACAAGAGGCCGCGGACTTTACCGCAGCCAACGGCGGCGCCGTCATCTCGTTTGAACAATTGATGAGCGAGGCCAAATTCCAATGATGAATCGGATCATTGATTTCAGCGACAAGAACAGGTTTCTGATCTTCCTCTTCGTTGCAGTTGCCATCGGCCTGGGATGGAACGCGATGAGGAATACGAAGCTTGATGCGATTCCGGATCTCTCGGATACCCAGGTGATCGTGTACGCCAAGTGGGACCGTAGCCCAGACATCATGGAAGATCAGGTCTCGTATCCAATCGCGTCTGCTTTGCTTGGGCTGCCAAAGGTCAAGGACATCCGCGCCTTTTCCGACTTTGGCTTCTCCTACATCTACATCATCTTCGACGAAGGCACCGACATTTACTGGGCGCGCTCGCGAACCCTGGAGTACTTGAACTCAGTAACGCCAAAGCTTCCAAAGGGAGTGAGCGTTGAACTGGCGAAGGACGTGACCTCGGTTGGCTGGGTCTATCAGTATGCCCTGGTCGATACGACGGGGAAGTACAGCATCGACCAACTGCGTTCCTATCAGGATTGGTACCTGCGCTATGCGTTGCAGACCGTGCCCGGCGTTGCTGAGGTGGCTCCCATTGGCGGATTCGTTCGGCAGTATCAAGTCAATGTCGATCCCAACAAATTGCTCGCCTACAAAATCCCCATCAATGTCGTGAGCGATGCGATCGGGAAGTCCAACAATGACGTAGGCGGGCGATTGGTCGAGTTCACAGGCCGCGAATACATGGTGCGCGGCCGCGGATATATTCGCTCCCTCGAAGACATCGGCAAGACCGTCATCATGGTCAACTCACAGACGGGAACTCCTGTTCTAGTCCGTGACGTTGCCACCGTAACATTCGGCCCCGATATGCGCAGAGGGGTCGGAGAGCTCGACGGCAAGGGAGAAGTTGTCGGCGGCGTGGTCATCATGCGCTACGGTGAGAACGCCCAAAAGGTGATTGAGAATACCAAGGAGAAGCTGAACGAACTGAAGTCGACGCTTCCTCCCGGCGTCAAACTGGTGACGACGTATGATCGTTCTGAGCTGATCGACCGCGCGGTCGACAACCTCCGCCATACGTTGATTGAAGAACTCATCATTGTCAGCATTGTGATCATGATCTTTCTGTGGGATCTGCGCAGTGCGATTGTTCCAATCATCACCATCCCCGTCACCGTGATACTGGCCTTCATCCCGATGCAAGCGATGGGTATGACCGCAAACATTATGTCGCTTGGCGGCCTTGCGGTAGCCATTGGCGCTCTGGTTGATGCATCCGTCGTTATGGTCGAGCAAACCCACAAGAAGCTCGAACACTGGGAGGCGGAAGGCCGGCCGGGCCCTTCTCATGCAGTGGTCATCGCGGCAGTGAAGGAAGTGGGAGGACCGAGTTTCTTTGCCTTGCTGGTCATCGCAGTCGGCTTCCTTCCTGTCTTCACGCTAGAAGGCCAGGAAGGCCGTCTCTTCAAACCGCTTGCATTCACCAAGAATTTCTCAATGGCGATTGCGGCATTGCTCGCGATTACACTGGCCCCTGCAGCGATGCGCTTCCTGTTTTCGCGTATGGACGGCTTCACGTTCCGCCCCACCTGGCTTGCAAAAACAGTCAACGCGATTTTCGTTGGCAAGATCCATAGCGAGGAAAACCACCCCATCAGCAAACCAATGATGAAGGTCTATCATCCGGTGGTCGAGTTTGTTCTCGATCATAAATGGATGACCATCGGATTCGCCCTTTTGATTATGGCCCTGAGCGCGCCGGTCTACTTCAAACTCGGGTCGGAGTTCATGCCGCCGCTTGATGAGGGCACGCTTCTCTACATGCCATCAACGCTACCCGGCATTTCCGTTACCGAGGCCGAGCGCGTACTCGAAACCCAGGACAAGATTATCCGCGCCTTCCCGGAAGTCGAACGCGTCTTTGGCAAGGCTGGCCGGGCGGAGAGTTCGACCGATCCAGCGCCGTATTCAATGATGGAAACAACCATCGTGCTCAAGCCAGAGGATCAGTGGCCCAAGGTTGATCGCTGGTACTCGAAGAGATCGCCAAAGTGGCTACGGCCATTGCTAGGAAGATTCTGGCCCGATCATGTTTCAACTCAGCAGCTCATCTATGGCCCCGGCGGGTTGAATGAGGCTCTCCAGATACCTGGAATTTCGAACGCCTGGACCATGCCCATCAAAGCTCGTACCGACATGCTTACGACTGGTATTCGCACGCCGCTCGGCATCAAGGTGCTCGGCTCCGACCTAGGGCAGATTCAGCAGGTCGGTGCGCAGATTGAGATGGCGCTGAAAGATGTGCCAGGGACCACGAGCGTGTTTGCGGAACGTACCAGTGGAGGATATTTCCTCGACTTCGATTTGAAGCGTGATGAATTGGCCCGCTACGGCTTGACGATCGATGACGCCGAGAGCGTCCTGATGTCCGCAGTTGGCGGTGACCAGGTCTCGACGACAGTCGAGGGCCGTGAGCGGTATTCGGTCAACGTTCGCTATCTGCGCGATTACCGCAGTGATGTCGATGCGTTGCAAAGAGTGTTGGTCGCAACGCCCTCAGGCGCCCAGATCCCACTTGGTCAGATTGCGGATATCCGCATGAGGACCGGGCCGGGAATGATTAGAGATGAAAACGGCAGGCTCAGTGGTTATGTGTACGTCGACGTCTCCGGACGCGACATCGGCAGCTACGTGCGCGACGCTAAAATGGCAGTTGCAGATAAGGTAAAGGTTCCGGCAGGCTACGAGCTTGTGTGGAGCGGCCAATATGAGTTCATGGAGCGCGTTGCACAGCGATTGAAGTTGGTTGTTCCCATCACGCTCTTTATCGTCTTCCTCTTGCTTTACTTCAATACCGGCTCGGCGATCAAGACCATGATTATTCTGCTCGCCGTACCCTTCTCCGCTATTGGAGCAATCTGGTTCCTCTATCTGCTGCATTACAACATGAGCATCGCAGTGTGGGTTGGGCTTATCGCGTTGCTCGGCGTCGATGCCGAGACCGCCGTCTTCATGCTTCTCTATCTCGATCTGGCCTACCACGACGCATTCAACACGGGAGGTATTCACTCGTGGGACGATTTGCGCGAAGCAATCGTTCACGGCGCGGTGAAGCGGCTGCGGCCCAAGGTCATGACCGTCTCGTGCATGCTCTTCGGGCTGCTTCCTATCATGTGGTCGGTGGGCTCTGGAGCGGATGTCATGAAGCGCATAGCCGCGCCCATGCTCGGCGGCATTATCACGTCGTTCCTCATGGAACTGGTGGTCTACCCGCCGATCTTTGCGATCTGGAAGTGGAACTGGGAAGTCAAGCCAGCACTCAAGCGTGAAGCTGCCCAGCCCGTAGAGGCGCTCAATGCTTAACCAGATGATTTCAAGAGTCAGCCAACTTTGGCGGGTTGGCCTCGTTGGAATTGCGCTTTGTGCCGTCCCTTTTTATCTCTCGAGCCAGGAGGGCTCACCCTCTCAACAAGCGCCTTCAAGCGCAGCTCAACCCTTCGCCGGAATCGACGACTCCCTTGCGAAAGCTGCTGATTCTCTTCTCCTCCCACCAGCACAGACCATTCATCCTGTTACGGGCACGACCAAGATCGAGACCTTCCCAGCTTTGAGCTATGCCCGGCATGATGATCTTCGACCACAACCCTGGAGCGAGAGTGGCCCGAATGCAGCAGCAATGCGCTTGAACTTTTTGCGCCCCATAGTTGAGCCGATTCTGATGAATCGCGGCGTTCCTGCGGACCTAGCTGCAGTCATCCTTGTCGAAAGCAGTGGGCGCGCTGATGCACTTTCGCCCAAAGGTGCACGCGGACTCTGGCAATTGATGCCGGATACAGCCCGCCGTTACGGGTTGCGAGTCGACGGCATTCAGGACGATCGCCTTGATCTCTTCCGGGCAACCGACGCCGCGGCCCGATATCTCCGCGACCTCTATGGCCAGTTCGGTGATTGGAAACTCGCACTTGCTGCCTACAACACGGGAGAAGCCAACGTCAGTTCCGCAATCATGAAGGCGCATACACAGGATTTCGATCAACTGGCCAGCCTGCGGGTACTGCCGCTCGAGACAAGAAAGTATGTTCCTCGCGTTCTGATCGCAGCCCTGTCCATCGGACGGTCTTCGACTCTCGTAGAGAACCACCGTGCAGTAAGTGCAATCACTGTATTTGCCGTTAGTAACCATTGAGGCCTACCGATATGAGCAATCACCAAATCGGCAACAAACCCTCAGGATCGGGCAGAAATAGCGACTGGTATGTGTTCTGGCCCGCTTGGGTTCTGTGTGCAGCTCTTCTGTTCTTCGGCGCCTTCGTCCTCTGCTGGGAGTATCGGGTAGAGGCACCAAAGAAAAGCGACATTCCATTGGTCGCACTTAGCGAATGACAGAATCTTCACTTGGACCCAGCCAAGTTAAATCCAGGGCAATTGCATCTCTTCGAGGCTCGAGTTTCGGGGCAACAGGTAAAGTTCATTGTCCAGCGTACCCCAGACAAAATCGTTCATGTTGCGCTTGCAAGCTGCGAAGGCTCCTACCGCAAACGTAGTTCCCACTATGCGAAGAATGGTGAGATGATCTGCGGTCAGTGCCAAACGACAATGATTTTTGAATTCAAAGGTCGCAAACCCGTGCCGAACCATTGCGCTCTTGTCGAGATTCCCCATTCGGCAACAGACAGCGAACTATCGGTTTCGGCCCGTGACGTTTCCGCAGAGGCGGCAAAGATTCCTCAATGAGGACCTCGTGATTCGCACGCCATCACAGAGCAGTTTAGAATTCCACATTTTTCGCAAGGTTGTTCATACTTCATCCAACGGAGAAAACAATGAGAAAGACGCCATTCCTTGTCCTCGCTCTAACATCCGCCATCATGATCCCTGCAATCCAGCAGCTTCATGCCGCCTCCCAATCGATTGATGGAGTTATCAGTGACAGCATGTGCGGAAAGAAGCACATGTTACCCGGAAAGACAGATGCACAATGCATTCAGGAATGCATCAAGAGTGGAAGCAACTACGCGCTCGTGGCTGGCGCCAAAGTATATACGCTTGCAGCTAAACCGCAGACGATTGCGCCCTTTGCGGGTAAACACGTACACATCGAGGGGAGCCTTAAGGACAGCACAATCACGGTCACCTCGATCAGCGAGACGCACCACGATATGAAGATGTAAGGTGGCAGAGCGCAACCGCCGCGCTCTCGCGGCTATACCGCAGCCTCTCAACCGTCGCCCGGCTATGCTCCATAGCCTGCGTAGCGGTCCTGGTCTTCCTGCACATACAGTTTCCTCATGAAGTTGGGATCGCTACGACGACCGGAGCGCTACGGCGCGTGGGGCCTCAGCTCATTCGCTGACGCAACACCTCTTACCTGATTAAGCCGGACGAGGAGTCCGGTGGATCCAGCCACAGCCCATTGGCTTTCCACTGTACCCTGGCAACTCCCGGCTGCCTTGTGGCCGGCTTGAGATTCCGGCGGAATCGGTTCCGGCCCATTGGCCCTTGCCGATCCTCTTACCTTTTCCCCCTGGCGGTTGGTGGGGGAGCCTGATTGCCGGGTTTGGAACCCAGCCTCATAGGCTACAACGCATGTTGAAGGAAAAGGTGCAGCCATTTTGTCTTTAAACGTAAAGAAATCAATAATGCGAGCGGGATCACATCTGCAAGGCGCCGCAGTTGATCAAACCTGGCTGCATCGGAAACCGGCAACCTGTTCGACTGAGCAGCGATCACCATCGTTGGAGAAGTGAAAACGGGCACCTGGGTCTTGGGGAAACCTCCCAAATTGGGTATTCGATGGTCAACTGCGAAGAACATGTCCCAAAGACCTGTGCTTTCGCGCGGCGTATTGAGGCGCACTCAACATCAAGGTCTTGAATTCTTCAGTGCGCGCTAGTGGCAGTTCTGATGGCACTTTGCTTTGGAATCTGATGCGCTTTGTTGCGCTACCCTGCAGCACCTTGTATCAGATTAAACTCATTTAAATAAATAACTTTGCGTTACTTTGCGCTCTCTTGCGCCTCGGTGCAGTTCCGTCAAAAAAACAGATCCTAAGTCTGGTGCGTCTGCCAATTCCGCCACTTTCGCAAACTGGATCGTACAGTGGCACAGGAGCCGAGAAACTTTGCGTCTATCAACTCCGGCCTTTCCAAGTCTAGAGGCGAAGGCATCCCTGTTGCAATGTTCTTCGCTGACGGCCCGGAGCATGGTGCTTGTGAAACAGCTATGAAATCGATAGGACTATAGTTTTATCCGGAGAGAGAATTGAGCGCTGATAGAACGATCACCCGACGTGCACTTGCCAAGGGACTTGCGGCAAGCGGAACCGCAGCAGGGCTTTCCCGTTTGCTTGGCGCGGAAACTGAGGCTGAACATGTTTCGCCCGAGACGCCGGTCTGGAAGCAGGTTCATCCGGGCGTGTGGCGTGCAACCATTGGCACGCCAGAGCGGTTTACCCCGGTGCAAAGCCGGCTGGTGCCCGCGCAGACAGAGGCCTTTGAAAAGCGGCCTCGCGTGGATGCTGTTCCCCTGCCGCCGATTGAAGGCAAGAGATTGGCGCGAGGTTGCGTGGTCAAGTTGACGCTGCGCCCAGGAGAAGAGATCTACGGACTCGGACTGCAATTGATGTCGCACGCGCAGCGCGGTAAGAAGAAGGTGACGCGCGTCAACGCCGATCCGAAGATGGATACAGGCGATTCGCATGCGCCGGTGCCGTTTTACGTGACGACGGAAGGAATCGGAATCCTGATCGACACCGCGCGTTACGCGACTTTCTATTTTGGCGATGCGCGTCCGAAGCCAACTCATGCACAGGCTTCGGTAACGCAAACCAACCCGGACCCGAATTACACGCACGAAATTGGGAACGGCGACACGGGAGTGATTACTGTTGACGTACCCCATGCTGCCGGCGTCGATGTGTATTTGTTCGCCGGCCCCGCAATGCTTGACGCGGTGAAGCGGTACAACGTGTTTTCAGGCGGAGGAAACGTGCCGCCGGAGTGGGGTCTGGGCTTCTGGTATAGGGCCGATGCGCGGGCAACCGAACAGAGCGCGCTCGCACTTGCGCATGAATTCCGCGATCACAAGATTCCCTGTGACGTGATCGGCCTGGAGCCAGGATGGCAGACGCACTCCTACTCCTGCACATTTGAATGGAACAAGGATCGGTTCGCAGATCCGGCAAAGTTTTTACGCTCTGCAATGGACTTGAATTACAGAGTGAATCTGTGGGAGCACGCATTCACTGATCCGGCATCGCCACTTTTTCCGGCCATCCAGCCGTGCTCCGGGGACCTCGGTGTGTGGGGCGGGCTGGTGCCGGACTTTGCCGGTGAGCAGGCGCGCGAGGCGTTTGGCGCATACCACGGCAAAACATTTATCGACGTCGGCGTCAGCGGATTCAAGCTTGACGAGTGCGACAACTCCGACTACACGGGCGGCTGGTCCTTTCCGGAGTGCAGCACATTCCCATCAGGCGTGGACGGCGAACAGATGCACAGCGTGTTTGGCCTGCGCTACCAGATGGCAATCTGGAACGAGTTCCGCAAGCGCCGCCAGCCCACTTACAATCTTGTCCGCTCCAGCGGCGCATTGGCCGCGCCTTATCCGTTTGTGCTCTACAGCGACTTGTATGCACATCGCGACTTCATTCGCGGGCTGGTCAACTCGGGATTCAGCGGATTGCTCTGGTGTCCGGAAGTGCGCGACGCAGTGAGCGAAGAGGATTTGATTCGACGCCTGCAGAGCGTGGTGTTCTCTCCGCTGGCCATGGTGAACGGCTGGTACATCAAGAATCCGCCGTGGAAGCAGCTAAATCGCAAGAAGAATAATGCGGATGAGTTGCTCGATGGCTGGGAGAAGCTCGAGGCGCGTTGCCGCGAAGTCATCGGCTGGCGGATGCAGCTTGTGCCTTACCTGACGGCAGCTTTCCAGCGCTACGCCGAAGATGGGACGCCGCCCTTCCGCGCGCTGGTGCTGGATGCGCCGAAGCAAATACGATTGCACAACGTCGATGATCAGTACATGGTCGGCGACCGGATGATGGTTGCGCCGTTGTTTGCCGGAGAGGCGAACCGCAAGGTGGTGTTGCCGGAGGGAGCCTGGCACGACTTCTGGACCGGCGAGTCGCTCAAGGGCGGTACGGAGTTGCAGGTGCCTGCTTCGACCGAGCGGATACCCGTTTATGTCAAGAGCGGCAGCATTGTGCCGTGGGCAGACGTCGGCCTGTTTGCAGGCGCTCCGGAAACGCGGCGGCTGACAGCACGCGTCTATGGCGACGGCTCGCTTCCATTTACGATGCAGGCGGGTGAGAAGAAACTGCGGCTGAGTTGGAGCAATGGAAAGGGAATCGCGGAGAGCGGGAGCGGTTACGATGTATACGCCTGGAAGCGAATCGGCTGATGCCGTGTTCCACGAACGTTCGCAGATTTCTTCCTGATGCTCTGATTCAGACCCGAAGAATGCGAATGCCCAACTGCTCGAATGGTGCGACGGTTTCATCCGTTGCCGCGGTGTTCGTAATCAGCAGGTGAATCTCGTTGGCCGGGCAGATGAATGCCGGGCTCACCTGGCCCAGCTTGCTAGGGTCGGCCACCACGATCACCTGTTTCGATTGCTTGAGCATCTTGCGAAACACCAGCGCCTCTTCAGTTTCCAGCGTGGATGCTCCGCGGTGCGCGTCAAGGCCGGTCACGCTCAGGAAAACCTTGTCGAGGTACACATCGTCGAGAAAGCCGAGCGCGGCGCTGCCGGTAAGCGAGAACGACCACGCGCACGGAACCACGCCGCCGGTAAGAAACGTGCGGATGCCCGGCTGGTTGCAGAGCTCCATGCCGATGTTGATGGCGTTGGTGACCACCTTGATGTTTTCGCGGTGGCGCAGGCTGCGGCCAATGTGCGTGGTGGTGGTGCCCGCCGTGAGCCCCACGGTTTCGCCGGCCTGGACCAGTTCAGCCGCCGCGAGGCCGATGCGACGCTTTTCTGCAGCGTGTCGCTGTTCGCGGGCAAGGAACGAGCTGTCGTAACGGAACGGCTCGTAGAGCAGCGGCTCCACCAGCTTTGCTCCGCCGTGAGTGCGCTTGATCAGGCCCCGGCTTTCAAGCCGCGCCAGGTCGCGCCGGATGCTGGGCGCCGACGAACCCGCCTCCGCGAGAATCTCTTCGATGGTCGCGCTTCCGGTCCGCAGCAGCAGCTTGATAATCAACTCTGAGCGGCGGCTTATCGAGTCGGACATGTCGTCGGGATTCTTCCTTTCAGCGGCCGATGCATGGAAGGTCTCAAAGCTATTTTCTCAGGATTTGGCGGCCATTTTTCAAGAATCGTTCAAGAAAATGATCGAACTAACGCGCTATGATCATATTTGAAGGTCAACCTGGCCTGCAAGGGTCTACCCGCGGGATAGGAAACATGCCGAGTTTTGCGCACGAGATGTTGAGGGAAATTTATGAGCAGCCCGCGGCGCTGGACCGCACGCTGGCCCTCTACCTGGCCGGAAAGAGCCTCAAGCCCGAGGTCGCAAGCATGTTGGCGGGCTGGCCCAACCCGGCCGGCGAAATCCTGATTGCCGCCAGCGGTTCCAGCCGCCACAGCGGCCTTTACGCCGAAATCCTGCTCGAAGACCTGTGCGGACTGGCAGTGGATGTGGAGTATGCCAGCGAATACAGTTGCCGCGGAGGCCAGGACCTTCGCCATCCCAGCGTACTGGTGCTGTCACAATCGGGCGAGACTTCCGACACCCTTGCGGCTCTTGAAGAAGCGCGGCTGCGCGGGCAAAAAACCCTGGCCATTACCAACCACCCCGCATCGACCATGGCGCACTTGGCAGATGTTTCCATGTCACTGGCCGCGGGCGTCGAAAAGGCGATTCCGGCCACCAAGAGTTTTACGTGCCAGCTGGCCGTGCTTTATCTTTTGGCCCTTTACGAGGGCGCGCGCCTGGGCCGAATGAATGCTGCCGCACTCAGCGAGCGCATTGAGGAACTGCTGGCGATTTCCGGCAAGATCGACGCCGCGCTCGATGGCTGGCGCGAGCAGATGGCCGCACTGGCCAGCAAGTACAAATCCGCAATCACCTTTCTCTATCTTGGCCGCGGCATTCACTACGCCATTGCCCGCGAAGGCGCGCTCAAGCTGAAGGAAGCTTCGTACGTGCATGCCGAGGGCTACCCGGTGGGCGAGCTGAAGCACGGGCCCAATGCGCTGGTGAGCGACCGAGTGCCCCTGGTGGTGCTGGCTACGGTGGATCGCGCGCTGGAGGCTTCAGTTCTGCGCTACGAAAAAACGATGCAACTGCTCGGCGACATGAAAACACAGGGAGCGAAAGTGATTGCTATCGCCAACTCGGATGACACCGAAATCGCGGCGCTGGCGAGCGACTGCGTCCGCGTGCAGCCGGCCTCAGAGTATCTGCTGCCCATCCTCGAGGTGGTGCCGCTGCAGTTGTTCTCTTACTATATGGCGCTGGAACACGGTATGGACGTGGACCGGCCGAGAAACCTGTCGAAAGCAGTAGTGGAGTAGGCGCGCCGCTTAAGTTTCCCCGCTGCAATGAAAGTTGAACTTTACTTCGGTCCCGTCGCCGCAAGCGGTGGTAGCTTACTGACGGCAGCGACGGGTAACTCCACGGCGCCAACTTTGTTCGTGGTTTCGTCGTGAATGCCGATGCGCAGGAAGAATTCTCCTTTCACGGGCACGCTGATGTCCTGATGGAATCGGATGCCGCTCTTCAGCAGCCCGGCGTATTGATCTGCGGGAACGTCTGTATGGATTCCGCCGCCCGTCGAATTGAGAAGGGCGCCATCGGCGTCATA
>Ga0209483_1000461_pt1 | contig 35936 bp, 53 predicted proteins | sample NGEPerA_FD_184508 | JGI IMG/M metagenome (GOLD analysis project Ga0209483, IMG submission 184508) | Arctic peat soil microbial communities from the Barrow Environmental Observatory site, Barrow, Alaska, USA - NGEE PermafrostL2-A... | ecosystem: Environmental > Terrestrial > Soil > Wetlands >...
GCGATTCACATAGGCATCGACGGCTTCCTGAATCACGAGACGCGATCGGTCGGTACTGCCGTCGTTCACCACGATAAGCCTGAAATCCTTGTACGTCTGATTCAAGACGGATTGGATACACTCCCCAACCCAAGATTCCTGATTATAGACCGGTACAACGACGTCGACTCGACCGGGAATTATAGACTTAATTGTTTCTTGAGCCATGCTGTTTTCCTCTCGTGGTAATCGTCTGACCGACCATTCCAATTACTTCCCGACCGGTAGTGCAGAGCGAATTTTTCCTTAGATCCGCTGATATGCGGATGCCCTATCCAGAAAGTCTCGTAATCGGCCGGGCTGAAGTCGAGTGTGTTGTCGAACTCGGTATAACACGGCTGAATAAAGTTCTTTCTGACCCCGGGGTGCGTCGACAAATATCTTGACGTCTGGCCGCTGACATCGACCGGGACGCCGTTAACCTTCCCGCAATACCAATCGATGGTTTCCGGGACTGGTAATCGTTTGAGATCGGCTAGCACAAACGCGTTCCACATATACTCGACGCCCGGGCGAGCCTGCGGGACGTAGCATAAATCGTGACTGACGAGATACGAACTCAGCATGATATCCGCCGTCAGGAAGACGTCTGAATCCAGCAGGCAGATGTTGCCACGTTCCTTCCCGATGACGTTTTTCCAAGCCCAGCACAGAGCGTAGGCGTTTGCGACGTTCGGACTCGAGTAGAATCCCCGACCGTTGAAGATGCTGCAAGTCTCTTCCTTCCGCTGTAATTCTTTAGCCAGTTCACCGTCATACTGGACCGGGATATCCTGCGCACCGACGTCCGCGATAGCCTTATCGATAAACATACAACGATGATGGTTCTCGGCGTCGAGGTGTGTGTTGTTGAATACCGTGAATTCGTAATCTTCCTTCAAATGACGCTTGAACATTTCGTTCTGCATCAAGATGAAGTCCGGACGGGAGTTTGAGATTGTATAGATTCGAATCATCTGGATTGCTCCGATAGTTTCGCTGACGTCAGTAAGGCATCGATTTTATTCAGGTACGTGTGGTTCTTCGCGACCTCGTCCATCAAGGCGTGGAGTTTCGAGACCGGGACGTTCGGCAAGATTCTCTCGGCATCAAAAAATAACTCGCGGGCGGCTGGATTATATACCCCCGCTTCATATAAGTCAAATGCGTGAATGTTATTAGTCATGGGGTAGTGACCGTAACTTATATTCTTGAAAAATCGGCACGGAATATACCCGACTTGTGTTTGATATGGGATATTAATCGCAGGAGCCATTCTGGACTCGTGGATAAGCCGGACGTGGTCTTCATGACTAACACCAGACAGATGCCTCAAAAGTATTCCGTTCTCCCACGCGGCTTGTCCGAACGGTTTGACGGTTTCTCCCCACTCAGCCGCACTGCATCCGACATAATTAATGACTTTGCTCTCCGAGTTAAAGACCCGGCTAGGCTTGTTGGCTTCGATTTCATGCGGCAGCAAATCGGTTCCCCAACGAAAGACGCACGTATCATACTTCTCCCATGGCTGCGGGAAAAAGTAAGTGTCTCGCGCGATCTCGACGGCGTTCGACGGGATGTCCATGGTGCTGACGTACAAGCCGTAGTTCATGAAGCGGTAGCCAGCGAGGTATTTTTTCGCCTGCGTCTCGACGTTATGAATCGCATAGAAGCAATCCTGACGCCGCGGCATCCCGGCAATCCCGTAATTCATCGAGATGAAAAACGTATTGCTGAAATCGTGGCCTGAGATATCCGTCGATTCGTCCATCCACTCGACCCGGTAGCCGAGATGCTGCAACGCCCGGTAGAAGGCCTCGTGGATATACTTGAACGAGTTTCCGCCGGTCCGGAATCCCCAGATACAGAACTTCTTGGCGTTAAAATCGATAGGCATGAACGACCTCTGAGACATACTCGATATCTTCCGTCGTTAAATTCTGGTGGCAGCCTATAAAACAGCCTTGTTTCGCTAACCGCTTAGAAACCGGGTACTGGTCCGCAAGGCCGGGGAACAGTTTTTTATAGACCGGCTGCCCTAGTAGCGGAAACATGTAACGTGTCTCGATGCCGTTCTTCTCGAGGTGCATCAAGAACGCCTCACGGTCTACGCTATGACCGAGCACCATCGGGTACATCATAAAACTATGCGTATAGCCTTCCGGGGTATAGGGCAATTGGAGAGCGGGAACATCAAACAGTAGACTCGTGAGATACGCAGCGTTATCCCGACGTGTCTGGATGTTCGGGCGCCATCGTTCGAATTCGCTCAACGCCAGAGCGGCTTCGATTTCGGTTGCGCGATAACTATAGCCGATCCGCTCGAACCGGTACCGACGTTCAATCATTTCCTTCCGAAGTCCGTCATCGTCCGCATCGTCTGCATCAATCGATGTGTAAATAGAGTCTCGACCGTGTGCCATCAGGCTCCTGCAGATTTCTTCGTAATAGCTGTTGTTGGTCGTCACGAGCCCGCCGACGCCGCCGACGATCAGGTGCGCGACGTACGTTGAGAAACACGCCATGTCGCCCCACGAGCCGCACGGCGTGCCACGAATCCCGGCAAACATCGTCTCGCAACTATCTTCTAAAATTTTCACGCCTATAAAATCCGCTATTTTACGAATCTCGGGCATATTCGCCGGTAAACCGAATAAATGGACCGGTAAAATACATACAGTTCTTGGCGTCACGCGGTGCCGAATTTGCACTGGGTCGATGTTGAACGTCTTGGGATCGACGTCCGCGAAGACAGGCGTCAGGTTATTCTGAATCACGACATTCGAGGTCGCGATAAAAGTCGTCGCTGGGACGATAACCTCGTCGCCGTCCTGCCAACCGTGGACTTGCTTCATCGCGGCGAGAGCGACCTGCAAAGCAGACGTCCCGGAATTCATGAAGATCCCGTACTGGCAGCCGTGCAGCCGACTAAAATCGTCTTCGAATCGCTTCGTGTACTTCCCGTAAGACAGCCGGTTTGAGTCCAGCGCGTCGTTGATGTATTCCTTGCCTTTCGCGTTGATAGCGAGTGTCCCGAGCGTGATTTTACGTGGTTCAAGCATTAAATTTTCTCCCATCGAGAAGGCACGATATCCCGGTAATCGATTTCGTCTGTCACGAACCACTTGTCGGGCGCGATAACAGTCCGCTGAAACTGATCATCTCCTAGCCAACTCGCCCACCAGCTGAACGTCGAATTCGCAATAATCGCGTGCCGGGCTCGTGCCATCAGTCGTAAGTCTTGATACTTATCCGTGCCTTCCACGACATGAAAATCCGACGAGAAGTTTTGTTTACACCACGTCGGGTCATCGCTGAAGACAAAAAATTTCAAGCCGTTAGGTGGTTCGACGCTGCCGTACTTCTCGGTCATTAAATTAATGGCTCGGTCGTAATAGTCCGTCCCCAGTAGACCGTGATAGTTTTGTAACTGGACGTAGTCTTTCCGACGGACGTGGACAAAAACTCCGTGTTCGGTGTCGTCGATTTCATCCCAGAGTTCCGCAGCATATCCAGTCAAAGGATTTTCTTCCCAGACATGCCAGAATTTACTCCGGATATCATGCGCGACTTCCTGAAAATACTGCTCGCTTTGAAAATATCCCTCGACCGTCGTGTGGTCTGGTACCCACAACATCTCGGGATCGAATATATGGCTCTTCTCCCTGACTAACTCACCTTTCGGCAGGGATATAAACGGCTTCAGGAAATCAAGCGAGTACTCCCGGTGCGTGTTTTCTATCAGGCTTGCGCGAGAATATGCGACGTCGTGGCCGCGGTGTTTTAAAGCCTGTCCGTATGCGTATTGGAACAACTGATTGCCCATCCCGCCTAACAACTTGACGACGATCATCGAGGCCCCTTAGTCAACGCGACAAGTTTCGCCGGATAACTCTCCGTCCAACTTGTGTATTTCCCGTCACAGCCTTCCGGCCAGCAGAAACTCGGGGTCAGGATTCTGGCCGGCGGGTAGTCAAGCAGGTACCGGTTAAGATAACTCTCGTCGTGCCAGACCGGCGTGATGCCTTTTCTCGCGTCAATCTCGACACACGACTTGATGTAGATTGCCATCGATGTGAAGGCCTGAACTGTCCCGCCGTTGAAGCCGCCGCAAAAATACTTGTTGTTCGTGCCTAACGGCACGTATGCCATCGACTGCGGCCGGCGTTCAGGAGTCCCGACACGGCCGACGTAGCCGGGGTGCAGGGTCGCTGTCACGCCGGTAGAAACAACTTCGTCCAACTGGACATCAGATGCCCACAACATATCGACGTCTGAGTACAGCAGGAAGTCGTATTCGAAAAGAATTGACATCCGCTCAAGAAAAGTATGATACCGCATCAGAGTCTCGTCAGGATATCCGAACGATTCCTTCATGAAATGAAACTTCGTGCCGTAGTCTTTATACGAGTCTGTCCACAAAATCACGTCGTGATCAAATTTCAAATACTGCTTCGCTGACTCTATGAATGGTTGGATGTATTGATGGTATTTCTCGCCAGTCGCAATCAGTAGAATAGCTACTTTCATTGTTTCGAAGCCTCGTGGTTGGATTGCATCCAATTAAAGTCCAGACTGTATCCGGACTTGAAGACATGCGACGGGAAGTGGTTCGAGTATTGCTGCTCCGTCGTGTCAAGAATTTGAATCTCACCGGATTTCGCGAGCGGTCCCAGCGTCTGCCCGACGTAAAAGTCCTCGGCCCACGTCTTAGGCACGGTGTACGCGACTTCCGTGAAGGACCTGCGACTCAAGAAATAACCGTAACCGCCGGACGCCCATGGATAGCATGTCGGGTAGGTCACGCTTCCACCAGACCGGCTGACCGTCCTGTAGCCTGTCAATGGCGTCAGGGTGTTGCCGTTAAACCGACCGGTGTAGTCGGCGCGCTCGTATCCGGACTGAAGCATCAATCGTGGGACTAGAAAGGTGTCGGTGTCGCACAAGAAGATTTGCGGATACGTCTTGCCATTCGCCCACAGGCAGATTTCCCGGGTCTTCATCGGCAGGTTGTCATAGTCGTCTTGGACAGCCAGACCAATCTCGTCTGGTTGGTACTTCACGGCTCTGCGAGGATCGAATGTCTGCCCGACGAAGAAGCGGACGTCGATGCCTAGCTGCTTCGCGTCAGCGGCCCATGTTTCGCGGATGACTTGATGGAATCCGGCGTCAAGATCCCGGATGCAGGACTTCACGGCGATCAGCAGTTTATTCATCGTCTTCCTCTTGTTTCATTAATTGTTGGTAGTGCTTTTTACAGAGATGCGCGACCCCGTCATTATGCGTTCTATAGGTGTATGTAGCGATGAGGTCGCACGGACTGAACCCGGCTAATTGGCACGGTATCTCGTCGTCACTCGTCTTCTTCGTCATCAACTATGTCCTTGTAATGCTCTCGACAGAAATGCCAGACTTGCTCGTCGTTGCGGTACGTATAGGTCGCGGGTTTATCACATTCCAGCTCCTCGACGCAAACAAAATCGCCGAACTCGCATTTCAATTCGTCAGTCATTCTGTTTATCCCTTGCATCTTTTGATACTTCATAATGACGTCGACAAAGATGAAATACTTTTCCCAGCCATCTCAGGGTGTGCGTTGCGGGTTCGCCGCAGGCCACACCTTTTGCGCCATTGCTCACCACGGTTGCTTCACACATAATTTCAATCATCGCGTCGCCTTGCTCTCGATGATTCTCGCCAGAACCCGGCCGATCTGGCAGCACTCGCCTAGGTGCTTCGCGCGGATGCACTGCTTGCAGCCCGCGACGTGTTCATTGAGTTTTTCCTGATCTCGTTCCATGTTACCTTCCCAGAATCGTGTCGATTAGTTCCCGGCCTTCGCCGAGGGGTAGCCGGAAGCCGGCGGCATTTTTATGTCCGCCGCCGTTATACGACTTCGCGATTTCACTGACGTCGATATCGCCGATAGACCGTAGACTAAATTGCGTCTGGCCGTCGTGACGTTCGAACCACGTCAAACCAACATTCGCCCGCTGGGCAAGAACGTTTCCGACTTCGCTGCAGTTGGCATACAGCATGTTGACGATCTCGACGGTGTAGAACGCATTATCTTGACCGGGAATTGGCATAAAACCCCGTTGGGCTTCCGCGGCGGCTTCTTGGACGTAACGGTCGACATGTCGCAGGATGTTGATGCCGTACTGCTCGGCATACTCTACCTTCAGGTTGTCTAGTTCAGACCACGCCTCGAGGGTCATGGGCAACGACATCAGATAGGCGTTGATGGCTTTCGATCCGGGCAGTGCCCAGTTCCATAAATCGCGGTCCTCGACGTAATCGACGTACCACGGGCGCGGTGATGGGGTCTCTATCCGACTGGGCTTCCCCCAATTTTCACGCCTGAAGTCCTCGTAACCGAATAAGCAGTCCCACGCGAGTCCGGCGCCTGACCGCTTCATATCAAACGTCACGAAATCTAGTCCCTCGAGTTTCTCCCGGGCCGTCTTGTGGTGGTCGTAGATATGAAAAGATTTTGCCAAGATTGCTAATTGGATGTTGTCTGCCCGGACAGGCCAACTGAAGTCTGTCACGATGACATCCTTGCCATCGACCTGCTTGAACGGGACGGGTTCGCCATGGTCGAGTGCGAGAATCTCGGCTTCCGGGTAACGCTTTTTCGCGATAAAGGCTGCGCACCAGCCGTCCGGGCATTTAGCATGCGTGACGATTAGATCCATCTGTGCCTCCTTCTTCCTGCTGCTTCACGATGTACTCGATTGACTCCATCGGGTTGAAGCACCCGGGCATCTCGACGTATTCCGTGATTTTGAATGTCTTGATGGCGGCTTCGTAATATCGTTTCCAGCGTTTCGCTTCCCAGTCTAGCAAACCACAAGCTTTTTGGAGCAGATTATATGCTTCTTTACGTAGGGCGTCTGATTCGCTAAGTCGATTAACTTTTCTACGAAGAGCCTCAATTTCTCCACGAAAGACAACGTTCTCTCCGCCTAAGCGGTCACGTTCCGCCGCCATAGCTGAGTAGTTTCGATTTGCAGATTTCAGGCTTTCGTATTCAGATTTTTTAACGTACGGCATCACTGCCTCCTGTCATAGTTGTCTCGTCGTAATCTACCTGCCCGTTTCCGCAGACATATTTTCGTATCCCGCGCCTCGTGAAGCACGGTCGTTCCGGATTGGCGGCGCGGTTACGGTACAATCTATACCGGCCGGAATTCCTAACAGCCTGTTCGGTTATATTCACATCGTTGACCCACACAGTCCTGAAACCTGCCCGCTTGCAATCGATAAAGAACGCGCCATGCTCGCCGCCACCGATCTTGACATCCGCGTCCCACCGGACTTTCTCGAAAACTCCCTTACGAATCATAGAATAGTTGACCGTCAAATCGACATACTGATACCAGATTGTGGGGTCAACTGATACCGGAACTTCGGTAATTGTGTCGCCCTCGTCATTTAGATTAAATTCGTACGGTTTGTTATTGACTCGTCCACTCGCTATATCGATTTCAGAGTGATAATTTAGAAGGTCTTGAAGTCTCCATATTCCTCGCGTAGCGTCGGTGGTACTAAAGTCAAAATCGTCACTTCCGACAAGCAAGTAAGGTCGTTGCGCCGCGTCTGCGATCGCGTTACTCATTGCGCCAAAGCCCGCGTCATAATCAAGTTGAATCGTCTTGTGTCCTGCACGTTCTAGGTCTGCGTAGATTCCGTCCTTTTCCTCGCTAGGGTCGCCGCAGTCCGCGATCAGCATCTGGGCGCCGGGCAGGTTCGTCCGGATAGCCTGAATCGTGTTGAAAAGTTGGGAGTCACGCAGAAACGTCTTGATACCGATTGAGATGTTTTCAAACATCATATACCTCTAAATTTTCCGCCATCCGTCGAGGTTCAACTGGATATTTCTCAACTTCTCTTCAAAAACGAGACACTCCTCGACCTTCTCGCGATACTGCTTCTCGATGTTCTGCAGATGCTCGAGGCAGACCTCGGCGCCTGTCTCGCCGGACTTCACGAGTGACCCGAGATAGCCTTCAAGGATTCCGATACTGTACCCGATTGGTTGGTCAGACATTAGTCCTCTCTTTCATATCTTTTATCTTCGCGAAATGTACTCGACAAAGATGTGCAGTAAAATGCTCAAAACGGTATGTATAGGCCGCCGGCTCTCTGCAAGTATCCGGTCGATTAGGGTGCGCCGCCGGCCAGTTATGCTCGTCTCCCGGGGCAAACCCTCCATAAATATTGCTTTTCAGGTACTCGCACGTCATTTTAGTTAGCCTTCCGTGCCGCGACATACCCGCGACGGAGGATGGCGTGCGCCTCGCCCCGGGCGGCGTGCATCGCCTTCGCGGCGTCGTTGATCTGCTCCGGGTAGTACTTCGGAAACAAGTCCTGAGTCAGCTGGACGAGTCTTAGCATCCGGTGTGAGTGATGTGGCTTCCGGCGCTTTTTATTGAATCCTGCGGCTCCCCAGACGCCTTTAATCGTGGTCTGGCTGGCGACCAGTAATGCCTTTTCGCCTTCCGGACGGGTATCATGGGTTCCGGTCGCGAATTTCTGCCGACAGACGTGTACCGACCGGTGCCTGTCAAGACAGACCGGGCAGTTAATCATCTTCCCAAGTTCTGGGTGGCGCTGACTGAAAGACTGCTGCTCGAAACGTTTCCGGTAAGCCGCGACAGCGGATTTCAAGGCGTCATTCGGTTCCGGGGGATTAATCAAGGCTTCTGCAAACACCGCGGCGTCTTCGCCTTCCAACTTCAATTTTTCCGGCTTAAGTTCGTCTTTAAAGTCTTCCATTAGTCCCGTCCTTCGACGTTATTTTCGTCCATGCTATTAAAACCTTCCGTGATTCGTTTCCCGACTGTCCCGATGCTGGTTCTCTCGTCGGCTATCCTGCCGTACGGCGCCCGACCGTAATCACAATTCCTGCCCGTCCCAGTCTTCGGGTCGTCGGCTGGCTCGATGCCGATCTTCATCTCGATTCGCGCCTCGAGTGTCATCAGGCCGTATTCCTCGATTCGCTCCTGCTCCTCCTTGTAGCCGTTGACGTATGCCCGGGTGATGTGGACGGCCTCGATAGTCGCGACTCTAGGCGTCTTCAAAGCCTTGACCGGCTTGTGAACCATATTGCCTTCTTCATCGCGGCAGCCGGCGGTCACGAGCACGATATCAGTCCCGTGGACGACGTGGACGTGTTCACGCTCGACCTCGCCTGTCCCGGCGCAATTCTGGCAGCCTTTTTTCAGTTTGTCGTTGACGCATATCTGGCAGGTTTCCTTGACCTTCACGGTCGTCTGGCTCAGGATAACCCACTGCGCGACACCTTTCTCGACTTGCCGAGTCGCGTCGGCTAGCGTCAGTTTCTTACGGCACCGGCAACGTTTCGGTCTTGGTTCATTCAAATGCTGACTGTGACAACTGTGTTCGGTCGATAATACGCTCACTTAGACCCCTAAAACGCGGCAATTTAAAAAGCATCTCTAGTCCCCTTGGGACGAGCGTCCCATAGGACTGCTATGTGGGTGATTATTTTTTCTTCGGCCTGCCGCGTTTCCGGACACCGCGACTTCCTTTATTATCCGCCCGACCGCCTTTCGCGACCCGTCGGATGCCGTTAATCATGTTGTGGACACTGTCGGCGTCCTGCCCGAGTTCGTCCGCGACCTGACGATGCGTCCACTGCAGCCGGAAATATAGATGGATGATTCTAGCCCACCGGGCTGCCCGGTCGCGCTGTCGTTGGTTGATAGCCAACTTCGGGAACGCGCGCAGCAGGACTTCCCGGATCTTGACGTTACTCATCACCCATTCCGGAGTTGACCTCTTCCGCTTCCGCAACGTGACAATCTGATGGCCTTGATTCACGAACGGATCGCTGCCACCAAGCACGCGGCGGAGTTGCTGGAAGTCTTTATTCACTGGCGTCACCTAAGCCGCCAAAGTCGCCGGATTTCGCTACCCCGACGTTGGCGTCACGGACGTCTTCTTTCAGGATCTCGACAATCTCGGTTCGGTTAGTGTGGTTCTGGAGTTCAGGGCCGGCCTTCTTGATAATCCTCTCGACGAATTTCCGGGGCGCGTTTGACCCGCCGCGGTTCCCGTCGTTGCTTTTGTCTCTATGGAAGTCCTTCCGGGATCCGAATGCGCTTCTGCCGGATTCGTAGGCTTTCGGGTCTGTCCCGCCGCTAATCCTAGGATCGAATTGCGAATCTTGGAAATGTGGCTCTTTCGCTGGGTTCTTCCCGACGTGTTGTCGGCATGTGTATTTTACGACAGACGCGACCGGCTCGGTCGTTTCTATTGATGCCGCGCAACCTTTAAAACTGCAGTTAATTTTATTCAATCTCGGCCTCCTCAGGCTCCTGAAACAAGTCGTCTATCGTCTCGTCGTCGGATTTCTTGAAATAATCTTTCTTAAACGCCTCGTCCTTCAGAATGAATGCCCGGAAGTATGGGTCGTTCCGGTCGTCCTTCGGGTAGCGAATCCCGAAAGTCGAAGGCCATGGCTTCGAATCTTTGTACTGCTTCCACGAATTCACAATCTGGACGATCTGACGAGCGGCAATCTGCCCGGCTTCGTTCGCGGATTCCAATGTAACAAAACCGGAGTTGAATTGCAACCGCTGTTTCGTGATTTCGTGTTCGGCGACAGGCGTCCCGTTCTTTTTCAACCACTCGAACGCCCGTTCTTTCGCGACCTTCGTCTGTTCCGTCTTGCCGTCTTCCTTCACGCCTTGCGCCTTCGTCATTTCCTCGAGCATGAAGTCGTTCCGGACAAGCCAGACGATCCCGGTGTCGACTTTAGCCACGACGGCTTCGTCGCCGGCGCGGAGTTCTCCGGAGTCGACAAGCAGTGTGATACTCGAACCTTTCTGGATATTCCGGCTCGTCTTCTTGAACCACAACAGGCTGACGTCCCGGATGCCTGACAGGCACGAGTACCGGCGGAGTTGCAAATCAAATGCCGCCATCCCGGGATTCTCCGGGAAGTCGACCGCCGCGGTCTTGATGTCGACGATCAGCGGACGCAGCATCCCGTACTCTGGTTTCCAATCGAGTTTCGCAAGCATTTTATGAGCGGGGTCAACATAGGCGACAATATCCAATTTTCCAACATCTTCTATATCCCCGTAGACCGGATCGCCGGGAAACACTTCTTTCGCGAACTCCCGTTGAAACACGGACTGTCCGCCTAACGGGATAGGCAGGCTCGGCTGACGGATGATGTACAGCTTGACCATCTCCGTCCCGACGGCGTACAGGTTCGGCCAGTCCTTCTCGGCCTTCGTGTATCTTAGGTCGGGAGTTTCCTTATGCGCGTCCCACCGCTTCTGGAAATCAAGAATCGTCCCGGCGCCGTTGCCGTTGTTGTCGTGGTACCACTCAATAGACTGCTCGAGAGCCCGGCCGAACAAGAAACTAGCCTTGTTGTCGCGCGTCTTCCAGCCTTGGATCTTCTGCAAGTAATAACTGAAAGGCGACTGGTCGAATAGGTTCCCGGCGCTGTAGCTGTGTTTACGCCAAGGAATTCCTTTTTTAGTTATGTATAAGAAGGCCATAGTTTCTCCAAATTTCTGGCTATAAGTTTCAGTTCTTTCGGGGTTGCGTCATTTTTAATGGAATTGGCTCTTTTACTCACTACCCAGACATTTCCTTTAACATAGCCTTTGCGTGGGTCAACCCTGTCTACAGAAGCGTTATCCCCTGTTGCCCACCCCGGTTTTCCTATTCTCAAAGGCGTTCCCAATAACGGACATTTTTCTGGTATTTTTATATCAAAAACATCCAGATTAAAATCCAGACCGTTTCGGGCAGCTTGGTGTTTAACGCTTCTCCACAAAGCGTATTCCGGGGTATGAAAAAGACCATGCTTGAATCCGTGCATGCACCCGCATGACCGAGCACGGCCGTCCCTAATTAAATACCCCCTCATGCTTGTTTTCTTTCCGCAATCACATTGAACGCGATACCAAGCCTCCGAATGAATCCGTTTTATACCGTTATAGCGATCTTTCACCCTGTGAAGAACAACGAGTTTTCCAAATCTTTTTCCTATAATATTAATTAAAGGTCTTCCCACTATGTCTCCATTTCGAGGGTTTCATAGACCTCGATTCTATTGCCGTATCGCGCTAGAAACTCGCTCGGCCTGCCGTAAAAACTGATCTCGAACCGCTTCGCGGCCCGGCTCATCGCGACGAAGAAAATCCGCTTCTCTTCTCCGACCGGACTGTCCTTGTGCGGCAGCTTCCCGTGGTTGCAGCCGATCAGGAAGACGTGGTCATATTCCTTACCCTTCGCCTGATGGACGGTACTGAGTGTCAGCAACTTTGAATTCTTGGTTGCGTACGTCAGCCGGTGCAGAAAGTTCTGGAATTCCTTAACCGTCCCACGATTAACGGACAGCTTGACGGCGTCGTTCAGATTCTTTGCCGGGTCGTTGTCCTGCTCGCCGGTGTTGCGATAAACCCAGATCAGGTTATGCTGCCGGATGATCTCTTCCAAAACGACGTTCGCCGGACGCTGGTCATTACTATCTTTCGCCAACTTCATCAGCCGCCGGACTTCCGGCTGATTCCAGAAACTGTCTTTGAACTTATGCTTAATCCCTTTCCGGATGCAGAGTTTCTGAAAAACGAACAACTGGCGATTCGTCCGGGCAAGGATAGCGGTCTTCTCAGGCTCCTTAATTCTGTCAAGGATTGCGTGCGCCTCCTGCAGGTCGTACTCGTATTCCGTCATGCCGGGGTCGACGCCTTCTTCATTTTCCGTGAACATATAATCCGAGATCCCGTTATCGACTGGAAGATTCTCTCGGAAGAACTCGACGAGCCGCTTTGTCGACCGGTAGTTCTGACCGAGATACAACGTCTTCGTGCCGGGGAACTTCTGCGCGAAGTTCGTCAGATTCCCGGACTGGGCAGACCTCCACTCATAGATCAGCTGGTTTTCGTCGCCGACAGCGAATATATTACCGTCGAACAGCAGCTGGAGCAATTTGAATTGCTTGACGTCAGTGTCTTGGCATTCGTCGACAGCGATATAACGGCGCTTCCACCGCGAGCGGACTTCCAGATTGCTCTCGAGTAGCGCAACTGTTTCCACGATACAGTCATCGAAATCCAGCCAGCCTTCCAATCTGCATTTAATTTCATATTCGCTGTACGCCATCGCATAGGCGTATTCCAGCCCGCGGTGCTCGTTCTCCTCTAGCGCCTGTTCCGGCGCGACGTTCTCGCACTTCCACTGGATAATCTTCTCTCTGAGTTTCTTATACTGCAACTGCGGGAACTGCCTGACGAGTTCGTCAAGCAACTTGTAGTCCTGAGCCTTGACTGGAATCACTTCGTCACACAGATCGAATTCGAGATGTGCTTTCTCTTTCTTGAGTATCTCGATCGCAAGACTGTGAAATGTCCGGAAAGCCTGCTTGGCATCAGTAAGCCCAACCCGGGAGACCATTTGTTCGGCTGCCGCATTTGTAAAAGTCAAATTCAGGATGTCCTTCGTATTAATGCCTCGGGTTAGCATCCGGATGTAGCGGTCGACGAGCACCGTCGTCTTCCCAGATCCCGGACCACTCACGACCACGTAACACCCGTCGATAGCCGATGCCGCCGCCTCCTGTTGGTCGTTTAACTTCACGCCTTCTCCGCGACTTCATTGATGGTCTGGACAAGCGTCTTTGGGCCACCAGTCTTGTTGATGCTCTCGAGCGAGTCAAGCAGTTTCGTCCACTCCGTCACAGTCAACTTCATCTTCCCGCCTTCAATCACGGCGTCCGGACAGAGATGCAACGTGTACTTCCGGACTCTCCAAATAATGCCGTCCGTCATCCCACCTTCCTTCAAAACGCCGTTCGTGAAGACACCCAAACGCTGACGAAATTGTTTGTCTTGCTCGTCTGTCGGGTATTCGGCAATTACCTCTTTGATGGCTTCATCAATTACTTTGTCCGCGACAGCAACGAATGTCGCCGCTCGCTGACTTTCCGGGATGTCGGCGTTCGGCGACACGGCGGCCGCTAACGGGACGATAGGGCTCTGGACTTCTGTCTCAACGCCAGCCTCTCCAACAATGCTCTCGACCGTCTTCTTGCGACGCTTCCGCTTCGGCTCTTCAACCGGTTCCAGAAGCGACCCGACGTTACCGCCCGAGAACGGCACGGGGTTCGGCATCAGCGCGACAGAATTTGCTTGTGTTGGCACGGCATCAATTACTTGTGTTGGCACGGCGTCAATTACTTGTGTTGGCGCGGGTGTGACGTCCTTGCCCGCCTCCGTATTTGCCGCGACTACCGGCTGGACCGGCGCCGTCGCGATAGAACTCAGCGAGACGTTCAACTTGTTGATGTCGGTCGTGCTGGCGTCCGAGACTTCTGATTCATCTAATAGCCCACCACCCACGTACTGCAGTGTTAATCGCCGTGTCGCGCGTGTCTGGGCAGTTGCTACGGCTGCACCGAGTTTATCGCCTTTCAAGCCTTCCGTACCTGCGGCGCCGACCGCGATTTCCTGTCTGCCTTTGGCGTTCTTTCCGACGGCTGTAAATGACACGAAGCCGGGTCCGGTCTGCATCGTGACTGACAAGACGTTGATTTGGTGGATATCCCGCAGGATATCCGTTGTGCCGCGGCGCGCGTACGCCACCAAACGACGCATCCCGCCGTTATCCATCCAGATTAGATCCAAGGCGTTCAGGTCTGGGTCGAGGCCGAAGAACTCGCTCGCGTCGCGCAAATACTGCCGGCGCTGCGAGTCGTCGAGCGGGCCTAGGTCGTGGATAACCGCGAATTTACTCATCGAATTTTCCGCCAGTCTGCTTCGGCGAGCCGTCTGACGACGAGCCTTTCGCGGACGCCTTGTTAAGCATCGCGCGTGGGTCCTGCTCGAGCGCCAAGATTTCCTTCGCGATCTCGTCACGCATCTCCGGACTGGCTTCCTCGACGTCGAGATATACGACGGTGTCGTTTTGAATCGTGTCGCGGCGACGGCTGGACTCGACTGCTGCCAACTTCTGGAAGTCAAAACCCTGTTCCTTGAATGCCTTAGTGAGGTTGCGCTGCAGCGACTGGATCATTTCCAGCAACTCACCGATTTGTTTCTCGTGTTCTTGCGAGTGCCTGCCTAGTTCTAGGACGACTTCTTCAATTTTTGACATATATTCTCCTAATCTATTCTTCGTTATCTGGTACACTGTCTGGACCGTATAAAATTCTGCGTCCTTCGTCTTGCATGCCGTCAATCCAGTAATCCGCAAATATCGAGTAGTATTTCTTGGCTTCCTCGGCTCGGTACTTTTCTACTTCGGCTTTCAACCTCAGGAGTTCCTGCATCGCGTCTTCAGCCATATCGATTGTCGAGTAGAATGGGTACATGCCTTTGTCTTGGCACTCATCACCCAGCTTTGGCGGATGCTCCCAGCCATTAAGACCAACCTGCAGGCACCTACGAATGCTGTATTCCTCGTCTAGCGTGAGTGTTGGCCAATCCGGCTCATTTTTAGGTTGCTCGTCCATATATTCTCCTGTCTTGCCACCCTACCACAAAACGGTTGCGTTGTCAAGATAATTATACAAATTTTGGAGCGGGTCGGTAGGCTCGAACTACCTCTCCGATGGTGGTGCCACCGGCGCTTCCTGAAGCTGACCCGCGTCTCGTTTAGGATAAGGGAGTATGGGCCATTTTAAAGCTTTCAAAATAGACCTCCTTGTCCTCCTATCGGCGTAAACCCCAACATACCTATGTTTCGGCGTTCCATTCCTGTACAAAGTACCTATTTTATCTAACTCTTTCTTCTTATCGGCGCGAGACATTTTCGGAATGTACGGATACAGATCACCACCACCAATTTTCCGACCGTCTGGAAGAATGTCTCCACTATAATATTTTTTCTTATCTATTTCAAAGTATCGCCGACCTGTTTCGTCCGGTCTATTACTTCTACCTTTTCTAGATCGGGTTGCCCCGTGGATGCCTTTAGTATCCATCCACTTGTGCCCATTAAAATACTGCTGCACCATTGAGCCTTTTCCGCAATAGAACCAGTTACTAGCCTGATAAACCGTACCGATTTCTCCGGCGTCTATATCCGAATAAGCTATAAAAATATGTGCCAGAGGAGTGTCCCTCCCATCGACCTTTCTGTAATTTCTAGACATCATCTTGCAAGCGGCATTAATTAAAAAAGACGCCGCATGAGGGTGGGCCCAGTGGGCACAAGCACCGCGGCAGAGCGTGACGACATGTTTTGCCCACTCTGCTCCACAAACAGACTTGCCTGTATTACTACCCGCGGTTTTTCCAAAACAGCAGACTCCGGCTAATTCTCCTTTTAAGAAAAGACCGTAAGCCTTTTCAGTTGTTCCCATGTTGCCTAGCCACTCGTATTTTAAAATTATGCTTTTTGCTTGCCCAAAAGTGATCTCCTCAACAATAGCCTGATCTAACCCAATAATAGGTCTAGGATCTTCTCTTTCCTCCCTATCTCGTATCTCTCTCTGCCAAGCTTTCACAATAAGCCTTTCTTTAAAGTACCAATAAAAATCTGAATTGCTTTCGGGCTAGCAAAATCCAATTGCATGCGATAACGCGGTCTTCGGTCTCCGCTCAAAAAGTAAAGATGTGGAGGAAATTCTAAAAACCTGCTTGATCCGGCGCGCAAACTCATAAACTGTATATGAAGAACGCCAAGCAGCCTTTTTACTTCTCTGTCGTCTTCGCGCATCGATTCTGACTTACTGACACCGATTTGTTGATCGGTACGAAATAGTTTTAATTGAGTAGGCAATGACCCTCTCTGAGAGAAAGGGTTCCTCAAATTAAGAAGAACCCTTTTCTGTGGAATTAAGCGGATTTCTTCTTCTTTACCTTCACAACAGGGCCGTCTGACAACTTGAAGGACCAATCTGACCTTATTTGTCCTACTTTCTTATCCTCAATAATGCAGTTAACGACATAAAACATTTTAGCAAGAAGCTCTTTATTGCGAATATTTCGCCCAAAATAGGATATTTTTCTTCGCAGCCTTTGAGCCGGACAACCCTTCGTTGTGCCGGTTCCGTCTTTAAACTGTTCTAGAAAAGGCTTTACCTTTCGCAAATGCTCCGTTCTGTTAAGGACAAAATACATGAAGGCTACAAAGGTTCTTTTAAACTCGGCATCTTTGGAAAAAGTTATCGCCTCTTCAATCTCATCACGGTATTCCTCAGCGAGGCGAACGGACTCCGTGACTGGGACATCCGTAACATGGTATGTTTTTAGCTGCCCTTGGAAATAAGCATAAATCATAGGCATAAGAGAAGCTTTGATCGGAGAATCTTTTTCATTCGAAATATCTAGGGCATCTTTAGTAGTGCGGTGCCCAGTATCGAATTTTGAAAACCATTCAGGCGGTGTATTTTTAACCACATCATTTACGATAGCAACGTTTGCCTGTTTAACAGCAAGTAAACGGTGCTGCCCGTTTATAACGGCTCCATTTTTCGCTAAATGGATGGGGTCAATCATTCCAGCCCACTGTCCCGACAAAATCTGCTGCTCGTATTGACGAACGGAGGACGGGTTTATTCGTCTCTGAGAAAGCCCTAGTTCAGAGAGGCGTTCCGGATTTTTATCAATCAACTCCTGAGCCATGGCTGGAGTGATAGATACTATATACCGCATTGTTTGTCCGGACTCGTTTTGAAACCACTTTTGGGTAATCATTATCTTTCTTTCTATTTACGCACAACACTAAAATTAAGTGTTCACCGTAATAATGAGCGGTTACGTGCCTGCAAGTACAACAGAACTCGCAAGTCACGGCTCGAGACTTTCTGATTCTTAACACAAATACATCTTACTATAACAACTAAGATTTGTCAAGCACTATTTATGATAATACGCGCCAGCGAATCCGTCCGCGCCAAGCAGCAGGCCGGGCGCCCAGTCAACCGGTTGAGACATCACGGATACCATGTCTTGGTAGCCGGGCTGGAACGGGCAGTCCGGGTTTCTCGTGATACCTTCGTCGTGGACGTGTCCAACAATTCTTAAACCTATCTCTTCGAACCGTAGCATCTTTTCGGCTAGAACATCTCTCGCAAATCCTTGAACGACATTTTCAAAAACTTTTCCGCCATGGCTCGTGATGTTATCCGACCAGACCTTTGTGACTTGATTGCTTCCAGCGTAAGTTAGTGTCGGTCCATAAACATCGTTACCGTCATAATCTTTCCAAGGCTTCTTTTGCTCTTGAATTCTGGCGTCAAGGTAGTGTAAGAATCTCCCGCTCGGCAACTGAATCCGGAGGACCCAGCGGTTCGGGAAATCTAGATACGGAATCTTGTCAAACTTGATGCAGCCGTTCGGGCCGATCTCGCGCTTCGTCCTTGTCCCGGCAAGTACCGCAGTATAGGCGATCTCGATGTCTTGCCAGCACTGAGGAATCTCAAGATATGATTCCCTGAACACCCGGACGATTTGATGCGCCTGTTGTTGCGGCATCTGGACGCCGTAATTTTCTGCATAACCCCATAAACCTAATTTAATATCATCGCCGTACTTATTCTTTCCCCATCCGCCGCCGCCCATACGATAGACGCAACCCAAGACACCGACCTTGCCCATCTGCCGGTCGTCCTTAGCGGCTTTCTTGATCATCTTATCCGCGGATTTCAGATCGGCTTCCATCTTCTCATACTTGATGCCCTTCAGTTTCGTTGCGCTAAACTCAACGTAAGGATCGTTTCCATTAGGCTTGCCCGGACGAGGTTTGAATACGTCCATCAGCGGCCAGCACTGCGCGACATAAGCCGCGACTCTGGTTTCCACCGCGTTGATGTCGCAGACGTCTAGTCTTTGCATTGTTCCACCGAGAAAATTGTTCGTATCAGGAATTTGATTACCAACAGGACCGACCCGTACTTCACTTGAATCCCGTCGTAATCCATCGCGCGGACCATCGCTCTGGCTTCATTGACTACGTTCTCGTCTTCGAAGTTATAGCCATTCAAGACGCCCGGACGTGCCATGTTGTGAAGCTGGACAGCGCCGGATGACCATCTACCACATCGTGAAGATCCCATGTATAGAAACGCGTTCTTGAGCGTCGAGTCTGATGAAACCTGCCGCAGTACCGCAGCCAACTTTGTGTATGTCGTACTCGATGCCGCACGACGGGCGGTCAACGCCTCGATACACAACGGCGTCATTTTATCCGCGTGGTATTTCAGCCATGACTCGACTGTTTCTTTCCTCAGCGTGTTTGGCTCATAACCTTGCGTCTTCACCCATGCCTGCATCTGCTTCGGCGAATTCGCGTTCTGTAAACCTGTCAGCTTATTTTGTTTCTCGACTGATTCGCGCTTCGAACGGACGCCGAGTTCGTACATGCATTTCACAAACTCAATGTCAACTGGAACGCCTCTGTCATTAACTTTTTGATCAAAGGTCCAAATCTTCCGCTCGAGTTCAGGCAGCGGGAACGCGCCTAACTGGATCTCGCGGTGCATGATTTCGCGCTCGCTCCTGACGTCTTGGCGACAGTATTCGCAGAACTCTTCCCACTCCACCGGGTGGGAATTCCAGTCGTTGAAATACATCACTGGCTCGACGCCTTTTTTCTTCTTCGTGAAATGCGGCTTGCTGAATAAATCAATCAAGGCTTCGCCGCGTTCGTCCTTCTGGAGTTCTGTCGGCAGACCGAGAATCGGGCCGACCTTATCGAGGGCGCCGGGCATGCTGAGGTACCGGGCGCTCGCCTGCGGGTCGTGCCACCTGTCAATCGGCGTCACGATCGCTAGTTTGGTTTCCAGACCTTTTCGCTCGAATCCGGAATTCCACGCCGCGAGCGGGTGGCCGACTTCTACTAAAGCGCGGTGAAGCCTGTCCGGTATGGATCCGAATCTCGGCTGCCATAACTCGACCGGGCCGTTACCGAACGCGTAGGCGAGCATCAGGATCTGCGTCGACTCGTGACGCCAGTAGTTGTCGAGACCGACGCTATCCTTGTCGCCGAGGATTTGCGTGCTGCGGGTCTCGAAGTCGAGATGTAGAAATTCTTTCACCTAATTAGACCTTCGATAGACGCCTGAACAATGTCCTGAAGTTTGCTTGTTTTGATTGTTTCAAATGACTCGCTCGGCAAACGTTGATAAACTAGAATGGGTTTAGCGTCGCTTCCGGGTTCGGTCTTAGTGTCGACACGAAGAATTTTGTGCTGCTTAATTTTGCCTTCAAATACAATCTGGACTTCTCTATAAAGAAAATCAAATGAAAATTTGAGTGATTCGATGCACTCTTTACGAATGACTTGAATCTCATCCGATTTTGTCAATACAGACAGGAAGTTCCCTACGATACAGTGGTTTATGCCCTCTACATCGTGGCGGGCAATACGGTCAATCTCTGAATGCAGCCGAGCATACTGCTCGTTGGCGTTGTTTTCCTTCATTAACTGTAATGATATTGCTTCATTATCAGCTTTCTTTTTCTGTTCAAATTTTCTAATAGTTTCTTGAAGTGAGTTGTCCATCGATTTTCCCCTTTATTATCAACTAATACTTTTTTCCGCCCGGCAGGACGCGATTTTCGTGCTTGTGGTCGGCGCGTTGTTTGTTATAGGCACGCTTCTCGTCATACGCACCCTGCAAATCCCAGCCTTCCGCGTCCGCCAAATCGAATAACCGAATCAGGCAATCAACGGCTTCGACTTCCGCCATCTTGCGGTGCGGCAGTTTGTCGTCCATCAAATCCTTCCTGTGTCCCTCCAAGGCTTCGCTCAACTCGCTATGACACAACGCGATTAGTTCGCCGAAGTTTCGTTTGAGCGTCTCGCCTGTCTTGATATCAACCCACCACTTCAGGTTGTCCTCATGGCACTGCTTTGCGTAATCGTTTAGGTTCATATCGTCTCCTATCCCGCTATTTAACTGGACAAATTCCGCCTTCACACTCGAGTCCTGAAATCTCGCCGCCTTCGCCGATCATGTCGATATCAAGCGGCTTGATGTCTTTTGATAACTGCTCGTACTGGGCTTCCGTGATTTTCTCTTTCGGCGCCTGAACGAAGCCGTGGTCGTTGTGGCACAAGAAACTGATCGACTTGGTTTCCTTCAGATTGTCCCGAATCCAGTCTTTGATTTTCTTGATCTCGTCGCGCTTGTAGTACACCGAGACCGAGACTGACTGGTCACTCCAGTGCCGCTGCGCCAACTTGTAGATGTCCAACTGCTTCCATGTATCCCAATCTTCATCAGCCACTGGGCTGCCTTCCGGCGCCCGGACATAGAAGTCAACGACTAGTGTACCATGATCCAGCGTCCCGTCAAGTCTTTTCACGGGCTCGATGTGGTGGCCGGCGGCGCGTAGCAGCGGGATCAGGGCGTCGTTTGCCGCGAACCGGATACGTTGGATGATCCACCGACTAAAAGCCGCGTGGATGCCCTCGTAGCCGTCCATATCCAGCACCTTGGAAACGGTCCCGGACGGCTTCACGACGGTCGTTCGGATGCTCGCCGGGATTCCAAGTTCTTTTGAGTATGCCACGTTTTCTTTCTGGATAGCCGCGTAAGCCCGGTCCAGAATAGCCGGGGTGAATAGCGGTGAAGCAAGACAGCCAGTAATACCAGTCCCGACCCGGCGGTTACGATCAATGACTTCTTGGATTTCAGCATGATGGTATTTCTCCATTGTGACACGTTTTCCGTACCGGTGCATCAAGACGGCGGCCCGGATAAACTCGTCTTCGGATTCCAGATTCGGTAACGCAATTTCCTGTAGGTTGCATGGTTCGTTAGCCTCGAGCGTCGCCTCGGCGCACGGGTTGACGCCTTCCGCGGTGTCCGGCTTTAGTTCGCCAGTCCGGCCGTATTTCCGGATCGCCTTCCGGTTCACAATCCCGAATGCCTCGCCCTGCTCGAACGTCTTCCAGAACAGCGGGTGGAGGTCTTCGTAATCGTCGCAGACCACTGAGTAATTCGCGCACGAACGATAACTCGGCAACAGCCCGAGGTCCCACCGCTTCGCCTTCAAGTACTCTTTATCCCAGCAGTCGCCTAGGATGATGATTGCCGACCGTCTGACGTTGCCGGACACGACCATCTCGCCCGTGCATGTAATCAAATCCGCGGCGTCTATCGGTCGGAGATGCGTCCCGGCGCGGGCGGACAGAATCGAGGAAAGATTCTCGATGAATTTAATCAACGGCAACGGTCCTGACGCCATCCCACCGAAACCTTTGATCAGTTCGCCTGAACCACGCAGGCAGTAAGTCGAGTAGCTGAATGACCGACCCGTGACGAAGAATGCCTCGAGTACACGACGCGTGATCTCGCACCAGCCCTCGCGTGAATCCGGGATAATGAAGTCCGCGTCCTTCGTCGGCTTATGCTGGATTATGACATCTCGTTTGATTTTCGGGAGCATGCTTGTGAAACGATGCTCGACGCTCATCCCGACACCGCCGCCGAGCATCAGCAAGTCCTGAGCCCGGACGAAGTTCTCCCAGTTCGAGGAATTCAGATACCAACAGTTGTTCAGCGCGACTCCGCCGATAACCGCGTGTGCCGGGCTGCCGGAGAACCACAATCCTCGGCCGGCCGGGATCGCCTTACGCTCTTTCCCAAACTTCAACAATTCCATGACTTCTGATTCCGGGACACCGTGGCCGTAGGTGTTACCTTCAACGGCTCGCTCAATAATCTGAGACCAGTTCTCCAGACCGCCTTTGTCTTTCCTCGCGTACGTCCTGCGTGCCACAATTGCTGCCAAATTACTCCAGTCTTTCATCGTGCCTTCCTTAGGTTCTCAATTTGTCGTGCTAACGGGACGATGTCCTCGTATAAAAGCGGGATACGCTCTTGAAACTCTTTAAGCAACGGAATCATGACTTCCCGGAAATCCGGATGTGTTTCTTTACTCGTCCGCATCAGAAACGCGTGCCGCCAGTTGCGGAGATTACCCGTAACCACGATCTTCGCGCCTAACGCGTTCGGCAGGAAATCTCGCGCGATCTGCGGGGCGTAGCCACGTTTTAACCATTTTCTGTAAATGTAATCGATATGTACTAAATCGCTATTCCAATTCTCCCTATCTTCTTCTTTGACAGCAACAGACGGGATATAAACGGCTTCGTATCCCGGCTTCGAGTAGTTCACGAAACGAGTCGATTCTTGCGTGAAACCGAATAAGCGGTGCCTGACCATCTCGTGTGTCACGCCTCGGTTGACATGAAACTCCACCGTGACGGTCTCGTGTTCTGTCACGCTCCAATCACCGTGTCCTATAACGACTGCGGCGACAAACTTCTCCCATGATGCGTCTGTTTGCGTTTCTTCCGACCTATGGCTAATCCTCGCCGCGCGTTCGATGTTGCGCAGCATCTGGATTCCAGACTCGGTTGTTAATCCTAACGTGTTGTATGCCGGGCTCGCGAATATCATCAGTCCTCGCTCTCTTCCGGCGCCCGCAGCAAAGTTACGACTTTCGGGTCGCCTCGTTTACCTGTCCCCGTGATTCTGATATGACTAGCCTTCTGAAGCCCTGTATAGGATTGAAACCACAACGACGTTCCGTATCGATTCGAGTGCATGGCACGTTCTAGGTCTCGAAATAAGCACGTCCCTGATTCCTGAGTCATTAGGAAGTCAACTATATCGTTCTGAATCTGAGCCTCTTTCGTGATGGCTTCGTTCGGTCGAAGCATTCGTTTAACAGCCTTTTCATACTCTACTAAAGCCAACCCACGCTCGATACAATCCTCATCAATTTCGTCCCGGCCTAGGTCTATCGCGAAGTATAAAGCGAATTTCTCCGCGCGAATCTCTTGACGATTTTCCAACGGGTTATCGCCGTTCATCGCGTGCGCCAGCGGCGAGGAGTCCGTGATTTTGTACATCCCCTTCTGCAGTGCTTTGTTAATCAAGGCGAGCGTCTTCATGGCGCCGGGCGCCGTGTTGACCGCGACTGGTGGACTAACCGGCTTCAGTTTCTCTGGCTGATATAGAAAAAAGAATCGGTCGTTCAGGCCGGACGTCACGCCGGACATCTTGCTCCACAACGTCTTGAAATTCCTGTCCGTCGTGCAGGCGATCAGGCTCGCACAGTAACTCCCGGCTTCGAGTGAATACGTTTCCTTCCTCGCCTTGATCGTGTTTGCGAACTGGCCGGACTCATAGATGTTCAACAGGCACGAGATTAGCGTACTCGACTCGATGCCGGCCTTGCTCGTCAGCGTCGATAATTCATCATAGAACAACACGATGTTCTTGCAATTCGTCCGCTGTGCCTCGAGTCCCAATCCCTCGGGAGATCCCGCGGTCCAGACGAGCGACTTACCCTCGGCGTTCCGCGTCATCGTGCCTGCCTGATCTACGACGCCCGCGAATTTGAAGTACCTGATGGCGTCATTGACCGAACTCGACTTCACGATTCGACCCTTCTGCCCAATCAAGACCGTGAAGATGCTCGGAATAACGTCCTTACCTTCGATTCTGACCTTCCCGCCAAGATAGTTCAGCATCAACGCGACTGCCGGGATGAACATAAACTCCTCGTACCGGCTATTGACATCGCAGTACGGCTTGATCAGCCCTTCATAGATAGACGTCCCCTTCAGGACCCACAGCGGGAACTTCGGGTAAGGCGGGATGACAAAATTCACGGGCTCGTGCTCGTCGTCGACTGACGTGACCGCCTGAACGTGTTGATGCGTCTCGGCCGTCGGGATCTTCCCGTCGACCAAGATGACGTGATTGACTTGCGGCTCGTACTTCCCGACAGACCGCGCGACCTGCTTGATTTTCTCGTCGTCGAGCGGCTGGGCGCAGCGTTCGTACGCCTTGCGTAGCAGGATGGGTTCGATTTCGTCCGTCTCGAGCCCAGCGGCACGGAGTTTCCCAGCTTCCGATATCAGGAATCCATGGATCATCCCGTGCGGGATTAACTGGCCTTCCGTGAAAATCTTTTTCTCTACCTGCTCCTTGTCAAGTTTCTGCGAACGCAGCCACTCGATTAGCCAGACCGGTGCCTCGATAATTTCCGCGTTAGACTTGACTTCGTACGGAAGTCCAGAATCCGGGTGAATGCTCCCGGCTCCTACACAATATTGGTTATTGACACGGACAGAAAAATCGCTGTTTTTAACGAATGTCTGTTGTAAATTTCCAAGAGCGGTACTTTCTGGCGTTACTCGCCAATACCTATGTCCCCTACCAGCTCGTGAACGAACGCTGAAAGTCTTCGGAACCTTTTGACCAGTTTCCTTTTCGCAGCGCGGAACAACGTCAGGTGAGTCGACTTCCCAGACCCAGACGCCGCCGGGCTTCGCGAACGCGACACATCCACAGTTTGCGTCTGGGAATAGTGTAGACCATTCCTGCAGACGACCGATATCTGTCGTGGCGTGTTCCGGCCAATCATCCATAATCGGACGTTTGGTTTTTGGGCGCAGCGGTATTACAGGAATGCCGCGCTCCGCAAGAGGTCTGGCGATTTCCAAAAAAGTCATAGTTTACCTTGAGTAGTATACCACGTCTCTCCGTGGTTTGTCAAGCCTTGTGTAGGCGGCTTTCCCTGTTGACTAGAAGTCTGAGTCTGCCTGCGCTGCGGCTGCAGCAGTTGCCGGCTTGGCTGCCACGGTTGTACCTGCCACGGGCCTGTCCTTCTGTCGGACGTAATCCGCCGGTGCCTTCGGGGCGACGTCGCCGGGCAATAGCGGCATGAAGCCCTTGATGTTGGTGTATTCGCCTTCCTTCGCGAGGAACAGGCGGTTAGCGCGGCCGATCAGGTCTTCGGACTCGTACGGGACAGGGATCTGTCCTTGGAACACGCCTTCGTAAATTTCATACAGTCGGGACTTCTTGGTGTTGTTTCCACCGTCCGAGATACGGAACGGCGGTTGTTCCATCACGCGGAACGGCTTGCCTTCGCTGTCGAGTTTGTCAAGTACCCAGACGATACGCAAACGATCCTTCGGTTCCGGGAACTGTGGATTCTTCGACGGTACCTGAGGCAGGTACACGGCGTCGATGATTGTCCCGATGAAGATACCTGCGTCGGGTTTCTCGAATTTTTTCCCGCCTTGTGGAATTTGTGCCATTTTATTCTCCTGTTTGTGCGCTATGCGCTATAGAATATATTGCTTGATTCTACGAGTCCGTCCATCGTGTAGGCGACGCCGTGAGACTCGCTGGTTACGGTATCAGGGCATTACTGCCCAGAATTCTGTTGATCCTGATTTGGATTTACTGATACATTGCCGGGTTGCGTGGCGTTCGGGTCGACTTTCTCTTCCGCGGCGAGTCGCTGAGTCACGGTGAAGTTAACCGCGCAAGGATCTAAACTGCTCGAACTGAACTTCCACAAATCCGTAATGCTAGATGCCGCACCGATAGCGGAACGAATCCCGCCTGATGTCGCGTTGTATGTCATTGAACTCCCGGCGTGGATCGCGTAACTCTTGGCCGTCAGGATCGCGTCTTGGTTCGCTCCGAGGAATACAAACAACCACTTATAGATCTCGGTCTGCTGCTTCACGAGTGCCGCGACACGTTCGGTGTCATAGATATGGCTCGCGTTCTCATAGCCGTCAGTCAAGATCAGCACGACGACTTTCGACGGTCGTTCCGACTCTGGCTTCGCCGCGAGTCGTTCGCCGAGGCTCGTGATCGTCTGGCCGATTGCGTCATGCAGTGGGGTTCCGCCGCGTGGTTGATAATTATCATCGGTCAAGACAGGGCAGTCCGAGATTTTTCCGTCGTGCATGACTTCATAGGAATTCTCGGTATCGAATTGGACGAACAGGACGTCTACATCGTCGCCTGACGCCTTCTGGGTATCGATGTAACCATTGAAACTCTCGATCGTGGCCTTCTGGATGCCGCCCATCGAACCTGACCGGTCGAGTACTACCGCGATTTGTGTCAATCCGTCTTTCATAACTTCTCCTTATAGGTCGAGATATTCTTGGATATTTTCTCTGTGAATCCGGACGTCGAACTGCAGGGCCGCCGTAAACTTTTCCAAATCAATTTCCTTGCAAAGCTTCCACCACTGTTTCTTTTCAGGGTACCAACGGAACCGTTCCTTCTTCGCGAGCGCGTTCGTGTCATACGTCACCACCGCCTGTACCACGACGTTTGGTGATTTCGCGCGCTCCACGACTTTCTCAATATCATAAGACTCTACCAGTTTTAAAACTGTTTGGCAATCAGCTAATGCAGAGTGCGGGAACAAGTTTAGAAATCCGGCGTTCGCCGCCATCAACGTCAGTTTCCCGACCTCGGTGTCTGGCAAATCTGTGTAGGTATCGATGTACAACTTATCGGGAAGAATCACGCCTTCTCGATTCGCCCACGCTGCCGTCATCCGTTTATCAAACCGCACGACGTTGTGTCCTATCACGGCGTCGGCTGCCAGCATCATGTCTGATACTACGTCGAGTGCATCTGATGAATCATATCCAAATTTCTTGACGGCTTGCTGCGTTATGCCGGTCAAATTCGTGATCTCTTCCGAGATAACGACATCGGTTTTTACGAGGAAGCCCTGAGACTCAAGACATTTCTTCTGAGTTGTGGAGTAAAGGATGGCGCCGACTTCTATGACGCGATCCTTCAAAAAGTCAAGTCCAGTCGACTCGATATCGTAAGAAAAAATTATCATTGCTTCCACGCTTTCGTGCCGTCTGGCATCCTCGGCGTCCCGTCTTCGTCAATCGTTGGCACATCGCCTGATAAACGCTTCGTGACTGTCCGGATGCTCGTCAGCATGTGCATCGGGACATAGATCAGCGAGTCATAATCGAAACGAGTCTCGTCGTTCTGAATCGCGTCCGGGTCTTTAGGGACGAGCATGCACTGCTGGCTCGCGAAGATCTTGTACATCGCCTTGATGTTGTCCTTCAACTCGACGGCATTCTTCGCCTGAAAAAAGATATCCGAGTAAATCTCCGACGGGAAACCAGCCGGGCGTTTTCTTACATCTATCGATCCAATGAACCTAACCATGTACTCTGAACTTCCCGTCGGCATAGTTACCCCTTGTGTCAACCTTTGTGTTAACCCTTGAATAGGATGTCTTCTTCCCGTAGCACGAGCAGAATCAAACCGTCTCTCTCGACCTCCATCCCGCTGTACTTGGAGAACGTCACGGTGTCGCCGACTTCGACGTCCAACTTGACAAACTGGCCGTTGATGACCTTCCCGGATCCTACCGCGATTACTAACCCGGTGTATGGTTTCTCTTTCGCGTTCTCCGGCTTGTACAGACCGGACTCCATCAACTCCTCGCCGTCTGCTTCTTCGTTACGCTTCACGATAACTCTGTCATTCAGTGGTGTGATCATGTTTGTCCTTATTGTGCGATGTGAAGCTTCGTGCCTTCACCGCTCTTGATTGCCTTCGTGGCGTCTTCACGTGCCTTGGCTGCTGCTGCCGCGGCTGCGATTTGAGCCTGTGCCCCGCCGGTCGGGATCTCGACCTGCTTAGGTTCGGGCATGTTGTGCTGCTTTGTCTCGAGTCCCGCGACTTCGCAAAGGTCTGAGCAATATCCATAGTTCCGGCCGTCTGCCGTCAGCACGACGCGGTTCGTCTTCAGCCAAGGGTTGTCTTCCATGACCTTCGGGTCGAGGTGGATTCGACCGTTCAACTGTTGCTGCTCGTATGTCACAGTCTTGCCGCACTGGTCACACGTTACTGTCCTGAACTGATTGTCTACGATTCCCATTGATTCTCCTTTTATTTTGTTTCTAAAGTTCTAATAAATTCGGCGATAGTCACAGCCTGCTCGGCAGTCTCTGCTGCGTACTTCGTCTTGATGTAGTGGTCCCAGTTATAGCCATCAAGTTCTGATTCCGAAACATGATCCTGTGGCCGATCGTCGGAATAAAAACGTGTCCCGTCTTCGTTGAGTCGGACGACTTCAATCAGATGTCCGCCGCGTGCCTTGATTGCCGCGGCTTCATTCTTGAAACGGACGTCTGTAATGACCGCGATGTTGGTATCCTTCGGGATGCTCTGGAATGCCCGCTTGACCCAGTAGTCTGGATCCTGTGCCCGGCGGTACTCGGTTCCCCACCAGACCAACAGATTTGGATGCTTCCCGTATGGTGCCATCGGGGTGACTTCTGGATTCGGGTCGGGTTGAACCCAATCAGGCAGTGCTTCCACAACTATCTCACCGCCGCGGACTTCACGAATGCCCATCTTGAATAGCTCGGCTGTCGAGTAATCAAATGACTTCTGGATAGCTAGAAATTCGTTGACCTCCTGATACAGCGCGGTCGCGAACTTCACGATGCTGACCTTCAGGCCGCCTCTTAAGCCGTGGTGGCCTAGTAAGTCGGCTTGCTGGTCGTAGTGAGCCTTGATGGCCTCGCCTGCCGTGTCCTTGCCGTTGCGCGCCTTGTGACCGATGCCGATGACGATCATGCTACTTTATCCTTTTCGCGCCGGACTGAAACCAGCCTCGGCAATCTTGACAACGGTAACGCTGCGTGCTCGAGAACTGCGTGAAACTCTGTCCGCGCTTCTCGACCTTTTTTGACCCACACTTCGGGCAGGCGTCTCGGTCGCCTTTGCTGACGCTCGCGTGGCCTGTTGCCCACGGACGCATCGTGAAATAAACTTTTTCCAACAGGTCGACGTCGAGCGCGTTATATCGCAGCATGACATCCCAAGATTTTCGGTCGCCTGCCATACAGCCTAACCATAGTGCGAATCCGATGTGTTTCAACTTCCGGCCTAAACCTAAACTATGCCCCAAATCATCCAGCGAATTTGAGTTAAACTTAAAAGCCTTTCTAGAAACCTTCAGCGTGTCGACAGTCCGGTACGGGCTAGGCGGTGGCAGACCGTGAATCAAGAAACGTGCGTTCGCCTTCCGGATATCAAACTTGTCGAGGTTGTGGCCAATCACGATGTCCGCGTCGTCTAGAATCTTCCATAAATCCTGCATCAACTTTTTGTCGTCGTCTCTCCTGCTCTTGAAGCCCGGGTAGTCAATCAAGCCTTTGACGTGTGTCGTCTTTTCTCCAAGAACCTTGTACGCGAATGACAGCATGAACCAGTCGTGTTTGAAATCGATAACTGTCTGGTCGTATTTTCCCCAGACGTATCCTACCGACGGGCTATTCTCGACATCAAGAAAATACACCTTGGCTTTATCGGTCATGTTGTCCTTTACTTCTTCACGATCTTCAAAATGGTTTTAGCTTCGTTCTTCCAATCCTTCTCACCCATTCCTTCCATCACGGCACCGTAGTCTGCCATCAGGAAACACGTCAGGTTATAAGCCGGGTCACTCGACAACGAACGCGTAGCCTTGATAAATTTCGTCGGGCTGTAGTCTGAATTCACTATTTCACGCAGCGTTCTGACACCTTCACTGATTGTCTTGTTCTTCGGCATTACGGCCTCCCAGCCCAGATATGGATTGCTTCCGTTCCGACTGCCCCGATGATGATTCCGATTTTCAAACCGTGCATGAAACTCTTCTTTGCCTTGACCTTCTCGAGATTGACGTCCGCGACGTGGCTCTTCTTCTCATCAACCAGTTGGGTATTCAATCCGGTAATCAAGTCGTCCTGCTTCCCGATAATCTGATCATCGATTAAAATCTTGCTATTCAAATCCACGACTTGCGCCTCGAGGACTGGAATCTTCTCGAGCGCCTGCACCGTTTGGTTCGCGGCTTCCGGCGTCAAGACGTCACCTCCTCCGGTCTGTTGAACGGCGCCGGGCTTCAACGGCAGCAACAACTTCCACCTATCCAGAATTTGCTGCTGTGTCGACTGGGCATCGACTGCCTGCTGCCTCTGGAGGTTTATAGCGGCTTGCTTAATCTCGGCGTCGAGTGCGGCGTCACGGGTATCCGCGGCTGCCTTCATCTGCGCCAGTTGATCAGCCAATGCTTTATTCGTCGTCGTGTCTGTCGTGACCTGTGTTGCTGCGACTGTCGAGACACGCTGGTCGTGTTGTTGCCATGCCGACAATCCGCGGTCATAGAAATGAATCAGAAGGTAGGCCCCGACTGCGATAAAAATCAGTCGCTCGTGGGCTTTAAACCACGCCATGTAACTATTAAACAGGCTTGGCTTGACTGGAGTCGAGGCCGTCTGGACGTTGGTTGTCGGGTTTGGTGTGGTTGACATTGGTTACTGTGTTCCCATAGGACGACTGAGTGGGTGATGATTTATTTTAATATTTGTCTAGCTGGCGGATTAAACACGTAGTTGTAAGCCGCCAAGAGCCATTCAGGTTTGTCCAACCTGCCCAATTTTCTATTACATCCTGACCAACGACCGCCGCAAAGGATGCCTCTAACCTGTTGTTTTTTAGGCAAAGCGTCGTTATGTTCGTGGTCTAGTTCCGCTCGACAACCAGTTCCGTATCCCGGTCTACCCAATTGTATTGAGACAGGCTCACTACAAATGGCACAAACGCCGTTTTGAAACTCCCAGATAGCTATGTATTCCGCCAAAGTTATGCCGTAGTTTCTGATAAAATTTCTGTTTTTAATACAAGCACGGCACATACCCGTTTTATCTCTGCCCCACTCTTCTATATTATGCCCTTGTGGGCAAATAGGTCTATCCTTAGAGCAGCCACAGCTCAGGCTACGAGACCCTAGGAGAGATTCGGCGGAAACTTTCTTTTTGGTGCCACATTCACATACACAATTCCAGTATGCTCCCCCGTTAGGTTTTTTCTTCTTAGGAGAAAGGGACAAAACTGTCCAAAAACCGTAGATTAATCCGGTTAAATTTTTGGTAATCGCCTCGGTCCTGAGACAACCACAACTAGAAGTAGGCGCATATTTTACCAAAGATTGTTGCAACACTATTACTTCTTTTCCACAAGCGCAGCGACACAGCCACGCGCATCGATTTCCTAATTTTGCTGCCTTATCAACGACCGTGAGTCTGCCAACCAACTTACCGACTAAGTTTCTCAAAGGGACACCCCATAGGATGACTCTATGGGTGATGATTTATGAACCGACCCCGGGTGTCGGCGAAGAACTGCCTAACGGCTTTCGTCGAGTCGATGCCCTCGGCGTGCTTCGCGGCGCAACCATCACAATAGAATGCCGGGCTCATAGCAGCCACGTCTTGATACACGACGTCCAAGACTCTACCAGACGCGCTAAGATGTGGTGGCGAGCCTGCCGTGCGTTCCTCGAGGCATCCGAGACAGCGGACTACCGTAGCCGGTCCCGTTAATAGTCTAAATCGCAAGTAATCCTCGTTTCTATAAAAATTATCACCGTCTTATCGGACTATCCGTGCATCGGACATGCTCCAGCCAATCCATAAAATAATCTAAAGGATAGTCTTGTTTTGACATATTGCACCAGTGACAGCTCAGAGCGAAATTGCTATCTTCGTCGGCTCCGCCTGACGCCCTCGGCACTATGTGGTCAAAATGGACATCTATTCCCACCAGAGACAACCCGCAGTACCAGCACACCCAACCATAAACTGGGGTGAGCCGCCTAATCAAGGCCTCTTTTTGTGGAATAGTGAGGGGTCGTCTTCGACGAGCCTTTGCTGTATTTTTACGACGACCTCTCCTGTTAAAAGACATAATGACTAGTCGCGGGCTCGGGAAGCCCGTACAATTGGTGCGAATTCAGCATACGCCCTCGCGTTTCTGTCGGATCCAAACCGGATGCACATCACGCACCGCATCTCCGGCTTGTAGTGTGCCGGCAGGTCGGTCCGGCATCCGGTGCAGTACTTCGGCTTCTGCATCTTGCTGTCGACGTATTTCTCGGCGCTCATAATCCTTCCTCGGCTAATTTGATGGCTGCTTTGAGTTTCTCAGCGCCTACAGGATTCACGCTTATATCGATTGAAATAAAGGCAAATCGGCACGCATCCAGCATAGCGGATGCCGCGGAGCACAGATTGCATTTCCTTAAAATTGGCTCACCCAGACTTTCAGTCTCTCCGATGTAGCATGTACACTTCATACCCCGACCTTTCTGCGGACCGCGCGGATGTGCTTGCAATTCCTGCGCCGGCCTGTCTCGATGAATAGCTGCGCCGGGCAATCGCACAGCCAACGGCGCATCCCTGTCTTGCGGATGAATACGACTCGATGATAAATTTCCGAGTCGATAGCGGACATGATATATGCGTACAGCCTGACGCCGTAACGCTGGTTTTGTTTGCTTGGTTCCGTGATTTTGATTCGCATAATTTCCTTTCTTAGTCGATCCAATATGTAAAGCCGGACGTTGCGTTCTGTCGGTTCCATTCGTTCACGAGTTCGAGCGCCTTTAACTTAGAAACTCCATCGAAGTTAAAAACAAGAGAACCATTCGCACAACTACTTGTCAGAAGTCCTCCATGCTCCTTTGTGAAAGGCTTCGTGAAAATGTCGCCGGTTCTGGCGTACCGGACTTTATACGTTTTGATATACACGGCTGGTTTCCTTCCTGACCGTGACGCGGTCGCCTGACAAGATTTCGACGTAATGGTTGACCAGCCGGCCGGTGTCGCGTTGCAGCAGTTCGTGTCGGACAGCTTCATACAGTTGCTCGTCACGAGTGTGCTGTAAGATCCTGATTAGGCTGCTACGCGGGAACGTGCCGACCGCCTCGAGGTCGCGCTGGAATACGTTATTGCTTGACATATTTCACCGCCTTGACTGGGTAGGATTCCGTATCAAGAACCATGCCAGTGAAGTGTAGGTCTCGCTCGACAGGCAAACCAAAGTTGCCACGAATTTCTTGGATCTCAGACAATCGGAAGTAGCCTAGTTCAGATTCGTGACCCTCAACTAGACCGAAGAATTCGAAATCTCCGTCAGGCATCGGGTTGCCTTCGGTAGCGTACCAAGTCCAACTTGAGTCCGGCGTGAAAAATTTCACGATAATCTTCGGAAACTTCTCGCCATCGTGTGCCCCGATTGGGGAAGTCTTAAATTTCGCTTCGATTGCTTTTGTCAAGAGTTTCATCTGATTGCCTCCTGAAACCAGTATGCCTTACGGCGTTTCGGTTGTCAAGCGTTATTTACTCGATTGGGATAAACCACACACCGACCGCGAGCCCGACCAATAATGCTAGATACGGTAACTGGCGAACGGCGTACAGAGCGTAGTCGCCGCCTGACGTGAATATCCAGCACGCGATAGCGATGTACAGCACGGCGACGACGCTGGTAACAGTGCGCGCGATGTTGACGACTATCTTCAGAATCCGCATTACTCCGCCTGCTTGAAATGCACGACCTTGCAGAGCGTGTGCCGCTTCAAAGTTACAGGCTCTTTACGGCGGTCGCGCAACTGCTCGGATCCGCCTGACGTGTCGCGTGGAACCGTGACGAAACGGAACGGGTGCTTCGGGCAGGTGAACGTCTTCAAACCGTCGCCCTTGCCGGTAAGCTTTTCGTTACAGACCGCGCAGTGGTATTCTCGTGTGATCTTCTTGTCTGACATGATTAGTGCCTCCTATTGATTGAATTCAGCCCTTCACTCACCTCGTTGCACGTCTGCAACTAAGCCTTTAGAAGGGAAACATCGCCGCACGCTCTGCCACTCTCGGATTTACGCAGATGCTGGTCGCGCGGCCAGTGAGTGAAGGACTCAATTCAATCTTATAGATTCGTCAGCAGCAGTTGTTCGGCGCCGAAGACTTCATGCTTCCCGCAGGATTCGCACTCGTAATTTTCAGCGTCTGGCTCGACTCCAAATGCTTCCTCGCCGCACGACGTGCAGATCCCGATATTGTCGTCTTGTTCGACCGCCACCATGATTTGCTCGATTGTAATCTTCATCTCGCCTCGCTTTCTGAAGTGAGTATGCCTGACTCGCGGATTCGTGTCAAGCCTTTTCTTGTTTTTCTTTCCGCTCTTGACGTTCCTGCTCGAGCACGTACTGGACTGCGTCGCGCCTCATGTGGAATGTCTGGATGAACCGGTCGTTGAAGTAGACATTGAATGCCCGGTTGCCATCATCGTATACTCTTTCAATTCTAAATCCGGGCATCAGCGTGTCCTCGCTTCCAATTTGTCGAGTCTAGCCCACAATTCATTGATCTGATCCTGCGAGATAATCTGCTCGACCGCGACTTCTTTTGATTTCCGCGGCTCGACTTTCACGACGTCCATGATGCGCGACCTCGGGCCACTGATCTCACCGGCGTCATGAATCTGACCGTCAATCAAGGCCATGGCGTGGCGGCCGGTGCAGATAACGTAACGTCCGGTCCGGTGCGACCGGATAACCTGTTGGAGTGTCGGGTAAGTAACCGTGGCGTAAAACTTGTCCACGATTGCAATCGGTTCGGTCGCGATGCTCCGTGAAACGTCTGACAGCGCGTGCTTGATTTGATTCATCGACGCGCCTTTCCTGTCTCGACGGCCGGCCTTCTTAAGAGCCAAGTGTGCGTCAGCGTACGGGACGTCTGCAGCCAAGGCTACTGCACGGACGCTGCAGTCGCGGGTTTCGTTCGTGAAGCCTGCTGCGATTTTCCCGCCATCCGTCTTGATTACCGTGATCATCTTGCCTCTCTTTCTAAAACGAGTATGCCTGACGGCTGGTCGGTTGTCAAGTGGTATCTTAAACCAAACTCCATACAAAGCACGCCACGATAAAACCAATCTTTGCGACGGCAATCGCTGCTACAAAGGCAATAGACCAGAACACGATGTTGACTATAGATTGTGCGATGAACCTTTCCATTCTAGCCTCCTGTGCTGCTCAGTGTCGTTGTGCTTACAGTGATAGTATGCCTGACAGACTCACTATATGTCAAGCGTTTATTTTAGCCGCGTCGCGAATTAATGAAGTACGAGATATCGAATCCGAATAGCCTCGGACGCTCGACCAGCATCGGGCCTAGGAATAGTCCGAGAGATACGGAAGACAGCAGCCAGACGCCGAGGAAAAGCATGACGTTAGTTAATTGCATTATCGCGACCTCCAGTCTGTCAGATTTTTACGACG
>Ga0209483_1000462_pt1 | contig 35801 bp, 26 predicted proteins | sample NGEPerA_FD_184508 | JGI IMG/M metagenome (GOLD analysis project Ga0209483, IMG submission 184508) | Arctic peat soil microbial communities from the Barrow Environmental Observatory site, Barrow, Alaska, USA - NGEE PermafrostL2-A... | ecosystem: Environmental > Terrestrial > Soil > Wetlands >...
CTTGAATCGCGGAAATCTATGATGTGCTGCAAGCGCTGGCTGGTGTCCACAATGGCCATGGGCGCGGTGGCCGGCACGCTGGCGCGGGTGCGGGTGGTGGCGCGGACGGTGATTTTCATCTGCGAGCGCTGGGCGTCGGTGACGAGGGGGCTGGCCTGCAATTGCTGCACGAGCGGGCGCGCGGCGGTTTCGGCGGTGGTGCGGGCGTGGTCTTTGGAGATGGCGGCGGCGCTGGCGGCGGCCTGCGCGGTTTCATTGGCGGGAAAAGCGGCGGACCAGCCGGTGGCGGCGGCGGTCAAAGGCGCAAGGTCGTTTGGCGTCAGGCCGAGCGCGGCGGCGTTGGCGGTGACGTAGGCGGTGAACGGGACGATCCAGTTGTTAAAATCGGCGTCAGAGGTGGGAATGTAGTCGTTGCCCATAAGTTTAGTGCTGGTTGCTGGTTGATGGTAACTTGCTGGTATTTAATGAGTTTAGGGACGGTTGGGATGAAAAACGGAGTTTCCGGCATGAAAATCCGAGTCTCCGGAATGCAACGCCGGAGCTTAATGCTGGCGTGCCGGAGGGTCGGGAACTGACGCCGGAGGGCAGTGAATCAACGCCGGAGCTTCGGCACACGACGCCGAGCCTTAGGGAAACCACGCCGGAAGTCCGGCCTGCCGGGACGGAGCTTCGACGAAAAAGGGCTGAACTTCGGCCAGCGGGGACAGAAGCTATTCCTTGCTCACTGTGGAATTGCGAATTCGTGGAATTGCGAATTCGTGGAATTGCGAATTCGTGGAATTGCGAATTCGTGGAATTGCGACTTGGACGACCACCGATGCCCGGCTGATTTTCATAAAATGATGGTGTTCCGAATAAAGGGTGGGCAAAGGCATGTCAAGATTTAATTTTCAAAGGGCAGCGTTTAATTTGGAGTGCGCGGACACGTTCGTGTTTTGGAACGACGCGACATATCGCGTCGTCGGAAAGCGGCGACGCATCGCCGCAGTCCAAATCAGGCCGCACCGTTCTTTTTTCCGCCAGCGAGATAATCAAGATAACGGACCAACTGTTCCTTGGCATCCTTGCGCGGAACAATCGCGTCAATCAGACCGTGTTCGAGCAGAAATTCGGCGGTCTGGAATCGCGGCGGCAGTTCGGCGTGCGTCGTGTCCTTGATCACGCGCGGCCCGGCGAAACCGATCATCGCGGCGGGTTCGGCCAGAATCAAATCGCCGAGCGCGGCGTAGCTGGCCATCACGCCGCCGTAGCTGTTGTTCGTCAGAACGCTGATGAAAGGCAGCCGGTGCTTCGCGTGGTAGGCCAGCGCGGCGGAAGTTTTCGCCATCTGCATCAAACTGAACGCGCCTTCCTGCATCCGCGCGCCGCCGCTGGTGGAAATGATGATGACCGGCCAGTTGCCTTCCGTGGCGCGCTCGATGAGGCGCGTGAGTTTTTCGCCGACGACCGAACCCATCGAGCCGCCCATGAAACCAAAATCCATCACGCCCAGCGCGACCCGATGCGGGCCGATCTTGCAGACGCCGGTGACGACGGCGTCGTTGAGCATGGTGGCTTTGCGGTCGCGTTCCAGCTTGCCCTTGTAGCCGGCGAATTTCAGCACGTCCACGCTGGTCATGCCGGCGTCCATCTCCTCAAACGTGCAGGTCTCGACGAGCGAATGGATGCGTTCGCGCGCGCCGATGGGAAAATGAAACTGGCATTTCGGGCAGACCTTCAGGTTGGCGTCCAGTTCCTTGTCGAAAACCATGGAGGTGCAGGACGGGCATTTCGTCCAAAGACCTTCGGGAATGTCGCGCTTGCGGGTCTTGGACTTGCCTTCATCCAGCTTCGGCTTCTTGTTGAACGCCGTCTGGGTGTGTTGGTCCGGCGGAGTCAGGGCCGGCTCGATATGCACAACGCCGCCGATTTTCTTCATAAATGCAGTGGTGTCCATTGATTGTGATAATAGCCAATTCACAGCCCGCGTGCAACTGTCCAGACGCAGACTTCCGCCGCGCCCGCGCCGCTCAAAGCCTTGGCGCACGCGCTCGTCGTCGCGCCGGTCGTGAACACGTCGTCCACCAGAATAATTTTCTGATCGTCGAGCCGGACGCCTTTGCGCACGGCAAACGCACCGCTCATGTTCGCCGCGCGCTGCGCGCGCGTGAGCAGCGTCTGCGTCCGCGTGGGCGTGACGCGCCGGAGAATTTTTTCATTCACCGGAATTTTTGCCGCCGCGCTCAAATGCCGCGCGAGAATTTCCGCCTGGTTGAATTCGCGCTCGCGATGTTTGAGCGGATGCAACGGCACCGGCACGATGAAATCCCAATGCCGTTCCCGCAAAACCGGCACGGCCTCGCGCAGCAGCAGGTCGGCGAGGAAATTTTCAAACCACAGCGCGCGCGAGTATTTGAAACGGTGGATGGCCTCCAGCACGACGGTTTTGGCGACGACCGCCGAGCGCGCGGAGCTGAAGTGCAGTTTCATCTCGCGGCAGTTCGTGCATTCAAAAGTCGTCGTCAGATCGCCCTCGAACGGCAGGCCGCAGCGTTCGCAGAACGGCGGGCGGATGAAGCGGACTTGCGACCAGCATTGCGGACAGACCAGTCCGTCGCGCGCGACGGACTGGTCTGTCCGCAATGCTGGCAGATTTCGGGATAAACCAGACCGAGGCCCGCGTTGAGCCAGCTTTGGACGCTGCCCGTCAAGGTTGCCATGCGGAAACTTTATTTCGTTCTCCGCATGAAGGAAGCAAAATCGGCGGTGGCTTTTGCAATCTGGGAAAGACCAAAATGTTAGCAACCGAGAGCACGATTCGTGAAGCGAATAATCACAGCAAACAAACACCACAACTCGGCGTGATTTTAGGAGTTGTTCTTTTTACGAATTCTCAAATAGATGTGGTCTGCTAAAATGTTGCAAACGATCCAGCCAAGAAAGACAACCAACAGACGTGCCCATGTCTCCGCCATCATCCATTGGCCATAACTATACTTTGGAGGACTGCTGACCCACTCTGGCTGCACGAGCCGGAAATGCCAGATATGCCTCACGAGATCAGCTTCCGTCCAGTCTGGCGAGTAAATATAAGCTAACACTGTGCCCACCGGAAGAAGCGCCCAGAACCTAGCAGCAGCAATCGCAGCCACCGTGATGAGTAAAAGTGAAGCGATGGATGTGACTGTTGCCTCCGGCGACTTCCTTGAGGAAGCAGATGCTCGTCGCCGAAGTGCGCTGTTAAACTCTGTGCCCGTATGAGCTATCACAACCTTATTCCTACACCGGCGTTTGCGGCAAATCAACCGTAAATCGGTAAATCACACGACCCAATTCAGAATCCTCACGATTATTGATTTGCCAGAAAACTTTTGTTCGCCGCCGGTATCGCGCTGTGTTAAGAATTTATGGAAACATGGCGAAGACATTATCAACCGAGGAAGTGCCGGGACAGACAAAGTTCGGGCGGTTTCATCTGCGCGAGCTGCTCAACCGGGGCGGCATGTCGGAAATCTGGCTGGTTGGCGACGAGCGCGGCAAGCCCTTTGCGCTGCGCCGGCTCAAGCGTGAGCTGCGCTTCAACTTCACCGCGCGGCGGCGGTTCATGCGCGGCTGCGAAATCCTGTCGCACCTGACGGAGAGCGATCACATCGTCGGCTACGTCGAGCACGGCAAGGCGGAAGGCACCTGCTATCTGCTGATGGATTATGTGGAGGCGGAAAATTTGAAGGAGCTTTATGCGCGGCAGGATTCCGTGCTGGTGGAAAACGTGGCGCAAATTTTGATTGATGCCGCTGCGGGCTTGGCGCATGTCCATGAAAGCGGCTATATGCACCTGGATTTCAAGCCGGAAAACATCCTGGTGACGCCCAACGCGGCGGTGCGGCTGATTGATTTTGACATGGCGCTGCCGATCCCGGAAAAGCCGGTGAAACTTTCAAAAAATCCCGGCACACCCGGCTACATGGCGCCGGAGCAGTTGAAGCGCGAGCCGGTTGACGCGCGGGCGGACATCTTTGCGTTCGGCGTGTCCGCTTATGAACTGCTGACGAACCACAAGCCGTTTCCCGGCGAGACGCCGGCGGAAATTCTCGCCGCGCAAATGCTGCCGTCCGGGCCGACGCCGTTGCGCGAGCACAATCCCGACGTGCCGCCCGCGCTGGAAACCGTCGTGCTAAAGTGTCTCGAACGCGATCCTGACCGGCGCTATCCGTTCAGCGGCGTGATGCTGCGCGAACTGCAAGGCGCGCTTTACGTCTGAACGGATTTTCTACCACGTCAGATTTTTACCGTCACGCCTCTGCTGGTGACGAAACCGTTGGTCAGGGTCTTGGTGGGTTCGACTTCGGCGGAAAAATCCCGCAGTTCGCCGGCGTCGCTTTCGGCGTTGATTTCCTCGGTGGGAATTCTCATGCCGTAGAACGAGCGGTGAACGAACACCAGCGCGATGGTGAAAAAGATTCCGGCGATGAGCATCTTCAATCCCCAGTTCTGCATCGTCACGGCGATCTCCACCGCGAGCAGGCCGAAGAGCGTTGTGAATTTGATGACCGGATTCAGCGCGACGGACGAAGTGTCCTTGAAGGGATCGCCGACGGTGTCGCCGACGACGGTGGCGGCGTGGAGCGGCGTGCCTTTCATCTTCAAATCCACCTCGACGATTTTTTTGGCGTTGTCCCACGCGCCGCCGGCGTTGGCCATGAAAATCGCCTGGAACAATCCAAAGAACGCGATGCCGATGAGATAGCCGATGAAGAAATACGGATTGAAAAACGCCAGCGACAACGCGAAGCAAAAAATCACGATGAAGATGTTCCACATCCCTTTTTGCGCATAGACGGTGCAGATGCGGACGACTTCCTTGCTGTCTTTTTCCGACGCGGTGGTGGCATCGAGCTTGATGTGCTCCTCGATGAACACGACCGCGCGATACGCGCCGGTGACGACGGCCTGCATGCTCGCGCCGGTGAACCAGTAGATCACCGCGCCGCCCATGAGCAGGCCGAGAATTATTTCCGGCTGCACCAGGCTCAAATGGGCGACCACGCCGCCGAACATTTTTTCGAGCAGGATGATGATGCCGAAAACCATCGTCGTCGCGCCGACGACCGCCGTGCCGATGAGCACGGGTTTGGCCGTGGCCTTGAAGGTGTTGCCCGCGCCGTCATTTTTTTCAAGCAGCGGCTTGGCGTTTTCAAAATCCGGCTTGAACCCGAATTGACTTTGGATTTCCGCCGTGATTCCCGGACGCGATTCAATCTGGCTTAATTCATAAACCGATTGCGCGTTGTCCGTCACCGGGCCGTAGCTGTCCACGGCAATCGTCACCGGCCCCATGCCGAGAAACCCGAACGCGACCAAGCCGAAGGCAAAAATCGGCGCGGCGAAAACGAAGGCGGGCGGCATCAGCGCCACGATCGGCGAGCCGCTGAAAGTCGCCAGCAGCCAGCCGACCAGCATCAAAGACAGAATGCACAGGCCCATCCAGAAGCCGGAAAAATTTCCCGCGACGAGGCCGGACAAAATGTTCAGCGACGCGCCGCCGTGCTTGGAGCAGGTTGTGATTTCGCGGACGTGCTCCGACTTGGTGCTGGTGAAAACCTTGGTGAACTCCGGGATCACCGCGCCGGCGATGGTGCCGCACGAGATGATCGCCGACAGCACCCACCAGAGTTTTCCGTCCATGCCGGTTTGTCTGGCCAGCAGCAGGTAACTCGCCATGAAAGTCACGGCAATGGAAACCGCCGACGTGATCCAGACCAGGTGCGTGAGCGGTTCTTCAAAGTCGAAATCTTTTTGGCCGCCGTATTTTGCCCGCGTGATGGCTTCGTTCAAAAAATAGGAGACGAGCGAAGTCACGATCATCAGCGCACGCATCACGAACAGCCAGATGATGAGCGTGGCGCAAATCACCGGCGACGACGCCAGCGCGAACGCCAGAAACGCGATGAGCGCGACGCCCGTTACGCCGTAAGTTTCAAAGCCGTCGGCGGTCGGGCCGACGGAATCGCCCGCGTTGTCGCCGGTGCAGTCGGCGATGACACCGGGATTTTTTGGATCGTCTTCGGGCAATTTGAAAACAATTTTCATCAGGTCGCTGCCGATGTCGGCGATTTTCGTGAAAATGCCGCCGCCGATGCGCAACGCCGACGCGCCGAGCGATTCACCAATCGCAAAGCCGATGAAACACGGGCCGACGAGGTCGCGCGGGAGAAAAACCAGGATGCTGATCATGAAAAAAAGTTCCACGCAGACGAGCAGCAGGCCGACGCTCATGCCGGAGCGCAGCGGAATTCCCACCGTGGCGGCGGCGTCGCCCCGCAGCGCGGCGAAGGCCGTGCGCGAGTTGGCGGTGGTGTTGATGCGGATGCCGAACCACGCCACGCCGTAGCTGCCGAGAATTCCCAGCACGGATGAAACCAAAATGACCGCGACATTTCCCCACGAAAGCCCTTCCAGAATTTTGAAATAGAAAAAAATGCACGTCCCGATGAGCAGCCAGAGGACGGCGAGAAATTTTCCCTGCTGGAACAGATAAGTTTTGCACGTTTCCCAGATGATTTGGGAAACGTCGGACATGGATTTGTGGACGGGCAGTTTTTTTGTCTGCCAGTATTGTGCGATGCCGAAGACCGCGCCGACGGCGCAGACCAAAATGCCGAGATACATCAGCGTGATGCCGCTGACGCCGCCGAGCGTGTCGAACCTCACCGTGTCGAGCGCCGGGACTTTCAAGTCGGCCTCGCTGGCGTGCAGGCTGGCGCCGGACAGGAACAGGATGAACGCGGCAAGTTTGGCGGGAAACATTTTGGTCGGTTGCATAATTTGTTTGGCAATGTCAATGGTTGGCGCTGTGCGTCTGCGAAACATGAAGCCGGCTTGACGGACCAGCAAATTCCGCAACATAAAGCTGATGCCATTGTCCGGTTCTATCTTCACGGAAATTGGCAATATGTTCGCATTTTTTGGAGACGTTCCGAAGCGCAGCCCGCGAAAAATAAATTACGGTGGCTGTTTGCCGGGCGCGGTGATGTCCGCCGCCGCCCGGTCGGGAATGCAGGATGGCTGATGCGTTTGAGGTTGACGCTCAAGAGTGCGATTGGCGCGAGCCGGGTTCTCGACATGCCGGGCGGCGAACAGTTGCCGCGAATCTGCCGAATCATTCAGCGCGTCAGGGCAAGCAGGCGGGTGCGCTGATAAATTTCCCCGGGCGAACCTTCGGCGGAAATGGTGACGAGCAGTCCGCGCTGCTGATAAAACTCGGTCAGCGGCCTGGTGCTTTCTTCATAGGCTTTCATCCGCACCGCCACGGATTCAGGCCGGTCGTCCTCGCGCTGAAACAGGTTTCCGCCGCAATGATCACAGACGCCGGTAATTTTTGGCGGGCGCGCGGTGATGTGATAAACGGCCTTGCAACTCGCGCAGGTGCGGCGGCCGGAAATGCGCGTGACAATTTTTTCGAGCGGCAGTTCGTAATTGAACACGGCGGTCAGTTTGACGTTTTCATCCTGCAATAATTTTTCCAGCGCCGCGGCCTGGGCGACGGTGCGCGGAAAGCCGTCCAGCAGAAATCCGCCGGAGCAATTCAAACAGCGCAGCCGTTCACCGACGAGTCCGAGCACGGTTTCGTCCGGCACGAGCGCGCCGCGCCGCATGAACTTCAAGGCTTCATACATGGATGCGGTCTGGTCTTCTTCATTCAGGCATTTCGCCGTGCGGAAGACGTCGCCGGTGGAAAGATGACAGGTGCCGAGGCGCTCGCAAAGCAGTTCGGCCTGCGTGCCCTTGCCCACGCCGGGTGCGCCAAGCAGGATGATGCGCCAGGCCCTGCCGAGCGGAGTTCGCGGCGGCATTTGACAAAGCGCAGAGCCGCCTTTGAGCCACGCGGTCCGGTCGGGTTTTGGCATCAAGCCGACCGCATCGCTCTTCGGAAAAAAACGGTTTGAATTCATGCCATAATCATAACCCAATTTTTTCCTGCTCCAAGCGTTGACGGCCAGTTTCCCAAAAAATGTCGTGTGTTTGGCAAAAAAAGTCCGGGTGCGTTTTCAAAATTCGAAATGGCGGAAGGAGGTTCAATGTATGCGACGGGCATCCGCACATCCGCCGGCTCCATTGCCTCGTGTTTTGATCCATTCCATCGTTGATTACAAACAGCCATCCAGTTTTGCCCGCACCATGACAAAATTGTGGAACCAGCCGCCGGAAAAGCTTCATTATTTTTGACGGGAACGGGCGGATTCTGCCGGTTTCATTTGGAAATATCGTTGGCGTAATTTTTTTTTCAAATTTTTCTTGAAATCCACAACTGGTGGTAGCATGATGGATTTTGTTCCCCATTAGTAGGGGGAGGTCAATTTTCGCAGAAAGTCCGTTTTTTCGGGGAATTGCCTGGTGTTTTGAATCCCGGTGCGCAACATTTCTTTGGATTGCCCGCCGGGAAAAACGTCTAAAAATTAAACTGGATCATACCATGATTGATGCACGCGAGGATATCTCGGCTCCGGCTCCAAAAGCCGCCGGCCACCGTTCCAAAACAATTTCCGCGACCCGCTCGATAAAACCCGCCAAATCCGCAAATAAAAAATCGCTGCGGATCGGGCGCGTTTTCAGCGACGCGAAAGTCAAGCCGTTCGACCAGATCGAATGGGAAAAGCGCACCGCTGAAATCACCGACGACAGCGGCAAGGTCATTTTCAAGCAGGAAAATGTCGAGGTGCCGAAGTCGTGGTCCGTCCTCGCCACGAAAGTCGTCGTGTCAAAATATTTTTACGGCGAGCAGCACACCTCCGAGCGCGAAACGTCTGTGCGCCAGCTCATCCACCGCATCACGCGCACCATTTCGGACTGGGGCGTCGCGGACGGCTATTTCAGCAAGGCGGACGGCGAAGTTTTTTACGAGGAACTGACTTGGCTCTGCCTGAACCAATACGGCGCGTTCAATTCGCCGGTGTGGTTCAACGTCGGGCTGTATCACGAATACGGCGTCGGAAAAAAATCCGGCAAGGGCAACTGGTTCTTCAACCGCAAGACCAGGGAAGCCGAGCGCGCCGCGACCCAATATGAATATCCGCAAGGCAGCGCGTGCTTCATCCAGTCCGTCAAGGACGACATGGAATCCATCATGCACCTCGCCTACAGCGAGGCGATGCTTTTCAAATATGGTTCCGGCACCGGCACCGATCTGACGCCGATCCGTTCCAGCCGCGAGAAATTGAGCGGCGGCGGGCGGCCCAGCGGCCCGATGAGTTTCCTGAAAGTTTATGACCAAGTCGCCAACGTCGTGAAGTCCGGCGGCAAAACCCGCCGTGCGGCCAAGATGAACACTTTGCGCGACTGGCACGGCGACATCGAGGAATTTATTGACGCGAAACAGAAAGAGGAAAAAAAAGCGTGGGCTTTGATCGAGCAAGGCTACGACGGTTCTTACAACGGCGACGCCTACGGCAGCGTGATGTATCAGAACGAAAATCTTTCCGTCCGCGCCAGCGACGAATTTTTCGAGGCGGCTTTGTCCGGCAAGGAATGGATGACACGCACCGTGACCGGCAACAAGCCGCTCCAAAAAAAGGACGCCAGCCGGTTGCTCGAAAAAATTGCCGAAGGCACGCACATCTGCGGCGACCCCGGCATCCAATACGACGGCGCGATCCAGAAATGGCATACTTGCAAAGGCACCGAGCCGATTCACTCGACCAATCCGTGCAGCGAATACGTTTTCATCAACAACACCGCGTGCAATCTCGCGTCGCTGAATTTGATGAAGTTCAAGCGCGAAGACGGAAAGTTCGACATCGAACGGTTCAAGGCCGCCGTCCGCATTTACATCACAGCGCAGGAAATTCTCGTGGACAACGCGAGCTATCCGACCAAGGACATCGCGGAAAATTCCCACATCTTCCGCACGCTCGGCCTCGGCTTTGCGAATCTCGGTTCACTCTGCATGAGCTACGGTTTGCCTTACGATTCTGACGAAGGTCGCGCGCTCGCCGGAGCCATCACCGCCATCATGACCGGCCACGCTTACGAACAAAGCGCGGAAATCGCCGCGACCACCGGCGCATTTGCCGGCTATCGCGATGCGCGTTGTGCCGGCGTCGAGAAGACCGTGGCAAAGGACAACGTCGAGTCCATGCTCGGCGTCATCAAGCTTCATCGCGACGCCGTTGAAACCATCCAGCCGAGCGCTGAATTTAATTATCTTAAAACCGAGGCGCGCAAAACGTGGGACGGCGCGCTCGCCAAAGGCAAACAACACGGCTATCGCAACGCGCAAGTCACCGTGCTCGCGCCGACGGGGACGATTGCGTTCCTGATGGACTGCGACACGACCGGCGTGGAACCCGACATCGCGCTCGTGAAATACAAACTGCTCGCGGGCGGCGGGATGTTGAAAATTGTGAATCGCGGAGTGCCGGATGCGTTGCGCCGCATGAATTATAGTGAAGCCGAAATTAAAAACATCATCGCGCACATCGAGAAACACGACACGATTGAGGATGTTATTGAAGAAAAACAAAATGTTGCTGAAAAAGATTCCAAGTCCGGTCTACAAACTAGACAGAACGGCGAAAATGGAATTGTTCACAGCGGTCTCAAGCCGGAACATCTGCCCGTCTTTGATTGCGCGTTCAAACCGCATCAAGGCCAGCGCAGCATCGGTTACATGGCGCACTTGAAGATGATGGCCGCCGCGCAGCCGTTCATCAGCGGCGCGATTTCCAAGACCGTCAACATGCCCAAGGAATGCACCGTCGCCGAAATTCGCGACACTTACGTCCAGGCGTGGAAGATGGGTTTGAAATGCGTGGCGATTTACCGCGACGGCTCGAAACGTTCGCAGCCGCTCAACACGAAAAAAACCAACGAAGGCGCGAACAAAACCGCCGCGCCCGCCGCCGACCCCGTCGCACTCGAAACCCGCCTGCTGGAACTTGAAACTGAAGTCCTCAAGCTCCGTTCCGAATCCGGCAAGCCGTTGCGCCGCCGTCTGACCGACACGCGCTCGGCGCTCACGCACAAATTCGACATCGCCGGCCACGAAGGTTATCTCACCGTCGGCCTGTTCGACGACAACCAGCCCGGCGAGCTGTTCATCACGATGGCCAAGGAAGGCTCCACCATCGGCGGCTTGATGGACAGCATCGGCACGCTCACCAGCATGGCGCTGCAATACGGCGTGCCGCTGGAGGCGCTCGTCAAGAAATTCGCGCACCAGCGTTTCGAGCCGAGCGGCTTCACGAAAAACGCCGAGATCCGCAACGCCTCGTCCATCACCGATTATGTTTTCCGCTGGCTCGCGTTCCAGTTCATTCCTGGCTACCGCGAAAACATCACCGCCGCGCGCAACCAGCCGGAGCTGGCGATACCGGGACTCGTCGAGGAACTGAAAAAAAAAATAAACCGGCCGGTGCCTGAACTGCCGATCTCCGACGACACCGACGTCATCGAATCGAAGGCTGGCAATGGTTACAGTCATCGCACGTTGACGCTGACCTCGATGATCACCAACCAGCAGGACGCGCCGACCTGTCCGAACTGCGGCAATGTCGTCGTCCGCAACGGCGCGTGCTACAAATGCCTGAACTGCGGCGAAAGCCTCGGCTGCTCGTAACAGATGATCCACAAAACAAGCCGGAGAATTTGCGTTCTCCGGCTTGTTTCATCTTAATTGTTGTAGCGTCGAGCCTGCGGCTCGAAATCGGCGCGCAGCGCCGACACTACAACAATTAAAATTTCGCACGCTTGTCACTTTTCATCGCCGCGATTATGTTTCAGCCATGAGCGACGGCAATAATTTCATCCGCGAGGATCCCTGGCGCATTTTCCGCATCATGGCGGAATTTGTGGACTCATTCCAGACCATGTCACAAGTCGGCCCGGCGGTGACCATTTTCGGCTCTGCGCGGACGAAGCCGGCGGACAAGTATTATCGCGCCGCGCAGGAAATCGCGAAGCAACTGGCGAAGCACAATCTCGCCGTCGTCACCGGCGGCGGCCCCGGCATCATGGAAGCGGCGAACAAGGGCGCGGCGCACGCCGCCGGCAAATCCGTCGGCCTCAACATCGAACTGCCGCACGAGCAGAGCGGCAACCGCTTCGCCAACGTGCCGGTCCACTTTCATTATTTTTTTGCGCGCAAGGTCTGCTTCGTGAAATACAGCCTCGGCTTTGTGTTCATGCCCGGCGGCTTCGGCACGCTCGACGAATTTTTTGAAGTGCTGACCCTCGTGCAGACGCAGCGCATCCCGCAATTCCCGCTCGTCCTGTTCGGCAGCGAACATTGGAAAGGTTTGCTTGCGTGGATGAAATCGCGCCTCGAAAAAGACCGGCAAATCAGCCCCGGCGACCTCGATCTCGTCAACATCACCGACGACGTGGACGAAGTCATCGCCATCATCCGCGACTACGAACGCCGCGTCGGCCCGCCGGGAAGTTTGCCGGTCGCGTTTGCGTAAATCAAATGCGCCCGCTGATCCAGGAAATCCAAACCGCGCATACGCCCGAATCGCTCGTCGAAAATCTGCGCGGCTTGTCGCGACGAAGCGAAGCGAAGGCGGACGAAAGCGGAATTATTTTGCTCCGCAGCAATTCGTTTGATTCACCGCAGGCGCGTTATTCATTCGTCGCCGCCAATCCGTTTCTGACTTTCCGCTCCCTCGGCTCGCGCTGCGAAATCACTCGTCACTTGTCACTCGCCACTCATCACTTTGGAAATCCATGGCATCTGCTCGAAGCGCTCATGTCGCGCTTTGAATTGCTGGACGAAATTGATTTGCCGTTTCCGCTCGGCGGCGCGTTCGGTTGCTGGGGCTACGACCTGAAAAATTTCACCGAGCCAAAACTCCCGCGTCGCGCCGTCAACGATCTGGAATTGCCCGACTGCCACGTCGGTTTCTACGACAGCCTCGTCGTCTTCGACCATCGCCTCGGCAAAGTCTGCATCGTCTCCACCGGCCTGAACGCCGACGGCTCGCGCAGCGAGGCGCGGGCAAAGACGCAGTTGGAATTTTGGAAGAACCAGATTCAAGACCTGGAATTTTCACGCAAAGCCGCAAAGCCGCAAAGCGAATCCGCACTTTGCGCCTTTGCGCCTTTGCGTGAGATTTCCGCCAATCTTTCGCGCGAGGAATTTATTTCCAAAGTTGAGCGAGCGCAAAAATACATCCGCGCGGGTGATATTTATCAAGTCAACCTTTCGCAACGACTTGCGGCGCAATCTGAATTCACAGGCTGGGAATTTTTTGAAAAATTGAACGCTGTTTCGCCCGCGCCGTTTTCCGCGTTTCTGGATTGCGGCGAATTTGAAATCGCTTCCTCGTCGCCGGAACAATTCCTCCGCATGAGCGGTTCGCAAATCGTCACGCGACCGATCAAAGGCACGCGCCCGCGCGACGCCGACGCGACGCGCGACGCACAGCTCGCCTACGAATTGCAGACGAGCGCGAAGGAGCTTTCCGAATTGGTAATGATAACTGATCTGCTGCGAAATGATTTGGGAAAAGTCTGCGAATTTGGTTCCGTGCAAGTGCCGGAACTGGCCACGCTGGAAAAATTCGCGCAGGTGCAGCATTTGGTTTCGACGATTGAAGGCCGCTTGAAAAAAAATGTGACGCATTTCGCTGCGTTCGCGTCGTGTTTTCCCGGCGGCAGCATCACCGGCGCGCCGAAATTTCGCGCGATGGAAATCATTGACGAACTCGAACCAATTTCGCGCGGGCCGTATTGCGGCGCGATTGGCTATCTCGGCTTCAACCGCGAAAGCCAGTTGAGCATCACCATCCGCACGGCGATTTGCGCGTCGGGAAAAATTCATTTCAATGTCGGCGCGGGCATCGTGGCCGACTCAAATCCAGCGGCGGAATACGAGGAAACCCTTACAAAGGCGCAGGGATTTCTCGCCGCGTTGGAAGTCGCGGAGCGTCTTGGAGTGCGGTGGCAGAGCGGGAGCGGCGACACCGCTTTCGAGCGGACGAAGTCGCATTGAAAAATAACCCGTGTCGTGCTGGCGAAAGCGGCGTGGCGCTGTGCTTCCCGCCGCAGTCCAAGACACGCTGGCGCGAATCCTGATTGCCCACTTCGTAGCTGGCTAATTTCCGGCTGTCGCTCCGCGACTCATTCCGGTCAATTCGCTTTCTCCACGACCAGCATCTCGATTGGCATATTGGTGGAAACAAGTTCGAGGCCGAGTTGGTCAAGCAAAGCCTGTTTAATGGCGTCTTGATTCGCTTGTGGGTCGGTTTTCACTTTCCATTGGAGATGAATTTGAAAATTTTGTTTCAGCCCCGTTTGATCAACAACAGGCATCCCGAAATAGCCTTCCAATGCCATGGTCAGGGTGAAATTCATCGAGGGATGTTGTGCGCTAATAGGTTCGTTATAGACCTGAAAATCTCCATCACCGTCGCGTTCCGTGCCTCCCGCGATACGTCCGATGGGTGGTTGCAAGCCAGGAGCGTTTGGAATTTGAACTCTCAAGGTCAAAACATCTGCGTTTCGCATTTCCATTCGCGCCACCAAGCCGAGTTTGTTTTTTAACCCGCGTTGCAACGTCTCGTCGGAGTCTTGCGGCAGATTGGCAATGAAATCATATTTTTTTTGCGGATCACCGGACGCAAAAAAAACTCTGGCAGAAGGGCAGTCATAGGCAAAAGACATGATTAGTTTAGCCGGCAATCCGATTCCCCACCTGCGCCCGCCGCTGTGCATCCAACCATTTACATCATCCGGAAATTTCGTTGGCAGAATCGTGACTTGCGGCGTTGCTTTAAGCAGCACATCAGGATTGGGATTTGGCACCCGCCATAAAGCCTCGTCATGGTTATCTTCTCGGTGCGCGACAATTTCTTTGACGGTGATGGTGGTTGCGCCGACTGCTAGAATTGCCGCCACACCGACCACGACCGCCGTTTTTGCTTTTGTCCATGCCATAATTTTCAATGCTTCTTTGATGAGGGTTAAGGTTGAACCGCTGGCCGCCGCGCCTTTGGCCAGCGCCACGGCAGTCACAGATTTTGCCAGCGCCACCGGCGCGGCTTGAACGGAATTGGCGGAAATCGCCCCGGCAATAATTGCCGTGGTCGAGCTCACGCCGCGTTTTGTGAAAAATTTCCGCAGTTTTTCCAGCGCGCGCGTGACGCGCTTGCGCGCGGTGTCTTCGCCGGCGCCCAAATAATTTCCAACTTCCGCGAGACTTTTATTTTCAAAGAAACGCAGCAGCACGGCTTGACGGTCGGTTTCGCCGAGCGTTGCCAGCGCTTCGTCGAGCAGCGGCGACATTTGGTTCCAGATTTCATCGGTCGCGCCGGATTGAAATTCATTTTGCATTTGAAACTCCTTTTCGATGGTGGCCGTCCGCAAGGACCGTTTCATTTCGGCGCGCATTTGCGCGAGCGCGGCGAAGCGCGTGGTTTTGAAAAGCCAGCCGGTCAAAATGGTCTTGTCGGAAATGCGTCCAGCCTTTTGCGCGAGGATGATGAAAACCGCCTGCGTGATTTCCTCAGCCAGATGCGGGTCGCGCACCTGCCGCAACGCCGCCGAATAGACGAAGCCGACGCGCCGCGAAACCAATTCTTCAAACGCCGTTTCGGAATGGTTTGCCGCGTATTCGCGCAGCAGCGCGAGGTCGTCCAAATCTTGCATTCACCTATAAATGCACGTTTTGGCGGAAACCGGACAATCTTTTTGTAGCAAATTTGCAGAAACCGGCGTGAGGAGGCTCATTTCAAAATCGGAAGCGGGAAATTGATCTGATCCTCGCCGCCCCGGCTTGAAGAATCTCAATTCACCCGCAGCAGCACGCAGCCGTGCGGCGGAATTTCGGCGGTGAAATTTTTCGCCCGGCTCAAATCTTTCCGCAGCCACAGGTCGCGGACGGCGGGCTTGGCGCGCAGGCCGAGGTCGTGCCAGACAAGATTCACCGGCACGGCGGCGTTGCCGCGATTGAAAATGCCGACGGCGAGGGATTTGTCCGCGAGTTTTTTCGTCCAGATTTCCGCGCCGGCGATGGCATTTGTCAGCCGTTGCGCGGGCAGGCCGAGGACGTCCTGATCCACGGCGATGACTTCGGGGCTGGTGAGCAAGGCGAGCGTCCAATCGTCGTTGTCCGGCAGATTTGCGCCGACCATCAGCGGCGAGGGCAGCAGGCTCCAGAGCGACATGACCGTGAGTTCTTCGTTGCGTGTGAAATGGGAGGACCGGTCATTGCCGACGGAGCGGTGGCCGATGGAAAGATGGCCGAACGGCAGCATGTCCGCGTCCGGCCAGTGTCCCGGCCCGACGAAATCATGCCAGCGCACGCCCAGCGTGAACTCATGGTCGAGCGATCTCCAGTTGTCCCAGAAATCGCCGGACGCGCGCCAGAGATTTGCGTGCGTCGAAATGTGCGCGGCGTCGCGGACGGGCGTTTCGCCGGGCGACGTGCTGAACACGATGTCGCGCCCGCATTTGTCAATCGCGTTGCGGACCATCTCCACTTCGGCGGTGTGATAGGGAGACGAGAGGTCGTCCACCTTGATGTAATCCACGCCCCACGAAGCCCACAACCGCGCACAGGAATCATACCAAGCCTGGCCGGCGGCATTGCTGATGACGCCAAACATGTCGGGACACCAGCCGCATTTGTCGTTGGTGTTGCCGGCGTCGGCGGCGGTGAAATTTGAACCTTCGATGGGCAGGTTCGCGTGAACGGAATTGCGCGGAATTCCACGCATGACGTGGATGCCAAATTTCAAACCCAGCGCGTGAACCGCATCGGCGAGCGGCTTGAAACCCGCACCGTCCACGGCGGACGGAAAACGATTCGGCGCGGGCAGCAGGCGGCCAAATTGATCCATCGCGAGGGGCGCATTGGCGCGGGCATTGCGGTTGTTGTCATGCGCGCCGGGGTCGGACCAGCAGTAATCCACGACGACCGTGTCCCAACCGACTGGCTGCATTTTCTCCGCGAGGCAACGCGCATTCGCCAGCATCTCGGACTCCACGACGTTGTCGCCGAAAGCATCGTAACTGTTCCAGCCCATCGGCGGCGTGAGCGCGAGGGCGTCGCCGCAAACAATTTTAATTTTTGTCGAGGTTCTGCCGGCGGAGTTTTTGGCGGACGCGGTGAAGGTGAATTCGCCTTTTTCCGCCAGCGCGCCGGTGATGATGCCGGTTCTGGCATCGAGCGTGAGTCCGGCGGGCAGTTGCTTCGCGGAAAATTCCAGCGGCCGTGTTCCGCTGACGGCGAGCGAACAAATCAGCGGCGTGTTGGGATGGACGCCGACGATGTGCGCGCCGTTGAACTGCGGGGCCGCGCCGGTTTTGGACGCGGCGACAATCTGCTGCTCGCGCTCCGTCAAACTGGCGTCTGGTGAAATCGTTTGCGCGGACAAGACATTTGCCGCCGAAACGAGGACGAACAGAGCTAGGATTTTTTTCATTTTGGTTGACGGGCGTTTTTCTTCGCCGAACGCGCCTGAAAAAGCTGGTCGGCCAGCACGCCGACGAGCACGACCGCGCCCATGACGGCGAAGTTGAGCGAGCTGTCAATGCCAAGGAGATTGACCAGATTTTGCAGCACAAGCAACAGCGTGGTGCCGATGAGAATGCCGACGACGGAACCTTCGCCGCCGCGCAAACTGCAGCCGCCCAAAACCGCAGCCGCGATGCCATAAAGCTCGTAAAAATTTCCGTGCGTCGAGGGCGAAACGGAATTGGTATAAAAGGCAAAAAGAATTCCCGAAATGCCCGTCAACAATCCGGCGAGAATGTAAGTGCTCGCCACCACCCATTGTGTGTTCACGCCAGAAAAACGTGTGGCTTCCTCGTTGCGTCCCACCGCAAAAAGATAACGACCATAGACCGAACGATGCAGCACAATCCACATGATGATTGCGATGACGATCAAAATGACAAACGGCATCGGCAGTCCTAGAAATTTTCCACCCGCCAGAAATTGCAGCGTCTTGAAACCCGCCGCATCACCGAAACCCTTGGTTGTATCGTGGGAAATGCGCCGTGCAAAGCCGCGATACAGCAGCAGGCCGCACAGCGTCACGATGAACGGCTGCATTTTGAACCGCGTAATGAGCAGCCCATGTCCAAGCCCCAAAAGCATCGGCACCGCGAGCGCGAACAGCGCGGCGAGCGGCCACGGCCAGTGCCATTCCGTCAGCGCCAGCACAAGCAGCATTCCATTGAGGGCAATCATCGAACCGATGGACAGATCAATGCCGCCGGTGATGATGACCATGCCGACGCCGATGCTGAAAATTCCAAAAAGTCCTATTAAATTTCCCGTATTAACTAAATTTGCCTGCGAGAGAAAGCGCGGCAGCTTAAATGTTGGAACTTTTTCGTCGGGATGAAGTTTTTGGAATTCCTGTATATCAGGATGGGCTTCCTTAAAATCTCTTATCTCCTGATATTGACTGAAAAGTTCCATGCCAACGACTGTGGCGCAGAGGACAACTAACAACATGAACAATCCAAATTCTTTTTTCATTAGAAAATTTAATTTCAATTAACAAACGCTGGTTTCGCGGCGGGGATTTTTTTGCCGACGGCCAGTTGCATCACGTTTTCCTCCCGGCAGTCGGCGCGTTCCAGCACGCCGGAAATTTCGCCCTCGTGCATCACGGCAATGCGGTCGCTGACGTTCAAAATCTCCTCCATGTCGCTGCTAATCATTAAAATCACCGCGCCGCCGTCGGCCAGTTCGCGCATGAGCCGGTAAATCTCCGCCTTCGCGCCGACGTCAATGCCGCGCGTCGGCTCGTCGAGGATCATCACCTTCGGCGTCATCGCCAGCCATTTGCCGAGCACGACTTTTTGCTGGTTGCCGCCGCTCAAGTTCAGCACGCGCGTCTCGATGCCGGGTGTTTTGACGTTCAATGACTTCACCTGCTCCGCCGCAATTTTGCGTTCGTGTTTGCGGTTGATGAGGCCGAGGCTCGAAAAATTTTCCAGCGACGGCAGGCTGATGTTTTCGCGCACGGTCATTTCAACCACGAGACCTTCCGTGCGGCGATTTTCCGGCGCGAGATAAATGCCGTGGTCAATCGCGTCGCGCGGCGAGCCGATGGAAAGCGGTTGGCCGTCGAGAATAATTTCCTGCTGCGGCGAATCTTCCAGTCCAGAAATCGCCTTCGCCATTTCCGAACGCCCGGCCCCGACGAGTCCGGCGAAGCCCAGAATTTCCCCGCGCGCGGCATCGAACGAAACATTTTTTCCGGGATGCAGCGACGAGGAAGCGTTGCGGACTTTGAAGTAGCCGGGCGTTTTCGTCCCGGACGGCTGGACGTAAAAATTTTTGATCTCGCGCCCGACCATCAGGTTCACCAGCCGGTCATGCGAGGCTTCCCCATGCGTCAGCTCGCCCGCGTTTTTTCCGTCGCGCAAAACGACGACGCGGTCGGCACATTCCTCGATCTCGCCGAGCCGGTGCGAAATGTAGGCGATGCTCACGCCCTGTTCGCTCAATTCGCAGACAAGTTCGAGCAGGCGCTTGGTCTCCGTCAGCGTGAGGCTGGAAGTCGGCTCGTCCATTATGATGAGGCGAGAGTTCAACGACAGCGCCTTGGCAATCTCAACCATCTGCTGCTGCGCGATGGACAGATTGTCGAGCCGCGTGCGCGTGGAAACTTCCAATCCAAGCTGCCGGATGAACGGCGAGGTGGTGGCGTGGATTTTTTTCCGGTCTATGAGGCCGAGCGCATTTTTGGGTTCGCGGCCGAGAAAAACATTTGCCGCAACGTCGAGGTTGCCGAGGACGTTCAATTCCTGATGAATGAACGCGATGCCAAGCCGGATGGAATTGTTGACACCGTTGATTTTCACCGGCTGGCCGTCAATGAGGATTTCCCCGGCGTCGGGCTGGTGCACGCCGCCGAGGATTTTCATCAAGGTGGATTTGCCCGCGCCGTTCTCGCCGCAGATCGCGACAACCTCGCCGCGCCCGATGGTCAGGCTGACGTTGTCGAGCGCTTTGACGCCGGGAAATCCCTTGGAAATCCCGCGCATTTCGAGCAGCGGCGCGGTGGTCATTTAGTTGCCGAGAATTTTTTTCACTTCGGCCTGATAATCGGCGACGTTGTCTTTTTTGATGTCACGCGTGGGAATGAACATTTTTCCGCTCAACTGTGTTTTGTCGCCCTTGATATATTTGTCCATGCGGGTGACGGACTGCCGGCCAAACTCAAACGGATTCTGGACGACCGTGCCGTAGATGTCGCCGGCCGCAATGCCCGCGAGCGTGTCGGCCTCGTCGTCGAAGCAGACAATTTTCACCGCGCCGGTTTTGCCCGCGCCGCGCACGGCGTTCAAAATCGCCGGGCCGTTGTAATTCCACAGGCCGACGAGACAGCCGATGTCGGGATATTTCACGAGCGTGTCCTCGGCATTTTTCTGCGCGCGGACGGCGTCGGTGTCGTCCGTGCGGGTGTCAATGATCTGAATGTTCGAGCCTTCCAGTGCTTTTTTGATGCCGCCGGAACGTTCCTGCGCATTTTGCGAATCGCTGTGGCCGACGAACAGCATGATTTTGCCGCCGTTGGGCAGACATTCCTTGATCATTTTTCCGGCCTCTTCGCCCGCCGCCTCGTTGTCGGTGCCGATGTAGGCGACGCGTTTGCTCAAGGCGGCGTCGCTGTCGCAGCAGACCAAAAGCGTCTGGCCAGCGATTTTATTCAGGAAATCCGTCTGGTTGTCCGGGTCGTTGACGCTCACGGCGACGCCGTCAACGCCTTTGGCCACGAGATCGTCGAGAATCTGCCGCTGCACGGCGGAACTGCCGTCCTGCGTGATGCGAAAATCCACGTCCACATCGCCGAGTTCCTTGGCGGCGGCATCGCAACCCGCGCGGGCGAACGACCAGAAGTTCGCCGCGTTGTTGCTGACAAACGCGAGTTTCAATTTTTTGGCGGGTGGTTCGCCGCCGGCGGAGGCGGTGGTGCTGTCTTCTTTTTTGCCGCAGCCGGAGACGAGCGCGGCCACGCACAACGCCGTGAGGAGGAGCTGGAATTTTTTCATGGTATGATTTTGGTTGTTGGTTTCGGAATTTTATTTCGTGCCAAATTTGTAAATGATGGTGTTGCGGTAAGTTTCACCGGGCTTCAGTTCCGCCGAGGGAAAATTGGGATGGTTTGGCGAATCGGGAAAATCCTGCGGCTCCATGGCCAGGGCGTTGCGGAACTTGTAGACCCAGCCGCCCTTGCCGGTGAGGGTGCCGTCGAGGAAATTGCCGGTGTAAAACTGCATACCGGGCGAGGTCGTCCAGACTTCCATGGTGCGGCCGCTGGTCGGCTCAAGGACGCGCGCGGCGAGGCTCAATTCGCCCGGCGCAGTCTTGTTCAGCACCCAGTTGTCGTCGTAACCGTTGGCAAATTTGATCTGCTCGTCATTCGTCTCGTTGATGCGGGCGCCAACGGCCGTCGGCGTGAGGAAGTCAAACGGCGTTCCCGCCACCGGCTGCAGCTTGCCGGTCGGAATCAGCGTGCTGTCCACCGGCGTGAACTTGTCGGCGTTGATATAAACAATGTTGCCAAGAATGTCGCCGCTGCCCGTGAGGTTGAAATAGGAATGATGCGTCAGGTTCACAATCGTGTCCTGGCTGGTCGTCGCCGTGAAATCCACGCGCAACGCATTGTCCTCCGTGAGCGAGTAGATCGCGGTGACGGACAGCGTGCCCGGAAACCCTTCCTCGCCGTTCTGGCTCACATAAGTCAGGATCAGCGACGGGCCGTGCGCCGTCGGCAGCGGACGCGCCGTCCACACGACCTTGTCGAAACCTTTCGGGCCGCCGTGCAACGTGTTCGGCGGATTATTTATCGGCAAAGTATATTCCACGCCGTCCAGAGAAAATTTCCCCAGCGCGATGCGGTTGCCGTAACGGCCGATGAGCGCGCCGAAATACGGGCAGTTTTTCACATAGTTGTCGTTCACATAACCGTCCAGGCTGTCGAAGCCGAGCACGACATCGGCAAACTTGCCGTGCTTGTCCGGCGTCTGGAGCGACGTGACGATGCCGCCGTAGGTCATGATTTGCGCCTCCATGCCTTTGCTGTTGTGCAGCGTGTAGAGTTCAACGGGCGTGCCGTCCGGTGTCTTGCCGAAGTCCGATTTCGTGATGGTGCCTTTGGGTGTGTTTGACATGGTATCGCAGCCGGTTAAGCACGCCGCCAAAAATCCGAGCGACGTGACGGTGATGAGTTTAATGATTTTATTCATGTGGTTGGTGGTTGATTTATTTCTGGCCATAATAAGCATTCGCCCCGTGTTTGCGAAGAAAATGTTTGTCGAGCAGGACGGATTGCATCGGCTTCAATTTCGGATTGATCTTCAAAGTCTCGCCAGCCAGCCGCGCGATGAATTCCAAAACGCCCGCGTTGTGAACCGCGTCCGCGACATCCTTTCCCCAGGTGAACGGCCCGTGGCTCGCCACCAAAACCGCCGGATGATGCAGAGGATCAAATTTTAATTTCGCAAACGTCTCGACAATGACTTCGCCCGTGTTCGCCTCGTAATCTTTTTTGATTTCCGCCGGCTTCAGCAAACGCGTGCAAGGCACGTCGCCATGCCAGTAATCCGCCTGCGTCGTGCCGTAGCTGGACAAACCGCGCTGCGCTTGCGCCCAGGCCGTCGCGTAAAGGCTGTGCGTGTGGACGACGCCGCCAATTTCCTTGAACGCGCGATACAAAACCAGATGCGTCGCCGTGTCCGAACTCGGTTTCAAATTTCCTTCCACGACTTTTCCATCCGCCAGCGAAACGACGACCATGTGCTGCGGCTTCATTCCGTCGTAAGGCACGCCGGATGGTTTTATGACAACGAGGCCGCGCGCACGGTCAATGCCGCTGGCATTGCCCCAAGTCTGTATGACCAAACCTTCGGCGACCAGTTTCAGGTTCGCCGCGCAAACTTGTTCTTTAAGCTTTTCGAGCATGAAAATCTGCGGATTATTTCCGTGCGCGGCTGCGGATGTCAATCAGTTGCTTCATGACGTCGTGCAAATTTCCATTCCACTCGCGCGTGCCGAACGCGTCGTGCAACTTTTTGTAAATCGCATAAAGCTCGCGATAAACCGCGTGCGCCTTCGCATCCGGCTTGTAAATTTTCGGCTTGAGACCGGTCATCTTCTTTTGCGCTTCCGCAAAATTTTTGTGCGCACCCGCCACTGCCGCCGCCGCCACCGCCGAACCCAGCGCGCAGGTTTGCGCCGAGCGCGAAACTTTCATCGGGCGTCCGGTGATGTCTGCGTAAATCTGCAGCGTCAGCGGACTTTTTTCCGCAATGCCGCCGCAGTTGACGACCTGATTTATTTTCACGCCGAATTCTTCAAAACGGTTGATAATGGTCAGCGCGCCAAACGCCGTCGCCTCGATGAGCGCGCGGTAAATTTCCGCCGGCGTCGTGTAAAGCGTCTGGCCGATGAGCAGGCCGGTCAGTTTTTGATCAACCAGAATGGTGCGATTGCCATTGTTCCAATCCAGCGCGAGCAAACCGGATTCACCCGGTTTTAATTTCAGCGCCGCTTCGTCCAAATCGCGGTGTGACAAAACTTTCGCGCTCAAAGCGCGCCGCGCCGTAGCGTCTTTCGCGAAGGCGGGTCGGATATAATCAACCAGCCAGTTGAACAAATCGCCGACGGCGGATTGCCCGGCTTCGAGTCCGAAAAATCCCGGCAGAACGCTGCCGTCCACAATGCCGCAAAGTCCCGGCACGTCCGCGAGCTTTTGAGTGTTCGGCGAAATCGCGATGTCGCATGTGCTCGTGCCGATGATTTTCACCAGCGTTCCCGGCGCCACGCCGGAACCGACCGCGCCAAGATGCGCGTCGAATGCGCCGACCGCGACGGGAATGCCCGCCGTCAATCCAGTTTTTTTTGCCCAGCTTTCAGTCAGTCCACCAACGGATTTATCAATCGAATAAACTCGCGGCGTCAAACGCGCGCGAAGTTCGCCAAGTTTGGGATTTAGTTGCGAGAGAAATTCCGTGTCTGGATAACCGCCCCACTTCGCATTCCACATCGCCTTGTGACCGGCGGCGCAGACGCCCGCGATGAATTTGTCCGGCGCTTCCGTGCCGGTCAACGCGGCGGGAACGTAATCGGCAAGTTCAACCCACGAATGCGCGGCGTTGAAAACTTCCGGCGCGACGCGCAGACATTTCAAGATTTTGCTCCAGAACCATTCGCTCGAATAAACGCCGCCGCACTTGGCGAGAAATTGCGGGCGCATTTTTGCGGCGAGCGCGGTGATCTTGGCGGCTTCGTTGACGCCGGTGTGGTCTTTCCACAGCCACGCCATCGCGGCGGGATTGTTTGTGAATTTTTTCTGGAACGCGAGCGGCTGGCCGTTCGCGTCAACTGGAAGCGGCGTGCTGCCCGTCGTGTCCACGCCGATGCCGACGATTTGATTCGCGCTAAACCCTTTGACGTTTTTTTTTGCCGACGCGAGCGCGGCTTTGATCGTGATCTCCGCGCCTTTGACATAATCCGCCGGATGCTGCCGCGCGAGGTTCGGGTCGCGCGACAAAATCACGCCGACCGTTCCATGCGCATAATTCCAAACCGCCGACGCGATTTCCGCGCCGTTGGCAACATTGACAATCAACGCACGAACCGAGTTCGTGCCATAATCCAAACCGATGGTGTATTGGTTCGCCATTTTAGTTCTCGTTCAGAGCCGTTTGGAAAAAGCTGTCGGCGTCGGCGGAAATTTTATCAGGATTGTTTTTCCAATCCTCCGCGCTCACGACGTTCCAATAGACGGAATACCGCTCGTGGTTCGCCAGATAAAACGGAACCAATGTCACGTCATTCGGCTGGCCGAGATTTTTCGTCTGGAAAACCAGCGGCTGCTTCGTCGGCTTGATGTTTTTCAGGAACGTTTTGGTATTGCCGACAAACACCGGGACTTTCGGGTCGCGAATCCGCACCAGATCGGTCTGGTTTCTCGCGTAGACGTTGGGCATATTGTTCGTGCCGAGATTTCCCGCCAGCACGATCGGGCCGTAAAGCACGGCGACAATGTTGGTCGAACCGGGCAACGGTTCGTAATGCAGTTTCATCGGCAACTGGATTTCAACTTTGTCGCCGTCTTTCCATTCGCGGTCCAACGTCACATACGATTCCGGCGCGCCGGAAATTTTTTGCTTTTTGCCGTTCACCTTCACCGAGATATTTTCCGCCCACGCCGGCCAGCGGATTTTCAGCGCCAGTTGCGTCGGTGCCTTGGTTTGAAAGGTCAGCGCCGTCGTGTCGCTTTCGGGAAATTTCGTCTCCTGTTTCACGACGAGATTTTTTTCCGGCCACGTCAGTTCGGATGGAATGAACAGGTTCACGAACAGTGAATTGTCGCCGTGAAAATAAATCGTGTCGCCGTATTTCGCGTGATTTTCCATGCCGGTGCCGACGCAGCACCAGAAGGAATTTTCCGGCGTCGAATACGTCTTGAAATGTCCGGGCTTGAGAGACATCAGATAGACGAACATCCCCTGCTCCGGGTCCTGCGACGCGAGAATGTCGTTGTAAAGCGCGCGTTCGTAAAAATCCATCGTGGTCGCCGACGGTTCCCACCCGAAAATGTGGCGCGTGAGCTTCAGCATATTGTAGGTGTTGCACGTCTCGGCGGTCTCGGCGGAAAGATGCTGCGCGAAATCATTTGTCGGGAAAAAATGCTCGCGGTCGCTGTGGCCGCCGATGACGTAGGAACGGTGCAACGCGACTTCCTGCCAGAAATAGGTCGCGATTTTTTCATCGCAGGTGTCGCCGGTCAATTCATACTGCCGCGCCGCGCCGATCATTTTTGGAATTTGCGTGTTCGCGTGCAGGCCGTTGAGCCGGTCTTCGCCGGCGGCGAGCGGATCGAAAAGTGTTTTTTGGTTGAACGCCTCGGCGAGTTTCAAATAATCGGGATTGCCGGTGACGCCGTAAAGATTCGCGAGCACTTCGTTCATGCCGCCGTATTCCTGTTTGAGCGACGCCTGCATTTTTTCCTCGGACAAATTGTCCACGCGGAATTTCACCCAGTTCGCCATGTTGGTCAGCACATCAAGCGCCTGCGCGTTTCCACACAATTGATTTGCGTCGAGCAGGCCGGCCATGATTTTGTGCAGCGTATACCACGGTGCCCAGACCTGTTTGCCGTTCTCCACGCGGTCAATGAACGATTCGGGAAACGCGGACAAATAACCGTAATGCGTCGCGTTCGTGGCGAGCGCGGCCTGGCATTCGGCGAATCCGGCCACGATTTTGTCCGCGCGTTCCTTGAACCGCGCGTCGCCGGTGCTGGCATACATCAGCGAGCACGCGGACAAATAATGCCCAACAGCGTGTCCGCGCAATTCGACCGTCGGCGCTTCCCAGCCGCCGTAAGGCTTCGCGTCCGTCGGCAGATTCGCGTTGGCGCGAAAATTCCGCAACAGCCGGTCGCAATCGAGGCTCAACAAATAATTTTGATCCAGCAACATCGCGTCGCGAAACGGGCTGTCGAGCAGCCGCACCTGCGACAACGGAAATGGCTGCGCCTGCGGAGCGACAACCGAAGTGATGTCGCCGCGCGAAACGACTGCCGCCAAAATTGTGACGGCAAGAAAGATTTTCAGGTTTAATTTTTTCATATTTTGTTAATTTTTCCTATTCGAGTTTAATTTTGAATCAGGCAACCCAGCCACCTTTCAGTCCGTAGGCGGTTTCGTTCCAGAGCAATTCCTGTTTGAACTGGCGCAGCTTCGTGTCCGCGTCAATCACGACGACTTCAATTCCCGCAATCGCCGCGAAATCTTCGAGCATCTCGGTCGTGACCGCCTGGCTGAAGCCGGTGTGATGCGCGCCGCCCGCGTAAATCCACGCCGCGCACGCGTCCTCAAAATTCGGTTTGCATTTCCAAACTGCGCGGGCCACGGGAAGTTTCGGCATATCGTGTTCAGGCGCGACGACGTCCACTTCATTCACGAGCAGACGAAAATGATTGCCGAAATCCATCAGCGCCGCGTTCAGCGCCGCGCCCGGCGGCGTGTTGAAAACCAAACGCGCCGGATCAGCCTTGCCGCCGATGCCGAGCGGATGCACTTGCAATGAAACTTTTCCGTCCGCGATGCTTGGACAAATTTCCAGCATGTGCGCGCCGAGAACCAATTTATTTTCGGGCTGCAAATGGTAAGTGTAATCTTCCATGAACGACGTGCCGCCGGTGAGTCCGCTCGCCATGACTTTCATCGCGCGGACGAGCGCGGCGGTTTTCCAGTCGCCTTCGCCAGCGAAACCGTAGCAGTCGGCCATCAGGCGTTGCGGCGCGAGGCCGGGCAATTGCACGAGTCCGTGCAAATCTTCAAACGTCGTCGTGAAGCCCTTGAAATTTCCGGCGGTCAAAAATTCGCGCAAGCCGAGTTCGATGCGCGCGGCTTCACGGATGGAATTGTGCCGCGCGCCACCTTTGCGAAGATCGTCGGCGACAGAGTAAGCCGCTTCATACTTCTCGACCAGGTTGTCTATTTTCTTCGGCGAAATTGCATTGATGACTTTCACCAGATCGCCGACGCCGTGCGTGTTGACGGCAAAGCCAAATTTGATTTGCGCGGAAACTTTGTCGCCTTCGGTCACGGCCACTTCGCGCATATTGTCGCCGAAGCGGACGAACTTTGCGGTCTGCCAGTCCGCCCACGCCGCCGCCGCGCGCGTCCACGCGCCAAGTTTTTCCTGCGTGGATTTTTCCTGCCAGAAACCGACGACGACCTTGCGCGCCAAACGCAGCCGGCTCCAGATGAAACCATGTTCGCGGTCGCCGTGCGCGGCCTGGTTCATGTTCATGAAATCCATGTCAATCGTCGCCCACGGAATGTCGCGATTGTATTGCGTATGCAAATGCGCGACCGGCTTGCGCAATTGCTTCAGCCCGTTGATCCACATTTTCGACGGCGAAAACGTGTGGCACCAGGTGATAAGGCCGATGCATTTTGATTCGTTGTTCGCAGCCTGGCAAAGTTCAGTGACGGCGTCCGGCGTGACGAGAATGGGCTTGAAAATAACTTTGACCGGAATCGCAGGCGCGACGTTGAGCGCCTTGGAAATTTCCTGCGAATGTTTGGCGACGGCCTTCAAAGTTTCCGGCCCGTAAAGATGCTGGCTGCCAGTGACGAACCAGACTTCAAACTGTTTCAAGTTGATGTTCATAAGATTATTTTGCTCATACTTGATGGCAGCGCGTTTCAGCGGAAATGGGGAGCGCGCCCGTCCCGGGCGCAGCCGACGACGCCCCGTCGTCGGCATTGAGCGGCGCGGATTGGGCAATTGGACGTGCAACCACGCCCGGGTTCGGCGCGAGGGCGCGCCGAACCGCAGCCGGGGCGGCTGCGCTCCCCAAACCATCCGCTCGGTTCGGATTAAATAAATTCATTGATCAGGTTTTCCAAAAATTCCTGACGTCCGCTCGCGTTCGGGGCGGCTTCGCCTTTCTTGAGAATGTAAGTTTCGAGTTCTTTCAATGTGGTTTTGCCGGATTCGATTTTTGCGCCGATGCCGGAATCCCACGACGCATAACGCGACTTCACAAATTCCGCGAGCCGTCCGTCTTTGCGAATCGCCGCCGCAATTTTCAAGCCGCGCGCGAACGCGTCCATCCCGCCGATGTGCGCGTGAAACAAATCAATAGGCTCGAAACTTTCGCGGCGAACCTTCGCGTCGAAATTCACGCCGCCGGTTTTGAGTCCGCCGTATTTCAAAATCGTCAGCATTGTGTAAGTCGTCAGATAAATGTTCGTCGGAAATTGATCCGTGTCCCAGCCGAGCAGTTCGTCGCCGGTGTTCGCGTCAATCGAGCCGAGCGCGTTCGCCGCGCCCGCGACTTCGAGTTCATGTTGCATCGAGTGGCCCGCGAGCGTCGCGTGGTTCGTCTCGATGTTTAGTTTGAAGTGCGGGAGCAAATCGTATTCGCGCAGAAAATTCAGGCACGCAGCGGCGTCGGAATCGTATTGATGCTTGGTCGGCTCTTTCGGTTTTGGCTCAATGTAAAATTGTCCTTTGAAACCGATCTGTTTTTTGTAATCCACGGCGAGATGCAACAGCTTTGCAAGATGATCCAGTTCGCGTTTCATGTCCGTGTTGAGCAGCGTCCAATAACCTTCGCGTCCGCCCCAGAACGTGTAGCCCGCGCCGCCGAGTTCGTGCGTGACTTCCATTGCCTTTTTGATCTGCGCGGCGGCGAACGCAAAAACGTCCGCGTTGCAACTCGTGCCCGCGCCGTGGACGAAACGCGGATTGGAAAACAGATTCGCCGTGCCCCAAAGTAATTTTATGCCCGTGCGTTTTTGTTCTTCCTTCAAAACTTTCGCGACGGCATCAAAATTTTTATTGGACTCGCCTAGAGTTTTTCCTTCCGGCGCGACATCGCGGTCATGCCAGCAATAATATGGCGCGCCCAGTTTTTCAATAAATTCAAACGCGACGCGCGCGCGGTTCTGCGCATTACTGACGGAGTTCGAGCCGTCGTCCCACGGACGCTGCATCGTGCCCGCGCCGAAGGGATCGCTGCCCGTGCCGCGAAACGTGTGCCAATACACCACGGCGAAACGCAGATGCTCGCGCATGGTTTTGCCGGCGACGATTTCGTCCGCGTTGTAGTGTTTGAACGCGAGCGGATTTTTTGAGTTCGGGCCTTCGTAACGAATTTGTTCAATTTGAGGAAACGCAGTTTTCATTTTTATTGGTGACAGCAGCTTTGTTTTTATTCTGACAGTTTCAGCACGGCAGTTTTTCCGCGCGAAATTTTGGGTCCGGCTTCCGGCACAACCAGCCGGTCAATGCCCACGGCGACCAGCCCGGCGGTGCGGCGGCGCGGCGCGCTGACACATTCCACCTCGCCGAAGCGCGCCCACATTGCGCCGTTTTGAATCGCACTGGAAAGATGCCGGATGACCGCCGGCGCCAGTTCCACGAGGCTGCCGGTGATGACCACGCGGCGCAGGCCGAGGACGTTCAGCGCGCCGGCAATCGCCACCGCCGCCGCGTCCAGAGATTTCGCGAGCCACGGTTCAACGCCGTTTTCAGCAATGTGATTTGCAAACGCCGGCCAGCTTTTTTTCAGTTTTAGATGCGCGGCGGAAAAACTTTTCAGCAGGCCACGCGTGGAAACGAGCGTCTCCACGCAGCCGGTCGCGCCGCAGCCGCAGCGGCGGTGGTTGCCGAGCGCGGGCGTATGGCCGAGTTCGCCGCTGATGGGCAGCGGGCTGGCGAGCGGCTTGCCGCCGACGATGACCGCGCCGCCGACGCCGTCGCCGAAATCCACGAGCAAAAAATCCTCGTGCTGCGGATGATTGACGTGATGGCCGAGAGCCAAGGCGCGTTCCTCTTGAATGATGAGCACCGGCGCATCCCAGACGCGCTGGATGATCGCCGGCAGGTCCGCGTTTTCGCTCCAATGGATGTTAGGCGAAAACAAAATGCGTTTGCCGGATTCGTCCACGACGCCGGGCACGCTCAACAGCACGCCGAGGTAATTCTTGATGCCAAATTCTTCCGCCGCCGCACCCAGTTCGCGCTCCCAAAGCGCGGCGGGATTGGGCTGCGATGCCGGAGTGCGAAAGGAATGCTGCCAGCCGTCCTCATTCGTCGCGCCCAGCGGCAGCTCGGCCAGTTGAGTTTCTTGAACGCCGAGTTGAATTCCCAAAAATCCCGGCTGCGAACGGTTCAATTGCAGCCGGCGGCCCGGACGGCCGAGCTGCGGCGCGCCGTGGCCGTTGGTTCCATTGACTTCAACTTCTTCCAGCACGCGCACCGCCAGCAGTTCGTCCACGATTTTTCCCGCCGTCGGCTGGCTCATGCCCAGCGAACGCGCCAAGTCGGCGCGCGAGGCGGTTCTGGCTTGCTGCAATTTCCGCACAAGGGCGCGTTTGTTGAACAGGCCCATCCGGGCAGGGTGGAAAATCATTTGTTAAGACAACTACGAAATTGGCCGCCCTGCCGTCAAGCGCTTTTGGAGAAAATTGACGGATTTCTTAAAATGTCCGCTCAACAGTTGACCGTTGATTGCAGCTTGCCAGTGCCAGCCGTCAAATCTGCTGCACCAAATCTTTCATCTCGAAGCGCACTTTTGCCAGGCTCGCGTATTTGTCGTTCGCGGCGCGATAGCCGAGCGCGCAGGCCACGACCGTCGCATAGCCGCTGCCGTTTAATTTCAAAACCTTGTCGTATTCGGCGGGAACCAGGCCTTCCATCGGGCAGGCGTCCACACCGAGCACGGCGGCGCAGGTCATCAGATTGCCGAGCGCGATGTAAGTTTGCCGCGTCGCCCATTCGTGCGCGGTTTTTCCGCGCGGGCCGTTCACGACGTCGCCGAGCATCATATCACGATAGGGATTAAACGCGCCGTCAGGCAGCTTGCGCACTTCCGTTGTGCGTTTGATGAGCTTGTCCACGTCGGTTTCCTTCATTTCCGTGCGCGCGGTGAAAACAACAAAATGCGACGCATCCACGACCTGCTTCTGTCCCCACGAATGCGGCAACAGTTCCGCGCGCTTGGCCGGATTGTTGATGACGAGAAATTTGTAAGGCTGCAAACCGTAGCTCGTCGGCGTCAAGGCCAGCGCCTGCTCCAGCGTCTGCCAGGTGTCGGCGGGGATTTTTTTGGTCGCGTCAAAAAACTTGGTGGCGTAGCGCCAGTTTAGGGCTTCGAGAAGTTGTGCGTTGGTCAGGTTGCTCATGGTTCAAAATAATTTTGTTTCTTCGCCGGTGAAAATGACACAAGTTTTCCAAAATGCAAAGCAGCCAATCGCTCAACATCCGCCGCGCCACCGTGGACGACCTGCCCGCGCTCAAGTCCATCTGGACTTCGATGCGGCTGCCGGCGGACAATTTGGAATCCCGCCTCACGGAATTTCAAGTCGTCGAGCGCGCCGGCGAAGTGATCGGGGCGGTTGGCTTTCACATCGTCCGCACCGCCGCCCTGCTCCACAGCGAAGGCTACTCGGATTTTTCCGTGGCCGACGCGGCGCGGCAATTGTTTTGGGAACGCATCCAGATTCTCGCCGCCAGCCACGGCGTTTTCCGATTGTGGACGCAGGAAAATTCCCCGTTCTGGCTGCGCTGGGGATTTCAACCGGCGGGCGCGGAAATTCTCGAACGGCTGCCGGCCGGATGGAAAATTTCCGAAGAAAAATGGTTCACGCTCGAACTGAAAAACGAGGACGCCATCAACGCCGCGCTGAAAAATCAGTTCTCCGGCTTTCTGAAATCGGAAAAAAAATCCGCCGACGAGGTTGTGGCGAAGGCGAAAAAACTGACGACCCTCATCACTGTCGCGGGTTTTTTGATTTTTTTCATCTGCCTCGCCGTCGCCGGCTGGCTGTTCATGCACCGCCGTTGAGAAGGAACGCGGACGGCATTGGCCGCCAGTTGGAGTTCAAGCTTCAGCTTGCCACAGGCAAAGAAAATTCATCCGCATGATACGAACTGCGCACCATCGGCCCGCTCGCGACATGGACAAAACCCATTTCTTCCGCGCGCACTTTGTATTCCGCAAATTTTTCTGGAGACACAAACTCAACTACTGGCAGATGTTTAAGCGACGGCTGCAAATACTGACCGAGCGTGAGAATGTCACAATTTGACGAACGCAAATCAGCCAGTGCCGTCAATACTTCTTCCTCGCGTTCGCCGAGGCCGAGCATGATGCCGGACTTCGTATAAATCGTAGCGGCGGTCGGCAGACCGCCGGATTTTTCCGAAGAATCAAAATTGGCGGCGCTCTGCCGAGACGCCGCTACGAGCTTCTTCACCTTCGCCAGCACACTCAAGCTGCGGTCGTAAGTCGCGCGATGCCGCACGCTCGGTGTGAGTCGGCGAACCGTTTCGAGATTGTGGTTGTAAATATGCGGATTCGCCGCGAGGACATTTTCAATTGCCAGATCATTGTCCAAAAAATCCGGCACGAGCACTTCGATGACGATTCCCGGATTCAACTCGCGCACCTTTTCAATCGTCTGACGGAAATGTTCCGCGCCGCCATCTTTCAAATCGTCGCGCGCCACGGCCGTGATGACGACGTGCTTCAATTTCATCCGCCGTGTCGCCTCGGCCACGCGCACCGGTTCGTCCGCTTCGAGCGCGAGCGGCTTGGCCGTGCTGACCGCGCAAAAGCCGCACGCGCGCGTGCAGCGGTCGCCGGCGATCATGAACGTCGCCGTGCCTTTGCTCCAGCATTCCCAATGGTTCGGGCACTTGGCGCTTTCGCAGACCGTGTGCAGCTTCAGCTCGTCAAGCAGCCCGCGCGTGCGCGCGAAACTGTCCGATGTCGGCAGCGTGATGCGCAGCCATTCGGGCAGACGCGGGCGCGGTTTCAATTCAGTTGTCGTCACAAATTTATTTTAACCACGGATAAATACGGATGCACACGGATAAAAACGGATTATTGGATAAATGGATTGATGGATAATTGGGATTCGCTTACGACAGCCCGCCAATCCATTCATCCAACAATCCAGCAATCCATTTGTCCTCCAGCGGGCATCCGTGTTCATCTGTATTTATCCGTGGTTGAAATGGTTTTGAAAAATCCCGGCAATTCTTCCGGGCCGAAATCCGCCAAGATTTTTCCATCCACGTCCAGCACCGGCGCGAGTTCCTGGCCGGAAAGGCGGACCATCTCGGCAAACGCCGCGTCGTCCGCGATCACGTCAATCTTCTCGTAGGCAATGTCGTGGTCGTCGAGCCAGCGCATCGCCTTGTGACACCAGCCGCAATACGGCTTGATGAATAAACGGATTTTCATTCGGCGAAAAACAAATCAAGTTCAGCGCAGCTTGCGAAATTCTTCCTCGGTAATTCCCATTTGCTTCAAAATCTGGTGATACAGCCAGCCGCCGATTTCAGTGCTGGGATGGACGGGAATTGTCGTCGCGCGACCGTCTTTGTGCTGCCAGCGAGCGTGACTGCCCTTTTGCCGAGTCTGGACGAAGCCGAGTTCCGCAGCGGCGCGCATCAATTCCTTCGCTTTAGCGGGCATGGGCGACGGTAAGTTCCACGTCGCCGGGAAGCGATTCGCCGCGCTCGGCGTGTTCTTCGGCAATCATGTCGAAAACATTGTGGAGTTCGTGCTGCGCTTCTTCCGGCGTGCGGCCAATCGCGTGGCAGCCGTCAATGGCCGGAACGTAGGCGACGAAACTCCCGTTGTCGTCCCGATGACAAACGACTTGATAATCGAAGAGCGTTTTCACGCTGCCAATCTAACGCACGAGCCGGGTGAATGAAAGTGGAAAAATACAGTTGTCGAGCCAGCGTATCGCCTTGTGACACCAACCGCAATACGGCTTGATGAATAAACCGGTTTTCATTGGCCACGGATTGAACACGGATAAAACACGGATTTTTGTTCCGAAGGAACGGCGGAAATTAGCCAGCTACGAAGTGGCTGGAACAGCGCGCCAAACGATTGCGTCCTGAAAGGACGCTGGGAAAATTCGGTTTTCCATTGTCCCTTCAGGACAAAAATTTTGGCGGACGCAGACCAGTGACTGTCGTCACTGGCTAATTTCCGGTCGTCGCTTTGTGACTGCATGAATAAACGGATTTTCAATGGTTTCATATTATTGCACTAACCAATGGAAAAACCACAGCCAAAACCAAATAACACCTCGCGTGCAAACCCAAGCAAACCACAAGCACAAGGCAAGCAATGCAACCAATTTGATCCGCTCCAGCCATCGCCTTTGTCGAAACAAGCTGCGCAAAAGAAAATAGGCACATGGCCAAAGTGCCAGAAAGATATGAGCAAGAAATATATTGATGGCAAACCTGATTGTTGCCAGCGGGCCGACGAGGTGCGTTTTCAACCATGGAATATGATCGAACAGCGGATCGGTAATCAGCACTATCGTAATCAAAAACAGGATGGCGTTGCACACTTGATTGACCAGCACATCGAAAATTTTGTGATTATCTTCGCGGTTTGATTCATACCAGATTTTTTTCACGGACGAACGTCGCGTCAACATTCCGGGGGAAAAAGCCATGCGAATCATTGATGCCAGCATTTGCACTCCTTGAATTCCGCGCGCCCGACGGCCGGAAGTAAATACATATTTCCAAAGCACAACAAACCGGCCTTCCCGTTTCAATGCCCACGACATCGCTGCGTCCTCCGCGCCAAAAAGTCGTTCGTCAAAACCACCGACTGCCTGAAAAGCATCACGCGTGCAAAACATGAAAGCGCCGCCGGCAATTCCCGCCAGCCGCATCCACAAACCGAGATACCACAATAAGAAGTTTGCGTATAGCGGCGCATCTCCTTCAAAGCGCGCCGGAGCACCGCCGCCAGCCGCGCCTTTGTCCATCCATCGCAGTGCCGATGCGACAACGCGCGGATTGATAGTTGTGTCCGCGTCCACAAAAAACAATCGTTCACCTTGCGCCGCACGCACGCCGGAATTGCGAGTCGCTGCGATTTGCCGATTGTTGACCGGCAATACTGTTGCGTTGTTTTGTCGGGCAATTTCCGCTGTGGCGTCTGTGGAAGCATCGTCAACTACAATTATTTCATACGGCTGATTAACAGAGCGAGCGGCTTTGTGAATTGCCTGCAATGTTTTGCCAATGCAGTTTTGTTCGTTATGTGCAGGAACGATGAACGAAATCATGACGCGATTTATCCGCCAATCTGCTTCTTGTAATCCTCCGGCGAGAGCAGCGCGTTCAGTTCGGCGGGATTGCTCAATTTGATTTTGAAAAACCAGCCGCCCGCGTATGGCTCGGTGTTCACCAGCGCGGGATTGTCGGTGACGGGTTTGTTCAGCGCCACGATTTCGCCGCTGACGGGCGAATAAATGTCGCTCGCGGTCTTCACGGATTCCACCAC
>Ga0209483_1000463_pt1 | contig 35777 bp, 30 predicted proteins | sample NGEPerA_FD_184508 | JGI IMG/M metagenome (GOLD analysis project Ga0209483, IMG submission 184508) | Arctic peat soil microbial communities from the Barrow Environmental Observatory site, Barrow, Alaska, USA - NGEE PermafrostL2-A... | ecosystem: Environmental > Terrestrial > Soil > Wetlands >...
TCTCGGCGCCGTTGAGCTGTTGAATCGCCGTTTCCGCCTCGTGCTGGTCGGCCATTTCGACAAACGCGAAGCCCCGGGGCTGCCCTGTGTCGCGATCCGTCACGATATTCACGCGGTCCACGTTTCCGTACTGTGCGAACGCCGCATGCAACTCATCCTGGGTGGTCTGGAAACTGAGATTGCCCACAAAAATATTCATCTGGGTATTGCTCCTTTGGGATTCAAACGGTCCTTGTCAGACTGCGTTGGACGCACGGGCAAAGACACGAAAGTAGTTTACCACTAGAGGCTCTGTCGCAAGAACCGCCTGCTTTGCTACACTCAAACATCGCTATGGCATTCGGCAAAATCGGCCAGGCACTCACCGCTATCGAGATTTTCGACCTGGTTCGCACCGATCTCGATCAGGTGGAGCGCGAGATCGGCCTGGAGTCTATCGCTTCGGTGGAAGCGCTCACCTCCATCGGGCAGTACCTGCAATCCGGGGGCGGCAAACGCTTGCGTCCCATCCTGGTTTTGCTCTGTGGAAAGATGTTCGGTCCAACTAGCCCCGGGCTCACGCGCATCGCGGCTGTGATGGAGATGATCCACACCGCCACGCTGGTTCATGACGACGTCATCGATATGGCCAAGACCCGCCGCGGCCGTCCTTCCATCAACGTCGTCTGGGGCAACCACACTTCCGTTCTTGCCGGCGACTGGCTGTACATGCAGGCGTTTCACGTGGCCCTGCGCGAGCGGAATTTCGCCATCCTGGACGTGCTGATCACCCTCACGCAGATGATGGTGGAAGGCGAGCTGCTTCAGCTCGAACGCATCGGCAAAATCGGCGTGACCGAAGCCGATTACATGGAGCTGATCGACCGCAAGACCGCGAGCCTGTTCTCGGCCTGCGCGCGCCTGGGCGCCGTTTGCGCCAACGCCGGGGAAGAGATGGAAAACCGCCTGGGCGAATATGCCTGGAACCTGGGCATCGCGTTCCAGTTGGTGGACGATATTCTCGATTTCACCTCGCGCGAGAAGATTCTCGGCAAACCAGTCGGCAACGATCTGCGCGAGGGCAAAGTAACGCTTCCCCTGATCTACGCCCTGGAAACCGCCGAGCCGGAGGAGCGGAAGCTGGTGGAAACCGTGCTCACCGACGGCAACTACGACCAGGTGCCCTGCGCCAAGATCCTGCACATCCTCAACCGGCATGGCTCGATCGAGCGCGCGCAGGAACGAGCGCTCAGTTTCACCCAAAAAGCTCGCGAGATCATCGCCGGATTCCCGGAATCGCCCTACCAGAAGGCCCTGACGGCGGTTACGGATCTGGTTACCGACCGCGACCACTAACGCGTATACAATCCGTTGGCCCGAATATATTCGAGCACCGCCTGGGGCAGTTCCACCGGCGTCTCGCCACGCGCCAGCGCCGCCCGGATCTCGGACGACGACACCGGCAGCGCGACCGTATCCAGCCGGTGAACACGCGCCTCCGGAGGGCTCAGATACGTATGCCCCGGCCTGGTGACCACGATAAACTCCACTTCGCGGACCACGTCCTGCCACCGGAACCAGGTCTGGATTTCAGCGAACGCGTCGGCGCCGATCAGGAAGAACACATCGCCGGTCACTCCGTCGATGGCCTTCACACGCTCGATGGTGTAAATCGAATAACTCTTGCGCGATTTTTCTTCCATGCGTGACGGTGAGAACCGCGAATCCTCTTTGCACGCGAGCTCCACCATTTTGTAGCGATGCTCGTAAGGCGTGCCGGCTTCCTTGTGGGGCGGATTCGCGGCAGGAACGAATAATACCTGATCGAGCGCGAAGGCATCCGCCGCCTCGCGCGCCACCACTAAATGGGCCCGGTGGATAGGATCGAACGTCCCGCCGAAAATAGCTCGTCTCATTCTTGTTTCACAAGCTCAGTTCACAAGCAGGTGCCGCAACAGCTCCGCTTCGTTCTCGATCTCGATCCCGATGCGCAGGCAGTATATTTTAAGCGGCAGCGCTGCTCCGGCGGGAAGATTCATCATATCTTTTTCGGTGGTCACCAGCGCTTGAGCCCCCGCGTCCATGGCCTGACGCGCGATTTCTTCCAGATCGGCGGCGGTGTAGCGATGGTGATCGCGAAACACCAGACGTGGCGCAGCTTTAATGCCAAGGGTTTCAAGCGTCCGCCAGAACGTCCGCGGCTGGCCCAGCCCGCAAAAGGCGGCAACCGGGCCGGCAGGAAGCTCGCCCTGCGCGACTACTCTAGCCCGGAAAATTGGCGCCGTTGCATTGTAGCGGCGGATCAATCGCTCGATTCCCACGTGGCGATTCTCCGCGCGCGTAATGACCACCGCGGTAGCTCGATCCAGCGCTGCAAATGGCTCACGAAGCCGGCCGAGAGGAAACACACCGCCGCCCAGCGGATCCAGCGCGTCGATCAGCACGATGTCCCGATCGCGCTGCAATCGAAAATGCTGGAATCCATCGTCCAGCAGGAAGACGTCCGGATGCAGCTCGCGCTCCATGCGGCGACCGACTCCGTAGCGATCTCCGCCGATTCCCACATGCGCAGCGCCCTGGCGCACGTACTCCTGCGCCTCATCTCCGGTCTCATTTACAGGGGAAGTCCCACCGCGCGGGACGATCACGTCCAGCCGCGATTTGCGGCCGTATCCCCGCGTCAGGATGGCCGGGTTTCTTCCCGCTTCGGCCAGTTTCCGCGCTAAATGCGCCACGAACGGCGACTTCCCTGCTCCGCCCATCGCCAACCCGCCCACGCTGATGACCTGCGTACCGAGCTTCTTCGGGCGAGTCCGCGCGATATTCGCGGCATGGCCCGCCTTCCAGATCGCAGCCAGCGGACCGCGCGTCAGCCGCGCCTCCAGGGTGTGAGGCGGATCGGGTACGCCTTCGTCGGCCGCCGCCAGGATCTGTTCCACCATCCGATCGGCAGTTCCGCGTTTCACCATAGCCAGCGCCCCCGCGCGCGCGCCGATTTCAGCGGCGTGTGCAGGATTCTCAAGTAACGCCTCCACCGCGCCTGCGAGCGCGTCCGGACCGTTGATCTTAACCACGGCATCCGCAGCCGAGAATTCATCGATGATAGCCGCGAAGTTTTCCATGTGCGGCCCCACGATCACGGGCTTGCCGAAATAGGCCGGCTCCAGGATGTTGTGGCCGCCCCGTCGCGGCAGCGTCCCGCCCATGAAGACGACGGTAGCGCGCTCAAAGAGCCCCGCCAGCTCGCCGATCGAATCGAGCAGCAACACTCCCGGCAGCGTCACGTTAGAAAATCCAGATTGCGATCGGATGGCGTACGAAACGTCCGCTTGCGCGAGTTTCGCCGCGACCACGGGAAATCGCTCCGGCCGCCGAGGCGCGAGCACCAGCAGCAAGCGGGGGTAACGCGCACTGATCTGCTTGAAAGTCTCGATCACGACATCGTCTTCGTCGGGATCGCCAGGTTCCACCGGCGCGGTGGTGCTCGCGGCAATCCATATGTGTTCGGCGCCTAACTCGGCACCAAAAGCCGCAGCCGTTGCAGGCGGCGTGAAATCGTACTTCAGGTTTCCGGCGACGCGTACACGATCCTCAGGCGCGCCCGCCATCAAATACCGTTCGCGATCCTGCTGGCTCTGGACCAGAATCGCGTCCGGCCAACGCAGGACATGCCGGAAAAACCCGCTCCATCGCTTGTACCGGGGCAACGCCCGATCGGAAATCCGCCCGTTGACAACCAGCAGACCCGCTCCCGCGCGTTTCGACTCGCGGTAGAGATTCGGCCAGATTTCGGTCTCGAGCACGACCACCACCGCGGGGCGGATCCGCCGCAGAACACGCCGGATCACAGACCGATAGTCCAGGGGAGCGTAGAACACGCCATTCGCGAGCCCCGCCAGACGCCGGCCGGCGACCTCGCGCCCGGCCAGGGTGCCGACGGACACGAAAATCTCTGCGTGCGGCTGGAGGCTTCGTACCCGCCGGATCAATTCCACGGCCGAGAGCACCTCGCCTACGGAAACGGCATGAAACCAGAACGATCCGGGACCCGTCGGCTTAAGGGACGGGGGCAGGAACCCGAGCCTTTCGTCCATCCCCGCGAAATACCTCGGGTTGCGTAAACCTCGATAGAGTAGATACAGGACCAGCGCCGGGCTGAGCGCGATCTGGAGAACCTGGTAGAGGAAATAGATGAGACGAGTCGCGTTAATCGTTCTTTTGAGTATACCGGCGGCGATGGCGGTGGACAAGGACAAAGGCCACTTCGTCCCCGGTCCGGCGTCGTCCTATGCCGGCCATCAGACTCAGGAAGGCATCACCATCGCGGCAGTTCCCTATGTCACCGACGACCAGGCTAAATCGGCATTCGGCAAGGTGAATCCGTATGAGTACGGTATCCTGCCTGTGCTCGTGATCGTTCAAAACGGGTCCGGCAAGCCGCTGCGCATGGACCTGAAGGTTCAGTTCGTTGACCCGGACAATCACAGCCTGGATGCGATCCCGGCGGAAGACGTGATCTACTACCCGGGAATCAAGAAGGTGCCCCGCCTGGGACCGAACCCGCTGCCCATCCCTCTGCCGCGATCCAAGAAAAAAGGACCGCTGAATACGCCCGAGATCGTGAATCGGGCGCTTTCCGTGAAGCTCGTCCCGAACGGCGAATCGGTGTACGGATTTTTCTACTTCGAGGCGCAGCATCGGCCTGGATCGAAGCTGTATCTAACCGGCCTCAGCGACGCCTCCACCGGCAAAGAATATTTCTACTTCGATCTCCCGCTGGGCGGGAAATAGCAGGTTGGGTCACGCTTTCGGAGCGCAAAGGGCGCGGCGCGCACGCTCCCTCGGAGAAGGAATTGGATCGCGCTGCGCTCCGTTTTGCGCGGTTAGAAGTTAATGATCGCGGCAAACGACGCCGGATCCAGGCTCGCGCCGCCCACCAGCGCCCCGTCCAAATCCTCCTGCGCCATCAGGTTCTTCACGTTGTCGGGCTTCACGCTGCCGCCGTAAAGAATTCGGCAAGCCTCGCTGGCCTCGTCGCCGAAGCGAATGCTGACCTGCTCCCGCAAGAAGTGATGCACTTGGCCAGCTATTTCGGGAGTGGCCGTGCGGCCGGTGCCGATGGCCCAGATCGGCTCGTAGGCGATGACGATACGCGCGAACTGTTCCGGGGCCAGACCGGCCAGTCCGCCCGCGAACTGCGTCGCCAGAACCTTTTCGGTGTTCCCCGCTTCGCGCTCTTCCAGACGCTCGCCGACGCAGACGATGGGAGTCAGCCCGGCTTCGATCGCGGCCGCAGTCTTCTTGAAAACAGACTCGTCGGTTTCGCCGAAATACTCGCGGCGTTCGCTATGGCCGACGATCACCCAACTGCATCCGGCGGCCACCAGCATGGGCCCGGAAATTTCTCCGGTATAGGCGCCTTCCTTGAGCCAGAACAAATCCTGTGCGCCGATTCCGATGTTCGTACCGCGCGCGGCATCCACTGCTGCGGCCACATCTACAAACGGAGGGCAAACCACGATTTCGGCATGGCTCGAGGCCTCGACCAAAGGGGCGAGATCGTGCAGGAAACCAGCCGCCTCGGAGGGCGTCTTGTACATCTTCCAGTTTCCGGCAATCACCGGCTTGCGCATGCATCCAGAATAGCGAGGTTTGGCCCGATTACGACAGACGGAGGCCGCGGAACGAATCGATCAGCGCGAAGTTCGTCCGGACCTCGCTGACCTTCTCGCCGCGCTGCTCGATGCGGGACTCCTCGACATTCCCTAGTTCGCCATCGGCAGCCATGCGGAGATATTCGATCTTGGCCGGATCGATGCCCATGATGCGGCAGCAGGTGGCGTCGACGGCCGCCAGGTCGCTTCCCATCACCAGCACGCCCGCGGGCTTGGGAGTGCCTTGAATCGGGCCATTGCCTTCCATCCCGACAATGCCGTCGACGATCCCGAAGCTGCGGCGGAAGATCCGGTTCAGTTCCACGATGGATTCGGGGATTCCGATGTGGTGCAGCTCGTTCTTGGGCCACCCGTAGACCGATCCCGGAACCAGGCCGAAGAAGTTTTTCATCGCGAGTGTGGCCCCGGCCCAGTGATGGGTTTTCATCTTGGCCAGCGAAACCACCAGGTCGGCGCGCAGAGCGGTGTTCGGGAAATACATTTCGGCGCGGTCCGCGAATTTCTCCACGGGACTCACATCGTCGCGGTTCAAATCCACGAACAGATCGTCAAACTTGGAAATCTCCCGGTAGCGCGCCATCTCCACCAGCGAATACGTATCGCGGCGATGACCGGGGCCTTCGCCGATCATGACCTCGGCCGCGCCCAGCGCGCGAAACACTTCATATGCCGCCGCAACCACCGAAACATCGGTATTGATGCAGGTGTTGGGATCGAACTCGACCAGATTCGGCTTCAGCAGAACTTTTTGTCCGCGCACATCCAACCCGCACTCGCGCACGCCTTGCAGAATGCGTTGGGCCAGATCGTCGGAATAAGACGATGCCTTGAGCACCACCACCGGCGAAGGACTGGCCGACGAATTGCGGCGCGAGCGCGCGCCTTCCCATCCGGCGTAACCGGCCAGGAGCCCTGCACCGGCCAGCGGGAAGAAGTCTCTACGCTTAATTTTCATGCCTTCTCCGTCTTCAGAAAGCCATAGTTTCCATCCGGTGAGCCTAAGGCTTCAAGCGCCACCACCATCAGATCCGGCGAACCGGGTCCTTTTGAGGGGCTGGTGGTATCGGGAACCGTAACGCCGTGCAGCCGCAGCGCGATCGTGATCCAGGCGCGCGCCAAGGACGACGGAGTCTCGGGCAGCCAGCGCTTGGCCAGATCCACGGAACTGCCCGCTTCCGGGCGTCCTTGCAGACCCAGCAAGGCCAGCGCCGTGGTTTCCGGATACGAGCGTTGATCCTCACCCAGCGCCCACGCGCTGCCGTAATTCCAGCCTCCGTCCTTGCAGCGGACGTCCAGCAGCAGCGCTTCTCCCGACCGAATGCGCTCGGTCAACTCCGGGGCAGGCAGAAGAGCGAATGTTTTCTTGAGAGCGATCAGGCTATGCGCCGTCGGTTCCACCCACGAAGACGTGCCTTGGTTCCAGGGCCAACCCTTGAGGCTCAGATTGCGGCCGGGGTCGACCAAACCGAATTTTGCCAACGCTCGCCGCCAAATTTCCGATTCCGTCCCGACAGTCTTCAGGAGGTAGGCCAGACCCTTCAGATAGGTTCCATCCACCTCGCCGCGGACGCGCGCCAGGGTCAGGCAAAGCGCCGCCCCCCAGCCCGAAACCGACGCGCCGGCGGTGGGGGGCCAGCTTCCGTCAGGTCGCTGCCAGGATTTGACCAGCGACCATGCCCGGTCGGCTGCCGGGTCGCCATGGAGCGCTAGGGCGCCGTAGAAGGTGGGTTCCAGCCACGACTGTTTACCGTTGTAATAGCTCCAGCCGCCGTCGGGATTTTGGGAGCGCCGGAGGATATCCAGACGCACCCCCAGATAGGAGTCAGCCACGAGAATAGATCGGCTCAACGGGCCCTAACCGTTAGATCCAAGGAGGGTTCCGGTACCAGACGCCGGTACAATTCGGGGTTTAAGCACGCAGTACTGGTCCTTAAGTTCGTTCCATTTGGGGGCTCAGTGGTTTATCCTAGATTCGGCTCTGGAAACTACCAAGATGGGATCCGTCAATCAACTCCTGCTTCAGTATGCGTACCTGCAAGTGTTGGATCTGCTCACCACGCTGGCGTTCATGCTGCACGGCGTCCACGAAGGCAACCCGTTGGTACGCTTTATGATGCATGCGACGAAGAATCCTCTGGACGGCCTGCTGGTGGTGAAACTGATCGCGGCAGGGCTGGGGATCTATTGCTGGCGGCTGGGACGAGGGAAGCTGCTGGCGCGGATCAACGTCGTGTTTGCCCTGGTGGTGGCTTGGAACCTGGCGGCGCTGATTCTAGCGGCGTTCTAACGCGTTTATCGTTTGAAGTCTAGGGACGCGCCAAGGCGTATTCCAGCGATTGCAGCAGCCACTCCCGATTGGTTTTCACGTCCTCAGTCAGCCGCCGCACCAATTCTTCGCGATTCTCGTACAAGCGATAACCCTGCCGTGGGCGCAGATAGCCCTGAGCCTTGGGTTCCTTCCGAAACAGCTCGTCTTCGCCTAGCTCGACCGCCAGACGCTCATAGCGGCGGCGGTTGTCGAGCAGCGCCTTGACCAGAAACGGCATCACCGTCGAATAATCCGCCTGCATGCTCTCCGTGCCGCTCTGATAGGTGTCCTTGTCGACTTTCCCCCAGGTGACGGCCTCGGCCGGAGGGCAAGAAGATAGCGACCCATCGGTCACCGGCGCCGTGACGATCTGGACATCGAAGTTATAGCCGCGAACATTCGGCAAGCCGAGCACTTGGCCCAGGGCGGGCTCCGGCTGCAAATTGTAGTTCTTGGGCACTCCGCCCCCCAGAATCAGGGTTGCCAGCGCGTTGGGCGGATTGTCGAACAGCCCCCAGCGATGATACGCGCAGGCCTCGTAGACTTCGGCGTGCAGGTCGAGCTCGAACTTGTAGGAATCGACCAGGCCGGCTTCCTTCATGGCCCACAGCTTCATCGAGTTCAGGAAAATGCTGCCGTCGGCGGCCGCGCCCACGAAGATCGGGATCGCCAGGCGATGGCAGGTAGAGAGCAGGCCTGCCGGGACGCGATTCAGGCGTTCCTGCTCGGCGTAGAAGGCTCCCAGGCGATAGCGCAGCTCGGTCCCGGTCATGCGGCACTGGAATTCGGGCCGCAGCAGGACCGCGGAAAGGAACTTGTCCTGATCGAGCAGCACATCCTCGCTGAAGGCCATGTCGGTGACGCGAATGGTGTGTTCGTCGCGCAGCGCACCGTCGTCGCCCCAGATGGGCACTTCGAATACGGGATCGCGATGCGCATCGAGGCTGCGGTGGCCGTCATGGTAGCAGGCTGCGTCGGTGGTCGAAAGGTAGGCGATCCACCCCGCTTCGAGCAGCGGGATCAGCCAGGCTTGATGCTGGCCGCTGACGGTAACGGGGCCGGAGACCGCAAGCGTCAACGGGCAGCCGGTTCCGATGGCGCGGTCGAGGATCGTATAAATCCGGCGGAGGAATGCCCCTCCGAACGCGGGGAAGCAGTGGGTGAACAGCTCATCGAGAGTTTCGCACTCGTCGACGCGGCGGACGCGGACTTTCTGATTCATCGTAGATTTGATCTTACTCAAATTGTCGGCGGAAACTCTCCATCTGGCGCTTGAGTTCGTCGATTTCGTGCTCCAGCGCGGCGACGCGGCCTTCCAGACTCTGGCGCGGAGCCGCGCTGGATTCGGCTTCTTCGTCGGGTTCCGCGCTGTTTCCGCTCCATAGGTGCCTCCATCTTCCGCGGGAAGCGGGCGCGACCAGCGGATCGGGCTGTCGAGCGGCCAGCGTTTCGAGGACGCGCTCGACCTCTTCCATATCTTCGAACGGATGCATGCGTTCGGTGCGGCCGCGCAGTTCGCCCACGGTTTGCGGTCCGCGCAGCATCAGCACGGCCAGGAGCGCCAGCTCGCGGCGGCCCAGGTTCAGGGTTTCGCCCAGACGGTGTGCGTATTTTTCGACCCGATGGCCCGCGCCGCTGACCTTCAGTACAAGCTGTTTCTGCCGCAGGAGCTCCAAGCCTTGGGCCACGGTCGTTTCATCGTAGTTCACAATGGGCTCGCGGCTGGATTTCTGGTTGCAGGCGTTCTGAAGCGCGTTGAGCGTGAGAGGGTAGTACTCGGGCGTGGTCAGGTCTTTTTCAAGTAATGACCCGAGCACGCGCACTTCAATGGGGTGCAAAGGCTCCACTTTGTTATCATCGCGCAGCCTTCATGGTACGTGGGGCAGGTTTTTCAACCTGCTGACCGATTTCTAATCGGTCCAGGCGCGGGTTACAAACCCGCCTGCAGGATAAAATCCTGCCCCACAAAGACGCGGGCGCTATATTGAAATCAGATGGCCCTGGTTCCTCCCTATATCGCCGCTCTGAAGCCGTACCGCCCCGGACGAAACATCGCCGAAGTCCAGCGGACCTACGGACTCAAGCGCGTGGCTGGGCTGGCGTCGAATGAAAATCCACTCGGACCCTCGCCGCGGGCGGTGGAGGCGATCGGCAAGGTTCTGGGCGATCTCCATCACTACCCCAATAGCGGACTCGATCTGCGCGAAAAGCTCGCCGAAGAATATGGCGCCAAGATCGCGAACGTGATCGCCGGCAGCGGCTCGGATAGCATTGTGTCGGATATTATCCGAACCTTCCTGGGCGACCAGGACGAAATTCTTACCACGGAGTCGGCCTTCGGAGGATTTCAGGTGCTGGCCCACTCGCGCGGCGTGGCGTATCGGACCGTGCCGTACAATAACTGGCACTACGATCTCAAGGAACTCGCCGCGGCGATCACCGAGAAGACCAAGATCGTCTATCTGGCCAATCCCAACAATCCGACGGGAACAATCTTCACGCGCCAGGAGTTCGACGATTTCTATCGCCACGTACCGCAGCGGGTCCTGATCATGCTGGATGAGGCCTATTTCGACTACGCCCGCGACAATCCGCGGTATCCGGATTCGCTGCACTACCGCTACGACAACGTCATCACGCTACGGACATTTTCCAAGGTGTACGGCCTGGCGGGGCTGCGCATCGGCTACGGATTCGCGCATGAGGATCTGATCGCCGAGCTGCTCAAGGTGAAGCTGCCGTTTGAGCCGAGCACTCCAGCGCAGGCCGGAGCGATCGCCGCGCTGGACGACAAGGAGTGGCTGCACCGGTCGCTGGAGCTGAACGCGCGCGGCATACGCCGCCTGACAAACACGCTGGGCGAGCTGGGCTTCGAAGTGGTTCCCTCCGAAGCCAATTTTGTGCTGGTACCGCTCGGAACCCGGGAAGCAGCGGCCCACCTGGTGGAGCAGCTACTTCAGCGGGGCGTGATTATTCGTCCCATGGAGTCGTGGGGCCTGCCTCGATGCGTGCGGATTTCGACGGGAACTGACGAGGATCTCGATCTACTGTTCGACGCGCTCCACCAGGTCGGGCAGGCGATTTTATCGCCTGCCGGATAACACCGGTTATTTGTGCTCTGCAGGAGCCGCAGGAGCCGCAGCAGCCGCAGGCACCGGAGCAAAAGGCTGCGGAGCCGGGGTTTTCAGTGGATTCATCGAATCCGGCGCAGGCGTAGCGTTTTGCATCTGCGGCATGTTGTTCGGCAGGTAATTCACGCGCGAGGTGACGTCCAAAAAGTCGAACATCAGGAAGATCCCCAGAAACAGGAACCCGGCGATGGCGATGATCGCGTTGACCGGCTTTTCCCAGATCAGGTGCATGAAGAACAGCGCCACCAGCGTGGCTTTCACGCTGGCAATGGCCAGCGCGATGACCACGTTGGCAGAGCCGAAATTGAAGGACGCGGCGGCCACTGTAAGGACCGTCAGGAATAGCAGCGCGAACAGATTGGCGGTATAGATCCTGGGGCCGCCGTGATGTTGGCCTGCGTGCGTAGCGGATTCGGTATCAGAGCTCATGAGATTAGATAGTACAGCGGGAATAGATAAATCCAGATCATGTCAACGACGTGCCAGTACAGGCCCACCAGGTCCAAGGGAGTGTAGTACTCGCTGTTGAAGTCGCCGCGCTTGGTGCGCACGGCCAGCCAGCTCAACAGCCCGATACCCACCAGTACGTGGATTCCGTGCAAGCCGGTCATCATGAAGTAGAACGCGAAGAACGTGGCGTATCCGTGCGTGCCTTTGATCAAGTCCTCGGATTGATGGGCGTAGAAGATCCCGGGTAGCAGCCCATCGTGGAACTTGTGGGCATACTCGACGTATTTCACGCACAGGAAGACGCAGGCCAGCAGGATGGTGATCACCAGATACCGTACCGTCTTCTTCTGCTGATTGGTCCGAGCCGCGTTCACTCCCATGACCATGGTCCAACTGGAAATCAGCAGCACCATGGTGTTGAGGGTGCCGTACAAAGGAACGAGCCGTCCGAAAATGTCCTGCTTCAGATGCTCGTGAGCCTCGATAAATTCCCGCGGGTACTGGTGCTGCATCAGGCCGAAGCCTACGAACAGCCCCCCGAACAGCAGAATTTCAGTGACGATGAACAGCCACATACCCAGCTTGGCAGTATCGAACTGCTGCTCCATCGTGGCGAAATGATGCTGATGATGCGAGTTATGCGCGTCTTCGCCGTGCCCGCCGTGCGCATGAACGTCCGTGGTCGTGGTACTCATCTAGTGCGTCACCGCCTTGGGCCGGTAGTCGTACGGCTCGTGCTCGAGCACCGGCTGCTCTTCAAAATTGTGCGTGATGGGGGGCGATGAAGTCTGCCACTCCAAGGTTGTACCGCCCCAGGGGTTGTCGGGCGCATCCGCGGGCTTGCGAAGGGAGGCGAGAAGCACGGCGGCTGTCATAAACAGGCTCAGCCCGATGATCCAGGAACCCACCGTCGAAAAAACATGCAGCGGCTGGAATTGATCCAGGTAATTGTAATAGCGGCGCGGCATGCCCCGGCTTCCCAGGATGAACTGCGGCATGAAGGTCGCGTTGAAGCCGATGAACCAGATCACCGCGGTCACTTGGCCCCATCTTTCCGCATACATCCGCCCGGTCATCTTAGGCCACCAGTAGTAGAGTCCGCCGATGAAGGCCGTCACCGTGCCTCCCATCATGACGTAATGGAAGTGAGCCACCACGAAGTAGGTATCGGTCAGGTGGACGTCAGTCGAAAGGGTACCCAGGAAGATGCCGGTCAAGCCGCCGATGGTGAACAGCATCAAAAATGCGATGGCGTAGAGCATGGGCGTTTCCAGGCTGATGTTCCCCTGGTACATAGTGGTGATCCAGTTAAACACCTTGACGCCGGAGGGGATGGCCACCAGGAACGTCAGCGCCGAGAAGACCACGGTCGCCAACTCGGATTCGCCCGCGACAAACATATGGTGGCCCCACACGATGAAGCTCACCAGCGCGAGCGATACGCTGGCGTACGCCATGGCGCGGTAACCGAAGATGGTCTTGCGCGAAAACGTGGGGATCAGTTCACTGATGATCGCCATGCCCGGCAGAATCATGATGTACACGGCCGGGTGCGAGTAGAACCAGAAGAAGTGCTGGAACAACACCGGATCGCCGCCGATACGCGAATCGAAAATGCCGATCTGGAAAACACGTTCCAGCATCAGCAGCACCAGCGTAATCCCGAGCACCGGAGTGGCCAGGATCTGGATGAGGGCGGTGGAATACATGGCCCACACGAACAGCGGCATATCGAACCAGCCCATGCCCGGTGCGCGCAGCTTGTGGACCGTAGCGATGAAGTTCAGGCCCGTGAAAATCGAAGAGAAACCCAGAACGAAGACCGCGGCGGTCATCAAGGTGACCGTGCCGGAGGTGGTGGTGCTGTAAGGCGTGTAGAACGTCCAGCCGGTGTCGACGGCGCCGATGATCATCGATGAAATCGCCATGACCGCGCCGACACACCACAGATAAAAGCTCGCCAGGTTCAGCCGCGGGAACGCGACGTCCTTAGCGCCGAGCATCAGAGGAAGCACGAAGTTGGTGAGCGAGCCGGGAATCGAGGGAATAATGAACAGAAACACCATGACCGCGCCGTGCAGAGTGAAGAAACGGTTATAAGTCTCCGCCGTGACCTGCAAACCGAAAATCTTGTGCGCGGGCGTCAGCAAGGTGAGGCGGACGAGAAGAGCGAAGATCCCGCCCATCAGAAATGCAGTCAACGTACCGACCAGGTACATGATTCCGATACGCTTGTGGTCGACCGTCAACGCCCAGCTCTTGAAACCCTTGGTCTCGTTCAGGTAATTCTTTTTGGGGCGCGGCCGATCCCCAATGCGGGCTCCGCTTGTAACTGCCGATTCCATAGTTGCCTTTTACCTCATTCTCCTACTTCCCACGCTCGTTTACTTCAAGGACTCGATGTACGCGACCAGTCCGTTGATCTGATTCTGTTTCAACAAGCCCTGGAAGGTCGGCATAATCGGTTCGAACCCCTTCACAATCTTGGCCTGCGGGCTCATCATCGATTCCTTGACATAAGCCTCATCCGCCAGGACCGAGGTGCCGTTGTTCAGCTCCACCATGGAGCCATAGACGCCCTTCCAGGTAGGACCCTTGCTCTTGGTCCCGTCCACGTTGTGGCAGGAATTGCAACCTACGCGTTCGTAAGTGATCTTGCCCCAGTCGGCCGGCGTTTTCTTCGGATCCTTCCCGTTGAAATAATCTTCCCACTCGGTTCCGCCCGTTTCCATCCACTTGGCGAAGTCGGTATCGTTGTCGACGGTCAGAAATCCCTTCATGCCCGAATGGTCTTTGCCGCAATATTCGGCGCAAGTGAAATTGTGCTTCCCGAGCACCGTGGGAGTGAACCAGATCTGGGTATAGCGGCCGGGAATGATGTCGTGCTTCACGCGCATGTCGGGGACATAAAAATCGTGCAACACGTCCTCGCTGGTCATGGTGAACTTCACCGGCTTGTTGATCGGCACGTGAATATCGTTGATGGTGCGGGACCCGTCGGGATATTCGAACTGCCACAGCCACTGCTTGGCGGTGACCGAAATTTCCATGGCCTCGCCCGGAGCCACCGCATATTTCATCCAGCCGTTCAGGCCCCAGAAGAAGATCCCGACGCACAGGATCAGCGGTCCCACGCTCCACAGCACTTCGAGGGTCGTGTTGTGGGTCTGGTGCGGGGTCACGCGCCCGCGCTTATAGCGGTAGCGCCACGGGAAATACACCGAGGGGATCGCAATCATTAAAAACAGGACGACGCTCAGCCAGAACAGCGCCATGTAGACAAAATCGATCTCTTTGGCGAATGCGGAGCCCTGGGGGGGCATCATCCATGCGCGCAGCCAGTCCATTAATTACTTCCCTTCCTCGAAGCTCCATCCATACGGAATGCTCTGCTCCCGTCCTTCATGCGCAACGCGGCCTTCATGCGAAATGCTCCTTGCGGCGCCGTTCCGCGAGGAACATGCGATACAAAAAGAATCCCAGGGCCAGCACGGTCAGGGCGCCGCCGGCCTCCATGAAGTTGGTGGCGAAAAGCACGTACTTATTTTGTACGGGATCGTAGTGATAGCAGAACAGCAGAACTCTTTCGATGGTGATCGTACTCCGGTTTTCGGCCGCTTCGGCTAGTCCGAAGCGCAGATCGAGCGCCCGGTAGTTGATACCGTACAAGTACCGCGCCATCTTGCCTTCCGGCGTCAGGATCATGATCGCGGCCAGGTGCGCGAACTGCTGGATGCGCGGATCCCAGCGATAGTGGTAGCCCATCAATTCCGCCAGCCGCTTGGAGTTATCGTCGCGATCGGTCAGGAAGTGCCAGCCGCCGGTGGCCTTTCCGTAACTCGCCATGTACGACGCCTTTTTCTTGCGGGCGGTTTCCGGGGTCTCGCGGGGGTCGATACTGATGGTGACGACCTCGTACTGGTTGCCCGGCGTCCAGGGCATCTGCTTCATGATCTCGACCTGCCTATTGAGAATCAGTGTGCACAGTTGGGGGCAGTTGTAATACACCAAATCCAGAAGGACCGGGCGGCCCTTGTGGAAGAAATCTCCCAGCTTGACCACCTTGCCATCTTCGTCGTTGAAGGTCAGGTCCAGATCGACGGTACGGCCGAGGTGCTCCTCGATGCCCACGCCCACCAATTGCGCGGGCAGGCGATCCTTGGGATCGGTGGCGGGAATAGCGCCCGAGGGACGATTGATATATTGCGCGGATGCACAGGCCGAGCCCAGCGCTAACAGCGCAGCTGGATACACGAATGTGCGGAAAAACTTCATCTTATTTCTTTACTGCCTCCGGCTGCTTTCCTGCTGCAGGCTGAGTTCCGGCCTGAGGTTGACCCGGACCAGCTGGCGTGGCCGGCTCTTCCGGTTTCGGTTCGGTGGGCTTGGCGGGATAGAAGGTCTTGCCCCCGGCCTCCTCGGCCAAGAACAGTTCCTTGGCCCGTTCATACGGAATTCGTACGCGCGTTTTGGAAGGATCGGCGTATTCGTAGTGACTGAGGCGCCAGTTCGACAGGCTGCGCAGACCGCCCACTTCCTCGCCAGGAACCGATAGCACCTTGTCGTAGACCGCCTCGTTCCAGATCTTCTCGAAGTAGGACTGCAGAGCCATAATCGTCACCACCAGTGTGACCACGCTGATGATCACGAACAGCGTGATTTTGCGGGCCGCCACTTCGCCGTGGTCGAACCCTTCCCGGGGATTGTGATGCTCAACGTCGTGATCGTATTTCGTAGTCATGGCTTATGCATTCTCGAAATGCAGGCTCTGCTCCAGGCGAAGGTCGCCTTCCGGAATCATGGCGTGCCGGCGGAACCGGCTCCAGAACACCAGTCCAGTGATGCTAACCACCACTCCCAGGGTGGCAAAATCCAGCCAGTGAATCTGCGGACCGTTGGTATAGAACGCCGGCATGACCACCCAGTAGAGATCCAGATAGACCACCGCCAGGCTGTATGCCGCCATCACACCCAACAGCTTGAGATTCCGCTTGGCCGGGCGGCCGATCAGGATAAAGAATGGAATGAAGAACCGGAGGAACGGCAGCGACAGGCTGATGTACAGCCAGGTGCCCGGCATACGATGCCGGTAGAACTGGGTTTCATCCGGAATATTCGCATACCAGATCAGCAGGAATTGCGAGAAAGCCATGTAGGTGTAGAAACAGGTCATGGCAAACAGCCATTTGCCCAGATCGTGGTAGTGCTCGATGTTAATCTCTTTGTTCAGAACGCCGGCCTGTCGGAATCCCAGGCAAATCAGAATGAGAACCGCGAAGAACGCCACCGCGCCGTCGGCCAGGTAGTACAGCCCGAAAATCGTCGAATACCAGCCCGGCTGGACGGACATGAGCCAGTCGTAGGCCGCCAGAGTCCCCACCACCACCACCAGGAGCAATCCGGTCGCGCTCCAGCGCGAGGCGATCTGCATCTGCCGCGCGGAGTGCTTGGCATCCTGCTTGACGGACTGCCGGCAAATGGCGAAGATCCAGATGGACCACAGCACGAAATACCCGTACGTCCGAATCGTGAAAAACTGTTCCGTCAGGAAAGTGGATTTGGCTCGCAGCCCTTCGCTGGCCTTGACGATATCCGGATTGGTCCAGGGGTAAATGTGATTCAGGCCGAATGCCAGCGGCACAAACAGCAGCGCTCCTACCGGCAGCGTGATCATGAGATTCTCCATGATCCGGCGCATGGTCACGCTCCAGGCCGAGCCGCTCAAATACTGCACCTGCACGAAAAAGAAAGCGCCCAGGCCGATGGCGCATGTGAAGGTGAAGGCCACCAGATAGGAACGGAAGAAACGGGCCGGATCCTGGATGTAGCCGGCAATACAGGCGATGACGGAGATCAGGGCGGCCAGCACCAGCACATTGCGGCCCGTCGACCAACGGGCCGATTCCATCTGATAGTGATCGGCGTTAGCGCCCCGGTTGATTGCGGAGTGGTTCATTGCGGATTCGATCCCTTGTATTGAACGCTCGATTGCAGCTCCGGTGGCACGTCGTTAATGGTGCCGTGGGCGGCGCGTTGCAGCACGCGCACATAGGCGATGATCGCCCAGCGGTCTTCCGGATGATTCTGGTAGCCATAGGGCGGCATCGTCCGCCGGCCGTACGTGATCACGTTGAAGATATCGCCGTCGGCCATCTCGACGATGCGATCCTCCATCAGGTTCTGCGGTTGCCAGGCCGGCCAGCGTTTGGGAACCATGCCCTTCCCCAAACCGGTTTCATCGTGGCACGGCGAGCAGTACGTATTGAAGCGCCAGTGGCCTTCTGTCAGCACCGCTTCGGTGACTTTCACCGGACTCTTGCCCAGGTACAACTTGCCATCCATGCCGGTGTTGAACGGAGTATCCTCATCCTCGTGGCCGCGGACCACCGTTCCTTCCGGCGGACGCCGGCTCGTGCGGCCGTCCGAAAACAAGTCGGTAGAACGCTGCGGCTTGAACTTCTTCTGCAACTTCATGTCCGGCCAGACCTGGAGCGGAGGATCGCGCTGGATGCCGGAACAGCCTGCCAGCAATAACGCCGCGACAGCCACCACCCACTGGCCCCTGGCCCTTGGCCGCTTTTGTGAGGTGTTCATCCCTCGACAACCTCCACGTCATTTGCACCCACGCTGCGCAGGTCCTGCGCGGTCTTCTGGGCATCGAACTTAGGATCGTTCGCCTCGACGACCAGCAGAAACCGGTCATCGGAGGCGCGGTGTGCGTTGCGGTAATTCATGGAAGGATGGTACAGCCGGGGCAGCCCGCTCAACGCCCAGGTGCATATAAAAGTGGTGATTGCGGAAAACAGAACCGCCAGCTCGAAGGTCGGCGGAATCGAATATGTAAAGTCGAACAGCGGCTTGCCCCCGATGATCAGGGGATAATCGATCACTCCGACGTAGTAAATCAGAACCTGCGCGGTCAGAATGCCGGCCAGGGCGCCCCCCAGCACAATCCAACCGATCTTCGAATACGGGATTCCAAGGGCTTCGTCGATGCCGTGCACCGGGAAGGGCGTCATGGCGTCGAGCTTGGTATAGCCCATACCGCGAATGGCGTGCCCAGCCTTTACCAGTTCTTCAGGCTCGTCAAACTCGCCCATGACCGCGTAGACTTTGTCCTCGCCGATACCCAGCTTGTCTTTGATCTGAGCGATGAGAAGATCGGGGTCAGAAGTCTGGCTCATACGCGTGGAGCGCTCCCTTCTACCTGTCCGGCAAAAGCATGTTTTTCCTGCGACGCCACGCCCTTCACTTCAGACATCGCGATCATCGGAAGGAAGCGCGCGAATAGCAGGAACAAGGTCAGGAACATCCCGATGGTGCCGATGAAGGTGCAGATATCCACCCAGGTTGGAACGAAATAGCCCCACGAGGTCGGCAGAAAGTCGCGCGTCAGGCTGGTGCAGATAATGACGAAACGTTCGAACCACATCCCAATATTGGTCGTAATGCTGATGACAAACATCACCCACAGGTTGGTGCGCATCTTCTTGAACCAGTACAACTGCGGGATGAAGACGTTGCAGGAGTACATCGACCAGGCCGCCCACCAGTACGGGCCGAACGCGCGATTCAGGAAGGTGAACCGCTCGTAAATATCTCCGCTCCACCAAGCGATGAAGAACTCGGTGCAGTAGGCGTAGCCCACGATCGACCCTGTTACCAGGATGATCTTGTTCATGTTATCCAGGTGCTTGATGGTGATCAGATTCTGCAGGTTCAGAGTCCAGCGAGCGATCAGCAGCAGGGTCATGACGCAGGCGAATCCCGAGAAGATCGCGCCCGCGACGAAATAGGGAGGAAAGATAGTTGTGTGCCAGCCCGGAATCACCGACGTCGCGAAGTCGAAGCTAACCACCGAGTGCACGCTGAGCACCAGTGGCGTTGAGATTCCGGCTAGGATCAAATACGCCTGCTCATAATGACGCCAATGCCGGGCCGATCCGCGCCAGCCCAGGCTCAGGATCCCGAAAACCACCTGGCGGATCTTGGTGGTGGCGCGATCGCGCAGCGTGGCCAGATCCGGAACCAGGCCCGTAAACCAGAACAGCAGCGATACCGTGAAGTACGTCGAGACGGCGAAAACGTCCCAGATCAGCGGGCTGCGAAAATTCTGCCATATATTCAGATCGGTATTGGGAATCGGGAACAACCAGTAGGCGCGCCACGGCCGGCCGGTGTGGAACAGCGGGAACAGACCCGCGACCATCACGGCGAACAGTGTCATGGCTTCGGCAGACCGGTTGATGGAGGTTCTCCATTTTTGCCGGAACAGGAACAAAATCGCGGAAATCAGCGTGCCGGCGTGGCCGATACCGATCCAGAACACGAAGTTGGTGATACCCCAGCCCCAGCCGACAGGCTTGTTCACGCCCCACACGCCTACCCCCGTATTCACCAGATACGTGAGCATCGCGCCCAATAGGACCACCAACGAACTGGTACAGGCCAGCGTGATCCAGTACTTGAGCGGCGTCCGGTAGACCGGATTCTCGATGACCGAACTGATCTGATCGGTCAGGTCGTGGAGATCCGTGGCGCCTTGAATCAGAGGCGGGTTTTCCGCCAGCAGCTGCGGATCTTGCAAGACTGTGCTCATGCAAGCGTCTCCGCCATGCGCGTTCTCATGAAATGCGGAAAAAGGGCACAGGCTACTCCGTCCCCGTCCGCAAACTCCGGACTTCGCGCACGAACGCAGGAGTGGACAGAGCTGCGTGTCCCCTTTTTCTGGTCAACGATCATCATGAAGCTTCCAACTCCGGATTAGGATTGCGCAACCGCCCCAGGTAGGTTGTGCGCGGCCGCACGTCGAGCTCCGCCAGCATGGCGTAATTGCGCTCCTGTTTCTTCAACTTGGCGACCTTGCTGTTGGGGTCGTTAATATTGCCGAACGTGATTGCATCGGCAGGACAGGTTTGCTGGCAGGCCGTCACCACGCCTTCGCCCGTGAATTCGCGCCGGCCGTCGGTTTTGGTGGCAATGCGCGCCTCCTGAATACGCTGTATGCAATACGTGCACTTTTCCATGACTCCGCGCATCCGGACCGTGACGTCCGGATTGTAGACCATCTGCATCAACTCCGGCTCGATCCGCCGGCGCTCCAGAAAGTTCTTGTGCCAGTCGAGGAAGTTGAAGTGGCGGACTTTATACGGGCAATTGTTGGCGCAGTAGCGCGTGCCGACGCAACGGTTGTAGGCCATGTCGTTCAAGCCTTCGGGGCTATGGCTGGTGGCTTGCACCGGACAGACGTTTTCGCAGGGGGCGTTCTCGCACTGCATGCACGGGACCGGCTGTTCCACAGCGCGCGGATCGTCCATACTGCCGACGTAATAGCGATCCATGCGAATCCAGTGCATTTCCCGGCCCCGCAGCACTTGATCCTTGCCGACCACCGGCACGTTATTCTCGGCCTGGCAGGCCACGACGCAGGCGTTACAGCCGGTGCAGGCGCCCAAATCGATCGCCATGCCCCACTGGAGCCCTTCCCACTTGATCTGGTGATAGACGGAATCGAGTTCGGGAACCTCGTTCAATTCATCGATGACTTTGGCGTTCTTCCTGTATTCCTCGACGGTCGCCTCGCGGACCAGAGGGCGATGACGCGGCTTGATGCTCGCGAGCATCTGCGGCTCCTCCATCGAGCCGTGCTCCTGCATATTTCCCAGCACGAATGTCGCGCCGGTCGCCGCAATGGAGAAGCCCTGGCCGAACCAGAAGCTGTCCGACGTCCGGATCAGACCCGCGTTGAACCCGACGTTGGTGCCCACGCTGCCGGACTTCGGCCGGCCATAGCCCAGCGACAGCGTAACCGCGTTATCGGCATGCCCCGGCTGAATCATCACCGCGGCTTCCACCTTCAGGCTGCCGCGAGAGAGCGAAACCATGTCGCCGTCTTTCCAACCCTTTTCCCGGCCCATCGCCGGGCTGATCAGCGCGGCGTTGCCCCACACCAGCTTGGTGATGGGATCGGCGGCTTCCTGCATCCATGCGTTGTTGGCGAAGCGTCCGTCCCAGGCACTGGCGCTGGGCACGAAGCCCACTTCAACTCCGCCGCCGGAGGCGGCGGGCGTAATTTGAATCCTCTTGCTATCGACCGTGGGTTTGACTTCCGCCGCTTGCGTCCCGGCGACCACGCCATCGTTCAGAGTCTTCTTCCAGGTGTTGTCTCGAGTGACATTGTCTTTTGATGTTGCCGGCCACTGCGAAGTCCAATAATTCTTGACCAGGTCGTAGCCCTTGCGGTCTTTGGAATCGAGCAGCACCGCCATCACTTCGATCGCGCTCCTGCCGCCGAAGATCGGCTGGATCATGGGCTGCTGGATCGCCGCGATACCATTGGTGGACTGCGCATCGCCCCAGGCTTCCAGGTAGTGCGCCTCGGGCAGATGCCACTTCGCGGCCGCCGCGGTTTCGTCGTCTTCCGCGCCCAAATGAATGGAGTTCGCGACCTTCGCCAGCGCCGCACCGAATTGCAGATCGGCCGGGGCGGTGTAAGCGGGATTTCCGCCCAGGATGATGAGGGTCGAAACCTGGCCGCCGGTCATCTCGCCGGTCAGGGTCTTCAACGCGTCGACGCCGGATTCAACGTTGTCCGCGGTGGATGCCTTGGTGAAAGTGATGGTCGAACCCGTGGCGCCCAACTCCTGATTGATCTGATGAGCCAGGGCGTGGACCATCGCGGGCTGGCGCGGTCCGGCCACCACCAGCGCATCCTTGCCCGCGGCTTTCAGGTCTTTTGCGAGAGCCGCAAGAAACTTGCCTCGCTTGTCTCCTGAAGTCGCTCCGCCTGCCGGCGACGCTCCCAAAGCCGCGAGAAGATCGGCCGCGAACTTCTGCACGTCTCCGCCCTGCATCCGCAGGCGATGCTCGGCGTTCGCTCCGGTCAATGAGAATTGGCTTTCGACCACATACAGGCGGCTGAGCTTGTCGAGATCTTCGTCGGAGTCGGCGTGCCGGTTCTTCGAAAACAGCTTGGTGGCAAGCGGAGTCGGCCAATCCGTGCCCAGGAAATCGTAATCCAGCGCAAGAATAACCTTGGCCTTGTCGAACTGCGGATGAACGTTGACGGCCTGCCCGAAGGCCAGCATCGCCCCGGCGCGCTCGTTATCGCGCGCAACCGATTCGTACTCCACCCACTTGGCTTTAGGCCACTTTTTCAACGCGTCCGCGCGCAGGCTTTCAAGCGTGGGTGAATTTACGCTATGACTCAGAAAACGCAGCCCGGACCCGTCGCCAAGAGACAATCCCTTAACGGCGGCTTCAAATTTGTCCCAGCTCGATTCTTTCCCGCCGTCCAGAACCATCTTGGACCGGTCGGGATCGTAGACTCCCAGAACGCTCGCCTGGGCTAGCGCCGTCGCCGCGCCCATGCTGACCGGATGATCCGGATTCCCTTCGATCTTGGAAGGACGGCCCTCGTTGGTCTGGACGATCAGACCAAAAGCGTGCCCGCCTAGCGCGAACGCGCTGGTGTAGTTGTACGGGGCCCCGGGAATATAGTCGAAACGTCCGCGGGCTTGCGGAGCCAGGCGAATTTCCGGGCGGCTGCAGGCGGCTAATCCCGCCAATCCGAACGAGGCCGCCATGATTTTCAGCATGGTGCGGCGGGAATTGCCGTCCAGCACGGATGCGGCGTCTTCGGGAAACTCGCGCTCCACCCACTTACGGAATTCGGGCGTATCGGCAAGCTGATCCAGACTGCGCCAGTATTGAGGGCCGGTCGCGGCCGCAGGCGCCGGAACGGGTGACGGTTCGGGTGCGTTGTTAAGCTTTATCTGAACTAGACTCATCTTTTCCATTACCGATGACACCCCGAGCAGTTGGTAGGCGGATGCAGATGCTTTTGCGCGATGATCTCGTTGCCAATCTCACGCGGGTCCCGGTCGGGCACCCAGTCGAGCTGCGTTACCAGTTCGGCCGGCCGGACGTTGGGAGCGGGATCTCGATGGCAGGCCAGGCACATGGCCATGTTGAGAGGCTTTTCCTGGTGCACTTCCACCATCTGATCGATCCGACCGTGGCAACTGACGCAGCTCACACCGGCCGTGATGTGGGCGCGGTGGTTAAAATAGACGTAGTCGGGCATCACGTGGATTTTCTTCCAGGGAATCGGCTCGCCGGTTTCATAGGATTCCCGGACCAGTTCCAACCGGGGGCTCTTGTCCTTGACCTTTTGGTGGCAGCCCATACAGATCTCGGTTCCCGGGATGGCCGCGTAGGCGCCTCGGTAGGCGGTGTAGTGACAATAGAAACAGTTGATTCCCAGTTGTCCAGCGTGTAGCTTGTGACTGTAGGCAACGGGCTGCTCCGGCTGATACCCGGTGTCGATCACCGTCGGATAACTGAAGTAGACGAATGCACCGATAGCAGTCACCGTGCCGAGACCGATCACGGCGCCGAGCGCTTTAAGAATGATGTCAGACGCCTTAGGAAAAATAGCAGCCATTCTCTGTATTGGTCCTCAACCCGAACCCGCTCGCGCGGACGCAGCAGGGTTCCCCGTACTTCCAAAACTTAAATTGAATTTGGGCTTCTATCGTTTCTACCACGACTGGAGACCTTCTGCAACTGGAGTAACAATTCTTGTCTAACAGGAGAAGATACAGTCTAGCAAGAATTTTCGGGAACCTCAAGGTCCGCCCGAAACTGATGGTACTCCACAACTTGTTCTTTCTAGTGTTGGCCTGTGCCGCTTATTTCTCACTGATTCCGCTGTTCGAAAAACAGGTCGCCGAGGCCAGGGGGCGGGAAGTGGCCATCCTGAAACAAACCCCGGCCATGGAGCGAGCCTACCAGGAAGCCATTACACGGGCGAAGATCACTCTGTTCCTGGTGCTGGGGAGCATTTATATAGCCGCTGTGGTGTTGCTGGAAGCGATCGTCATGCCGCTGTACGTGTACAGGCCTTTGCGCCGGATGCTCGAGGCCGACACGGCCACTCGCGCCGGAGACCGCAAAAGCGAGCTGATTCCGGGCGGCGAAATCCTGGGTGACGAAATCGGCCAGATCATGCAGTCGCGCAACGATACCGTGACCGCACTGCGCCGCCAGGAGGACGAGCTCGCTGCCGCGCTCCGGCGCCTGGAGGAGCAGGACCGCCTGGTCAGCCTGGGCTTGCTCTCGGCCAGCGTCGCGCACGAGCTGAACACTCCGCTCGCCGTCCTGCACGGCTCCATCGAAAAACTCATCGAAACGACCCTTGCGACCAGCAATGACGCGCAAACTCTGGAGCGGCTCGCGCGCATGCAGCGGGTGACACAGCGCCTGCGGACCATCAGCGAGAGCCTGGTCGATTTCGCCAAAGCCCGTAAGCAGCACACCGAGCCAGTGGCGGCGCGCAGCTTAATCGACGAGGCCTGGGCACTGGTGGCGATCGATCCGCGGGCCTCGGGGATCACCTTCACCAACCGGGTGGACCCGGAGGAGCGCGTGGTCGGCAATCCCGACCGCCTGGTGCAGGTGTTCGTGAACCTGCTGCGCAACGCCGTGAACGCGGTGGAGATTCCGGGCGGCAGTGTGGATGTGCGCGCGCGCCCCACGCATCGCGCCGGGAAGCCGGGAATCGGCATCGCCGTCGAGGACAACGGCCCCGGCATTCCCGCCGACGTTCTGCCGGATATTTTCGACGCATTCGTGACCACGCGGCTGGACGCCCGCGGCACCGGACTGGGCTTGACCGTCGCCGAGGGAATCGTCACTCAGCACGGAGGCGCGATTACCGCCGCGAATCGCCGCGAGGGCGGAGCCTGCCTGGAAGTGTGGCTTCCTGCTCCGCATTAGTCACGGGCGTGCCCGCGCGCGATTCTCCGGAAGCGATCGCGCCTTCGAGCAGCACTTCCAGTGACGGCAGCGGCCGGGCAACCAGGAAGATCTGGTAGGAAAACAGAGATCGCGAGATCTTGATGAAGAAACGGTTCACGCCAACCAGGAAGCGCGCGAGAGCAGTATCGCCCAAAGCCAGCGGAAACGGCGCCGGGATGCCGCGTATTTCCTCGATACGATAGTTGGCCTGCTCGAACAGCTTCCGGATAGTGGCGAAGGTGAACAGCCGGGTGTGCGTCAGATCCAGAATCCCGCGCGAGCCGTAGTGGAAGAAACCGAAAAACAGCATGCAGCGCGTGATGAGAAACGCCACGTTGCCGGTGCTGACGATCACCCGGGTGTCTTTATTCTGCCGCCGCGAGTTGCGCAAGGCTTCCACGAACGTCTCGGGCGAGCGCAGATGCTCGATCACATCCAGCAACAGCACGTAATCGAACGCCCCCGCGTCCACGGGAATCGCGCCACTATCCAGATCCGCCTGGATGAAATTCGAAACGTGTGCATCCGCCGGCGGGCGGTACTGGTCGATGCCCGTCACCTCGCAGCCCTTGTCGAACAGCGCGCGAGCAACGTATCCCGAAGCGCACCCCACGTCCGCAACTTTCGATCCGGGAGGAACCCGCTGCACGGCCAGCTCATGCGGACTCTCGAATCCCCACTTAGGAAGATACTGTTGGCCGGGAGGCGCCAGGTCGAACTTGCGCTCATACAGGATGCCGAGATCCTGGGCGCGGGAAAGCGCGGTGACTCGAATCACGTCCAGTGCGTATTTCAGGCCGTTCACGCGGCAGATCTCATCGCCGTAATAAGTCGGAATCGGGAGTTCTTTGATGCGGAGACCGGCGCGGACGAACTGAATAATAATTTCCGTATCGAAGTGAAAATCGTTCGTATTCTTGTTGAAGGGAATTCCTGCCAGCGCCCGCACGGAATAGATCCGGTAGCCGGAATGGAACTCCGAAAAGCTGGTCTTGAGGAGGCGATTCTGGATGCGGGTGAGAATCTTGTTGCCCATCCACTTATAAAGCGGCATCCCGCCCCGGCGCGCGCCGCCCGGAGCCATCATGCGCGATCCAAATACTGCGTCGGCCTCGCCCGCGAGTAGCGGCTGGAGCAAATCCGGCAGGCGTTCCGGAGCGTATTGGCCGTCGCCGTGGACCAACGCGACAAAATCAAACTTTTCCCGAATCGCGTAGTGGAATCCGATTTTCTGATTCCCGCCGTAGCCCTGATTCACCGGGTTGAACAGTACGGTAATGGGGAACGGAGATTCCTCAATCTCGCTAGCCCGTTCAAAGGTCCTGTCCGACGAGGAATCGTCGATGATCAGGACGCGAGTGTCGTATTCAGAGAGCTCGGGAGGAATCCGCCGAAGGACATCCTGGATGGTCCGTTCGGCGTTGTACGCGACGATGAAAACTAGGACTTTGGCACGCTTCGATTGTGGCGTCGCTGTCAAGGACATCCTGAATTATCTTACAATGCAGAGCTTAGGGGTGCCGCTTCCCAGTCCATACCCAGCCTACAAATGTCAGCAGTCAGCGCGCCAAAAGTACGAAGCTTTCTGCCTCTGGCCTTAGCCGGCAGTGCGTACACCGCCCTTGTGCTGATTATGTGGGGCGCGTTCAACCCGGCCAGCGGACTTGGCTACGAAACGGCGTTTCCGTACATGAGTGAATCCGGCCCCTTCTGGTGGAGCGGCTTCCTGTACACAGCAGACCCGCTCAGGATTCACACCAACACCTTTTATCACCTTTCGTACCTATTTAGCGTCGTCCTCGGGATCCGAGGCAGCTATCTGCCGTACCAAATCGTCTATGCGCTTCTGTGGTGGGGCCGTGGCTTGCTGGTTTTTCTCCTTCTCAGGCGGTTTGCCGGTGCTGGCGTGCTGATTCCGTATGTAGCTGGCGCGCTGGTAATCGTGCATTCGTCCGATGGTGCGTTGCAGTGGATCGGCCAAATGAATCAGTTCGGCTTCATCTTTTGGATGTTGCTGGCTGTCTATCTGCTGACTCAGTCGGTCAGCGCCTCCAATCCGCGCACGACTTTTGGGCTCTTGATCGCGGCGTGTTTTTTCGAATACATGTCTCTGTGGAGTTATGAGAGCCAGTTGCTCATCATCCTGGCATATCCGCTGGCGCTACTCTGGCTGAGACCGGGCTGGCGCAAATGGTGTTTGTTGGCAGCAGGTTGGTACGTAATGCCCGGGATCTACCTGCTGATAACCATACGCAAGTATCTCAGTGCGGGCGGGGGAACCTATCAGGAATCGGTCCTGCGCACGGGGTGGAGCGCCATCAGTCTGGCGAGCGACTGGTGGTTTAACATTGCCTCCAGCCTAGAGTTTTGGTCCTGGAGGAGAGAGCCAAATACTTCCGAAAGCCTCACAACTCTGCTGTCGATCATCGCCGCCCTGGCGTTCGTTGCGGGAGGACTGACTCTTCTTCGAATCGTTCGGCGGAGGAACGGACCAGATCCCTTTCCGGCCGCCTACCCGACCTGGTGGGGATTGCTCGCCGCAGGGAGTGTGGTGCTAGCGCTAAGCTTTCCGGTGTATTTGCTGCTAGCCTCCGCCCGCGGTTTGTGGCGAACTCAATTCTTGTCAGGCATTGGTAGCGGATTAGTATGGACCGCCGTTCTGGGCCTCATCTCGATCGCCCTCCGGAGGAAGCCAGCGCGATCCGTGGCTTTGTTGGTCCTGGGCTCCGTGATTGTATATTTTGGAACGGAATCGGCGATTGCAAAGGGCGCTTTACATCGCAGAATCTGGGAGCGTCATCGTGCTGTCATCGTCGAGATTTTGCGATTGGCGCCGAGCGTCAAACCCGGAACCGTGATCGTGTTGACGGGCGTTCCCAAGAACGATGATCCATTTGGACATAACATGTGGCTGGATTTCGCCATCCGGCTCTGTTACCCGGGTATCCCAGTGGCAGGGGTCTACTATTACGCCGACGGCACGCCTAGCCCCGGCAATAATATGGAGGCTGCTGGGGATAGCTGGAAAATGCTAGCTATCGGCATGCCGACTATTGTGCACGAAAGCAGCCTCGCGAACACCGTCGTCATCGAATGGCATCCTTCTGGCCCCGCGCAGTTGGCAAAATCCTTCCCTGAATTCATCTGCCACACTTCATGCGCAGGCGAACTGTACAATCCGATGACGGTGATCACAGGCCCGATTTCGCCCATCGCGCTAAACCGGTACCACCCCTAGTGATTCCGATCCCGATACGAATAGGGCCTCGCGGACTATAAGCCGGTTTCTGTACCCGCGGCTTGCACCACGGGCGGCAACCATTCCTCTGGGCCGCAGATTACTCCACAGCTCTAGCGACCTACCCGGAAGTCGTAACGGAGCGGGCCGCTCCTCCTCCCCTATTTGGTCTTGCTCCACATGGGGTTTGCCCTGCCGGCGTGCGTTACCGCAGCCGCGGTGCGCTCTTACCGCACCTTTTCACCCTTACCGGCTCCCTTGCGGGAACCGGCGGTACATTTTCTGTGGCACTTTCCGTAAAACCCGCTTTGAGCGAGTCCCCCCGGCCGTTAGCCGGCATGCTGCCCTATGGAGACCGGACTTTCCTCCCCTGCCCATCGTGAAGATGAATCGGAGCGGTTACCCGACCGCGAGGCCCACTTCATTATAGTTCCAGAAAAGGGGTCAGACGACATTTTTAAAGGGGTCAGACGACATTTCTGACATTTCTGAGAGCGACCACCCGTTTCACCCACTATTCTGCATGTCCCGCCGACCGCGATTCGTGCTACCTGGCGCCGCGCATCACGTCACCCAGCGCGGCAACAACCGGCAAGACGTCTTCTTCTCCGATCAAGACCGCATCCGCTATCTTCAGATACTTCGCCAGCATGCCCGCCGCCGTGATGTACGCGTCCTCGGATGGTGCCTGATGACCAATCACGTTCATCTTATTGTGATTCCCGGAGCCTTGGAATCACTGGCACTCACGCTCGCCCACGCACACTCGCAGTACTCCCTGGAACTGAATCGCGACCGTCACCGTGTTGGGCACCTTTGGCATAATCGGTATTTTTCCTGCCCTCTCGATCCCGCCCATCTGCTCGCCGCGATGCGCTACGTCGATCTCAACCCGGTACGCGCCGGTATCACCGCAGAGGCCCGGGATTGGCGATGGTCGAGCGCGCGGGCGCACGCTTCACCGCACTTGCATGACGAACTCCTCGATTGGCCCTGGTTCCAGTGGATGGAAGAAGCCCGGCTCGGGACCTGGAACTACTCGGACTGGAACGCAAGCCTAATCGGGGTGGATCGACCTGAGGAATTGGATCGGATGAGGCGAGCGACGCGGCTCGGTGAGCCGCTGGGATCTGAGGGATTCGTACAACAGCTAGAAGCCAAAGCGGGACGCCGGCTTCGCGTGGGAACGCCGGGTCGACCCCGTGCGGCCAAGGCGTCTGCCGCAGTGGGCGGGCAATAATGTCGTCTGACCCCTTTTCGGAAACACCTTCCCCCTCAGGCTAATCCTCACTAGAATGAATGTAGATTGCCTGGCCGACCCCCCTATTGGCCAGTTACGTGCAAAGCAATCTGCGTTACAGAATATCTTCACTTCAGGAGGCTCAGTACACACATGGTACGGAGATGCATTGCATTGCTTTCGACCGCTTTGCTGGTTGGAACGGGCCTGTGGGCCCAGGGATTGGACACTCAGGCCAGCAAGGATGACTGGGAAGAGATCAACTTCGATTTCAACTCCTCGGTCCTGGTGGACGGGTTTCCCAGTCTCCTGCGATTGGCGGAATTGCTGCAGGCCAATGCGGTCTATAAGGTCCGCGTGGAAGGCCATACCGACGGCATCGGCTCGGACGCCTTCAACCAGAAACTGGGGCTGGACCGCGCCAATACCGTTCGCGATTTCCTGGTGAAGTACGGCGCCCGGGCCAACCAGATTGAGACTGTCTCGCGCGGCAAGGCTGTGCCCAAGGTCGCCAACCCGAATCCGGTTTACAGTGCGACCGACACCGCTCGTTTCATGAACCGGCGCGTGGTGCTCACAGTAACCGACGATCAGGGCCGCACCATCGGGGCCGGCGGCCCGGGCGATGCGATTCGCGCCATCACCAATGCAGCCCCGGCGCAGGCGGCCGGAACAGCCGACTGCTGCAGCGAGGTATTGAAGCGCCTGGACAAGCTGGACGACATCGCCAAAATGCTGAAGGACCTCGCGGACCAGAACGCCGCGCTGCGTAAAGAGGTCGACGGGCTGCGGCAGAACCAGCAGGCCCTGGAAGCGCGCACCAACCAGCCCGCTCCGCAGGCGCCCGCGCCGCCTTCGGCCACCGAAGTCGCCAATGCGGTCAAGTCGCAGCTGGATGCGGAAAAGACTCCGAAATTCCAGTTGCTGGGCGCCAATGTCGGCGCCGACGGCAACGGCGGCGTCACCTTCACCGGCCGGGGCAGGTTCTTCGACACCATGGGAACGCGCTTCGGCTTCGAGGCGCAGGGCGAGTATTACTATGTGAAGGGCCAGGCCGAGGGACAGGCCGATTTCGGACTGGTCGACCGCCTGGGACAACACGTGCAAGCGGGCCTGTTCGCCAGCTTCAAGCACGTGACTCTGGCCGGAAATCAGACCGGCGGAACGCTTGGCGAGGGCGCGCTGGCGGTGGACTACATCTTCTCGCGCGGGCGCGTCGGAATCTTCGGAACCAAGGGGTTCCTGGATAACGCGTTGATCAATCGCGCCAACGCCGTGGACGCCAATGGAGTCTTCCAGACCAACGTGATTCTCGAAAATTATCTGAAGATCGTCGATCAGGCCGGTGTCAGCGGCACCATCGGACTGTGGGGCAACAACTACGCCGAGGGCAATCTCGGATACCTCAAGAGCGTCGCGTTTGGCGACCGCATGGGCGGGACCGTGCGATTGATCTTCCCCTTGAATAGCAAGATCGCGCTCACCGCCGAAGGAGGCGTGAATGAAACCATGCTCTCCGCCGGCAACGACGGCCGCGCGGCATTCGGCGTCCAGATCGGAAACATGATCCGGCCCAAGGAATACCTGGCCGCCGATCACGCCATTCCCATGGAGGTTCCGCGCGTGCGTTACGAAGTGGTCACGCGGCGCGTCCGCACGGGCAACGATCCGCCGGTGGCGAACGCCGGTCCCAACTTGAGCGGTGTCGCGGCGGGAACCGTACAGCTGGATGGATCGGCTTCCTACGATCCGGACGGCGATCCGATTACCTTCCAGTGGATCCAGGAAGCCGGCCCGCAGGTGACGCTGACAGGCGCGACCACCTCCCAGCCGACCTTCCCGGCAGCCTCCGGGCAAACCTACACCTTCCGCCTGGTGGTCAAGGACGATCATGGCGGGCAAGGGGAAGCCCGCGTGCGGATTTCCACCAGCGCGGCCAACCGTGCCCAGATCCTGTCCTTCATTGCGACCCCGGCCCAGATCACCGCCGGACAGGCCGTCACCCTTACCTGGAAAACGCAGAATGCCGATACGGCCAATATTGCCGGCATCGGGAACGTGGCGGTGAACGGATCGCTATCGGTGTCGCCTACGCAGACGACCACCTACACCCTGACGGCGCGTAACAACGTGAACGATGAGACTTCATCGGTGACGGTCACGGTAGGCAGCGGCTCGCCGGTGGAGACAGTACCGGTGATCTCAACCTTCACCGCGACGCCGTCCACCATCAACTCCGGGCAGAGTTCCACGTTGCAGTGGAGCACCCAGAACGCTACCTCGGTGAGCATCAGCTCGATCGGAACGGTTGCCGCCGGAGGAACGAATAGCGTTTCGCCCACGGTCACCACCACCTACACGCTGACGGCGACGAACGCCGCTGGCAGTGCCACCCAGACGGCCACCGTCACGGTCAACTCCGCCAGCAGCACCAGCACCAGCCCGGTCATCGTGTTCGCCTCGGGCGACATACTCTATACCTCGAACCGGGACCTGCAGCTGGATGCGTCCGGCTCGTCCAGCCCGGCCGGCAACAACCCGCTGCAGTTCTACTGGACGATTCGCAACGATAAGGCCGTGATCTACCAGAGAACCTCGCCCACGCCGCGTGTATTTCTCCCGGAATCGCCGGGGAACTACTTATTCGATCTCACCGTGACCGACAGCAAGGGTAAATCGACAACCAAGACCCTGACGGTGCGGCTGATCGGGCTGTAGGAAATTGAATATTGCTCGGCGGTGGGGTCGGGCTTTCGAGCCCGCCGCCGGGCTTCTGGCCGGCGCATCCAAAAAATCGGGAGAGTTCTCATTCAGTGAAGCCACCATCTTCCCGGTGAATCGATACGAACGTCGCCTGCCTCATTGGGATGCCGTGGGCTGCTCCATGTTCGTCACATTTCGGCTTGCGGGAAGTCTTCCAAAGGGCCGCGTTTTTCCTCCTGCTCGCTGCTCCTCTGGACAAGCCTTCGTTGCCATGGATCGCCTGCTGGATCGGGCCACTGAGGGTCCGGTTTTCCTCCGGCAGCACGAAATCGCGCAAATCACGGTCGATGCCATCCGGGACGGTGAAGCTCGGTTTCATCGTTACCAACTGCACGCCTTCGTGGTGATGCCGAATCACGTGCATCTGCTGGTTACGCCTCATGTGATCGCGAAACAGTGGCTCGGACCACTCAAAGGATTCACGGCCCATCAGGCGAATCGCGTTCTGGGAAGGCATGCTCCCTTCTGGCAGGACGAGAGCTATGATCACTTGGTCCGCGACGGACCGGAGTTCTTGCAGGTCCAGCGGTACATCGAGAACAATCCAGTCAAAGCAGGGCTGGTCGGGTCGGCGGAACGCTTTCTTTGGTCAAGCGCAGGAGAACTCCACGCTACGCCGGGCAGAAGCCCGGCGGCAGGCTAGAAAGCCTGACCCCACGCCGTTGACGGCCAATGCGATGCGGTGATACGGTGTGATCGGTGCCCTACCGAATCGACCCATCGTCCAGTCCAAGATGGCCGAGACTGTATTGGTTCTTCGTAATCTGCACGCTCGAAGTTATACCAGGTGCACGGCCAGCAGACCCGCCATCGTCCACCAAAACACTTTATTGCGCCACAACCGGCGAGACTGCTTAATCACCCACCCAAATATCGCTACGGCATTTAGCGTCAAGCCGCCCCACTTGATGAGGGAGTCATCGGGGACATGATGATTCACGGCCCAGAGGCCGCCCGCAGCGATGGCGGCACCTATCATCACCATGATCGCCGCGATCAAGACGTATCAAAGAAGCGTATAGAGAAATTGATCCCGCCGATCACGCATCTCAGATCGTCACGAGGGCGCGCGGCATGAAAAGCCGCCCCACACTTATTGCTTCTTGCCGCTGCCGAGCTGGCGGAAGTATTCCGAGACCGCTTCCCGGAAGCCGTCCGGCATGCGTTCCGTCCCGGCGCTGCGAACCTGGCCGCCGGTCTCGTCGCCGAGCTTCTGGCGCATCTGCACTTCGAGCGTCTCGAGCTGCGGCAGCACCGTCCGGCTGATGCGCTCCTGAAGCACCGGTCCGGAAGTGTCGCCCACGTTAGCCTGCGTGAGCGCCTTCTCCACATCCGCGATCTGGCGAGCCATCTCGGGATCGTCCTTGAAGCGCTGGCGCAGGTCGTTCAGATCGCGCGCGTAGTCGCGAACCACCTGGCTCGGCTCCACCCGCCGGCCGTCGGGCATATCGTAGTAGCCCTGCGGATTCCAACGGCCAAACTGACCGCCGATATATCCGCCAGCAGAGGCTCCGCCGCCACCGAACTGATTGCCGCCGTTCTGATTTCCGCCGCCTCCCTGGCCTTGTCCCGGCTGCTGGCCCTGGCCCTGACCCTTCCCTTGCTGCTGACCTTTGCCCTGCCCCTGTCCGGGCTGTTGGCCCGGCTGTTGACCCGGCTGCTGGCCCTGCTGCTGACCGTTTTGCTGGCCGTTCTGCTGCCCGCGTGAAAACTGTTCGATCTGCCGGCGCAGGCTCTCCACCTCGGCCAACTGCTGATCCTGCTGATTCTTTCCGGCGCCCTCTTTCGTTCCGTCGCTGAGCGCCTGCTGAGCCTGGCGAATGCCTTCGCGCATGGTATCCATCGCGCGATTCACCGGAGGCAGCCATCCCGACTGATTCACCTGATCTCCGCGGCCCTGGCGAATATATTCCGACGAATACTGCATGCGCCGCTCCACGTCGTTCTGCTGGATCTCGCCCACGCCGTCCCGCAGACGGGTCGAGGCATCCGGCTGCGTGGATCGCAAATCGCGCGCCGACCGCTGAATATCCTGCTCCAGTTTCTTCAGATCTTCGAGATTTTTATCCAGCTCGGACGCCACCTGATCCGATTGTTGCCGGTTGAGGCCGTTGCCGCCCTTGCCGTCCTTCGAGTTACCCGCGTAGGATTGCCGCAGCTGATTGTCCACTTCCTTCTGCCGCTCGGCAAGCTGATCGGCGCGCTGCTGGAGATCGCCCAGCTGCCCGGCCGTATCCTGGCGCTTCATGCGATCCCCCATGTCGCGAGCTTCTTGCATGCGCTCGGCCGCACGCCGCGCCGCGGCATCGGCTTCGGCCTGGTTGCCCTGCTGCTGCGCTTTTTGCGCCGCGTTCATATCTTCCTGGGCTTGCGTCACGCGATCCAACATTTGCTGGATCTGCTGCGAAGATTGGCGGCTGGAAGCGCTCTGCTGCCCGCTTTTGCCCTGGGACTGACCCTGGCTTTGCGATTGCTGACCGCTTTGCGATTGCTGCCCGTTGCGGCTCAGTTGTCCTTGCTGCCCCTGCTGCTGTTGCAGTTGTTGCAGCTGCTTCTTCAACTCTTCCGCCTCGCGACGAAGTTGCTCCTGCTCCCAGCGGCGATCCACGCTGGCCTGTTGCTTGTTCTGGCCCTGCTGCGCGAGCTGCTGCTGGCGGCGCGCCAGTTGTTCCAGCTTCTGCATCGCGTCGTCGATGGCCTGCTGTTGCTTGTCGCCGGACGAGGATTGCTGCGATTCGTACTGGTTCTTCTCGGTGTCCAGCTCCAGGTCGAACAGGTTGGCCAGATCGCGGCCGGCATCCGCTCCGCCGCCTCCTCCGCCGCCGCCTTGACCGCGGGCCACCTGAATGTCGCGGAACGTCGCCATGGCGCGCGACAGATGCTGCAGCGCCTTGTTCTCGGGCTCCAGGGCATCCGACCACTTCTGGGCCTTGAGCTTGTCGGCTGCCGGAGTCATTTCGGCCGCGGCCGCTTCCATTTCCTTGGTGAAGCTCTGGAAATCCTGATTCTCCGTCGAAAGCTCGCGGGCCGTGGTGCGCTTGGCCATCGATTCGGCCTGATCCTTCAGCTTGGCCTGCACTTCAGACAGATACTGCGCGTTTTCCGCGTTCGCCTGAGCGTTTTTCCCGCCGCGATTGAAGTTATGCGTCGCCGCGATAATTTCCTTCTCGCGCTGGGTGATTTGGCTGGGATC
>Ga0209483_1000464_pt1 | contig 35773 bp, 38 predicted proteins | sample NGEPerA_FD_184508 | JGI IMG/M metagenome (GOLD analysis project Ga0209483, IMG submission 184508) | Arctic peat soil microbial communities from the Barrow Environmental Observatory site, Barrow, Alaska, USA - NGEE PermafrostL2-A... | ecosystem: Environmental > Terrestrial > Soil > Wetlands >...
GGGAGCAGGTGAGCCGAGGTCGAATAACCGGCTTACCTAGCGCTTCCTACGGCCCCTGAACGGTCGAGCCGGTGCGCTCTCCCCAGCCCTCCGAATCCCGGCCGCCCGCGTTCGCGTCATGACTAGCGCGGGCCTTGTGGTGGCCGCTCGGGTTGGCCCGAAACATCGGCGGCGAGCGAGCCGACTCTCTTTGTTGAGTCCGAATCGCGCTTTTTGAACCAAGGAGGTCATGCCATGACGCCCCGCCCTTTTTCCGCCCGGATCCGTTGGCAGTCGGATGCCGACCCCTGTTACGAGCTCGAGACCCACCATCCCGGCTTCGCGACGGCGGATGACGCCGCACTGTTTGCGAATGGGTTCTCGGCGGCCGGCGCCGACGAGCTGCGACTGTCCGACGGAGCGCTGGTGCTCACTTTGACGGACGGTTCTCAGGTCGAATTGCCATTGGAGGTCGTGCAGGTGTGGCGCCTGCAGGACGACGGGCAGGAGATTCAGGTCGCCGACGATATTGATTTTCAGCTGGCTGCGGTGACCTTCGAGGAACTGTCGTCGCAAGGCCTCGACGGTGGATTCGTCCAGGTGAAGTATGGCGTGCTCGACCCGGATAACGAACCTCTCGACGTAGCCGTTCACCTCGATGAGACAGGTCTGCTAGGCGTGACGGTGCACGCGCGCGGACAGGACGAGGGTGGCGAAGCCTCCTTTGCCCTCGGCGTAATTACTCGCGCGTAGGGTTACCTCGGGTCGCGGGGCCTTACTCAGCGGCGCCCCGGAGACATGAGAATGGCGGTGGCGGGCCTGAAGCGCCGCCACCGCCACACGAGGCCGGCTATTCAGAGATTGAATTCTTGGCGCACCTTGAGGGCGAGCGCTCGGGCCACGACACTCTCGTCGGAGTCGACGAGCGTTTGGGCGAGCGCGCGCCGGGCGCCTATTTCCCCATCGAGCACCCACATGACCTGGCCTCTCTTGTCGCGCGCGACCAGCTCGCAGCGGGCGCTCGCGTCCGAGAACCACCCTCCCCTGTCGTAGGTGTAGACCGTGACCGTGAGGAAAAGGTCGTCGCCCTTCGTCCGGCGCTGGTTGAGCCGGCCGAGCTCGTCCCGGATGCTCTGGAGGAGGCTTGGCGGAGCCTCGCTGACCGCCGACGAGTGGTCCTGGTCCCACTTGAGCAGCGCCCAGGGCTGGAGACCTGGACCCTTCCAGACCCTCTTAAATCCCCCCGGGCCACCTTCTTTCGCCTTGGCGACGGTGCCAAGCTCCTGGGGAGCGAGCGCCGTCCGGCCGCTATGCAGCGTCCCGGACCCAGCGCACGCGCCCCCTGCGATCATCGCCGCTGCCAGTACGTAAGGGCGCCGCATGGCGATTAGGCACCTTTTCCGGCGGCGGTGCCACCGGCGCCGTTCGAGGCACGGTCGACCGCTTTGTCGCCAGCAGCAGCCGCTGGTGCGGCGGCGCCCTCGTGTTTGTTGGACCCGAGCTGCCGCTGCGGCGCCGCCGCCGTGGCCAGATATTCGGCCTTGTCGCGTTGCCAGGCCTTGTCGGCTCGGAAGCACTCCGTCAAGGCGTGGTCGAGGACGCGAATCAGCACCTCGTCGTCGGGCATCATCGCGACGCCGCTGGCCCAGTCGACATATTGCTTCAGCTCACGGGAGGTGTGGCCAGACATCACCACGTCCATCTTCACGCGGCTGCGCGCGGCCCCAAGAAAGATTGGCATCGTCGGCGGGGCAGCTGGAGGGCGGCCTCTTGTTCGTCCTGTGTTGTTTTCCATTGGGATAGCTCCTTTTCTGTAGCGGCCACCGAGTGGTTCCCTGAGGCCACTGGACTTGTCGGCCAGAAACATCGCCGTGTTTCTGCCCGACAAGTCCGACGTGAGAGCCCTAGAACTTCAGAGCGGTCGTTCGGCCTGCTCAACCGACGGGTGGTCGGTCCCCTTGGTGGGGAGCTGCCAACTCGGACAGGCGTTGGGTGATGGGACGTCGCCATGCCGGGAGCCGTTCGTACCTCCGCCAGGGCCTGGCCCGGCCCTGGAACAGGACTGCGTTGGCGCGGAACACCATGCGGTCGGAAGCATTTCCTCTCTCGAGACCACGGCGCTGGGGGTCCGCGATGATGATTGCGTAACCCCCGGGACGGCTCCTCAACTCCTCGGCGGAAGAGTTCCTGCTCATGCTCGACCTCGCCGGTGGTTCCTGCCCGGCAGTCTGACGAGCTCGGTCGGCACCGAATTAACGTCACGGGCAGCCCGGCGTGGTCGGCTCACCCCCGTTCGAGCCGCCCGATCGCCGGAGGGTCAGCTCCGTCCTCGGACATTGGCGGTCCCCAATTTTCTGGGCCCTTCAATCGAGCACTGCATCAGGGCTTTTCCTCGCGCCCTGCACCCTGGCCGCTCTGCTTCGGCTTTCAGCCGCCTTTCAGGTTTTGGGGCCCCCGCCCCACAAAAGCGCGTCTCGGGGTTTGGGAGCTCGGCCCTTCGCTTTGTCGTGCCCCGATTGAGGGGCCCAAAAAAGGAGAACGCACATGACCAAGAACGAAATGACCCTAATCGGCTTCCTCGGATCGGATCCGGAGCTGAAGTACACGCCGAGCGGACGTCCCGTGACGAACTTCTCGGTGGCCACGACCGAGCGGTGGAAGGACAAGGCCGGGGCCGCGCAAGAGCGCACGGAGTGGCATCGCATCGTCGCATGGGGATCTCTCGCCGAGGTGGTGGCGAAACACCTCCAGAAAGGGCGCCACGTATACATCGCGGGACCGCTGCGCAGCCGCGAGTACGAGAAAGATGGGGTCACCCGCCGAGTGTGGGAGGTGATCGCCAACGAGGTCCTGTTCCTAGACCGCGCCGAGAAGCAGACGGCGGAGGACCGCCCGGCGGCCGGCACGGAGGAGGACAACCCCTTCTAGCGGCGCCCGCCCGAGAGGTGAGGGGCCCCCACGTCGGGGGCCCTCCGCGTGCCAGTGGGTCGGTTGAGCCGCTGATTGCCGCCCGCGTAACGTCGAACCGGAAACACCGCCGCGCCGCCAGGCCGACAAGCAAATGTGCCTGACGGCGGTTTTCGGAGGCCAGACCCGGACAGACCCCCGCCGCTTCCGCGACGGCTCCCAAACCCCGAAAAGCGGGTTTGGGCATGGACATCATACTCGGGGGGGCGAAATTCCCCCCGCGCGTATTTTTACCCCACGGTGGCTGAGCCACTCGCGGGGTCGGGAGCCCTGGCCGTGTTTTACGTAAAGGTCGTGACGCGTGGCGCCACGTCGGCAATCAAGGGCAGCCCGCGCCAGGCGCTCGACTACATCACCGACGGGCACGATGCCCGGAGAGATGGGGGCTACTCGGATGCCGAGCTCGCGTACATCGCCCGAATGGGCGATGGCTGGAAAACCGACCTCGAGGGCGGGCGCGTTCCCCTTGTCGGCTTTGGCTCGCTCGGCAACGAGACCGACGAGAAGAAAATGGCCGAGGCTTTCGAGGACTCGTGCGTCCCCAACCACTTCCGCGCGACGACTGGCTACAAGAGCATCACCTTCACTCTGCCCAAGGAGGTGAGCCTATTCGCGGAGGGGCACCGTGAAGAGGCGAAGGCGGCCATGTACGCGGCGGTGCAGTCGTCCCTCGACCGAGCATTCACTGACAAGCAATACACCGCGGTCGCAGCCATTCACACGCGGAACGAGGCCGGCGAAATTCACTACCACGCCCACGTGCTGGTCGGAAAATTCGCGCGGGAGCCTGAGACCGGGGTGGTTGTCTCTCTGAACGGCAAGCGCGGCGGGAACGGTCCAGCACGGGTCCGTGACATGAAACTTGGCTGGAAGGAGGGGATCGAGAAGGAGTTTAAAGGGCGCCTCGGGCTCGGCATCGAGCAGCGAGCCGCAAACGCCGCACCGGCACTTGTGATGGCCGACGGAACCCGGCTTGAGCCGCTGAACCGCGCGAGTCGTCGGCAGCTCGAGAAGGACGTGGCGCCCTGGTACGCCGTCCCGGACAAATCGGGCGCCATGGCGCAGCGCCAGCTGCACCTGGGCGCGATGGACGATCGGATTTTCGAGCTGGCGAGCGGCGGTCGCGGCAAGGCGGGATGGGACGCAGCGGCGTTCCGCCAGCTATTCCCCGAGCACGAGCGTTTCGTCGGGCGGTATGAAAAGCGCGTCGGGACCTTGAAGGCGATCGGATATCTGACGCCCGAAGGTCGCGTCTCGCCGGAATTCAGGGTCCATTTTGCGCTTCGGCGCGGAATCAATACGCCGGAGCTGCAACGGCTGCGCCTCGATCTCGCGCAACAGGTAGCGCGACAATCGGCCGACACCGGGGGGGCCAAGCCGTCGTCGGCTGACCCTTGGAAGGAGCTCGACAAATACGAGCTCGTCCGACGCCGTGTCGAGCGGCTCGGCTTTTCCCCGGACGCGGTGAAGAAAATTCAGGCCGACGCCGAGCTGAAGAAGCCCACACCCGAGCGCCTGCGCCTCATACGGATAGAGGCGAATCTCCGGGCGCTCTCCAAGCCACCTACGAGTCTCCCGCAGACCAAAACGGTGATTCGGGCGTTCGTCGACCTACAGAAGGTGCGGGTCCAGCGGGTGTATTTGATCGTCAAGGGCGCAGCAACCCTCCGTCTAGCTGATCACAAGAAGGTCGCTGATGAGCTGCGGAAGGTCGCTGAGCGGGACTACTGCTACTCGAAGGAACGGCGGCTGGCGCAGTTCGCGAGGGCGATGAGGCCGATGTTCTGGGCGGTGCGGGTGGCGCTACCCCGGCAGGCGCGTCGGTTAGAGAAGGCGGTCGAGCGGTGCACCCGACTGGCGTACTCGCAGGAAGCTCAGCGAATTAGCCGGGACGAGATCAAGCGCGCGTACCTCGACTGGCGGAAGCAATTCATCGACGGCCCACGAGCCGAACTCAAGCGAGCCGCGGAGCGGCTCGACCTGCCCGACCAAGCTCAGGGCCGGGAGCGGCTGGCGGCCGCTGGCGAGAAACTGGTACTGGGGGACGTCTCGGCGGCGCGAGCGATGTACGAAAAGGGACTGGACGCCCTTCGTACCCTCGACCGCCCCGAGGCTAGTCAGCTCGGGGCCTGGCAAGGACGAGAGCAGGAATTGGTGCGGTCCGTCTTTGCCGCAGCGAAGGGGACGCCGGTCGAGGGTTCGTCGCTCACGCGTGAGGAACAGAAGGCGGCGGTGCGGGCTGGCCAAATCGGTCGGCTCCTAACGCGTGAACAGGAGGCGAGCGCTCCCGAATTGCCACGCGGAACACCTGAACCGGCCGCGCTCGAACGCCTCGGACGGCGCCTCGAAGCATTCGGCATAACCTCGCCGATGACCTCCCCAGCCTTCAAGTCACTGGCTCCAGCGGAGCTACGTAAATCGCTGGCGGGCTTCCGGGAGGCGGGGGTATTGGACGACGGGCCGGGTTGGACCCTGAAGGCTGCGCCGGCCCGCTCGCTCGCCCAGGACCTGGGCAAGACAGCGGAGCGCGCGATGGACGCCGAGCGGCTGCTCACCGATTCGCTTCTTAAAAGGAGGACAGGACCATGACCGAGCGAAAGAAATCCCACCCCCTCTCGGTCCTTCACATCATCGGGGTGCTTGTAATTCTGAGTTGGTGGTCCTGGTATTTTTGGCAGCACTCGCCCACCCGCCAGCTTCTGCACGCACAGGGCGCTGCGCACCACGCCCACCAGGCGGCCCCCGGGAGCTTACAGCGGGGCGCCGGGGCAGCGCTCTCGGCGGCGACCGGTCAAGTAGGCGATGCCCTCAGGATGGCCCTGGCTGACGTCGCCGGCGGCCTCGTGGTGCTGTTTCTATTCTCCTTCGCGACGGGCGTCTACGTCCGCCGCTTCGAGATTTGGCTCCAGGCCCGCAGCTCTGGAGCCGCCATGGGTCTTGCTGGCACGGGTCTGAGCGACAAGGCCCTAGCCGCCAACGCCGATCGGGGAGGGGCGCCGCGATGACACTCCGAACCTATTTTCGAAGCGCGCACCCTCTCCTGCTGGCCTTCGATGTGATGCGAGTGTTTGCCTTTCTGTCGGCGCCCGTCGTCGGGCTGCTGCTCTTTCGTTGGCTCGCGGGATCGGACCTGGTCGTAGCCCCGGTGCACCGGCGGCTCTGGTTTAACCCGGCCTACGCGGGGGCCGGCAGTTTCTACAAGGTGTTCGTGGCGACCACGTTCCTCCTCACGGCCGCCTGGGTTCTCTCTTCCGTCCGGACGTTTCTCCGCTTCACGCTCACGCGGACGGGGCGGGAACTTCAGCGGCGAGACCCGGCGTCGCAGAAGCTACCGCTGCCCGCGTGGCCCTATTCCCGGGAAAGCTTTGCCCTGATTCTGGGAGAGCTGCAGGACCGCGACGGCACGCGTGTCCCAAACGAGCGCTCGCCCGGCCTCAAGCCTCGGTGGCTCACCCTCCCTGAGCTCTCTCTCTACACCGGGGTGTTTGTCAGCGGAGGGATTGGCTCTGGGAAGACGAGCGCGGTCGCCTACCCTGCCCTGCGCCAGCTACTCGGCTTTCGGCGGCCCGTGCGCGTTCGGGGTCGAGATGGAACTGTGCGGGAGGAGGAATGGAAATTCAGCGGTCTCGTGCTGGATGAGAAGGGGGATTTCACCCGGGCGGCCGATCAATATGCGGCCGACTGGGGTCGAGCGGACGACATCATCAGAATTGCCCCGGGCGGCCGATGGATTTGGAACGTCATCTACAACCCGAACATCCCGACCTGGGCGGTGGCCTACCAACTCGGGTGGATCCTCAAGAATTTCAACAAGGGTGCATCCGGTGGAGATCCTTTCTGGGAGCAGGCGCCGAAGGAGCTCGTGACTGAATACCTCGGGCTGCTCGACGACGCGGAGGGCTACTACACCCTATTCGACTATCTCGAGACGCTCATCGATGACTCCAAGCAGGACGCCCTTCATCACAAGGCCCTGGCTCGCCACGGCGGCGACCCGGAAAAGATCGAAGAACTCGAGCGGCGGTGGAAGGCGATCGATCGACGGAGGAACGAGATGTCCGTCAACCTGCGCGGGGCCTTGGAGGCTTGCGCCAAAGCAGGGATCGACATGTTCCGCTACCCGGAGCTGCGCCGGACCTTCTGTCCAACACGGGAAGAATATTTCGAACTGGACGCCTCGGGGCAGTTCTATCGCCCGCGGGCGAATGTGTTCGTGGGTTTCGACCAGGTTCTGGACTACGGGAAGATTGTCGGGTTGGAAATGCCGAAGCAGATCTATTTCGACGCCGCGATCTTCGTGCAGGTATGCCTCAAGTCTCAGTGGCAAGACTCCATTCTGCGCCGCGAGGGCATCGGTTCTGACGGCAAGCTCCTCGCACCCCCACGCTTCGGCGAGAAGGTCGGTTACTGCCCCACATTTCTATTCGCGGACGAGGCCCAGCAGTCGGCGACTCCGAAGGACGCCGAGTTCAAGGCTGTCTGCAGGTCAAAGAGGGCATCGATGTGGGAGCTGACCCAGTCTCACGGATCGATCAAGGGAGCCTTCGGACCGCAGAGGGCGGCCGATGCCAACACCTACTTCCAGAACTCGATGACGCACATTTACCTGCGGCAGAGCGATCCCGATTCGATGAAGATCATTCAGGAGGAATGCGGAAAGAAGTTGGTTCAAAAGACCAGTCTCGCGATCACCGAGGGCGGCAGCTCCTCCGAGCTGTCGTACGTGCAGGGTGGCATTGTTCACCAGGGTATCGGAGTGTCCGCGACCAAGACGGTGGCGACCGAGGAGAAGCCTTTCGTCGAGCTCGACGAACTGAAAGCCCTGCCAAACAATGTCGCCGTGGTGCTCGCCAGCAATGGCGATCGGACGTTGCCCGCGTCGATGACCTACCTCCGGCCACTCTGGGTGTTTCGGAAGCACCCCACCCTTCCGATCGAGACGCCGTGGCTGGATTGGCCCCAAGAACTCCGAGCTACCTACGATCTCGATAGCATCCCCCAAGAGCTGAGCTGGGGCGGTTGGGACATGACGGAGCCGCTCGAGGAGGATGCCATCGTCCCGGCCGAGCAGCGCCTTGGCCGGTTCCTCCAACGGCCGTTGGCATCCGTCACAGCTCCAGGGAGTGCGGTTGCTGGACCGGCGCGCGCGGACGAAGCGACGAAGCCTCCGAACCTCCTCCCTCCTGCAGCTGGGGAGCTGCCACGTCCGTCCCCGGAACTGCAAGCGAGCACCACAACGCTGCCGCCGCCACCTCAGGGTTCAATCGGGCAGGAGCGACCGGTCGTCTTTCCGAACGTAAGCGTCGACGAGCAGCCCATCTCTGCCGAGGAGCTGGCGGCGATCACCGCCACGTTGGGCAAGGGCGAGGCCCAGCGCGACGGGGATCCCTTCGATGGCCTGCCCGATGACGACATGTGATCTCGCGTCGCTTATTCAGTCTTCTTGGGGTGGCCGACACTGACGAGCGTGAGATGGATTACCCGGCGCTCCGGGTCGGGGCAGTACCAAATCCTCCCAGCCCCCGTGACTTCGTACTGCCACTGCTCAAGGACCTTCCCACCAACCGTTGCCGCGGCCAGGCTTCCGGCCAACCGATGCTGCCGCGTAGAGCGCTCGAAAGGGGTTCGGACTAGGGCGTCGTACGCCGCCCCCGCCGGGCCCCGAGCTTGCTGGCAGAGCTCGTCCCACCCCTCGGTTGATTTCGAGGTGTGTAGGAGCTGCCACTCGTCCTTGCCCACCGGCCTGGCGACGCGCTCACCTCGCTTGGGCACGCCTAGGGCCGCCGCACTCGATTCGAGGTCTCGTCGAAGGGTCCTTTGAGGCGAGAGGCGAGCTCAGGATCCGCGTAGACGTCCGCGGTAGCTTTCCAGGCACGGAACAGCTCTTCGATCTTGGCCAGCTTGCCGAGCGAAGCGCAGGCCTGAATCGTGTCCACGAGCTCGTGCGCGAACCGCTCGCGATCCTCCACCGGCAAAAACCGAGCCCACGGGAAACGCTTCTCCAAGATCACCGTGAAGTGCGCCGAGACGTCGGGCAGCTCCGAGACCGCGTCGGCCAGCAGATGCGAGGCGAGTTCATTCCGCTCTACGTCCGCCCTATTCCGAGACTCGAGAGAGATTCGGATAGAGGCCTTCCCTCTACGGGCCAGCACCACGTCCTCTTTGTCGACCTTCTTCAAGGCCTTTTTGGGTTGCCGCAGGAAGTCGGTCAGGGTGTCGACGCTCATCCCCAACATCTTATCTGATAAACATCCGTTTTCAAGTCGCATGACATCTGCTTGACCGCAGATGTTGGGGCGGCTAGCCCTAACCTACCCCTTTGCCGTCCCGGGCGGCACGAGCAATAGGAGTGAACATGGTGAATGGCCCGACCGGACCACAGTGGCCTCAGACAGCGGCAGAGCTGGACGCTCCTATCGCGCGGAGTACGGGCGAACCGGAGCCGGCACCCGTGGCACCGCCGCCCCTCGTCAGTCGCCTAGAATCGGCCCGTCGCGAACAACGCTGTGGGAGTAAGAGCGACGCCGAGCTCCTGGTGACGGGCGTTCCACAAGAGAAGTCCGGTCCCGCCGGCGGCGAGAGCGGCACCAGCTCCTATCGCGATCCAGCCCTGCAACGAGGTGTCGTATAGGCGGGGGCAGACACCCCCGGGAGCTGGACTGCAGTTGCCGGTTCCCTTGCCATCGACCGCCAGCCAAACAATTCCCGCAGTGACCGCCGCGCCGCCTCCGGCGATAAGCCCGAGCGCAGTCCATTTGCGCCAGTGCGGGGCGGATTCTGACATCGGCTGTGCGAGGGCGAACGCGGGGGCGGACGCAGCAGGTTCGATGACGCCAGGGACCGGAATAGGATCAAGCTCCAGGTTCGCGATCACCTCCTCGCCAGAAGTACCAACCACCTCCTTCTCTACTGGCTGGTGCCCGGGAGCCGTCGCATGGATTTTCACTGGACCTGGGTTCACATGAACCGCACCCGACAGAGGCAGCCGGCCGACGGATTTCCCGTCGACGAAGACATCGGCACCAGGCGTGCCCTCCAGTCTGACTTTCGCCACATGGAGCTCGACATCGGCGAGAGATTTCTCGAGGGCCTGGAGCGTCTTCTGATTCTCGATCCATTCCGAGTCGTGAAGGGTGAGCGCAGCCTGCAGGTGCGTCTCGGCTTCCAGCCAGTGGTGCAGGGAGATCTCGGCCAACCCCATTTGGGCCGTGGCCCGGGCGGACGGGGCCAGCTTGTTGGCCTGCTCGAAGAGCGCAAGGGCCTCGGCCGGTTTGCCGCGGACCCGGAGGTCGATTCCACGCTCGATAAGCGCGTCAGCAGACGTCGCCGGCGGCGCGGCGAAGGCTGCTGCTTCGAGAGTCAATACTGCCATCAGGACAAGCGTACGCATGTTCGTTCTCCTTCACCGATTGGCGCGCCACATGAACACCGAGGTGCCACCGCTTCCGTCGCCTTCGTTCCAGGCGACGATTGGCGCACCCACCTTGTCGAGCACTACATTCGTTCCGGAGGCGTCCGTGTTCGATCCGAAAAAGCCGCTCAGCGTGCCGTACCCGATGTCCCAGGCGCCGCCGGAATATCGGGCGACTCGGATATTTGTCTCCGAGTTCGCCGTTTCGGTCCAGACCAGAGTCGTGTTTCCTGTCGCATCCACCGCCAGGTCAACCTCGATGGGTGGTGTGGCACTCGTCGAGATGAGCTGAGCGTTTAGGTTGGTCCAGACACCTGCAGCCACATATTGGATTCGGAATGTGGTCGGCGCCTGAGACACGGCCGAGACGACCACCGGACGGTCTTGGCTATCGATCGCGAGCGCATCCTCTACGCTGTTGGCGGTGCCAGCCGTGCCGGACGTGTCAATGGGCAGCCAGCTACCACCCGCGTAGCGGGCCAGGCGGAATGAACCATTACCCAGGCCGATGACTACAGGAGCCCCGGTGCTGTCGACCCGCAAAAGGAGAGGGCCGGTAACGCCCGCGGGACTCGGAGACAGGAGGGATTGCCAGGCAGACTGGCTCCAGGCCGCTACCTCTCCCGTGGGTGTGCCCATCTGGCCGGCCAGGTAAGACCACGCGACCACGGGATCCCCCGAGGGAGCGAGCTGGAGGCCGGTCACGGGGCCGCCGGTTGTCGAATCTGGCAACATCCCAAACGGGTTGTCCCAGGTGGTGCCATTCCAACGGGCGACGGAGGTGCGGGTCGTCGACCAGGCTAGAAGTGGAGCACTGTCCATATTGACGGCGACCCGAGCAGCGGTGACGGTACCCGTCGCCGGAGATGGGATGCTCACATCCCACGCCGCTCCGGCGCGGTACTTCGCCAGGCTGACTCCGGCTGTGGTGAGAAACGAAACGATGGGATGGTCGTCCGGGCCGATCGCCAGAGAGGAAGAAGAGCCCGGAAAGCTCGGGAGCGTGACCCATTGCGGGGCGGTCCAGGATGAGCTCGGGGTGGTTCCAAGCTGGTTCCCGGCGAGATCCGAAACAGTCGACGCGAATGCTTCGGTGATGAGCGCTGGGAACACGAGCGAGGTCCGATCGGTGACGACGATGCTCACCGTAGTTCCGTCGGCGCTGAGAGACAGGGAGGCAGGAAGAGGACCGGCTGGCGAGGACAGCGTCACCGCGCTCTGGGTGACGGTCGCCGGGTCCAGGGCTTTCGAGAACACAACCTCGATGGGATCCGAAAGCGCCACGTTGCCGGCTCCGCTGATCGGCGTTTGGCTCGCGACCGTCGGGACCTTTCGATCGACGATTACCGTGACGGCTGCCGCGGTCAGCGCTCGCGTACCGATCATGGCGCGAGCCGAAATCTGATACTGGCCTTCGGCCTCCTGCGTGGTGTCCCACGCGAACTGGTAGGGCGGCGCCGTCACGGTCCCCAGAACGGCCGTCCCTTTCAAGATGTCGACGTGGTCGAGCGCCGGTGTTCCCGCGGCGAGACCCACGACGATGGGCAGCGTCTTGTTGGTGTACGTCGTGGGTACTGATGGCGACTGGATGAATATCCCACCCCCCTCCCCTCCGTCCGTTCCTCCGTCTGGCCCGGCGCAGAGCTCCGTGCTGGCGTTGCAGACGGATCCGTTGGCACAGCCGTTTGTGAGACAGGACTCCGGGTTCGGCTTGGTTCGGCAGGCCGCCGCGGAAGCGCCCAGCAGTGCAGCGAGGAAGAGACCCTTTCCGACGTTGATAAGCACGTATTCTCTCTCCTTGAGTCGAGTCATCGGACCAACAACACGCCGTCCGGCGTCGTCTCCATCTCATCGCGCGGGTGTGGCTTACGACGCTTCTTGCGTACGCCGATCTCCGCAGCTGGCTTGGTGCTCGCGGCGGCCGCTTCTTCAGAGGGAGCCGGAGGCGTCTCCGGAACCGTCAACGGCTTTGGGGGCGGAAGGACCATCGGTGTGGGGAGCTGCTGCTGGCTCGCGGGCAGGACGGCCGCTGGGAGCTGGAAAGATGCAGGACGGATTAGCCGCTCTTGCGGTCGGTGAAGAACGAAGAACAACAGCCCACTCGCCACAAGAAGCCCGCCACCTACGAGAGCCACCATTCGACGGCGACGCTTCACGTTCGCCGTCGAGACGCCCGACGAGTCGGTTGTCAGATGTACGTCAATCTCTCCGCTCTTGGCTGCACGAGACTCGTCAGGGGCTACCCCTTCGGCAGATCGCTCGGCCTTCGCGTGGTAGTAGGCCTTCTTGTCGTGGTCTCGAGACTGAGCAACCGCCTCGAGCTGGCTGGGTGGATCCGGAGGCCTGGTCGGCATCAAGAGATCAGGATTCGGCGATAGCAACCTCGGATCGCCCTCCAGCTTGGCCGTTGCACTGTGGTAGTGCGCGAGCTCGGTGGGCGCCCCGTCGTCGACCTCCGTGTCCTCGGCCAGGCCTAGCCTTTTCATCATCTCCGCCGGAATCTCCGCGGTGTATTGCCGCGGCAATACGGGGAGCACTGGCGAGTGCAGATAGAACTTCTTCCACTTCTCGCGGCCGGCGCGGCTCGCGAATGGGTACACGGCCTGCCCGAAGGCGTAGACCGATTCGAACCTGGCCTCGTGTGAAAGATGCATTCCTCTCAAGATGGCCTTCTCGAGCCCTTCCGGGATCTCCGGGCGCCTGGTGCGAGGCGTGGGGAACTCCCCCTGCTCGATCGCGCGCAACAGAGGGGGGCCGTCGAGGCCTTGGTAGGGAAGGACCTTCGTGAGGCAGTTGTAGAGCATCACCGCGATGGCGTACTGGTCGCTCTGCTCGAACGCCTTCCCTTGCACCTGCTCGGGTGAGAGGTAGTGCCACGTCCCGATGATCTGTCCGTGGGTGGTGATGTCTGCGCCGGTGAGGGGCGCCTTCGACACCCCGAAATCGAGGACCTTCACTTCGAAACCGGCGCCTGTCTCGGTGGTTGCGAGAAAGATGTTCCCTGGTTTCAGATCTCGATGGAGGACGCCCCGTTCGTGACAGGCTCGAAGAGCAGCGCAGACTTCGAGAATGATGTCGGCCGCGTAATCAATCGGCAGCGGAGCCTTGCTCTCACGGAGGCGCGTGCGGAGATCCTTGCCGTGAAGAAGGTCCATCACCAGATAGGGGCGGTCGCCCTCTGCGAATCCCCAGTCGTTTACCTTCACCACGTTCGGGTGGGTGATTCTCGAGACTGCCAAGATCTCGCGGAGAAATCGCTGGCGGAGCTGCTCGACGATCTCGGGCTTGCTCCCTTCTGGTGGCGTCAGCACCTTGACGGCGACCGTGACCCCTCTCTTCGTGTCGACGGCGCCGAAGACGGTGCCCATTCCCCCCTCGCCTATGACCTCGCGCAGCTCGTATTGACCGATGCGGTTGCCTATCGCTAGCGCGTTAGTAGCCATGGCCAGTCTCTCGGTTGCTAGTCGGCTCACTGCCTAGGGGATGTTTCCTGTCCTCCACCGCCTGCCTCCTTTTGTCGCGGCGCGGCGTCATTGCCCAGCTCCGCCCCTCGCGAGCTCGAGAACCCTCTGCGCCTTACCGTTTTCGGGGTCCAAGCGCAGCGCCTCTTGAAGCTCGCGCTCTGCTTCTAGGCGCTGACCCTGCTTTAGGAGCAGCGTGCCGACGAGAACGTGGGCCTCTGCGCCTCCGCCCTGCCGTACCGCCAACCGCGCTATCGTCAGCGCGCCAGCGACGTCGCCATCGTCCCACATTTGACGTGCCCTTCTGAGCGCCTCCGTTGTCGTCGAGTTCGCAGCCACCAGCGCGGTCGTGCCTCCGGCCCTCGCGACCTTCTGAGGTCGAGTCTTGGTAGGCGTGACCGCCGCGGTCGTTCGGGCCACGACCGGGGCGGGTACGGCCGGGTGGCTCGCGGCTTCGATCGTAGGCGATGTGGGCCTCACGTCCGTGGAAGCGAACGGTCGCCTCGGGCTGACCGCCGCGGAGGTCACCACGCTCGGGAGTAACAAGCTCCGCGCCTGCCTTCGCTTGAGCGCGGTTCCAATCCCGCCAAGAAGAGCCACCAGCCCGGCCGCCGCCGCCAAGAAGAGTAAGCGTCGAACACGCCGTTTATTGGGTTCGGAATGGGCTGGAACGACGGTCGGGGCCGCCAGCATTCGCTTGGCGGCTTCGACGTCTTCCTTGAGGATCTGCCTCTCGCGATCGATGTTGTAATACCCGGCGAGAACTTGCGCGAGCTCGTCTTCGGCGTGGAAGGCGGGCGGCAGAAATCGGCCGAGCGCCTCCACCACCTCTCTGGCCGACTGGAATCTCCGGCCCGGCTCCGGTGCGAGCGCCCGGAGCACCAGGTCGGCCACGTCTCTCGGCAAAGCTGGGAAAGCTAGGCTCGGGTCCGGTGCGGCGGCCCCCACCGCTGTTTGGGCGTCTTGAAAGCTTCGCCCGGTGACCAACTGCCAAAGCACAACCCCGAGTGAGAAGAGATCTGAGCGAGCGTCCGCGGTGGCACCTGACCAGACCTCCGGCGCAGTATAAGTCTCCCGGCCGATTACGACGCCCGTCTGAGTGAGCGCCGCGGCGGAGCTTTCACGCGCGATCCCAAAGTCGATCAACTTCACCTGCCCGTCGAACGCCAGCATGATGTTCTCAGGTGTCACGTCCCGGTGGACGATTCCGAGAGCGTGGGCATAGGCGAGCGCGCGGGCGACTTCTCGGCCGATATAGAGCGCAACAGGCAGTGGCACTCGATCAGGAGCACACTGCCTTTCGAGATGTCGAAGGTTCACCCCGTCGACGTACTCCTGAAGGAGGCAGAGCTCACCGTCGATCTCTTCAACGCCAACGGTCTGCGCGATCGCCCCATGCGTGAGCCGGAGGGCGATCTGAGCCTCGCGGCGGAATCGGGCCTCGAGATCGGGCGCCTCCTCCGATTTCTGCATCCGCTTCACGACGCACACCTTGGCGAGCTCCGGCGGGCCCTTCACCGCGAGGTCCACCCGTCCAAACCCCCCGGCTCCAGAACAGCGTAGGAGCACGTACGGGCCGAACCGGCGGAACTCCTGCTCAATCACAGCGCTGTGGTCCCCTGCAGGAGATCAAGGCGTCGCGCCGCACGCAGTACCTAGGGTCGGACACGAGCTGAACCCACAGCTTGGGCTGATGTCGACCCCGCCGGCGTTGCCGCTGGCGAAGACCTCGGTGCCCGACACAGGCATCGTGCAAGAGATCCCTACCTGGCCATTGTTGATGATCGTCACCTGTTCTAGGCTGGCCGAGGCGGCGGAGAGAGTTCCCTGGATACGCATTCCTCCCCACGCAGCTCCCATGGCGTCGCCGGGACCATTCTTCGTGAAGACACTGTCTCGGACGTCGAATGCGGAACTGTCGACGAGCAATCCTCCCGTCGAATTGCTGTCGAACGTCACCGTTTCTAGTTGAATCGTGGCTGCATTTTTTACGCTTATTCCGAGGTCGAGGCTGTTCTTGAGTGAGACAGAACGAATAAACACATTCGCGCCATCTATCGTCAGGTTTGGCGTCGAGGATCCGGAAGACCCGATGATCGCAGTCGATTGACCAACAATCGACACTTGGGTCGAGCCAACGCTTGCACCCTGCATGGCCGCAGCGGAACCGGGCACCGAGCCTACGACTACAATGACACGCCTACTATTCGAGACGGCAAGCACCGCGGCCGCCATGCCACAGAAGGGGGATGCCGCGGTCCCGTTCCCGCCGCCCGGCGCGGTTGCGCAGGGCGCGGTGAACTGCACGTAGATCGTTTCCGCGTCGGTCGCGCAGCGTCCGTCTTGATGCGCCATGCACACCCCGGGGCCTATCCCCTTCGCCGTGCAATCGGAATCGGCGGTGCAGGCGCCGCAGGTGTTCGTGCTGACGGCGCAGATCGGTTTCGTCGGGTCGCGCGAGCAATCCTGGCTCGTCACGCACTCAAGGCAGGTCCCGTTTGAACCACAGACCGGGTGCGCCGAATCCCGCAGGGCGCACGCAGAGGAGCCCCCATCCGTTGGCCCGCAGCTGGTGCAGGACCGGTTCACGCAAATCGGAGTGTCGGTCGGGCATTCCTGGCTCGTCCGGCACCCTTGAGCATCGATTCCATCGCCGGATCCATCGGTTGCACCAGCGCCATCCGGCCCGCCATCTAGGTTGGACGTGCACATGAACTTGTCGATGCCGGAGCCGGTCTGGCAGTGCTGGCCCATCGGGCACTCCGCATCGCTTGTGCAATAGCCAGGTCGGGGTTGTGTGCAGGCCCCCAACGCCATCAGGCCGCCCAGAGCCAGGATAGTCGCGATCTTCATTTTAGAAGCTCCCTACAAGAGCCAGTGAGCCAGGACCCACCGCCAGTCCAGTGTGCGCGGCCCGGACATCGTGGACCACAAGCAATGTTCCGGCCACTACTCCCAGCGCACCAACAATGGTTAGGGGGATCCCGAGCCGGGCGGTGCTGAACCGACTCGGGCAGGCACTGCCTCCGACACCGTTCGACTCGCACCCGGTGGATTCTCCGTCAAGGTGCCAGAGGTAGGCGCCGACGAGCACGGCCGCCAGTCCGCCGCCGGCGACCACCGCGCCGCGACCGAGCCACGGCGAGTTCGTCGTCGCGGCGGGCGCGGGGACCGTAGGCGCGGCCACCACCGTGGGAGCCGTCGCGATGACCTCCCCCATCGGGACTGGTGCTCGTACTAGCAGCTGTCGGGCCAGTGTCTCCGCCGCCGTGACCATCTCGGGGCCCGAGCAGAGATTGCAGCCACCCGTTTCCTTGTCCACGAGCTCACCGTTCGATCGTCGGAGCTCTACCTCGAGCCGATAGCCCTCGTACTCATTTCGGCCCCCACCAACGGCGATCACCTCGGCGGCCCCAGAAGCGGCGCTGGTTCCTCGGAAACAATCGGCGCTGTTGCACCACCTGGTACCCGCGGTGGCCGCCACCACCTCGCGCCCCTGTTCCCGAGCGACAGCCTCGAGACCTTGCTCGACCTTGCTGTGGAAGGAGGCCATGTGCGGGGGAAGGTCCATGCCTTCGAGCACTACGATTCGGGAGCGAGTGGGCGCGGCCGCCGCGGCGCCGCCGCTCATCACGAGAATCGCCAACGCCCCGCCGAGCTTTCTCACCTACCCTCTCGCTTTACCACGACCGGGCGACCGCGTTCGATGTTGCAGCGCGAAAGCGGAAAACCGTCACACCGCGATTTCGGCCTCAGCTGTCGCATCGGTTCATCCAAGAGCAGGGACTCCGGCCATGGGACTTGTCGGCCGCGGTTCAGCGGTTGTTTCCTCCTCCTGCTGGAACTGTTCCTGGTAGCCATGTAGGCGTCGGCGGGCCAGCAGCTCGCGCCGTCGCGCCGCAAGCCTAGCGTCATCGGTGAATCTCTCGATTCTCACCCGCGGGATGCTTCCGAGTCGGCCCCACTCGACGATCAGATCGACCGCCGCGAAGAGGGTCGGTTGCTCCGTCATGCGGTAGCGCCGGAATCGATTCTGCCCTGGGTCGATGCTGCGCAGCTCAATTGGAAGGTGCAGGCTCCGAGAGGTGATGGCCATGCTCGGATACTGCGTCTTTGTTCAGCTAATTGCAAGTAAGATTGCATGTACCATTGCATCTGCCTTTGCGTGTATCCTTGGCAACGCCATGGCAGCGCCTTCGCTCAAGCTTGTAAACATGAGGACCGCGCAGACAACTTTGTCCGCGTTGGTCAGAGACGCGCAGACCGGTCCAGTCTGCCTCACCCGCTACGGTCGGCCTCTGGCCATTGTCGTAGGTGTCGAAGGCCGAGATCTGGCCGAGGTGTTTCGAGAGTGGGATCCGGGCGCCCAGCCTGCATCCGGGACGCCCGCGAGGAAGAAAGGCTAGCCCCGGCGGCTCTCGACGACGGTGAGGCCGTGCCTCGGCGCGACGATCGGTCTCCAACCGAATGACCCGTCTCGGCTTCTGGCGCTCTGCTCGAGCAACCGGAAGGCCCTGCTCAAAGCGGCCTCGCCGGGACCCCCAGCGCCCACGGCCAGGTACCAACAGGCTGCTCGGCACTCGCTCCACGCCAGAAAGAAGTGAAGTCTTCTCACGATTCCGCCTCCAGGCCGCAACAGATCGTGGTCAGGAACAGAGCCTGTGGAGAAGGCGAATCGCGAGGGCGCCAGGCACGCCAAGCCAGATGGCCAACAAGAGCCACGCTCCGACCTCTCGCCCGAAGAGGCGGCCCCTCGATGCCCAGGCCGGGCCCCACCTGCGTACGACGACGGCACCAGAGTCGAGGAAGCGGCTCACGAACCACAGGCCGCCGGGGAGCTCCGTCTGCGGTTTCACCGCCCTCCAGAGCTCCGCATGGCCACCGAAATGCCGTGCTTTACGTGTCCAGCTCATCGACTTCCGTCCTTTCGTCTTCCGATGGTCGGTGTTTAGGCCACCGTCCGCCGCACGCCGCGGTTGCGCGCCGCAGGCGCGCTGTAGGCTCCGACGGAAAGAGCCAGTCATTCGTCTCGTCGCTCCACTCGACCAGGCGGCGATAGCGATACTCGATCTCCCCTCCCCTCCCGAACCTCACCCCCGGTCTTTCGAGCTCGAGGATCTCAGCGACTCTCCGAGCGCCGTCGGCGTCGAAGTACCGCTGGTAGATCACGACGTCCACCGCTCGCCCCACCATCGCGGCGACCACCTGGGCTGTCAGCCCCGCCACTGGTGCCATCTGCGCCAACAGCTGCAGCTGGTGGAGACCGTCCTCTCCGTCATTGGAGTGAATAGTGCCGAAGCCTCCTCCGTGGCCCGTGCTGAACGCACGCAGGAGGTAGAAGGCTTCCTCGCCGCGAACCTCACCCACGATGATCCGGTCCGGCGTCTGTCGGAGCGCATTCCGGACGAGATCCCCTATGGTAACCGGCGTCGCGCCGGCTTCGTATGGCTCGACCGTCTCCATGGCGACCCAATTCGGCTGCTGGACCTGCAGCTCCCGCGCGTCCTCGATGGTGACGATCCTCTCGTGGGGCGGGATCATCCGCGAGAGCGCATTCAGTAGGGAGGTCTTTCCCGCGCCGGTCCCGCCGGCGACGAGGATCGATTGACGCCCGAGAACCAGGGCCTCGCAGACCTGCCGCACGGCCTTATTGACCGATCCCTTTCTCTCGAGGATGTCGAAGGTCATCGTCTCCGCGGGAAACTTCCGGATCGTGAGCGCGAGGCGCTCACAGGCCGGTGGAATCCCGATGTTCACCCTCTCGCCCCCCGGCAATCGCGCGTTCAGAAGTGGGCTTCGGTTGCTCAGCCTACGGCCGATGACGTCGCCGATTCGGATGCATGCGATGAGAAAATCGGCGGGATCGGTCCAGCCCACGCCGTCGACGCGACGGTGCCCTCTCCAGCCGTGCCCTTTTACCCACACATCGTCGAACGCATTCGCCTCTATCTCGGTAACCTGATCGTCGGCCAGGAGCGGGAGCAACGGCGTCAGTGCCTGCAGGAGCCCGTCAGGCCACGAGCCGCGTAGCTTGGCGGCCTCCCCGAACTGCGAGCCAGCGGAAGCTTCGTCGCTCTCAACGGCCTGAGCTCTCTTGGCCTGTGACGCCCCCGGCATCACATTCACCGCCGGCCTGGGGGAGGCGGAGCGCTCTTCAGCGATCGCGCCAGGCCGACGGCCGTGTCTAAGCTGGCTCCGATAGCATCCTCGATCGTCGGTTTCCCCACTCCGAACCGATACAGGAAGGGTCCGGACGGACTATCGATCCGCAGCTCCAGGACCACACCCCTATTTGGTTCGTCGATGCTCGGATCCAGTACCGCCCCAAGGCATATGCCGCGGATTCGCATGGGCGCCTGTCGGTCGATGGTCAGACCGTTGCGCTTGGCCACGTAGGCGAACGCGGCGGACCATGCTCGCTCCGTGATCTGATGCGCCGAGTGGCCGACCGGTTTGATTCCGTCCCATGCCACACGAGTGCCCGTCCATCGAAATAGCCCTTCAGACCAATACCCGAACACCGGATTGCCTCTGAGCAGCTGGTATTCGCGCCAGCCAAAAAAGTGCCCCAGGCTGTCCCCGTGGTCCCGGGCTTCCTGCGATCCGGCGAACGGCTCGCGCTCGCTCAGACGTCGCAGGATGCTGACGGCTTGCTCCGGCGTCCACGTTGGTTGACCTGGCGCCTCTTGGGCGCGTGCCGGTGGAGCACCCCCAAGGGCAACGACCAAGATCAGCGCAAGGTAGCGCGTCACCGCCCTGCCCCGACCCAGGCCAAGTCGCTCGTGCTTGCATACGGGGAGAGCCGGACGTCCTCCGCGAAGAACACCTTCATCTTGGAACCGGCGTCGACGGTCACCGTGGGCACAACGTTGGCGTACTTCTGGATCACTCCGCCCATCACCACTCCGAGATCTGCGCTCGTCCTTGCCATCATGAGATCCCGAAGCGTGGGGTTGGTACCGGCGCTCGGGCTTTGCACTGCCGCGCCCAACCCGTCGAGGATGCCGAGCATCACCGCAGCCCCGAACTGGAGCATGAAGTGACGATCGACGTCGCCCGCGACGCCTACCGCACCCATGTGGTCGACGGCGGGTACCTTCCGGGTTGGGAAATAGGCGGACCGCTGGTCTGGGAAGAGCACTCGATCGAACTTGATGTAGACCCGCTCCTGCTGAAGATTTTGAACACGCCCGGCTTCACCGAGGAGCTTCGCGCCCGCAGGGAGGAGCACGAACTTGCCGTCGAGCGAGATGAAGTCTCTCGACACCATCGCGATCACCGGGGAGTCGACCAGATCGGCACGAATCTCGTTCACCACGACGCAATCGAGGAACTTCCCTTGTCTGACCACCACGTCCGGCCCTACGTCCCCTCCGATCCGCATGTCGCCGACGGTGCCAGCCGCGAAGCGCTGCGGCGCCCGTTCAGCGGGCTTCTCCTCTGCGTAGAGGGAGTCACCAGCGACAGACGGGCCATGTGACACCTGGACCGTCGGGCCCCAATAGCCGGACGTCCCCATCGGGGCCAACGCCGTCCGGGGTTGGGCCTCGCCCGGCGAGGCGTCGTCGCGACCGTTCCCCCGCTCGGTTTGCTCGAGGGCTCGAGAGGATTCCTCGAGTGCGACCGCGGCCTTCTCGATTCCCTGCTCACGATCGCCCTTCGCCTGCGGTCCGTCGGTACGCTTCGAGGGGGACGCGATTGAACCGTTGTTGTCCGGTCGACGCGCAGCCCAGCTTGCGCCCGCGACGGTGCTGTACCCAAGCATCGGGGCCACGATCGCCGCTCGATTGTGCTCCGGCTCCGGCGCTTCATCGTCGTCGTCACGACGCGCGGCGCGGCGCTCCGAGGCGCCGCCCAGGTCGTCGTCGTACTCATCGTCGCGCGTATTCCGCTCGATGCCCCGGCCGATCGCCGCTGTCACCGCTGCGGGGCGCCCACCGCCGGCGCCGGCGGCTCCGAAGCGGTTCTGCAACAGATCGCTACCTTCGCTCGAGGCAGCGAGCAGGTTGCCCTGACTGTCGAATTGATAGCCCTGGCCGAGATCTTGTTGCTTCAACTTCTTCGCTTCGGCCGCTGCGCGCGCTCGGTGCTCGTCAACCTTCTCCGCTAGCTTCGTCTCCTCTTTCGAGACTGGCGCAGCGGCCGGCGCTGCTGGCTTCGCGACCAGGTGATACACGAGAGCGCCGGAACCTCCCAGCCCGACCACGCCCACGGTCGCCAACGCAGCGATTTGAAGATGAGTGAGACCCGCCGCCATTCCGGCGGCCGCCATTTTGATCGACATGGTTCTACCCCCTAGCGAAGAGCGACCCAGCCCTGCTCTTTGCCGAGGATCAAGCGGAACTTCTCCCCCGGACGCAGGACTTTGTTCTGCACGACATACGTGGCGTTCTCGATCTCGTAGTTCACGAGCTCCGGCCGGCCCGTCTTGTCGACGAATTGGATGACAGCTCGATCGGTTGCGTTCGGCACGCTGATGAACGTTTGCACCTTGTCGTCGACGACCCGGCTGATCAGAAAGTCGCCACCTCGATCGTAGGCCTCGTCGCCCCGGAGATTCACCATCGCGTTCTTTCGCCAGCTATCGAATTGAGCTCGCGCCTGTTCCTCGGCTTGCTTCTGCGCGTAGAGCACCTCGCGGCTGATGGACTTTCGCATCTGACGCTGCGCCGGATCATTGAGGGCGCTTCCTTCGATGTAGATCTCGAGGGCTGCTGGAACGATTGCCGACTCACGAACCGCCTCGACCCGCAGGGAGAGCCGCAGGTCGGACGGATCGGTCTCGATGTGAACGAAGCCGGTCCGCCCCACCACGTCCGAGGATCCCAGCGCCCTCAGGAACACGCGACTCGCGCCTGGCGTGGACTCCGCAGCCCACCAGTGGTTGTCGAACCAGATGTTCTTCGCGGACTCTCCTGCCGGCAGCTCCAGTGCGAAGGGCGCACCGGGCAGCAGTCTCACCTGGTACACCTTCCCAGGGCTGTAGGGCAGCCGCAGAGTGTCCGCCGCGGCGGCGACGTTGACCGCGGCCGCAGTCGGCCCCAGTGACGGCGGAGCCAGGCCGTCGCCCGTGTGAGCGCGACCGCGGGCCTCCGCGGCACTGGCAGCGAGCAGCGCGGTGGCGATCCCCACGGCGAGGCCCAGCGCTCGACTGGAAGTTCTTTCGACAAGACGATTCATCTCAAGACTCCTTGTTCCGGTTGGTGGAGGGCCAGCTCACCCTTCACGTGTCTTGTCGGCACACCGACCCTCGAAAGTTTCCTCTGGTTAGTCCGGTTCCTCAGGAAGGCTCCCCTCCACGCCCCACGTGCAGCGCGTCGCCGGCGACAGGCTGGACGCGATCGACGGGCCGGGTGCCCGGAGGCCCTCTGTCAAAGGTCCTGGGAGATCTGGACGTCGGCGATCATGAGACCGCTGGGATTGACCGGCGAACGAGGCACCTGCTTCAACACGGCGCGTACGAAGAAGTGGCCCGCATCGGCAGCTCGTCCCGACCGGTCGACATAATAGTGTTCGAACGAGACCATCACCTCAAGGGGAGTGCGACGCACGATCGCCACCTGGGGCTCCCTGCCTACCGTCTTGTCATCGTAGACGCGGCCGGAGGTACCGCGATCGACGAGGGCTTGCCGCTCCTCGAGCCGCAGTCCCGCTTTCACCACAGCCTGCGCCTTCCCGTCGACGAGCTGCAGGCATGCCTTTAACCGATCCTCAACATCGAGTGGGGTCCACGTAAACGCATCCAACACCCACCTGCGCAGGAATCCTTTGATCTCTGCCTCATTCCGAGCGTCACCCGCGTGTAGGAATGAGCCGGAGTCCGCCTGCACGACGTTCCCCAGGCTATCGCGGACGAAGACCAGCGGCTCCTTCTGCTCGTTTCTCCATGCGAGGAACACGACGGCTGCGCCGAGGCCGACGTTCAGCACCATAGACAACACGAGTTGCAGCCCCTTACTGCGAACCGCGGCGTTGCTGCGCCCCCAAGCCAAAATAAACGCATCGTCTCCGCCGACCTGGGCGTGGGGTAACGCCCCAGGGCTCCGGCGTTTATCCGACGGCGACCGGTCCATTTCCTTGGACGCCACTTGTGCGCTGCTGGGCACGACTCCGACCGACTTCCGCCGTTCCTTGCTCACTACCGCCGGCGCTACGACGTCGAGGCTCGTAGCTTCCGTATCCATTACTTCTCGCCCCTCAGTTGGTCAGCTGCGGCGCCGTCGGCCGCGCCTTGGATAGGCGGGGGACCGGAGCTCGGCTGGCCTCCTGCGCGGGACAACGCCGCGATGGCCGCTTGGGCGCGCCCGCGTTCCCCGGCCGCATCCAGTCCACCACCCTTGCCTCCGCCCTCGGCGCCACCACCACCTCCGGCATTTCCTCCACCCTTGCCTGCGCCGCCGGCGCCGCGCGCGGCAACCATGGCGAGAGCCGCGCCAGCAGCAAAACTGCTCCCCCCTCCCCCGCTCATGCTTTGGAGCAGCTGCGCCAGTGTCGCCGGCACCGCGCGAATGACCGCGAAGGAGCAGATCGGCCCCACGATCACCATGATGACGTGGAACGCGATGTCGCTTCCATCGCCGTACACCCCATGGAGGCTCTGAGTCATCTCGGTCATGTGCGCCATGATGATTCCTGCAAAAGCGCACGCGACGCCCAGGAGGGGCATGTAGAGCAGCCCGAGTACGAGGAACGCCTTTACGAAGCTCCAGAAGATCGCCTCTGTCTTTTCATGGGCCGCGAACGCGATGCAGATCGGTCCTACTGCAATCAGGACCATGTTCATGCCCAGGCCGTAGAAGCCCTCCATCAACATGAACACGGTGATGAGACAGGCTGTGATACTAGCGATCACGAACCCGAAGCCGGTCACTACCGCGTCGGCTACGAATCTCGCCATCTTCCCGCTCCAAGAGTCGTCCCCCTGGCCGGTCTTAGTAGCATTGACTTCTGTGTGCTTGAGGTCCTGGTTGTCGGCCTCGTCGTTCTTGATGGTGTCCATTGCCGCCCACTCGCTGCCCCACACCTCACTCCACTTGTCCGCGAACTGGGTCATGAATCGGGGCTGCAGGGTAGCCACCGTCCCGACGACGACCGCTTGGTACCCCGCGAGCAGCGCCGTCACGAGGCAGATTCTCAACCAGAACTTGCTCTTGAAGAGACGACAGGAACGCGGATCGCCGACGAGCTCGGCGGCCCCCTCGACGATATGGAACGCAAAGATGAGCCAGAAGATCGTCATCCCCGCCTTGGACGAGTCGTTCTGGACGAAGGCTGTCCCGTAGTCGATCACCGCCGTGACCACTCGGTCGATTCCGAATGCAGGATTTCCCGCAGCCATGTGGTCGCTCCTCTCTACGAACCGACATCTCTCAACGCGCCATAGCGGCGCCGAGCTCTCTGACAGCGTTGCTGTTGCTTTGCATCCAACCGCGATCGCGCTGCTCGATGTAAGCCGTCTGAGCCTCGTCCTCTCCGACCAGGAAGACGATCGCCTGCTGATTCTTGAGCATGAGATCTTCGCCCTTGTACCTGGCCTCCGTGGCCGCGATCTCCGCCTGCAGGCTGCTGATCTTTCCCTGGTTCACCGGGTGGTTGCGGTTCTCGGCTTGAATCGCATCTCGGAGGCGCTTGATCTTCTTCACATCCTCGCTGACCGCCTTGTTCTGCATCTGCATCTGTCGCAGCAGCGCGGTACGGGTCGCCCGCGCCCTCTTCGATTGTCGCAACAGCGAATCCACCTTGGCCCGGAACCACGGGTCGGTGCGGTAGCGGGGATTGGATCGCCAGTGCTCGACGTACTCGACGTTCTGCCAAAGACCCTGGGCCTGCTCGACACCCATCACCGTCAAGTAGGTCGCCCGTCGGATATCGTCGATCCCTTGGACCCCATCGAACCACGGCAGATCGACGAGCTGGAGAATGTCCGCCCACCCGAGATTCCTCCAGTCGCGGAGCCCGTCGTACACCTGCTTGAAGGCCGCCAGATGAGTCTGCGCGGCGGTGATCATCTCGTTGAACTGAATGAGGTACTGCACGAACTGCGTGGCGCGCTGGGTAATCGAAGCGGCGTCGTTGACCTGCCACTGCGCCTCGGCCCGCGGCGAAGCCGCCATCAGGGCGCCGACGACGACAAGCCCCAGGATGACTTTCTTCATGATCGTGCCTCCCTTGCCGGCGCTGGGGGCAGCTCCCCTACCCCAGCCGTCTTCGCGTATGCGCGCACCTTGGAAAGGCGCAGCTCGCCGCCCGCGATGGTTCGGCCCTCGCAGGCCTCGACCAAGCGCCGTATTCCTTCGACGAACCCGAATTGGCGACAGAAGAGCGTGCGCCAGTGCTTGTCCTCGCCGTCGGTCGTGGCGTACCAGTACAACGCCGGGGAGATCTCGACGGAGAGCACGCGGTTCAGACCGTTGTTCGAAACGTAGAAGACCTCTCGGACCTCATCGTCTTCACGCAAGCTCTCGTGCAGCTTCTGATGGTGGGCGGTCAGGTGCAGATCGTTCTCCATGAAGTCGGGCTCGCTGAACCCTCGGTAGAGGAAGACCTCGGACATGGTTTGGAGGAGCTTCCTGGCGTCACCGTCCTTCACGTCCTTCGGACTCTGAGTCGACAGCGTCACCAGGCCGTTGAATTTCCGGATGGTGCGGAACATGTCCTCGACTAGGCGAAAGAACGCGGGATGCGCCAAGAACGACCACGCCTCATCGATGATCACCGCTTTCCTCTCTTTGATCGCACGCGGGTTCTGAATCCGACGCCAGATCGTCCCCATCAACGCCGACACGAAGGGCACCGCCAGGAGCTCGTCATCCTCGAGCCCCGACAGCTCGAAGTAGAGATACTTCGCGTTCGCGACGCTGTCCGTCCCGCTGTCGAAGAAGCGATCGCGGGGCGCCCGCGTCCACAGCTCGACGGCTGGAACGAACTCAGGTGCTTCGTTCTTGAGATGAGTCAGCAAGGCCGAGAGCGGCCGCGGCGGGCGTCCGCCGACCTTCGCGCGGCGCGCTCGAAGGTACGCACTGGCCTGGTTTTCGAAATCGCGGAAGAACCCTCCCTTCCCGTCCTCGCCTTTGAGGGCTCGGTCGAGGCGGTTCTTCTCCGCAGGCTCCAGTCCCCTCTTCTGGCCCACCAGGCAGTCGAGCCAACTCTCGAAGAACAGTCTCGCGTCCTCGACCGGGCACGAGAGCTGCTCGCCTCCCTCCAGGACCATGCGGTGTTCGCCGGTGGCTACCTGCCGGGCACGCTCCTCGAGCGCCCACACCAGGGGAAACGGGTTGAAGCGGAATTCGCCACCGCGCAGCCGCATCACCGCGACCTCGTTCGGCATCTCCTGCGCCAGGAGTTCGAAGATCGGACCGAAGGAATTGCCCTTGTCGATGACATAGCCCTGCGACTCGAACATCGCGTTTCCCAGCAAGAACGCGTTCATCAACATCGACTTGCCGGACCCAGGCAGCCCGAGCACGGCCTTGTTCCACGACGGCTCGCGACGAGAGAAAAGGGAGTAGCTGAAGACCCCGCCCTTCCGATCGCCGAATAGCAGGAACGGCGCCTTGTCACCCGGGGACAGCCGGTAGGCCATCGCCAGATCGCCGGCTTGCCGGCTCGTTACGCGGTTAAGGCGCAGGCCGTATTGGCCGTTTCCCGGCAGCGTCGACAGCTCGGCCAGCACCCGATTCGCTCGCTCCTCGAGCACGTCGCCGCTTCCCATCAGCTTCATCTGCGTTCCGAGCTTCGCCGCGCGGTCCTCCAGCTCCGCCAGCGTGTCTCCCTGCACGATTACCGTGAAGTACCAGTTGAAAGGACAGGCGTTCTCCGTTCGAACAGAGGTCAAGAAATCTTGAGCCTCCGCGTGGTAAAGGGCGCTCTCCCGGTGCTTGCCAGCCAGCGCACCTGCAAAATTGGCGAGTCGAGAGATGCCCCGCCCTATCTGCGCAAAGTCCAGCGCCCGGAACGTCTGGGCCAGCGTCAGAGGAAACCGAACCTCGTTCTGTAGCCGCGCGAAGAGATACGCGATCGATTCCGCTGGAGGGACCTTCCAGGTCAGGACCTTCGTCTGTCGGCCCTCGATTCGATACTGTTCGCCCGTGTTGTCGCGCTCCGACGACGCCACCTGGACCAAGAGCGGCAGATCGGTGCGCAGCGGTCCCGGTGAGGTCCATCGCCGGTTGACCTGCCGCCACAGCGCGACGAAGGATTCCTCCTCGTTCAGGGGCTTGAGCCCGAAGCCCATCTTCGGCCGCCGAGTCGTGAAGGCGAGGAGGTTCTCTTCGATCACCCGCAGCACCCGCCGCACCATGCGGGCCTCCGCGCGTAGATCCTCGAGCTTGAGCAAGACCTCCGTCTGGACGTTCCGGAGCCGCCACACCGGCCAGCTCAGCGTGCGCTTTTCTCGGAACCGAGGGAGGTACTTGAACACCCACAGAATCTCGTCGTGAAAGACGGTCTTTTGGCTCCAATAGCCGTTCGTCGCGTCGCACAGATATCTGAGTGCTGCCGAGTCCCTGATCGGCGGAGCGATCGTCGGGGCCGCCCCCTCGGCGCGCGTGAAGATGTTTTGCACTTCCCAGGTTCCGCGCTTCCACTCCCCTTCCAGGCTCGCGGGATTGAGGACGTCGAATGCCCGGCGGAGCGATGCGCTCGCGCCGGCGAGCCCGTCACCGCCGAGGGGTTCGGGGTCGAGGCCGTCCATCCGGTAGAGGGCCATCAATCCGCCGTCCTTGCACACGATGAGCGGTCTTTCCGCGGCATACCCTTCTTCCCGACGGAAGAAGTCGTAGAGCAGAAGCTCGTTCTCGAGATTCGCGTCGGCGCTATTCCAAACCCGCTCGAGCAACCCGATCTCCTTCGGTAGTCCCATCATCAATCCTCGAACTCGACGCGTTGGTAGCTGCGGCTGTAGCTCGTGATTCGCCTTGGAAACCGGTGGAAGACGCGGAGGAAGAATAGCGGGACAGCCACGCGATCCTGCCCGTACACGACGACCAGCAGTCCCCAGACGATCAGCACCCCAGCGACCACCGACAATCCCACCACCCTGCTGACGGACATCAAGCCGAAGCCAAGTAGTGATGCCACGCCAACGAGAGCCAGAGCGTAGTGCGCTGGAACGCCACCCAGCATCGGCGCACCGTGGAGACAGCGGTAGATCGGGGCAGTTTCGTTTGCCATGCGCCTACAGCATCGCGGCGGCTATGCCGCAAAGAACGGAACCCGCCCCGGTCCCAAGCAGAAACCAGATCGCCTCGGGATCCTTGCGGCTGAACTTCAACGCCGTGACGACGAGGCCTACCGCCACGATGATCACCGCGGCTACGGCCAGACCTATCTTGATCACCCCTTTGAGCTCGCTCGCCGCCGAGCTGACCCCCGACGAAAGGTCCTGGGCCCGTGCTGCACGAATCGACGCGATCATTCCACACACGAACGCGGCAAACGCGAGCGCTGCCCGCCCACGCGACCGCTGAATCATCTTCACGAGAGTTGTGGCCATCGACATTCTCCCTTTTGAGATCTCACCGTCTGCGACCCGCTCGGCTCGAGCGCGTCCGTCCGGCTCGTAAGACTTGTCGTCCACCCACCGCCGGTTGTTTCCTGGCTTGAGAGCCGCATCGCGCACGAACCGCTGGCGTCACGAATGCTGGCGTCCCGTTCGGCGCAGCCTGGCCGGATGCCTTACATCAAAAACGTAAAGCCGTAGAGTCGTCGAAACGGTATGTCGAAATCTCGTTCCTCTGCTGCAGGGGCAGCCTCGACGACTTCCCGGCCGGAGGCGCCCCGCCCGGCCGGCGTGGGACCATCGAGGGTCGAGGCCGTGGGGTCGAAAAGCTTCCGTTCACCGTGCGCCTCAGCCGAGAAGTGGTTGTCGCAGTGGAGCGATATCAAGTGGAGACCCGTTCGACAGGCCGCTCGAGCTGCCGCAACACGACGGTTGGAGCCATTGTGGACCGCTTGCTTCGCCTCGCCCTCGACTTGCCCGCCTTGGAGGAGTGACCCCCTCCCCTCTTGGGGCCCGCCGAATCTCATGGGTCCCAGACGTCCAGGCCACGAAGCACCCAGCTACTCAGCGGACCAGCGGCTTGGCCGCTCGGGCAATCAGCGTGCCGGTCAACTGAGCGCTCGGGGCACCGAACGTCCAGGTCACCAACCCTTTGGATCGCCGGACGCTGCGCCGCCCAGTCCCCTGGCCGCCCAGCTGTCTGGGCCTTCGGGGACCCCCCGGCAACCCAGCCGTCTAAGCGGTCAGTGCGCCGCACGTCTGAACGCCTGCGACTCCAACCACCCAGACCCTCAGCCGTCCAGCCGCCCGGAAACCCGAACGTCCGAACCCTCAGACGCTGCGCCGCCCAGTCCCCTGGCCGCCCAGCTGTCTGGGCCTTCGGGGACCCGGCAACCCAGCCGTCTAAGCGGCCAGTGCGCCGCACGTCTGAACGCCTGCGACTCCAACCACCCAGACCCTCAGCCGTCCAGGCGCCCGGAAACCCGAACGTCCGGACCTTCAGACGCTGGGAGGGCCAGACAGCCAAGGCCCCAAACCTCCAGGGCCCTAGGCACCTGGAGGGCCAAGGTGCTAAGCACCCGGCGAACTGGACGCCTGAGCCACCCGGACCCTGGACACCTAGGCGCCCGGGTGCCCGGCGGAAGCCGCCAGACTTTCAGACGTCTGGACACCCAAGTGTCTGGCTGGCCGTTGGTCACCAGGGCACCGTCAGCCGCCCAGACGTCTGGGCACCCCGACGCCCGAGCGGCTAGAAAATTGGACGCCCGAATCACTCGCATTTAACGTGGGCCCATGATCATCGCGTTCGCGGGGCAGAAAGGGGGAGGGGGCAAGACCACCTCCGCCATCTCGGTTGCCTCTGAATGGCACGCTCGAAAGCGCCGGGTTGTCCTCGTCGACGCAGATCCCCAAGGATCCGCGCTGACTTGGGCGGGGGTGGGCGCCGAAGCGGGCGCATCGATGCCGACCGTCATCGCCATGGGCGCCGGACTTCATCGGCCCGACCAGCTGCCAGCCCTCTCGCAAAACTACGATGTGACGATCATCGACTGCCCCCCGCGGCATGGTGACATCCAGCGCGCGGCTCTCATGGTCGCTGACCTTGTCGTGCTCCCGTGTGGGCCCTCGGCCCTCGATGCTTGGGCGCTCGCCGCCTCGATCGATCTCATCACGGAGGCTCGGGTCCTGCGTCCGGAGCTGAACGTCGCGATACTGATCACCAAGAAGAACGCTCGAACCGCACTCGGGGCAGGGGCGCGCGAGGTCCTCTCGAGCTCAGGCCTGCCAATCCTCGAGACCGAGCTCGGGTACAGGGTCACCTATCAAGAAGCCCCCGCCGCCGGTCTCGGCCCTTCAACCTACGATCCGACAGGCGCCGCGTCCCTTGAGGTGAGGCGTCTCGTCGATGAACTCGAGCTTTTCATGACCAAGGAGGTCCTCCGTGCCAGCGCCTAAGCCAGCAATCACTCTTCGTCGCCCGTCCGGTCCACCCCTTGCGGCCGCTGATCGCTTCGTCGCCGGGGACCGACCCTCCTCGGAACCCGCTGCGGGCCCTCCGCCTCAATCGGAGCGTCCGTCCCAGGATGTAACGTCCGCGACGGATATCGCGTTGCAAAGCCCGCGCGCGCTCCGGGCTGAACCGGATCAGGACCTGGACGTCCAAACAGCCGGTGGCTCAGACGTCCAGCCGCTCCGACCGGGAATCGTTCAAAGGCGCAGTGGTCGAATCCGGCGTCGTACGACCGTCTATCTCGAACCATCGCTGGCTACCAAGCTAGCGATCTACTGCGCTACGTACAGTCTCGAGCTCTCGAAGGTCGCGGAAGACGCTCTCGAGCGGCACCTCAATTTCCTGCAGCGAGGCTCGGCTCGACCAGTTGTCGTAGCCGACGGCGGGGCAGGGCAGGGCGTCCTCGCGGCGGACTAGGAAACTTTCTTTCGACATGTGCCGACTAATCCCACGACCGAACTAATGGCCCAGGACGACACCATACTCAAGCCCACGCGGGACCAATTCCGGGCCTCGCTCCGTGCAGACTTCGACGGCCGAGCGACCGAAGCCGACCGGCGGATCCTTGCGGCATCTGATCATGGCGTTCGGGACACGAGCCGTCGGGAATCGCGTCAGATGGACGCCCTCAGCGATTTGCTGGTACAGGAGCCGCTTGAACGCGAGCGAACGTGGGTGTGTGACGCGCTCATATTCTGTCCGCTGCCGTTCCGCCCCGTCGCTGAGAAGCAGGTGGTTCGCCGAGCTCGTACCGGAGCTGAGGAGCAAATCGAGGTCTTCTACTCAGCGGTCTCGAGAGCATCGCTGCCCTACGGCGACGACGCCTTCTTGCTCGACCTGCTTGTATCCCAAGCTCGCAAACTTGGGTCCCCCGAGGTCACCTTCGACTCCCTCAAGGACCTACTTCGCTTCGTCGGGGTTTCGGGAGGGGGCACCGACTACAAGCGATTGCGGGAGCGGGTCGATCGGATTTCGGGTCTGCACATTCGAATCGAACGCACCAAAGAAGTAGCGGTCAACATTCGTCTCGTCGACATCCAGAACATCGAGGACATCTCGAACAAGAAGACGCAAATGCTCGAGGGAGAGTTCGGCCAACGCCGACTTCTTCCATATGCGTTCCGATTTGCTCCAGAGTTCTACGACGATCTGATGCGGCATTACACCGTGATCCCCCTGCAGATTCTCCGAGCCTTCGCTGGGTCTCCGATCGAGTACAGCATCGCTCGTTGGCTTTATCGACGGATAATCCACACGCAGAAGCCGACGCTCGTGCGCTGGGCGGATATACACGCCGAGAGGGGAGGGGGGGATTCAAACCCTCGACGAATTCGCGCCTACGCCCGCTCAGTAGTACAGCGGCTCAAGGTGATTTGGCCCGGTCTCGCAGAGGCGATCGACGAGAACCATAAGAGCGGCCTCGTCATCCAGCGGTCTGCGCCGCCGCTCATCCCCGACAGACAGCGGATCAAGGCCTAGCGAGCGCGCTCCGGCGGCGCGGCACGTTGGTCGTTGGGCAGAGCCGTAAACCAGTGAGGCTCTTGAGACTTCGCTGAGCCTCGCGTTTCTGCAGGTGACATGTTTGTTTCCAACTCCCATTTCTGCTTCATCCGGCTCGCGAACAGCGGGTCCGTGGCGTTGCACACCACGTAGTTACGAAAACTGCGCGCTCCTTAGCTTGCTACGATTCTGGCCGGGATTTCGGCCCGAGTTCCGGCTCTCCTTCTAGGGTCGGGCCAATCATGCCTATCTTGGAAGGGTGCTCGTCCTCGGTGCCTGACTCCCCCGGGCCAGTTTCCGCCGGGAGTGCGGGCAACCGAAGCGCCTCCTCGGGAGGCGTCCGGCCGCGCGGCCCGGGCTCACCTTCACTGAGAGCGCCGGAGCCCATCGGCGCGGTGCGCGCCTCGTCGCTCCCGGCTACCCCTTCGGTTTGAACCAGATCGAAACTGCACCAGTCGAGAGCGCGCCAGAAGCGACAAAAGGACCCTCGATCATGTAATCGAAGACGACATCGGGCTCCGCCGGGATGCTGTGCTCGGCCAAGTATTTGGCCAGGTGCTCGCTCAGCATACCGGTGACCGTCTCTTCTTGCTTTGCGAGAACGCCAGCCGTCACTGGGTCGACGTTGAAAATGAGTCCGGTTTTCGTCATCAGGACGTAGCCCGACGTCGGCTGTTCGATTCTTCGTAGCTTGTTCGCCATCTGCCTTACTCCCTGTTGCCCTTCACGGCGCTAACGGCGCCGGATCTCAGCGAGGCCTGCTCGCGAAGTGCTTTGGCAGCGGCCTGAATATCCGAATGGGCTTCGCTGCTCTCGAACTCGTCTTCGGAGCAAGCGACCGCTTGCTCTGCGCCCGCCGGCCGCACCTTCCAGCACTGCCGATGATCCGTCGGACACGAACTGCAGCGTACCGACCTTCTTACAGGTCGGGCATGGAATCTTCTTGAGCTGATCCTCGGTCACCTGCACGTACGCGATCCCAGCCATGGCGACAACCTTTCCTTCCGGATTCCTCACCGCCCGGCGCCCGGGAGCGGGCCCGGCCGCGATGCAAACCTATCCGGCGGGCCACGCAAACTCGTGCGTAGTCAAGTTACCTCCCCGACTCGCCGCGAGCGCCGCATCGAGATCTGAGTATCGCTCGCCAGGAGTCGACAGAATTCTGTGTGAAACGCCCGTGGCTAGAGGGTTCCTGAGGCGAGGGCGCCGCCTCCCCATGCTGACACGACGTACGAATAAGCCAGCCCAACCGAGACTGTCCAGAAATGCTCGCGGTCGTACCAATAGTATCCTCCCACCGGTTCGAGCGATATTCTATGTTGGCCGAATTCTGCGGACAATCGGTAGCCGATCCCTTGAACTGCGAACCTATGACCAGATTCTACCGCGGCCAACATCGAAGCGGCCTGGTAGAAGACATCGTGAGCTAAGAATCCGTCATTTGTAAAGCCGAGAGACACAATATATTTGGCGATAGCAGCAGGAGACCATCTGGCAATTGAATAGTCGCCCATGGCCCCAATGCCGAAGTCAAAATGAATAGGGATCGGCAGCAACTTCACGGGCCTACCTAAATCGAGTTCGTAGTCCGAGAACGCACTGGTGATTTCGGTTCCTCTTACGATAGTTACGGCCCCTTCGATGCCGACGGCCTGGGACACTCTCGCAGGAAATGCGAATGAGCCGCTCGCTACCCAGGACACTCCCGTCGCCGGACTGTCCCCTGATAGCGCTGAACCATCCACACCAAAGGGGCCCCTGAGCGTATCGGCATATATCCGGGACGCGAAGGACATCCATATGTGAGTATCCTCCGCTGTGTCGACCTTTCCGGTCATTCCAGTTCGAATGATGACAAATATTGATTCGGTCGACGCGCGGCGAAGGATTTCGCAGGTATCCTTGCAAAGATGTCCATCGCCATACCCCCACCATTCCTCACCTAGACCATTTTCCATGGCTCTTCCGGACTCATTCCAGTGATCATGCATCGCCTTCGCTGCAGCGACGCCAGTTGCAGCCCGGTTAAAACCCATATGACCTGCAGCAAACGCATCCTGCAGGAAATGGTCAGCGAAGGCATTTTCATATATGGCCCGCTCGAGTAATTCGATTGCCTTGATGCCACGCTCACCGTGTGCACTGAGAGCTGTCTTCTCAGCGGTCGCGTGATACTGACTCCAGTACCTGGGAGCCGCTGGGAAGAAATGCGCGTAGTTCTCGAGAGCAAGGTGTGCGTAATAGACGGTGTTGTAGACGCTTCGACCCGCCAAGAGGTCGAAGAACTCCTCAGGTCGCCCCAGATGATCACCGGAGACAGCACAGGCTTCACCATAGAGCGACGCGCGTGGGTCTAAGGAGGAACCGCAGACGTCCTCGAACGCCGAGTCTTTGGCTAGATCCGGCTTGCGACGACCGAGGTTTCGGCATGCAGTCCGGTAACCGTCTGAATCAGGATCCCTCGCGGCGCAGACTAGCTCGACTTTCTGGCGTTCTTCACGCAAGTGGCGGCACGTAGCGAGGATGTCCTTCGCCAATGGGTCTGGCGCCAATGCGCCACAGACCGCGCCCGCTTCGGCCTTAAGACTTGGGGAAATAGCAGCGCATTCTTGTTCTCGCGAAAGGTCCGTTGGGGTCGTTCCACAAACTGTCCACACGTCACGATCGACGGATCCGAGCTCCTTAACCAAAGATCGACACGAAGCTGTCCGAGCTTTGACCGGAAACTCGCAGAAGGCCGCAAATAGCGGACTCTGTACCGCCTCTGGATCGCTCTTCAAGCGAGTACAAGCGTCTCTATAGGCGGTACGGCCGAGGTCTTCATGCTCGCGGAAAAGGAAGGCCTCGGCACGCATGGGAAGAGACGCTCCAGAGAAGGTCGAGAGCACTGCCAGAGAACGAAGCACCAGGGCGGCGGTTGGACGCAGTTGCGAACGTGGTAGACG
>Ga0209483_1000465_pt1 | contig 35729 bp, 31 predicted proteins | sample NGEPerA_FD_184508 | JGI IMG/M metagenome (GOLD analysis project Ga0209483, IMG submission 184508) | Arctic peat soil microbial communities from the Barrow Environmental Observatory site, Barrow, Alaska, USA - NGEE PermafrostL2-A... | ecosystem: Environmental > Terrestrial > Soil > Wetlands >...
CGCCCAACTCGGCGCGTTCGGACGCCGCCAACTGCGGAACATCCGCCGCCGCCCCAGGCTGATCGCCGCTTTCTGGAAACAGGCTGAATTGTGGTGAAATACTCACTATATTATGCAGGAGTCAATAATTGTTATAGTGGATTTTATTACACAACAAATGGACATGGGGCGGAGCCGGACGGGATGGTGGTCACAAGTAATGGACATGTATTTTCACGAAACAAGGAGGACGGAAAATTGATTATTGGAAGACAAGCCTATCCCTATGACAAGGGGTTCACTAATGGCATTGGAATTTACCGGCAGTGGACCAATGTCTTGGGCGTATCAGTGCCAATGGAATTTGAATTTTCTGCATTTGTGCCAAAAGTCGGAGGCCATACTTCGGCAGAATTGGTTCGCGCATACACCTATCGGTGTTCGGTCACAAATATTCAACCGGCTATAATTCGGGATTTGCCATTGCCATTGCCACCAGAAAAAGTGCTGGTTACAGACCGCCGGTTTGTAAAGAACGGGACAGCGTATGTGAACTATATCACCACTAATGGCTGGCTGGCATCTGACGATGATGAACTCAACATGGCAGTGACATTAGCCCCAAAAATATCGCCGGAAGCCGAAGCTATTCGAGATTTGGGGTTGAAGCCGCAACATTACAAACCCAAGAAATATTTTATCTGGGCCTTGTTGGTTTTGCCCCTTTTGGCTTTATTGGTAAAAGGACTGTCAGAAAAACGAAACAAAACAGCGAAACAAAACAACAAAACAAAACAAAACAACAAAACAAAAAATGAAAACTAAAAATAAAATAGGCCGCACAGTTATGGTAGTGCTGCTTGCAATCAGCGTTCCAATAACCGTTCTGGCTTGTGAAAATACCGCCACAGCCAACGGAACTTGTGGGACAAATACTAATACCGGACCGGATGATACCCCGCAATGCACTATAACCACCTGCAATCCTGATTTTCAGTGCGGCGGAAAAGGGTCAACGCAAACTGACTACTACTGCCAAACGACTCCGTATCAGGCAGATTGTGCTACATCGGTCGGCACGGCTGACTACGTTTACGTTGGGCCTTATGGTTATTCTTTGATTTGTGATAATTATTCGCCCGGCGGTAGCGTTCCTGGTGGTCCTTGCCATAGCGTGGTTGAAGTCCAGGGTTGTGGCTGGTAAAAAAGCGTTCTGACCAGCTCCAGATCAGAAAGACTTAACTCAACATGTGCCGTGATGGAGATCATGGCTTGAGAAGGGTGCTTGTGGGGTAAGAATTGGATACCATCAAACCGGGTTAAGCTCACGGTGCAAAAATACGGGCTGTGAATAATTCAAAATGAGGCTCATCAGAAAAAGCATCTGGGGTCTGTATCTGGTTATATTCCTGACTGCTTTCATAACGATTTGGACGGGAATCATTCCTCGTTGGGGCGCATGGTATTCAGATCATTTGGTCTATCGCTGGCAGACCGGGAATATGCTGGAAGGGCAGGTGGCCATGTCAATGTCCCCCTTCGGGATGGATTGGGATTTGGCCTGGGGCAATGGATCGGTGCAACAACTGTTTGGACTGGCCGTTCCTTTATGGCGTCTTCCGTTTGAGGCAATTGCCAGGGCAATTGGCCAACCGGCGTTCCCGGACCGTATTGCATTCCTTCTTGCCCTGGCCGGGGTCATTTATCTTGTGACACGATTTCATTTTCTTTTCTCCTCAAAAATCTCCAGCCAGTTGGAATTGCCCTTGTGTTGGTATGGCTTATATCCAACAATTTTATTCCCGCCTTTCCTGGCTTTGTGTTCATCACGATTCCTGGCTTACGAAGAGGCGGAAGCTTATGGTTTTTTAGCCAGTCTATTGCTTTTAATATGGACGGCATGGCTCTGGTTCCGGCCAAATTCCATCAGTTTCCTATGTCTGGCACTGGCATCAGGGTTGATGCTTTTTATCCGTCCCACTCTCGGAGTCTATGGCGCCGCTTCAATGGCGCTGGCCAGCCTTTCCGTCTGGCAAAAGGAGCGTAACATCAAGCTGATTTGTCTCGCGGGCGGGTTATTTCTTGCTGGAATCGGATTATTATGCTGGTCGAACACCACGCGATTTGGCTCTCCCTTTGAATTTGGACATGCATTGGCAGTTAATGGTATGTCTGTGATGGGCTATGCCACGCGTTTTGAAAATCCGTATCATGCAGAGCCGCTGATTTCAGCGGCAAAGGAGCTTTTTGCACTGCTGTTTCTTACCCGGTCATTGGTCAGGGTTGATGGCTATGGTTCCGATCTATTCATGTGGCAATCGCCAACTTTTCGCTGGAGGGAATTATACTTCAGCACCTACGATTTGACCATGTTCCTGATGCTTGCTGTCGTCTATATCTGGCTGGCAAGGCGCGCATACTGCCGGCTTGTGCGAAAGGAGGGATTCAACAACATAAACATCCTTGAAGTCGTTTCTCTTTGGTCAGTCGTTGCCACCGCGCCCTTGGTTTTGTTTTATTTGCGGTTTCCATTTATTTCCTCGAGATACCTTTTGGATTTTGGGCCGGCATTTTCCGCAGCCTCGTGGGTGTTTTTTTTGCTGGCCTTGAATTGGTTTGGACAGCGCTGGCCCGGGAAAAAATGGATGAAATTATGGGTGGTCGTAATGTTTTTTGGATGGTGGGGGTATGAAACGATGACGATTAAATCCATGCAAGTAAGTCGTCCGTGGACATGGAAGCAAGTAGCGGATAAAATGGCGATAGATAAGGATCGTCCGCAACGTAAGAATATCCCATTGGTCTACACAAATGGGGTTGCTTTTGACGAAATTGGAATTCGTTATAATGGCATGGGTTGGAATCCCGAGACGGGAAACACAGCGGCCTGTGTGGTATTGTTCGTGGAGAATCCAGATTGTCTGACGCTGGAACTCGCGCCGGCAGACAAAACAAAAATATCACCAAGCGACTATGACCGCATCCAAGCCAAGATAGGCATTGAATTTCTCAAGCGGGAAAGCATTGCTTCGACGGCGGAAGGGGCGACGATCAAGTTTTATGGCCCAAGGAGAAAGCAGTATCAAACCGGCATTCAGATGGCCAGCCTTGCCATGATGAGTCCGCAAGAGTTAAACCGGGGCGATTCCAAGTTTCGCTTGTTGAAAGTAAGCTGGCATCGGGATGTCACGACCACAAATGCACCGTGAAAACTATTGTCATAGGCGCGGGACCCGCCGGGCTGACCGCTGCGTATCAACTATCCAAAAGCACTTCCGAAGTGGCCGTTTTTGAAGCCGCCAATTGCGTTGGCGGGCTGGCGCGGTCATTGAGCCTATGGGGTCAAACGGTGGATTTAGGGCCGCATCGGTTCCTCAGCGAAGACCGCCGGGTGAATGAACTCTGGCTGGAGGTGGTGGGGAAGGACTATGCGATGGTCAATCGTCAAACCCGGATTCTTTATCACGGCCGGCTTTTCAAGTATCCGCTGGAGGCTTTCGACGCGCTGGCCAAGCTTGGGGCAATCGAAGCCGGCAGATGCCTGAGCAGCTACGCGCGTGGATGGATTTCGCCAACCTTGCAGGACGGCAGCTTTGAAAGCTGGGTTTGCCGCCGCTTTGGCCGGCGATTGTTTGAGATTTTCTTCAAGACCTACAGCGAAAAACTGTGGGGGATTTCATGCCGCGAGCTGGACGCGGATTTTGCGGCCCAGCGCATCAAGAAATTTTCCCTTTCCGCCGCAATCAAAAGCGCCCTTGTCCCGTCGGTCCGACAAAAACACCGCACTCTGGCCGATCAATTTGCGTATCCCACCGGCGGCACCGGCATGGTTTATGAAAGGATGGCCGGGACGATTTGCCAGCGCGGCGGCGAAGTGCATTTGCAAGCCCCGGTGAAGCGGGTGCTGACAAATTGTGGCAGGGTCGTTGGCATCGAATTAGCCTCGGGCAAAACGCTTGCCTGCAATCATGTGATCTCGACCATGCCTTTGACGGTGCTGGTGATGCAGTTGGACAATGTGCCGGCGGAAATTGTAGACGCCTGCCGGCAGCTCCAATTTCGCAACACCATTCTCGTTTATCTGGAAGTGCTGAATGAAAATCCGTTCCCGGACAATTGGATTTATGCGCACAGCCCGGAGTTGTGTTTCGGTCGCGTCACGAATTTCCGCAACTGGGTTCCGCAGCTTTATGGGGAAAGCCCCAATGCGATTCTCGCCATGGAATACTGGTGCAATGCGGATGACGAATTCTGGCGGCGGGATGAAAAAGTGTTGATCGCGCAGGCGCGGGAGGAAATTGTCAAATCGGGTCTGGTCAAGGACTCAAAAAAGCTTGGGCGCGGCTTCGTGTTCAGGATTCCCAGATGCTATCCCGTTTACCATCGCGGCTATCAAGCACATCTGCGCGTGATCAAAGACTATTTGAGCGGCATTGCCGGAGTGCAAGTCATCGGCCGCTATGGCTCGTTCAAATACAACAATCAGGATCACTCAATTCTCATGGGGCGGCTGGCGGCGGAGAACGCGCTGCGTGGGGGAAAAAACGATTTGTGGAGTGTGAATACCGATTATGAGATTTATCAAGAAGCGTGTTCCATTACCGAAACCGGGCTGGTCAAAGTAAAATAGTTTTTACCGCGCCGCCTTCGCTGGCACTCATCACTTTCCGGTTGTAATTTTAAGGTTCACTGCCAAAATAACGCTATTCCATCATGAGCGCTCAATCGGGCAATCGCAGATGACGGAATGCTTTTGCAGCACGATCTGCCAAAAATGGCCGCGAAGCATTTTGGCGGCCTTTTGACGCAAATTGGCGTTGCCAAATTTCTTCGCGCCGTTAATCATGCCCGGCAATTCCTAAAATTTAGCACGTGTCAAACTCAACATTGAAAAACCTGCTCTTCGGAACGGCGCTGGTCATCGCGGGCATGACCAGCGGATGCAAATCGCCGCGATCCTCCGGTCCGTCCGGCACGTCGTCAACGATCACGAGCAACGCCCAGCCGGCGAAAATTTCCGTGGCGGTGAACCAGCCCGGCCACAAGATTTCGCCGACGCTCTGGGGCATTTTCTTCGAGGACATCAATCTGTCCGCCGACGGCGGGCTGTATCCTGAACTCGTGCGCAACCGTTCGTTCGAGGATTCGGAGAAGCCGGATTTTTGGAAATTGTCCAACGACGCAAGTGGCAACAGCACGGCGGCCATTGACAGCAGCCGGCCGTTGAACACGTTCAACACCCACAGCCTTCGCGTGAACGTGGATGGCGCGTTTGCCTTGCAGAACGAAGGTTATTGGGGCATGAACATCGTGAAGGGCGACAGCTATGCTTTCAAAATGGCCGGGCGTGTGGCGGATGGTTTCAATGGTTCGTTGACGGTGAAAATTTTAAGCTCGACCGGCGCGGAATTGGCATCCGGCGAGATTTCCGGGCTAGACGGAAATTGGAAATACCATACGCTTGAACTCACGGCGTCCGGCAGCGACCCGAAATCCAAATTGCAAATTTCCGCTTCGGGCAAAGGCACGTTGTTTCTCGACATGGTTTCGTTGCTGCCGGAAAAAACGTGGAAAGATCACGGGCTGCGAACCGATTTGGCGGAGTCGCTCAACAATTTGCATCCGGCGTTCATGCGTTTTCCCGGCGGCAACTGGATTGAAGGCGATGATCTCGCGCATATGTATCATTGGAAGACGACGATTGGCGACATTGATTCGCGCACGCCGCTTTGGAACACCTGGGGCTACAACACCACGCAAGGACTTGGATTTTATGAATACCTGCAGCTGTGCGAAGACCTCGGCGCGGAGCCGCTGTTTGGCATTAGTTGTGGCATTGCGCTTGGCGACAAAGACGTGCCGCTGTCGCAGATGGGCCAGTGGATTCAGGACGCGCTCGACGCGATTGAATATGCGGACGGGCCGACGAATTCTGTCTGGGGCGGGTTGCGCGCGCAGGCCGGGCATCCCGCGCCGTTCCATTTGAAATACATGGAGATTGGAAACGAAAACGGCGGCCCGAATTACGCCGCGCGCTGGGCGCTGCTCGTCAATGCCATCCGCGCAAAGTATCCCGAAATGAAACTCATCGCGACCAGCAGCCTGCAGAACGGTTCTCATCCGCTAAATCCGAGGCCGGACATCGTGGACGAACATTATTACGAGTCGCCGGAATCGTTCATGCGCCGCGCGACGCAATACGACAAATACGACCGCAAAGGCCCGAAGATTTTTGTCGGCGAATACGCCGTCACCCAAAAGGCCGGCCTCGGCAATCTGCGCGCCGCCATTGGCGAGGCGGCGTTTATGACCGGCATGGAACGCAATTCCGATGTCGTCGAGCTTGCCAGTTACGCACCGCTGTTCGTCAACATGAACCATCGCGCATGGAACCCCGACCTCATCAACTTCGACAGTTCGCGCTGGTATGGCATTCCGAGTTATTACGTCCAGCAGATGTTCAGCGAAAATCGCGGCAACGTGACGCTGCCCGTGCAGGTGAATTCGCCGTTGGCGGAAGTCGCGCCGAGCAAAGGCATGATCGGCGTCGGCACCTGGAACACGGAATCGGAATTCAAGGACATCAAGGTCACGTCGCCGGACGGAAAAGTTTTGTTCGCGTCCGACTTCTCGCAAAATTCCGACGGTTGGAAAAAATTGGGTGACGGCGACTGGTCCGTGCAGGACGGCGCATTGCAGCAGCACGCGGAAAAGGAATTTGTCCGCGCGATCGCCGGCGACAAATCGTGGACGGATTACACCCTGACGCTCAAGGCGCGAAAAATCGGCGGACGTGAAGGTTTCCTCATTTTGTTCCACATCACCGGTGACGACGACCGCACCTGGTGGAATCTCGGCGGCTGGAACAACACGCAAAACGCCATTGAAAATGGCGGAACAATTGACCCGAAGCCCGGCCAGATTGAAACCGGTCGCTGGTATGACATTCGCATCGAGGTCAGCGGCAAAAGAGTCAAGTGCTATCTCGACGGCCAGTTGGTTCATGACGTGAATTACGAAAGCGATGGCCAGGTGAACGCGCTTTACGCCTGCGCGTCGCGCGACGACCAGACTGGCGACGTGATTGTGAAAGTTGTCAACACCGGCGCCAGTCCGTTGGAAACGCAACTCGATCTGGTCGGCGCGAAAAATCTGACCGGGCAGGCGACCGCCACCGTGCTGACATCCGCCAGCAGGTTGGATGAAAATTCCCTGGCCGAGCCGACGAAAGTTTCGCCCAAGACGGTGGCAGTGAATTTCACCGGCGCGACGTTGACGCAGACGTTCCCCGGAAATTCGTTCACGCTGCTGCGTTTGTCGGCGACAAAATAATTTGATATGCAATTAAACCGTCCGTTACTAATTACATTTGTCGGTCTGGTCCTGTTCGCGACGTTGGTGCGCGCGCAGGATTCCATTCCGCCGGTCAACCTCGCGGCGGTGGCCGCCGCAACGGCTTCCAAAGTTTCGGGCGACACGTCGCTGACAGCGCTGAACGACGGCTTCACGCCGCGCAATTCGCGCGACAACCGTCGCGGCGCTTACGGCAACTGGCCGAACACCGGCACGCAATGGGTGGAATACGACTGGAGCCAGCCGGTCAGCACGAAGCAGATCGAGGTGTATTGGTGGGACGATCACCAGGGCGTGCGGCTGCCGAAAAGTTGCCGCGTGAAATTTTGGGACGGAAACAATTTTGTTGAAATCACCAATGCCACCGGCCTCGGCGTCGCGGGCGACAAATTTAATGTGACGACGTTCGGCGAAGTCACGACCGCGAAATTGCGCCTGGAGATGGACGGCGCGGAAAATTTTTCGACGGGCATTTTGGAATGGCGCGTGTTGGATTCCGGCAAGTCGCCGGAGTTCCCGCCGCGCGTCAACGCCGGCGTGGATCGCGACGTGATGCTCGACGGCAAAACCTATTTGTCCGGCACGGTAAATTTTTTGAAGCCCGGCTCCGCGGCAAAACTTTTGTGGAGCAAGGCTTCCGGGCCGGGCGACGTGGCTTTTGCCGACGCAAACACGAACCTTACGACGGCGACGTTTTCCGCGCCGGGTGAATACATGTTGAAATTGACGGCGGGCGAAGCAGCGTTGAGTGCGGCTTCGACTTTGAAAGTGAAAGTGGTTTCGCCACCGCCCACGAACCGGCTCGAGGTGGTTTATACCAAGCCCTACAAAATCAACAGTCCGTTCTGGGATGCGCGGGCGAAAGCGCTGATCGTGAACTGGATTCCGCACTGCATTGACGAGATCAATCGCACGAACATCACGCCTGGCCACGGCGACGGTGGCATTGATAATTTTGTCGAGGCGGCGAAGGCGTTGCGCGGTGAACCGCACGCGCCGCAGCGCGGCTATGTTTTTGCGAACGCGTGGGTGCATCAAACGGTGGAGTCCATGTGCATCGCGCTGATGGTGGATCCGCAGGGCGACCAAGACATCATCGCCGCGCAGGATAAAATGAAGGCGACGTTGGAGGATTGGATTCCGAAAATTCTCGCGGCGCAGGAGCCGGATGGATATTTGCAAACGGCTTACGAGCTGGCCGACCGCAAACAATGGCCGACGCGCTGGAATCCGGCGCAACGGGGCAATCATGAGGGCTACGTCGCGGGCTATTTTATCGAGTCGGCCATCAATCATTACACGCTCACCGGCGGCACGGACAAACGGCTTTACAACGCGGCGAAAAAACTCGCCGACTGCTGGGTGGCAAACATCGGGCCACGCAAAAAAGAATGGTATGACGGCCACGAGCAGATGGAGCAGGGACTTGTGCGGTTCGGCCGTTTCGTGAACGACATGGAAGGCGGCGGTCGCGGCGACAGCTACATCGCGCTCGCGAAATTTCTCCTTGACTGCCGCGGCCGGCACGGCGGCAGCGACTACGATCAAACCCGCGTGCCTGTTCAGCAGCAATACGAGGCCGTTGGCCACGCCGTGCGCGCGTCGTATCTGTTTTCCGGCATGGCCGACGTGGCCACGGAAACGCACGATGTGGATTATCAAAGCGCGGTGCTGTCGCTGTGGGACAATCTCATCAATAAAAAATATTACGTCACCGGCGGCATCGGCAGCGGCGAAACTTCGGAGGGCTTCGGTGCAAATTATTCATTGCGCAACGAGGCGTATTGCGAGGCGTGTTCCAGTTGCGGCGAAATTTTTTTCCAATACAAAATGAACCTCGCGTATCACGACGCAAAATTTGCCGATCTTTACGAGGAGACGATTTACAACGCGCTGCTGGGCGCGACGGATTTGGCCGGCAAAAATTTTTATTATGACAATCCGCTCATCGAGGACAAGCCGCGCTATCCGTGGCACGTCTGTCCGTGCTGCGTCGGCAACATTCCGCGCACGCTGCTGATGATTCCGACATGGACTTATGCGAAGAGCGACGACGGCATTTTCGTCAATCTGTTCATCGGCAGCACCATCAACGTCGGGCGCGTCGCCGGCACGGACGTCCAGCTGATTCAGAAAACGGATTATCCGTGGAGCGGAAAAATTTCCATCACGGTAAATCCAAAGCCGGCGAAAAAATTCACCGTGTTCGTGCGCGTGCCAGACCGCACCACGAGCGAGCTTTACACGCCGACGCCGGCGGTCAGCGGCTTGAACTCGCTGGCCGTGAATGGGAAAAAAATGTCGCCGCAAATCAAAAACGGTTACGCCGCCATCACGCGTGAATGGAGGACGGGCGACACGATTGCGCTGGAATTGCCGATGGACATTCAAGTCATCAAAGCCGACGAACACATCGCGGCGGATCGCGGCCGCGTCGCGCTGCGCTATGGCCCGCTGATTTACAACGTCGAAAGCGCCGACCAGGCCAATTTGAACCTGACACCGGACACGAAATCGCTGACGACTGACTGGCGCGGCGATCTGCTCGGCGGCGTGCTGACCATCAAAGGCAAATGGAGCGACGGCAGCCCGCTGCTGGCGATTCCGAATTACGCCCGCGAAAATCGTGGCCAGGAAATTTCAGAGGTCTGGCTGCAGGATTAAAGCACTTATGAGCGTTAGATATACAATTGGATTGGACTACGGGACGAACTCGGTTCGCGCGCTCATTGTCAACGTCGCCAACGGCGCGGAGGTGGCATCGGCGGTTTGGAATTATGCGCACGGCACACACGGCGTAATTTTGGCGCGCGACCCGAATCTCGCGCGGCAGCACCCGGCGGATTATGTCAACGGCGCGGAAATCACCATCAAGCAGGCGCTCGCTGCGGCGAAAAAATCAGTGAAAGGATTCAGCGCTGATCAAGTCATCGGCATCGGTGTGGACACGACCGGCAGCACGCCATTGCCCGTGGATGAAAACGGCCAGCCGCTCGCGTTCCAGAAAAAATTCGCCAAAAATCCGGCGGCAATGGCGTGGCTGTGGAAAGACCACACCGGCGTCGCCGAAGCTGCTGAAATCACCGCGCTGGCGAAAAAAATTCGTCCGCAATTTCTCGCCAAGTGCGGCGGGACGTATTCGAGCGAATGGTTTTTCAGCAAGATTTTGAAATGCCTGCGCGCCGCGCCGGCCGTATTCAGCGCCGCGCATTCCTGGATTGAATTGTCCGACTTCGTTCCCGCCGAGCTGACCGGCACGCTCGCGCCGGACAAATTCATCGCCGGCGTCTGCGCTGCCGGCCACAAGGCGATGTGGAACGCGAATTGGAACGGCTATCCCGACAAGGAATTTCTGTCGCAGCTTGATCCGAAACTCGGCGAACTGCGTTCGCGTTTGTCGGCTCGCGTTCACTCGATTGACCGCGCGGTCGGCGGTTTGACCGAGGCGTGGGCTAAGATGATCGGATTGAAAGCGGGCATTCCCGTCGCCGTCGGCGCGTTTGATGCACATCTCGGCGCGGTCGGTTCCGGTGTTGCGCCGGGCGCGCTGGTGAAAATCATTGGCACGAGCACGTGCGACATTGCGGTGTGGCCAAGCAGCAGTGGCACAGGCGTCTCGCCTGTGAGTTCCGAAAATAAACTAGAAACACACAGGCAAGATGCCTGTGCCACTACGCTCGCTGACGTGCCCGGTTTGTGCGGCATCGTGGACGGCAGCGTATTGCCTGGTTATTTCGGACTCGAAGCCGGCCAGTCGGCGGTGGGCGACATGTTCAACTGGTGGGTCAATTACATCCAGCCGCACGGCAAGGCTGGAACTCACGAGACGCTGGCCGCAGACGCTGCCAAACTGAAGCCCGGTGAATCCGGTTTGCTCGCGCTCGACTGGAACAATGGCAATCGCACCATCCTCGTTGACCAGCGGCTCACGGGCCTGCTCGTCGGCCAGACGCTTTACACGACGCCGGCGGAAGTGTATCGCGCGCTGATCGAGGCGACGGCGTTCGGAGCGCTGACCATCATCAATCGCTTTGAGGAATACGGTGTGAAGATTTCGTCGGTGGTGAATTGCGGCGGTATCGCGGAAAAAAATCCCGTAGTCATGCAGATATACGCGGACGTGACGGGCCGCCCGATGAAAGTGTCGCGCTCGGCGCAAACCTGCGCGCTCGGCTCGGCCATCGCGGCGGCGGTCGTCGCGGGCGCGCACAAGGATTTTGCCACGGCGCAGAAAAAAATGACGAGCTTGAAGCCGAAAGTCTATAAGCCAAATCCGAAGGCGCATGAAATCTATCGCGAACTTTATCCGCTCTACCGGATGTTGCACGACGCCTTCGGCACGAAGGATTGGAACGGCAATTTGTTTGGCGTGATGAAGAAACTGATTGAAATCCGCAGCCGCGCGCGAAAATAATTTTCACCATGCTTGAAAAACTTAAAGCTGAAGTCTGCCGGGCCAATTTGGATCTGGTCGCGGAAGGCCTGGTCATCCAGACGTGGGGCAACGTAAGCGGCGTGGACCGCGCGCGCGGTCTCATGGTCATCAAGCCGAGCGGCGTGCCTTACGACGGCATGATGCCGAAGCACATGGTCGTTGTTTCGCTGGCGGACAGCAAAGTGGTTGAAGGGAATTTGAAGCCGAGTTCGGACACGGACACACATCTGGTTTTATATCGCGCTTTCCCGAAAATTGGCGGCGTGGTTCACACGCACAGTCTTTACGCGACGGCGTGGGCGCAGGCGTGCCGGCCGTTGCTGGCTTACGGCACGACGCAGGCGGATTACTGGTATGGCGATGTTCCCTGCACGCGCAAGCTGTCGGCGGCGGAAATCAAAAACGATTACGAGACGAACACGGGCGACGTCATCGTGGAGACTTTTAAGAAAGCGAAGTTTGATCCGCTGCAACATCCCGCCGTGCTGGTGGCGAGTCACGGGCCATTCACCTGGGGCAAGGACGCGCACGACGCGGTTCACAACGCAAGCGTGCTGGAATTCATTGCGCGGTTGGCCAGCGAAACTTTGAAAATCAATCCCAAATTGAAGCCGGTGCAATCCGTCCTTTTGGACAAACATTTTCTTCGCAAACACGGCCCTGGCGCTTATTATGGCCAGAAATAAATTCCCAACCGAACAACAAACATGAAAAAAATCATTCAACTCATCACGGTCACGACGCTTGGACTTTTGGCGGCGGGCTTGACCGGCTGCGACACTATGTCAAACACACCCAAAGGAACCATCACGAAAGCGGATTTCGGCACGATGCCGGACGGCGTGCCCGTTGAACTCTACACGCTGCGCAACAGCAAAGGCATGGAGGCGCAAATCATGACTTACGGCGGCATCCTGCGCTCGCTCAAAACGCCGGACAGGAACGGCAAGTTCGGCGATGTCGTGCTGGGCTACGACAAACTGGACGGCTATCTCAAGAGCAGCCCGTATTTTGGCGCGCTCATCGGCCGTTACGGCAACCGCATCGCGCACGGAAAATTTTCTTTGGATGGCGTCTCTTACCAGCTTGCGACGAACAATGGCGTGAACGCGCTGCACGGCGGTTTGAAAGGCTTTGACAAGGTCGTGTGGACGGCGCGGCCGCTGCCGACGGCGCACGGCCCGTCGCTGATCCTGACTTATGTGAGCCAGAACGGCGAGGAAGGCTATCCGGGCACGCTGTCCGTCACCGCGATTTATTCGCTCACCGAGGACAATGCGCTGCGCCTGGATTTCACGGCCACCACCAGCCAGGACACGGTCGTGAACCTGACGCATCATTCATATTTTAATCTGCGCGGCAGCGGCGACATCCTTGGCAACATCGTTTATATCAACGCCGACAAGTTCACGCCGGTGGACAGCGGTTTGATCCCGACCGGCGAACTGCGCCCGGTGGCGGGAACGCCGTTTGATTTTCGCATTCCGACGGCCATCGGTGCCCGCATCAATGAAACCAACAATGAACAGATCAAATTCGCCGGCGGCTATGATGACAACTGGGTGCTGAACAAGCAGGCCGACGAACTTTCGCTGGCGGCGCGCGTTTATGAACCGGTGACCGGCCGCACGATGGAGGTCTGGACGACCTCGCCCGGACTGCAGTTTTACTCCGGCAATTTCCTTGACGGCACGCTTACCGGCAAGGGCGGCTGGGTTTATCAATTCCGCGACGCCCTGGCCATGGAGCCGCAGCATTTTCCCGATTCGCCGAACCATCCGGAGTTTCCGACGGCCGAGTTGAAGCCGGGCGAAACCTATCACAACACCCTCATCTATAAATTTGGCGCACAATAAAATTCCAAAATCAACAACCAAAATTGACCATGAAAAAAATCCAGTTCCTGTTTGTGGCGCTGTCCGTTGCCGTCCTCGCCTCCGGCTGCGGCAAAAAAGAAGAAAGTTCAGCGACTGCTCCCGGCGGCACCGCCCCCGCCAAAAAATTGAAGCTCGCCTTCGTCAGCAACAACGCGGCGAACTTCTGGTCGTTCGCCCGCGCAGGTTGCGATGCCGCCGCCAAGGAACTCGGCGACGTGGACGTTGATTTTCGGATCACGCAGGACGGCAGTTCCGCCGTGCAACGACAGATTATGGACGATCTCGTGGCCAAAGGCGTTGATGGCATCGCCGTGAGCGTCAACGACCCGGACAACCAGACGGAATTTCTGAATAAAATCGCCGCCCAGACGCTTTTAGTCTGCTGCGACAGCGACGCCGCGTTGAGCAAACGCGTCGCCTACATCGGCACGGACAACGAGGCGGCGGGCGAAGAGGCCGGAAAAATGATTAAGGAATGCCTGCCCAACGGCGGCAAAATCATGTTGTTCGTCGGCCACAGCGATTCACAAAACGCGATGGAACGTTCCGGCGGCATCAAAAAGGCGCTGGAAGGCTCGAACATCCAGATCATTGACACCCGCACGGACGACACCGACGCCGTTCGCGCGCAGAAAAACGCCGAGGACACGCTCGTGAAATATCCCGACATCGGCTGCCTCGTCGGCCTGTGGAATTACAACGGCCCGGCGATTTTGAACGCCGTTCGCGGCGCGGGCAAAACCGGCGCGGTGAAAATCGTCTGCTTCGACGATGAAGCCGACACGCTCGCGGGCATTGCGTCCGGCGACATCTACGGCACGGTCGTCCAGAATCCGTTTGAGTTTGGCCGGCAGTCCGTCACCCGCATGGAAAAATATCTCAAGGGCGACAAAACGCAGTTAAGCGGAAAAATGTTCATTCCCACGCGCGACATCAAAAAAGACAATGTGGTCGCCTATCAGGCCGAAGTGAAAAAAATTCTCGGCAACTAACAATTAACCTGGCGTAGCGGCGTCTCGGCAGCGCGCCGCTATTTTTTGAAAATAATTTCCGGCGCGCTGCCGAGACGCCGCTACAAAATCATGTCTGATTCGCCGCTGCTTGAAATGCTCGGGATTTCCAAGGGATTTCCCGGCGTCAAGGCTTTGGATAATGTCAGCCTGCAAATCGGGCGCGGCGAAGTGGTCGCGATCTGCGGTGAAAACGGTGCGGGCAAATCCACCTTGATGAAAATCCTCGGCGGCGTGCATCAGCCTGACGCCGGGGAAATTCTCATGGACGGCCAGCCGGTCAAAATCAACGGCGTCAATGATTCCATCCGGCTTGGCATCGCGTTCATTCATCAGGAATTGAACGTCCTCGGCAACCTCGACGTGGCGGCGAATGTTTTTCTCGGACGCGAGCCGAAAAATGCGCTCGGCCTGATTGACCGGAAAAAAATCCACGCCGCCACCGCGCCGTTCATCCGTCAGCTTGGATTGGAAGTTTCCACGCGCACGCGGCTCGATAATCTGTCCATCGCGCAGCAGCAGATGGTTGAGATTGCCAAGGCGCTGTCGTTGAACTCTCGCCTCATCATCATGGACGAGCCGACTTCCAGCCTCACGCTCACGGAGACGAAGCGGCTGCTCGAACTGGTCTGTGAATTGAGCGGGCAGGGCGTGAGCATCGTTTATATTTCGCACCGGCTCGGCGAGATCGAGGAATGTGCCGACCGCGTTGTCGTTTTGCGCGACGGAAAAAACGCGGGCGAGCTGGCGCATGAGGAAGCCTCGCACGACCGGCTGGTGAACCTGATGGTCGGGCGCGAGATCAAAAATTTTTACGTCCAGCCGGCCGGGACTAAAACGCCCGGCTATTTCAAAGTCCGCAACTCTTCCTCGTCGCTGCATCCCGGAAAGAATGTTTCGTTCGATGCGGCACGCGGGGAAATTCTCGGTTTCGCCGGACTCGTCGGCGCTGGACGTTCGGAAATGGCAAAGGCGGTTTCTGGATTGGAAGAATCGCCCGCACAGGAAATTTTTCTCGACGGCAAAAAACTTTCCATCGGCAGGCCGCGTGACGCGATTGACCACGGCATTTATCTCGCGCCGGAAAACCGCCGCACGGAAGGTCTCGTCGTCGAGATGTCCGTGCGCGAAAACATCAGCCTGCCGTCGCTGGAAAATTCTTCGCGCTTCGGCCTCATCAGTCGCGCGCACGAACGCAAGATTGCGACGGAGCAAGTGAGTTCGTTGAACGTCAAAACGCCCGGCATTGAGACGCGCGTTTTGAATTTGAGCGGCGGCAACCAGCAAAAAGTCGTCCTCGGCAAATGGCTGGCGATGACGCCGAAGGTGATGATTCTGGACGAGCCGACGCGCGGCATTGATGTCGGCGCGAAGGCGGAGATTTACCGGCTCATGCGCGAACTCGCCGACGGCGGCGCGGTGATTTTGATGATCAGCAGCGACATGGAGGAGATTTTGAACGTGAGCGACCGCATCGCCGTGATGCACGAGGGCGAAATCTCCGGCGTGCTCGAGCGCGCCGATTGCAAGGAGGAAAATGTGATGCAGCTCGCCGTCGGCAAAAAAATTTCCGCCGCCAAACCCGCGTTTGTAAATTGAAATTATTTTGGTGAAATGAAAAAGGAAATCGGAATTTTTGCCCTGCTCGTCGTAATGTGTGCCGTTACTGGCTTTGAAAATCACGCTTTCTTTTCACAGGCAAACTTGACGAACACGGCCAACCTGATCGGCCTGTTCGGGATTTTCAGCATTGGCGTCGGCATGGTCATCATCACCGGCGGCATTGATCTGTCCATCGGCTCGATGATCGCGCTCAACGGCATGCTGCTCGTGCTGGCGCTGACGGAATGGCACTGGCCGTGGCCGCTCGCTGCGCTGTTCGCGCTCGCGGTGCCGATGCTTTTGGGGCTTGGACATGGGCTGCTCATTACGCGGTTCAAGATGCAGCCGTTCATCGTGACCTTGTGCGGCCTGCTGCTGTATCGCGGCATCGCGCGGTTCATCGCCAACGACACGACGAAGGGTTTTGGTGATGCGGAAGGTTTCAAGACGCTGCAAAGCCTGGCCACCGGAAAATTTCTCGGCCTGCCGATGCCGTTTGTTTTTCTCATTGTGATTGCGGTCATCATGTGGGTTGTGCTGCACCGCTCGGTTTATGGCCGTTATCTGTTCGCGGTTGGCCGCAACGAACAGGCCACACAATTTTCCGGCATCAACACGCGCCTTGTCGTGACCAGCACTTACGTTCTTGCCGGATTGCTGACGGGCATTTCAGGAATTTTGTTTGCGTTTTACACGAATTCCGTTTCACCCTCGAACCATGGAAATTTTTACGAGCTTTACGGCATCGCGGCGGCGGTGCTGGGCGGCTGCAGTTTGCGCGGCGGTGAAGGTTCCATCGTTGGCATCCTCATCGGCACGGCGCTGCTGCTGGTGCTGCAAAATCTCGTGAACCTGCTCGGCATTCCCAGCTCGCTCAATTTCGCCGTCATGGGCGCGGTCGTTTTGGTGGGCGTGCTGGCCGACCAACTTTTTCAGGCGCGCTCGGCAAAGAAGAACGCCCGTCAACCAAAATGAAAAAAATCCTTGTTCTCTTCATCCTCGTTTCGGCGGCCAATATTTTGTCCGCGCAATCGGTTCCGTCGGACACAAACCTGACGGCGCGCGAGCGGCAGATTGTCGCCGCGTCCGAAGGCGGCGCGGCCCCGCAGTTCAACGGTGCGCACCTTATCGGCATCCATCCAAATACGCCGCTGGTTTATTCGCTCGCCGTCAGCGGAACACGGCCGATGGATTTTTCCGCGAAGCAACTGCCCGCTGGGATCACGCTTGATGCCAAAACTGGCATCATCACCGGCACGCTGACTCGAAAAGGCGAATATACTTTTACTGCGACCGCCAAAAATTCCGCCGGCAAAACTTCGGCAAAAATTAAAATTGTTTGCGGTGACGCGCTCGCGCTCACGCCGCCGATGGGCTGGAACAGTTATGATGCTTTTGGTGACAACGTCGTGGAGTCCGAAGTGCTGGCGAACGCGCGTTACCTCGCGGAAAAAATGCAGCCGGTTGGCTGGGACACCGTCGTCGTGGATTATTGCTGGTCCGATCCCGGCGCGCATGACAACAACCGCAACGCCCGCGCCAACGCGCCGTTGGCCATGGATCAATTTGGCCGCCTGCTGCCCGCGCCCAATCGTTTTCCGTCCGCCGTTGCCGGCGCGGGATTCCAGCCGCTCGCCGATCGGATTCACGCGCTCGGCTTGAAATTTGGCATTCACATCATGCGGGGAATTCCGCGCAATGCCGTCAACGCCGACCTGCCCATTGAAGACTCAAACTTCACCGCCGCCGAGGCCGGCAACACCAATGACAAATGCGGCTGGTGTCCCGACATGTTTGGCGTGAACAGCAATGCCGCCGGCCAGGCGTGGTATGATTCCTGTGCGCGGCTGTGGGCGTCGTGGGGAGTGGATTACATCAAAGTGGATGATCTTTCCCGGCCGTATCACACCGCCGAGGTGGAGATGATCCGCCGCGCGATTGACCAGAGCGGACGCAGCATCGTGTTCAGCACGTCGCCCGGCGAAACGCCGCTGGCGGATGCCGCGCACGTGATGGCACACGCCAATCTCTGGCGCGTGTCCGATGATTTCTGGGACAACTGGAAATCGCTTGACCATGAGTTCACGCTCGCCTTCCGCTGGAACGGTTTTTCCGGACCGGGCCATTGGCCGGACGCGGACATGCTGCCGCTCGGCCATCTTTCAGTTGCCAACCGCTCCGTCGGCCGCGACCGGTTCACGCATTTGACGCGCGACGAACAGCTCACGCTGCTTTCGCTCTGGAGCCTGCTGCCCTCGCCGCTGATGGTCGGCGCAAATTTGCCGGACAACGACGCCTGGACGCTCGCCTTGCTCACCAATCCCGAAGTCATGGCCGTGAACCAGGACGCCCTTGGCCAGGCGGCGCAACGAGTGACGAACAACATTGCCGGCGCGGAAATCTGGATAAAAAAACTTGCGGATAAATCCATTGCCCTCGGCATTTTTAATCGCGGCAAAACTGTCACGTCCGTGAATTTGGTCTGGCACGATCTCGGCCTGCGCGCCCGGCCCGCCGTCCGCGACTTGTGGCTGCGGAAAGATTTGCGCCGCGAAAAAAACTTCACCGCCGAAATCCCGCCGCACGGCTGCGTCCTGCTGCGGGCCAACTGATTTAATTCACTTTACTGGCGGGCGACCTCTGATAGCCTCATTGCCCTTGTTTGCAGAGCAAACGCACACGATTTTAATTTATGGCCAAACTCACTGTTCGAGACCTGGATGTCCGTGGCAAGCGCGTTTTTTTACGCGTGGATTACAATGTGCCGATGGAAGAAAAGGACGGCCAAATGTTAATCAATGATGACACCCGCATCAAAGAAACATTGCCGACGCTGAAATTTTTGATTGAACGCGGCGCGAAAATAATTTTGGCCGCGCATCTCGGACGGCCAAAAGGCAGGCGCGAACCTTCAATGTCACTGCGTCCGGTCGCATTCAAACTTCATGAACTGCTCGGCCAGCCGGTTGAATTTGCGGACGATTGCATCGGTGAACACGCGGAAAAAATCGTCGCGACTTTGAAAGACGGCCACATTGCGCTGCTGGAAAATGTCCGTTACCACAACGAAGAAGAAGCGAACGATCCGGCGTTCGCGGAAAAACTGGCGAAGCTCGCGGACATTTATGTGAACGATGCATTCGGCGCGGCGCATCGAGCACACGCTTCGACTGAAGGAATTGCCCGCGTGATTGCAAAGCGCGGCGGCAAATGCGCAGCGGGTTTGTTGATGGAACGCGAATTGAAATTTCTCGGCGATGAATTGGAAAACCCGGCGCGGCCATTTGTCGTGATTCTGGGCGGCGCGAAAGTTTCGGATAAAATTAAAGTCATTGACGCGCTGCTCGAAAAGGCGGACACGATTTTGATCGGCGGCGCGATGGCTTACACTTTCAAGCTGGCGCATGGCGAAAAAGTCGGCAAATCGCTGGTCGAGCCGGATCATAAACAGACTGCGCTCGATGCCGAAGCGAAAGCGAAAAAACTCAAGGTGAATTTTCAATTGCCGACGGACATTGTCGTCGCGACACCGGTTGACTCTGGCAAGTTGAACAAAAAAGGAAAACCAATTTTCGATTTCATAAATGTCCGAACCGTTCGCGGCGACATTCCCGACGACGCGGAAGGTTTCAGCATCGGCGCGGAAACTGCCGCGAATTACGCCAAAATTATTTCCAGCGCGAAAACAATTTTATGGAACGGCCCGATGGGAATGTTCGAGGATGCGCGTTTTGCCGCTGGCACAAATGCCGTCGCGCAAGCCGTCGTGGACGCGACGCAAAAGAACGGCGCGAAGAGCATCATCGGCGGCGGCGACAGCGTGAAGGCGTTGAACAAGGCCGGTCTCGGCGACAAGGTGACTTTCATGAGCACCGGCGGCGGCGCAAGCCTGGAATTTTTGGAGGGCGCGGAATTGCCGGGTGTTGCAGCTCTTTCGGAAAAATGATTGAACGCAAAGGCGCAAAGAAGCAAAGGCGCGAAGATGAATGAAAATGAAATCAGCAAGGTTATCGTGGATAGTGCCATCGAAGTTCACCGGGAGTTGGGCGGGCCAGGTTTGCTTGAAGGAGTTTATGAAGAAGCAATGGTTGAAGAATTGACGCGGCGCGAAATGAAAGTCGAGCGACAATTTTCAGTTCCGATCATTTACAAGGGCAAACAACTTGGATTGCCGCTGCGTTTGGATTTGAAGGTGAATGAATTGGTTTTGATTGACAACAAAGCTGTGACTGAAGGGAACCGGATTTTTGAAGCGCAGATGTTGACTTATCTGCGTTTGACGAAATTGAAGCTGGGATTGGTCGGCAACTTTGGCGAACAATATGTGAAGAATGGAATTCATCGCGTGGTCAATGGTTTGTAAAACTTTGCGTCTTTGAACCTTTGCGCCTTTGCGTTAAAATATTTGAAATGAACAAAGAACGAAAATTAATCATTGCCGGCAACTGGAAGATGAACAAAACCGTGGCCGAAGCGCTGGCGCTGGTCGGCGACTTGAAACGGGAACTCGCCGCCGTAAAGGAAGTGGACATCGTGGTCTGCCCGCCGTTCACGGCGTTGAGCGAAGTTTCCAAGGCGATCCTGGATTCCAACCTCCGCCTCGGCGCGCAAAACATGAGCGAGAATAATTTCGGCGCGTTCACCGGCGAAATCTGCGCGGGCATGTTGAAGGAATTTTCCGTGCGCTATGTCATTCTCGGCCACAGCGAACGCCGGCAGTTTCAAAAGGAATCCAACGCGCTCATCGCCCGGAAGGCGGCGGCGGTTCATGCGGCCTCGCTCAAGCCGATTGTCTGCGTGGGCGAGACGCTGGCCGAACGCGAAGGCGGCCAGATGGAAAAGGTTTTGGACACGCAGGCGCGCGGCAGCCTCGCCGGTCTGACCAAGGAACAAATGGTGGAAACCATCGTCGCCTACGAGCCGGTCTGGGCGATTGGCACCGGCAAAACGGCGACGACGCAGCAGGCGCAGGACGCGCATGGGTTCGTCCGCGCGCTGCTCGTGAAAATGTTCGACGAAGGCACCGCCCGGAAAGTCCGCATCCAATACGGCGGCAGCGTAAAGCCGAACAACGCCAAGGAACTGATGAGCCAGCCGGACGTGGATGGCGCGCTCGTCGGCGGCGCGGCGCTGGAAACAAGAAGTTTTGCTGACATCATCAAGAATTCCATTTAACCTTCATCCATTATGAGTTTTGTCGTAGGCATTTTAACCGTGTTGCTGGTCATCAACTGTCTGTTGCTGATCCTGCTGGTGCTGGTGCAGCTTCCGAAAAAAGACGCGGGCGCGGGCATGGCCTTTGGCGCCGGCACGGCCGACGCGCTGTTTGGCGCCGGTTCGGGCAACGCGCTGACCAAGATCACCAAATACACGGCCATTGTTTTTCTGGTGATGTGTTTGTTCCTGGGTTATCTGCAAACCAAGGTTCGCAACGACAACAGCTCGGCGCAGTTCACCAAGCTGGTCGAGCAAAAACAGATGCAAACGCCGGTCGCGGCGCCCGTGCAGCAGCCCAGGCCGCAGGCCGCGCCGGCACCGGCCAACAACCTGCTTTCGGTGGTTCCGACCAATGTTCCCGCCGCCGCCAGCCCGGCAAAATAACCGATGACTTTCATCCGCCGCGCCTGCCGGATTTTCCGACGGGCGCGTTTTCTTTTTTGCCTGCCGTCCTGCGTGTTGGTTTTCGGCTGCACGCGGCAGGAACCGCCGGCGGACTTGACCATCATCAATAGATATGAGCCGGAGTCGCTCGACCCGGCCATCATCGTCGCGCAGGCCGACATGCGGATCGTGTTGGCCTTGTTCGAGGGCTTGACGCGGCTGGAGCCGGTAAAAGCCCGGGCCGTTCCGGGTCTGGCGGCGGTCTGGGACATTTCGCCGGATGGAAAAACCTACACGTTTCATCTCCGCACGAATTTGGTTTGGTCCACCAGCGAACCAATCACGTCGGCGGACGTGGTTTATTCCTGGCTTCGCGAGTTGGATCCGCAGACGGCGTCGCGCTACGCCGGACAGCTTTATTATCTCAAGAACGCGGAGGCATTTAACACCGGTAAAATCACCAACGCATTGTTGGTGGGGGTTCGCGCGCTGGACAAGTTCACGGTGCGCGTGGAATTAAACCATCCAACCCCGTTTTTTTTAGACATTTGCGCGATGCCGCTGACCTGTGTGGTGCCACGCCAGACGGTTGAACAATACGGCGACCACTGGCTCAACGCGCGGCCGTTGCCCGTGAGCGGCGCCTACGAACTCGTCGCCTGGCGGCTCAACGATAAAGTGCGCCTCAAAAAAAATCCGCGCTATTGGGACGCGGCGAACACGCAATCAGAGATTGTTGACATATTGCCGGTCGGCTCGCCGAGCACCGCGTTGAATCTTTATGAACGGGGCCAGGTGGACATCGTTTGGAACAAGGAATTGATTCCGCCGGAGTTGTTGGACGTGCTGCTCCAGCGGCCGGATTTTCATTCGTTTCCTTCCCTCGCCACCTATTTCGTCCGCTTCAATGTCACGCGCAAGCCGTTTGACGACCCGCGTGTCCGGCGCGCCCTGGCGCTGGCGGTGGACAAGGAGCGCATCGTCAAAAAAATCACGCGGGCGGGTGAAATACCCACGTCGCATTTGGTCCCGCCAGGCACGGCAAATTATCATTCACCTGACGGCCTCGGCTACGATCCGGCCTTGGCGCGCAAACTTCTGGCGGAAGCCGGTTATCCGGGCGGCAAAGGTTTTCCGCATTTTGAATATCTGTTCAACGCCGCGCCCGGCGCCGATGTGAACCAAAACATCGCCATTGAACTCCAGCAAATGTGGCGTGATGAACTGGGCATTGACATGGAACTGCGCCAGGTCGAGACGCAGGTGTTCTGGGGCATCCTGTCGCAAATAGATTACGAATTGGCGTCTTCAGACTGGATCGGCGATTACAACGACGCGAACACATTCCTCGGCATGTTTCTTACCGGCGATGGCAACAACGAGACCGGCTGGAGCAATCCGCGCTATGACGAACTGGTTCACGCGGGGAACGAGACGACGGACTTGAAGCAGCGCGAAAAACTGTTTCAGCAGGCAGAAACCATTTTGATCCGCGACGACCTGCCCATCGTCCCGCTATACATTTACGTCGGCATCAATTATTTCGACACCAACAAGATTGCGGGCATCTGGGAAAACATGCTCGACGACCATCCGCTGAACTACATCCGAAAAATTAAAAATTAAAAATGCAAAACCTAAACCCACAGCCGCCGTCCGCCGGCCGCGTTTTAAATTTTGAATTTTTCATTTTGCATTAAAATGTATTTTGTCCGGCGCATTTTGTTTGCGATCCCGCTGCTGCTCGTCATCAGCGCGCTGGCGTTTTTGCTCGTGCATCTCGCACCCGGCGGCCCGTTCGACGGCGAACGCCAGCCCGCCTCGCCGGAAATCGAGCGCAACCTCAAGGCGAAATATCACCTCGACGAGCCAATCTGGAAACAATACGCACGCTATCTCGGCGATTTGTTGCACGGCGATTTCGGCGCGTCGCTGAAATATCGCAATCATTCCGTCAACGACATCATCGCGCAAGGCCTGCCGGTTTCGATGACGCTGGGCGGACTGGCTTTTGCTTTTGCCACGGTGGTCGGCGTGCCGCTGGGATTTTTCACCGCCGCCTGGCGCGGACGCTGGCCGGATCATCTCGGCAGTTTTTTCGCCGTGCTGGCCGTCTGCGTGCCTAGTTTCGTCGTCGCGCCGGCCTTGATTTTGATTTTTGCGATGAAATTGAAATGGTTTCCTGTCGCGCTTTGGGAAACGCCGTGGCACATGGTGCTGCCGTCCATCGCCCTGGGTTCCTATTTTGCCGGCAAAGTCGCGCGCATCATGCGCGAGGGCATGTTGACCGCCGCGCAATCCGAGTTCGTCACCGCCGCCCGCGCCAAGGGTCTCACCGAAACCATGCTGCTGCTCAAGCACGCCTTCCGCATCGCGCTGCTGCCGGTCGTTTCCTATTCCGGCCCGATGCTCGCCGATTTGCTCACCGGCTCGTTCATCGTCGAAAATATTTTTCAGATTCCCGGCATCGGCGTGTTCCTCGTCAACAGCTCGCTCAACCGCGACTACACCGTCGTCGTCGGCCTGTCCTTGCTCTATGCGATGCTGCTCATCGCGCTGAACCTGGCCGTGGACTTCGCCTACACCTGGCTCGACCCGCGCGTAAAATATGAATGACGACAAAGTTGAGAGTTCAAAGTTGATAGTTGATGGCCGGGGCGGCAACGACACTTCGGGCCGTCAACCATCAACTATCAACCCTCAACTTCACGCCTCGCCCGGCCGGCGCGCGTGGCGGCGCTTCAGACAAAACCGCCCCGCCGTCGGAAGCGCGTGGTATCTGCTGTTTTTGCTGGCGGTCGTTCTGGCGTGGCCGGGGTTGCTGAAAATTACCGGAGGCGACTTTGCCCGGATGCACAATCCCGACGAGCTTTCTGACACGCAATTCGCGCCACCGGCCGCGCTACACTGGTTCGGCACGGATGTTCACGGCCGCGATGTGTTTTCGCGGACTCTGTTCGGCGCGCAAATCTCGCTGCTCGTCGGCGTCGTTGGCGCTGGCGTGAGTCTGATCATTGGCGTTTTGTGGGGCGCGATTGCCGGCTACGTCGGCGGGCGGGTGGACAGTTTTTTGATGCGGCTGGTGGACATTCTTTACTCGCTGCCTTCAATCATTTTCGTCATTGTGCTCATCACGACAGTGGGCGAGATGCTCAAACAATCCCCGGTCGTCCAGCAATCGGCCGCCGCCGCCAGCGCGCTGCGCGTCGTCCTGCTGTTCGTCGGGCTGGGTGCGGTTTCCTGGCTCACGATGGCGCGCATCGTGCGCGGCCAGGTTTTGTCATTGCGATCCTGCGCGTTCGTGGAAGCGAGCCGCGCGCTGGGCGCCGGCACGACGCGCATTTTGTTCCGTCACATCATTCCCAATATCTTTGGCGTCGCCATCACCTACGTCGCTCTAACGATGCCCGCGATCATTCTTTACGAATCCTTCTTGAGCTACCTCGGTCTCGGCGTGCAGCCGCCGATGGCAAGCTGGGGAACCTTGATTGCCGAAGGCGTTTCTCAAATCAATCCGATTAGAATCTATTGGTGGCTGATTGTTTTTCCCGGCGGAATTTTGGTGACGACGTTGCTCGCGCTGAATTTTCTCGGCGACGGCCTGCGCGACGCGTGGGATGTGAAGGGAAAATGACTTTTGAACAGAAGACAACGAAGAAAACGAAAACAAACAATTTCAAATTCTTTGTTTCCTTTGTTGGCTTCTGTTTAACTCTGAAATTCGCCACTTCAAAAATTCCGAACAATGTTTTGTCGTCGCCTTGTTTCGCAACGGCCAATAGGCATTGAAATCTTTTTCCAACTGTCGCAATTCACGAATTCCTTGTTGCGCCAACCATTTTGCCTCGGAATTTTTTCCGAAGGCGACGGATTGCTGCCATAGCATGAACTGGCAAGACTGTTCCGCCATCCGCGCCGCCAAATCCAGTTCCAAGGATAGAATTTTTCCTGAATCGGAAACTGGTTTTGCGCGCTGCAAGGTTGCGCGCTGTTTCTGAATTTCCTTCAGCGCCGCGAGAATTTTCTGCGCCGGAATTTTGGCGAACCATTTCAAGCCGTTCCGGCAAAACAATTCGCGGTCTGCCGGCTTGGGCGCGGCGATGACCGAGCCGAGCGGCGTTTCATTCAACGCGCTCACGCGAAGTTTTTGATGGGCGAAACCGAGCTTGAATGCGGCGTCCGCAATACTGCCGGTTGAATCCTCAAACACATCGCGACTTAAAATGGCAATGAGGTTTTGTTCGTCCAAAGATTTTGAATTCCACGCCAGCGCCGCGCCGGCAGCGAACAAAGGCCAGCTCACGGCCAGCGGCTGCGGATGACCGCCGTCGCCCCAATCGGTGTTGAGAAATCCAATTGCGCCAAATTTTTTTCCGGCCTTTGCCGCTGCGCGCAAATTCGCAAGCGCATTGTCGTGTTTGCCGATAAGCGTTTGCCAGGTTGAAGTGCCGGGACAAACGTAGAAAGAAATTTTTGCCTTCGCAAATTGCGCTGCTTCTTTTTCAAACGGATGATTCGCTTCGTAGCCCCAATTCAGCGCGATGACATTTTTCGGAAGTTCGCGAATCAATTTTGGATATTTCAAAATGATGTCGCCCCAGAACATCATGCGTTTGTCGCGCGCTGAAACTTCGCGATGGATGCTGTTCAGAAAATCCAGATAAATGCGGCCTTTGCCTTTGGTCTCGCAAAGCTTTTTGCTTTGGCCGCGACCCAAATCCCACGTCTCGTCGCAGCCGACGTTGAAGAACTGGCTGGAAAAATTCGGCAGCAATTCATCATAAAGACCGCGCAAAAACCGAATTGTGCCGGGATTATTGGGCGCGAGCGTGGTCGGACGACGGACATATTCGCCGTTCGTGCCTTCGTAAGATTTGGGAACTTCGCCGAGTTTTTTTAATCGCGTGTCTTCAAGAAAATAGCGCAGGTGGCCGAAGGAATTTTGGTTCGGCACGAGGTCTATGCCGAGTTCGCGGCAGCGCACGTCGAGGATTTGAATTTCCTTCGCCGTGAGCGCGCCCCAGCTTTGCCAGACGGATTTGTATTGCGTGTAGGCGAACGTGTGCTCGGTGTAAAGTTGCAGCTCGTTGATCTTGAAATCGGAAAGTTTTTCGGCGAGATCGAGCAGGGTTTCCAGCTTCGGCACGCGGCCGCGCGAGATGTCGAGCATCACGCCGCGACGCGGGAAATCCGGCCAGTCGCGGATGCGCAGGCAGGGCAGGCGGCGACCGTATTCGCGCAGCAACTGCCGCAACGTCGCCGTGGCCGCGCGCAGGCCGCCGGTTTCGCGGAAGGAAATTTCAATTCCGGTTTTGGAAATCGTCAGTGCATAAAATTCGGATTGGGGAGCGCGCGCGTTTCGCGTGCTTCGTGAATCGTCTCGATTCAAGAAAATTCCGGCGGGCGCGACGCCCGCCGGTGCATGCCAGAGGCATGCGCTCCCCAAAATAAAATCAACACTTTTCGACGGCAGCGTGAACGTGCCGCGAAGAATTTTCAGCGAGCGAGGATGGGGAAGCAGGTTCAATGGATTTCCTAAAACTCCAGCGGCAGGCGCAGACATTCAACGAGCTTTCGCGCAATGGCGATTCGCCGAAGCCGGCTGACTTCGCCGCGCTTTTCCATAAATTCATTTTTTGGCAGCGCGTAAATGAAATCGCAGCGCGCGGCGGTTTTCCAATCCAAGCCGTCGGCCTCGTCCAGAACTGTTTCATGGTGCTTCAACTCGCGGTTCAGCCGCACCGATGTGCAAAGCAATCCATTGACGTGCGTGATGGATTCGTTCGTGCAACGCTCCTCGCTGGAAAGGATCACGACGGGATGAGGTTGCTCGTCGCGATACGGGAAAAGATAAATTTCCCATTGCCTCATGGCATGATGGTTTTTGGCCCCCGACTCGCGAGTCGGTTGGAAACTTCGATTTCGTCATCCATGTAGCAGTCGGCGAAATAGCCCGGCGGACGCGGATTTGCCCAATCCGGCTTTTGTGCGTGGAGCACAAACTCAAAAATCCGTTCGCGCTCTGTTTCCGGCAGCCGCTGGATTTCTTTGATCATTTCAGTCGCACTCATGGCGCAAGATAACACAGCCCAATCTTAACGAGCAAGGTGTGAAATGAAGCCGCATTTCAGGCGGCGACCAGCATCCGTTCGCTGGCTTCTTCGAGGAAGGCGATGGCCTGTTTGCGGGTCACGGTGGGAAAATCCTCCAGAAAATCGTCGAGCGAATCGCCGCCTTCGATGTAATCAATTAACGTGCGGGCGGGAACGCGCGTGCCGGCGAAGCACGGCGTGCCGCTCATAATTTCCGGGTCAACCACCACAACGCTTTTCGCTTTCATGGCGGCAACATAACACAGCCCAATCCTGACCGGCAAGTTGTGAAATGCGCGTGAACGGGATGCGAAATCAATTGCCGCGAAAGAACGCAAAACCGTTGCTCCCGCTCGGTCGGCTGGCTATTCTGAATCCGTTAGAAAAACCAAAACGAAAAAACGACGACAAAAACTAAATTCTAAAAAATAATTTCGTGTAGCTATCGGTTACGGTCTCACCTGAAAACTGCGAACTTTCAAAGAAGAGAACCGACCGAGCACGCGCCCCATCGGGCGCGGCTTGGCGTGCTTCTCTTCAAGGCGCTTCGCAGTGCCTCAGGTGGGGGTGCGTTGAGTTCGCGCCCCTTCTTTTCCGTGGTTGTTCAGTTGCGCGGCACGCGCTATGACCCCAGAACAAATTTCACTTGAAGAAGTCGCTCGAAAACTTGGCTTGCAGATTGACGGTTGCGAGCTTTCAGTCCTGACGCCGAACGACATTGCCACTCGCCTGCGGCAGACTCCACCTTACTTGGCTTTGACTCGCGCTTTGCTTTGCTCGAATGGCGAGTCGAGCGCATTGCTGGCCGAAGCTCATTTTCCGCCGGAGATTTGCGATGGACATTATCCCGGCAGTCCTTCAATTCCGCTCGTTGACATGGGACGGGCGATGGACGATGCGGCAGCAGTTTGGCTTTGTCGGAATGGTCACGTCCCATTGCTAAAACGCATTTCCAAATTGCGTGCGGAGTCAATGGAAGTCACGCGTCCCGGCACGCCGTATTTCATTCGTGTGTCGCAAGAAAAAGGCGAAGTCGTCACGAAACTTTATTCGTCTGTCACTTATCAGCCGTTGGCGACAATCCAAGGCTGGCAGTATGACTTCGTATCTGTGCCAGAAATTTCTTCTGCTCCGCGTTTCGAGGCTGACGCCGCCGTTCAAATCAAAACCGCAATTACTTGGCAAAACGAAATTGATCAAGCAGAGCTTTTACGCCGCATCCCACAGTCGCCGCCGTTTTTTGTTTTGAAATCTGCCAAGCGCGGCGTCACCGCAACAGACAGTCACGTTGTCAGGACAATATCGCGTTTCAAAATCGAATCCGTGTCCGGCCATTTCACGGGTCTGGACGCGCTTGGGCCAATGCACTATTCCCGTTCGCTCGCACAGACTGGAATGCTGATGGCTTCACTTTGCGGCGAGTTGCAAGAAGTCGTGCCGGAAGTCGTGAGTGCGAAAACAATTTGGTATGACACACGAGAATATTTTCGTCCTGACGTTGAAGTGGAAACAATCGTCTTTCACGAGCGCAGTTTCAGTCGAGGCGGAATGTCATTTGTCACATTGAACGGAATCGTTTTGGTTCATGGCAAACCTGTTCTCGGAACGGACAGCTTTGTCTATGTCCTTGTGCCACGCGCACAGCATCCAGCCACCGCACCAAAACAAGGATGAGTTATGACACCAAGTTCAGAACTTAAACCAGCCTCTGATTATATTCGAGTGCTTCGTCCGCTTTTGCCGCCACACGCGTTTGAAGCAGATGCCCGTCATCTTTTGCGGATTGGATTGCATCTGACTTTGATCGGACTCGGTTATTTTGTGCTTCGCGTTACGAATTCAGTTTGGATTTGGTTGCCAATCGCTTTGATTGTCGGTCACAGCTTGGCTTGCCTTCTTTTTTTGGCGCACGACGCAAGCCACGGTTCAGTTGTCAGAAATGCACCTGCCAAACGCGCGCTCGAACTTTTGCTTTGGGGACTGAATTGCATTCCGCCAACACTCTGGCGTCGTTTGCACAACCACACTCACCATGTCGAAACGAACACAATCCGCGACTCCGACCGACCATATCGCGCGAGCGAAAACACCAAAGCGATTTGGGTATACAACAGACTCTTTTATCCAAACCGCAAGACTCCGCTTCACCATCCTTTTGTGTTATTTCATTTTGTAACCTACATCGTGCGGCAATTGTTCACCGCTCTTTTGCCCGGCTCGCTCAAACCATCCATCGTAACTTTCAAACCGCAATACACCAAAGCGCACAAGCTCGCAATTTTCGCGGAGTTGGCAGTCATCGTCGTATTTCAAATCGGCATCTGGCATTTGATGGGCGGTGACTGGCTGCGTTATGTGTTTGCTGTTCCCGTCGCGCTTTTCGCGGCGTCTTCGGTTGCGATGTCCTACATTTTCACCAACCATTTTTTGAATCCGCTTTGCGAACATTCCGATCCGCTCGTCGGTTCAACTTCCGTAATCGTTCCACGCTGGATGGACTGGCTGCACGACAATTTTTCTTACCACTCGGAACACCATATTTTCCCCGGCATGAATCCGCGTTATTACCCGGAAGTTTCACGGCTTCTCCAAAAACATTTTCCTGACCGCTACAATCGTGTTCCTTTCCGCGAGGCTTGGCGGAGAATTTGGCAGCAAGAAGAATTTATCAGCGAAGGCAAGCTGGCGAAGTAAAGTGCGTCACTTGCAATGCGGACAATTCTTGGGCGGCAATTCACGGATGAAAGCCCACGAGACTTCGGCGGTCTGGCCGTTGTCGTAATGGACGTAGAATCCGGCGTTGCACCAATCTTCAAGTTCGATCCGCACAACTTTGGCTTTGGCGGAAATGCGGTTGGCTTTTCGGATGGTCTTGTGTGGTTCAAGAAATGCGATGCCATCCTCAAAATCTACTTGGAACGCATCTTTCCAAGTCAAATAACGCGCGTTGGTCAGACTTACCATTTTCGCTTTGCCGAATGGCTTTTTGAATCGCGTCAACGCCGAGGGCATAAGCAAAAAATTATTTTTGCGCGGCAATCATCCCGCTTTGGCGCGCGTAATTGAACAGGCCGCCGGCGTCCACGACGGGGCGGACGTCGCCGAGCGGTTTGAATTGGATGACTTTGCCGGTCGTCTGGACGGTGGCGGTGGCGGCGTCGAGGTCAACGGTCACGACATCGCCGGTCTTCAGGGTGTCGCAGAGGCGTTCGGTGATTTCGCACGGATAGAGTTCGCCGGTGGCGACGGAGTTGCGGAAGAAGATGCGCGCGAAACTTTCGGCGAGGATGATCCGGCAACTGGCCGAGCCGAGCGCGATGGGCGCGTGTTCGCGCGAACTGCCGCAGCCGAAATTGCGTCCGCCGACAACGATGGGATAGTCGCTGTCGAGCTGGCCTTCCTTGACGTAGCGGATCGGGTAGAGCGATGCGGGCAGGCCATCGAGGGCGTGGCTGCCGAGTTTTTCGTATTCTTCGGGGATGGTGGGCACGAGGTTCAAATACTGCGCGGAAATAATTTGATCGGTGTCAATGTTGTCGCGCACGACGTAGACCGGGCCGGTGAAAACAGATTTCGTCATGCGATGAATGTGCCGCGTGCGAAGGAAATTTTCAATCAGATTTCAATCAGACATCAATGACTGACTTGTCCGGCGGCACAGGAGTTTTCTCTTGAGCCTTCTGTTCCTGGCGGCGCAAGGCGATGACGGCGGCGACACACGCGGTCCACGTCGGCAAATCGTCCACGACGGGAATCAATTCCACGGCGAAGGTCGGCAGCAGCAGCCAATGAAAGCCGATTATCCAACTCACCAGAATCATCGCAACCACGTCAATTACTTGATCCAAACCGAACCAGCCGACGGCATTTAGCAAAAATTGCAATCCATCCGCAAACACGGCGACCGCGAGCGCGAAAATGATTCGCACCCGCGCAAGTTTTGGTGCGCGAAACATCCGGTTCAAGCTGTCGGGCAATTTCATTGGCAGGACGAATTGAAACCAATCCGCTTGCCGCGATAAAGCCTGTTTCTTAAATTGGCGCGTGCTCGACATCAAATTGATCCGCGAAAAAACTGATTTTGTCCGCCAGCGTCTCGCCACGCGCGGGGCAGGGGATGAAGCCAAGATTGACGAACTGCTCAAGTTTGACGAGCAACGCCGGAAAATCCTCGTGGAAGCGGAAACGCTCAAGGCCACTCGCAATCGGGTCTCAAAAGAGATTGGCGCGTTGATGGGACAAAAGAAAATCGCCGAGGCCGAGGCGAAGAAAGCCGAGACGAAGGATTTAGGAGAAAAAATTTCCGCGCTCGACAAACAAGCAGCGGAAAGCGAAATCGCGCGCGATGCAATTATGTTGCAATTGCCAAATCTGCCACACGAATCAATTCCATTCGGCAAAACAGTGGAAGACAATCCCGAAGTGCGCGTCCACGGCGCGAAAGTGAATTATGATTTCAAACCGAAGTCACACGTTGAACTCTGCGAGTCGCTCAAGCTGGTGGATTTTGCCCGCGCCGCGAAACTTTCGGGCAGCGGGTTTTTACTCTACACAAATTGGGGCGCGCGGCTGGAACGGGCGTTGATTCAATTTCTTCTCGACCTTCACATCGCGGAACACGGCTACACGGAAGTTTCGCCGCCACTCATGGTCGGCGAGCAATGCCTTATTGGCGTGGGACAATTCCCGAAATTCAAAGACCAGTATTACGGCGTGGCGGAGGGCGACGACGCGAATAATCTCGGTAAGTTGTATTTAATTCCGACGGCGGAAACGCCGGTGGCGAACATTCATCGCGAAGAAATTTTGGCAGAAAAGGAATTGCCGAAATTTTATTGCGCCTACACGCCGTGTTTTCGCGGCGAAGCGGGCGCGGCGGGCGTCGGCACGCGCGGCATGATTCGCGTGCATCAATTCGACAAGGTGGAATTGATTAAAATCGTGAAGCCGGAACACGGTTACGACGAATTGGAAAAAATGGTTGGCAACGCGGAAAAAGTTCTGCAACTGCTCGGTTTGCATTATCGCGTGATTCTGCTTTGCACGGGCGACATGGGTTTTGGAAGCGCGAAGACTTACGACATCGAAGTCTGGGCGCCGGGGCAGGGGAGTTATCTCGAAGTTTCGAGCTGCTCGAACTGCGAGGATTTTCAGTCGCGCCGGATGAATCTGCGTTTCAAAACCGAGACTGGTGAAAACAAATTTCTGCACATCCTGAATGGCAGCGGCACGGCGCTGGCACGGCTGTTCGTGGCGCTGATTGAAACGCACCAGCAGGCTGACGGCAGCGTGCTGATTCCGCCGGCGCTTCAACCTTATTTGAAAACCGATCGCATCTCTGCATGACCATATTCATTTACGATATTCGATATACGATTGACGCGAGCTTCGGCTCGCGGCACGTAAATCGTAAATCGTAAATCGTAAATCCATGAGAATTCTTCTCGCCAGCAGCGAAGTTTATCCGTTCTCGAAAACGGGCGGACTGGCAGACATGGTCGGCGCGCTCGGCCGGGCGCTGGTCAAGGCCGGTCACGAAGCCGTCATCGTCACGCCACTGTATCGTGGCATCCGCGAAAAATATCCCGCGCTGCGCCGCGTGGACTGGCATTTTGACCTGCCGCTCGGTGCGCGGCACGTCCAGGCGGAATTGTGGGAACTGGAACGCGGTGGCGAGGCAAAAATTTATTTCATTGATCATCCGGGCTATTTCAATCGTGCTGGGATATATCTGGAGAATCACATCAGCTACGCCGACAACGCCGAGCGCTACATTTTTTTTTCCAAGTGCGTCGTGCATCTCGCCCGCTATCTGCCGTGGCGCGCGGACGTGGTTCACGTCCACGACTGGCAGGTGGCGCTCGTTCCGGCCTTGATTTTACAGCAGAAAAAAGCAGGGTGGGGGAATCCGCCGGCAACCTGCCTGACCATCCACAATCTCGCGTATCAAGGTGTTTTCCCGGCGGAAGCATTTGCGCTGACCAATCTGCCGGGAGATTTTTTCGCGCCGGACGGCGTGGGCGCGGAATATCACGGGCTTTTGAATTGTTTGAAAGGCGGCATCGTTTTTGCCGGCCGCATCACGACGGTCAGTCCGCGTTATGCGCGCGAAATCACGACCGAGGAACTCGGCTGCGGCCTCGACGGCGTGCTGCGCGAAAATGCAACCAAGCTGACCGGCATCCTCAACGGCGTGGACTACACCGATTGGAACACGACGAAAAATTCGCACCTGTTCGCGCCATATTCCGTCAGGCAGATGGCTGGTAAGAAAATTAACAAACTGGAATTGCAACGCCAGGTCGCGCTGCCCGTTGATGAAAAAATCCCGCTGTTCGGCACCATTTCACGGCTCGCCGAACAAAAAGGCGTGGACATCCAGCTCGGCGCGCTTGAGGAGATGCTGAACTCCAACATCCAGTTCGTGCAGCTTGGCAGCGGCTCGCCGGAATACGAACGCGGCTACCGTGACCTCGCCGCGCGTTTTCCCGGCAAAGTGGCCGTGCAGTTCGGCTACGACGAAAATCTGTCGCACCGGATCGAAGCCGGCTGCGATTTTTTCCTGATGCCGTCGCGGTTTGAACCGTGCGGGCTGAACCAGATGTATAGCCTGCGCTACGGCACCATTCCGATTGTGCGCGCCACCGGCGGTCTGGACGACAGCGTGATTGATTACGGCCAGAGTGCGACGGCCGCGAACGGCGTGAAATTTTTTGAATACACCTCGCGCGCATTGACCAAAGCCATCCGCAAGGCGCTGGCGATTTACGCCCAGCCCGAATTGCTCCGCCAATTCCGCCGCAACGCGATGAAGGCCGATTTTTCCTGGGACAAAACGGTGGGCGAATACGTCAAGGTTTACCGCCGCACACTGAAATGAATTAAATATAACAGACATTGTGCATCTATATTTATTTCCTATGAACGATCGATTCTGTTTGGGCATTGCTGGTTCATGCGTCACCTTGCTTGGTGTGCTCGCAACGCTCCGCTGGTCGCAAGTCAGTCACGAAAACAACGATTCAAATCAGCGCTCTACCGCTTTGTTTAGACTCAATTGACTTTGCAGCGAGGGTGCGACATTCTGCGCGCATGGCAAAACCTGCATTGGGACGTGGTCTGGGCGCGCTCTTGGGCGGCAATCCGCCGCTTACGCAATCGGCGTCCGTTCCGACCATTCCGCCTCCCGCCGCCGCACCCGACAACCGCGACCGAGTGCAGCGCGTGGCGCTGAACCGCATCCGTCCATCCGCCTTGCAGCCGCGCAAGGAATTTGCCGCCGAGGCATTGCAGGAGCTGGCCGGTTCCATCCGCGAACAAGGCATTGTGCAGCCGCTCATCGTGCGCGAACGCGATGGTTTTTTTGAACTCATCGCGGGCGAACGGCGCTGGCGCGCGGCGCAACTGCTCAACCTGCCGGAGGTTCCCGTCATCACGCGCGAGGCCGACGATCGCGCGGTGCTGGAACTGGCGCTCATCGAAAATTTGCAGCGTGAAAATTTGAATCCGCTGGAAGAGGCGGTCGGCTATTCGCAGCTTGCGGAACTGTTTCAGCTCACGCAGGAGGAAATCGCCGTGAAGGTCGGCAAGAGCCGCGCGGCGGTGGCGAACGCGACGCGACTGCTGAAACTGCCGGCGTCCGTGCAGTCGTTTTTGCGCGATGGCCGCATTTCCGTCGGCCATGCGAAGGTGATTCTTGGACTGGCGGACGAGAAAACCCAGCAGCTTGCCGCCGAACGCATCGTCAAGGAAGGCTTGAACGTGCGGCAGACGGAAGGTC